>ERZ808028.33-NODE-33-length-168423-cov-6.258693_pt1 | contig 168423 bp, 171 predicted proteins | sample MGYA00380184_ERZ808028 | MGnify/ENA primary metagenome ERZ808028 (study PRJEB31490, sample SAMN06133397) | mouse gut metagenome | isolation source: J8_1 | host: mice | place: China: Chengdu | collected 2015-05 ...
ACGTTAGTGAAATTCCACCACCTTTTGATCATCTCAAAAAGGTGGTTTTATTTTCACCAACGTTAAATATTATAGAACCAAAAAAATAAGCTTCCGTATCTAAACGGAAGCTTATTTTTATTTTGCGTAGTCTACTGCTCTTGTTTCACGAATTACAGTTACTTTAATATGACCTGGATAATCTAATTCTTCTTCAATTCGCTTACGAATATCTCTTGCTAAACGATGCGCTGTAATGTCATCGATTTGGTCTGGATGAACGATAATTCGAACTTCTCGACCAGCTTGAATCGCATATGATTTTTCAACGCCTTCATAAGACTCAGAGATTTCCTCCAGTTTTTGTAAACGACGAATATAGTTTTCTAATGTTTCGCTTCGAGCACCTGGTCTTGCAGCAGACAATGCATCTGCAGCTGCAACCAATACTGCAATAACGGATGTCGCTTCAGTATCACCATGATGCGACGCAATACTATTAATAACGACAGGATGTTCTTTATACTTCGTTGCAAGTTCAACACCGATTTCTACGTGGCTACCTTCAACTTCATGATCAATGGCTTTACCGATATCATGTAAAAGACCCGCTCTTCTTGCTAGCGTTACGTCCTCTCCAAGTTCAGCAGCTAAAAGTCCTGTCAAATAAGCAACTTCCTTCGAGTGTTTTAGAACATTTTGTCCATAACTCGTACGGAAGCGTAGTCTTCCAAGAATTTTTATCAAATCTGGGTGTAAATTATGAACTCCAATATCGAACGTCGTTTGTTCTCCCGTTTCTCGAATGAGCTCATCTACTTCACGTCTTGATTTATCAACCATTTCTTCAATGCGCGCAGGATGGATTCGACCATCTTGTACAAGTTTTTCCAAAGCTAAACGAGCTGTTTCACGTCTCACTGGATCAAAGCCTGATAACACGACCGCTTCCGGTGTATCATCAATAATTAAATCAATCCCTGTTAACGTTTCGAGTGTACGAATATTACGTCCTTCTCGACCGATAATTCGGCCTTTCATCTCATCATTTGGTAAGTTTACGACCGATACGGTTGTTTCAGCAACATGGTCCGCTGCGAATCGTTGCATAGCAATCGATAAGATTTCACGTGCTTTTTTATCCGCTTCTTCTTTCGCTTGCAATTCCGATTCTTTCGTCATGACGGCGATATCTGTAGCTAATTCTTGCTCAACTTCAGCTAGCAAGATTTGTTTTGCTTCTTCCCTTGTCAATGCAGAGATTTTTTCCAATTCTGTTTTCTGAGCATGTACAAGTTCTTCCGCCTCGCGTTCCATTCGTTCAATATGCTGTTGTTTGCCGATATACGCTTCTTCTTTTCGTTCTAAACCAGCTTCTCGCTTGTTGAGCGTATTTTCTTTGCGATCGAGATTTTCCTCTCTTTGCAAATGTCGGTTTTCTTGTTTTTGTAATTCTGATCTTCTCTCACGGATTTCAGCTTCCGCTTCAAGTCTTAATTTGTGAGTTTCATCTTTTGCTTCCAATAATGCCTCTTTTTTCAATGACTCCGCTTCACGTTTTGCATCTTCAATAATCGCTTCAGCAGAATGCTTGGCACCTGTCAGTTTTGATTCATTCACGTTCCGATTAACAAAATAAAGTACAACGGCACCGACGATGAAACCGATCAAAGCGGAGATGATATTTGTTACCATTTTGGTCACCTCCCAATGCTTTTTTTCATTTTCAGTCGGCTAATACATTCATTTCAATATACTGCCAATTCAAATTCAAAATAGTATACAATCATACACTTTTAATTGTATCTTTGTAAAAATGACATGTCAAGGTTTGACAAGTGTATGTAGTCTTCTTTTTCATAGTGCTTCTTCATAAGAATGCAGAAAACTTGCGATGATGATTCTCTCCACCGCAAGTTTTCTGAATGACTTATTCTTCGTCTAATAGTAACTCTAACTCTTCTGCTTCTTTTTCATCATCAACATCATGACCTTCAACAATCGTTGCAGAACCACCTTCTAATCCATATGCTGCACGGATTTTTTGGTCGATTTCTTGTTTCATCGCTGGGTTTTCTGTTAAAAATTGTTTTGCATTCTCTCGACCCTGACCTAAACGCTCTCCTTCATACGAATACCAAGCACCACTTTTTTGAACAACTTCTTTTTCAACACCAAGATCTACAATTTCTCCTACTTGTGAAATTCCTTCACCATACATAATATCTACTTCAGCAGTACGGAATGGTGGTGCAACTTTGTTTTTCACAACACGAATTCTCGTTTTATTTCCAACAATATCTGTCCCTTGTTTAATCGCTTCACCTCTACGCACATCGATTCTAATAGATGAATAGAATTTCAATGCACGCCCTCCAGGTGTTACTTCAGGACTTCCGAACATCACGCCTACTTTTTCACGGATTTGGTTAATGAAAAGTGCATTCGTTTTAGACTTATTAATCGCACCAGATAATTTACGTAACGCTTGAGACATTAAACGTGCTTGTAGACCAACGTGAGAGTCACCCATTTCACCTTCAATTTCTGCTTTCGGTACAAGTGCTGCAACAGAGTCAATGACAATAATATCAATCGCACCACTTCTGACAAGCGCTTCACAAATCTCTAAAGCTTGCTCACCAGTATCGGGTTGAGATAATAATAGTTCATCAATGTTAACCCCTAATTTTTGTGCATAAACTGGATCTAACGCATGCTCCGCATCAATAAATGCTGCTTGCCCGCCTTGTTGTTGTGCTGCCGCAATCGCATGTAGAGCGACAGTCGTTTTACCAGAACTTTCAGGTCCATATATTTCTACAATACGTCCTCTTGGATAACCACCAACACCTAATGCAATATCAAGAGCAAGTGAACCACTTGATACTGTAGAAATTTGTCTGTCCGTTGTTTCTCCTAATTTCATGACAGAACCTTTACCAAATTGTTTTTCAATATCTTTTAATGCTTTTTCCAAAGCTGCTTTACGATCGCTCAAAATAATTCCTCCCTAACAAAATACGTCTGTTATCATTATTAATTTCATTATACTTCTTTCAATTGGAATATACAACAAAAATGCGAACGCTTATTCGAATTTATTATCGATATACGAATTATCACCGAGAGAAAGAACCAATAATTGAATTATCACACGCATTTCTCTATGATAATTCAATTTTAAATTGCTGAATTTTAAAGAACTTATCCAACTTTCTTCAATTAAGTAAAAGCAATTAAAATATAAAAATGTTCATCCGCACGAGAAAAGTCTCCCTACATGCAAACGAACATTTTTCTTTTATTGTTTTAATAGTTGTTGAATTAAATAATATAAAGCAAATTTCACTGTGCGATCGCGATTCGTATTTCTTGCACCAGATAATGCCAATTTGAACGTATAGGGTTGGTCTTCACCAATTGCTAAACCAATCCACACTGTACCTGCAGGTTGCCCATCATGTGAAGTTGGACCGGCTGCACCTGTAATACCGACGCCAATGGAAGCATTAAACTTTTCACGAACTTTCACAGCTAAGGACGCTGCACACTCGCTACTGACAATGCCATATTCGTCTAATAATTTTTTAGAAACCCCTAATTGTTCGACTTTCGCTTGTTCATTATAAACGACAGTTCCGCCCAATAATACTTCACTAATTCCTGGCTCACAGCCTAGTTCTGCCATAAATGCGCCGGCTGTTAAACTTTCAGCTGCAGCAATTGTAAACTGACGTTGTTTTAATACTTCCAATGCTTTAGAAGACAATGTTTCATCATCAACACCAAACATATAGTCTCCAACAACTGCTCGAATATCCGCTTCTTTCGGAGCGATTAATGCATTTGCCGCATCAATCGTTTCAGCTTTTGCCGTAATTCGCAGCGTCACACCCTCACTCGTTGCTAAAGGGGCAATTGTTGGATTTGTTTGCGCATCTAAAATCGGTTGAATTCGGTGCGCTAACTCCGCCTCACCAATTCCATAAAACTTCAACACTTTAGAAGTGATCCGCTCCAATTTACCATTTTTCTGTTGCAAATAAGGAATCACTTCATCGACAAGCATCGGCTGCATTTCATGGGGAGGTCCTGGCATTAAAATGTAGTGCTTCTCATTTATTTCTAAAGCCATACCTGGTGCCATACCCGTCCTATTTTCTAATACCACACTGCCTTCAAAAACTAAAGCTTGTTTCTTATTATTTTCTGTCATCGGACGTTTGCTGCGTTCGAAATAAGCTTCAATATATTGTAGTGCTTCACTATTTAACGTTAATTCAACACCTAGATGTGCTGCAAGCGTTTCTTTCGTCATATCATCTTTCGTCGGACCAAGCCCTCCAGTGAATAAGAGAACATCAGCACGTTTCTCTGCTGTTTGTACAACTTCTAGTAGACGCTTTGGATTATCGCCAACAACAGTATGATAATATACATCGGCGCCAATTTCTGCTAAATGACGTGAAATAAATGTCGCATTCGTATTCGTAATTTGACCGAGCAATAATTCAGAACCCACTGCAATAATTTCTACTTTCACAACGATGACATCTCCTTACATAGATTCGAGCAACACTTTACGGTTTTTATAAAAGTAATCCGCACCTGACCAAATTGTAAAGATTAAAGCGATATACAGCATAATCATACCGAATGCAATGTTCATTGATAAAAAGATTGGATCATTTAACAATAAGAAAATGATTGCAATTAATTGTGCAGTCGTTTTAATTTTCCCTAATTGATTCGCTGCTACAACTTCACCACCACCGGCTAAAATTAAACGTAAACCAGTCACTGCAAACTCACGGCTAATAATAACGATGACGATCCATGAAGGTGCGCTTCCTAATTCTACTAAAATAATTAATGCTGCAGCAACAAGTAATTTATCCGCTAATGGATCTAAAAACTTCCCCATACTCGTCACTAAATTATGCTTTCTCGCAATATAACCGTCAATCCAGTCCGTTAAAGAAGCGAAAATAAAGATCATACCACCAATAAAATGTTCAATCGACAGTGCAGACCCTAAAAATGTCATCTCACCCATTTTAAAATCAACTAACATAAAAACCATAAATATCGGAATCAATAAAATACGTGACACCGTAATTTTATTTGGTAAATTCAACTAAAAACACCCTTTCATCAACTATAAATAAACAATATGTACAAAAGATAGAGGTTAAGACAGTTCACTTGAAACCGATTGTCTTAACCTCTAAACTTTTTATGCTTTACACACGTGTATAAAGACATTTAAATTTTGAGTTATTTTAATGATACACCTTTTACACATAAACACCAACAGTGTATCAATAAACCATCATTATTTTTTGTATTCAATATGAATATTTTGTGTAATGGCATCTGTTGCATACGTTAATTTTTCACCATTCACGTAAATTTCTGCTTCACCAGTTCTACCAACACGAATCCGTACTTTTTCAACGTCCGACACGTCTAGTTCGAGCTTCTCACCCGCATCCATTGTTGTCGCTTCTGGAGAAAGCTCTTTACCAGTTTGATCAGTCACGCCAATCCAAGATGGTCCAGTTGTACGAATTTCAAGTTTGAAACTGTCTGCACCTTCCAATTCATACATCGAATCTTGCCCGACTACTTGGATATGCGTCAATGTTTGATTGACTTCATCTTGATTATCATTTGCATCATCCGAGGCATCGTCAGACCCTTCGCTATTTGTCCCATCATCATCTTCATCTGTCGATGGTGCTTGATCATTTGTTTTCCCTTTATCTTCCACCTGAATTGGCGTTTCCGTTCCAGTTGGAATTTCTGGGTTACTTGGTGCCTTATGTCTCCATAAAAATGCAATGACTAAAATAATGACAATAATAAATAACGCAACGATAATTTTTGGCATCACTTCATTTAATTGACTCGATCCTCTAGAACGCGTTCTCGTTAAAGGAGGGGCCGCTAATTGTTGGCGTTCCTCTTCTTCAACTTTTTGCGTGTCCTTATCATCTTTATACAAGGCCAACATTTCTTCCGCGTTCAAATCAACTGCTTCTGCATATTGTTTAATAAATGCACGCACATAAAATGAACCCGGCATCGTCTTATACTCTTCATTTTCGATTGCTGCTAAATAACGTTTTTGTATTTTTGTAATTTCCTGTAAATCATCTAGTGAATATCCTTTAAGTTTTCTCGCTTCTTTTAAGCGATCACCTAATCCGGTCACTGAAAACACCTGCCTATCATAGGTTGAAGAAGTCAAAACCACCCATACCGCCACGATTGGACATCATATGGTTTTTCTCCATCATCTCATATGTAATTTCTTGATCATGTTCTGTTCTTAATTCAATAATATAGTCAAAATCTTCAATTGTATATTCTGAGTGTTGAACAAAAATATCTGGATGCTCTACTACTTTAATTGATGGAATACCCATCATTTCACGAACGAGTTGCATATGTCTTTCATCCGACTCTTTGCGCGATACGATACCGTCTAAAATGAAAATATTATCTTTCGAAAATTCATCCCCAGCTAATGTTTTTCGGATCGTTTGTTTAATCATTGTAGAAGATAAAAAGATCCATTTTTTATTTGCACAAACACTTGCTGCAACAACTGACTCTGTTTTTCCAACACGTGGCATACCTCTTAAGCCAATTAATTTATGCCCATCTTCTTTAAATAATTCTGCCATAAAATCAACTAGAATACCAAGTTCACTGCGTACAAATCGAAAGACATTTTGATTCCCAGCTTCTTTCACAAGATAACGCCCATGTCGAACTGCTAGAATATCACTTAATTTAGGTGCTCTTAACTTTTTTATTTCAATTGTGTCCATTGTGGAGGCAATCATTTCAAAGCGAGCAATTTGTGCATCATCTTCCGCTTTTAATAATAACCCTCGACGTATTCCCCCATCAGAAGGCGGTCTTTGTTCACCATCAACACTATTAATCATTGTAATGTTTACTCTTAACATCCCAAGTAAAGAAGCAATATCCCCTAAAAGTCCAGGACGGTTTACTTGTATTTCGTATTCCAAATACCAGTTGCCCATCATAATCCACCCTTTCCCCATATATTGTTTGACGTTTCTTTTATTAAAAGGTTGCCTAGAAAAGTAAAAAATCCTTGGCCATTATGAAAAGCGTTTGCAACCACTAACCATTTTACGAATTCATTTCAAGCAATCTTAATAAGTGGTCTTTTTTTACACATAATGCAGGTGGACTTCCATTAAACTAAATATACCAACCGCCATTGATTTTTACAATCTCACCTGTCATATAATCTGCATTTCCACTTATTAAAAAACGAACCATTTTAGCAATTTCATCGGGATAACCTGTTCTAAGAAGAGGAATTTCTTCTAAAACGAGTACTTTTTCCTCTTCTGGTATGTCTTCATTCATACGCGTCTCAATCCAACCAGGAGCAACAGCATTTACTCGAACCCCTGCATAAGATGCTTCTTTCGCATAAGCTTTGACAAATGCATGTTGTGCTCCTTTTACCGCAGAATACATCACTTCCCCTGCAGCACCTGTATTCCCCCAAATCGAACCGATAAACACAATATAAGATTGCGCGTGCTTACGAAGCTTATAAGCAAGCAATTGAATTAAAGTCGCAGGGTTTTGCATATGGACATGCCATAATGCTGCCATATCAGCCGTTGATGTATCAGATAATAATTTATTCATCGCCTGCCCATTCGCAACGACAATCGCATGTACTTCTTGAATTTGTTCAGCCAATCTTACAGCACCGTCTTCTGCTAAAAAATCGGCTTGTACACGAATAAACCTTAAATCCCGGTAAGCATTGGTAAGTTCTTCGCATAAGTCGAGAGCTCGTTGTTCATTAGAATAATAATGAAGATATAAAGACCATCCATCTTCTGCCAATTCCTTACAAATTGCCTGGCCGATTCCCCCCGTTGCTCCTAACACAATTGCATATTTAGTCATGTTGTTCAACAGTTTCTTTCGGTAAAACTTTAAACACCGTATGCGTTTCTTCATCACTTATTGTAGCAAATGCTTGTTGTAAATCGGCAATCGTTATGTTCTCTAATGTTGGCAGGATATCAAATAAATCCATTTCATTAAAACGATAGCGTGTAAATTGATTAGCAATAAATTCAATCGAGTTCAAAGCACGTAGAAATTGTCCGATTTTGCGTTTACGAATACTTTCCAAATCAGCTTCTGTAACCGTCCAATTCGTTTTCAATGCTCGCAATGTAGCGCAAATTGTTTCGGCCAAAGCATCTGGTTCTTCGGTGTCAGATGCGATAATCGCAAAACCAAATCCATCTTCCTGTGAATAACTATATGCATATGACTCATCAATAAGACTACTTTCATAAGCTTCTTTATAAAATGAAGAAGTGCGCCCAAAAACAATGTCAAACAAAAGTTCAGCAGCAAGTTCTTGCGTTAACATTTCGCTACCACTCATATGAACATCATTACATTTCATCCCAAAACTTAATTTTGGCTTCTTGACGTCCATTTCGATTGAACGTTCTTGAATTGCCACCGTTTTTGGCTCATTCTGAAATGAACGAGTAATAGAGGTTGCGGGTTCAAATGTTTTGTGGTTTTGATTGTCTTTAATAAATTGCATCATCTCTTCTGGCTGTACAGCACCGACAACAAATAACACCATATTCGATGGGTGATAGAATGTGTCATAACATGTATATAAATGGTCTGCTGTAATGTCATTAATCGATTCTACAGTTCCTGCGATATCGATTTTCACTGGATGTTCATGATACATATTTTCAATCGTTCCAAAATATAAGCGCCAATCTGGCATATCGTCATACATCGTTATTTCCTGGGCAATAATGCCTTTTTCTTTTTCTACCGTCTCTTCAGTGAAATAAGGTTGTTGAACGAAATCCAGTAATTCGGCCGTATTGTCATACACATTTTCAGTTGCAGAAAATAAGTAAGCTGTTCTCGTAAATGACGTAAATGCATTCGCAGAACCACCAAGTTTACTGAAATTCTGAAACACATCACCATTTTCTTTTTCGAACATTTTATGTTCTAAAAAATGGGCAATGCCGTCTGGAACAGTTACTTCCTCTTGTTCATTTTTAGGAATAAATGTACGGTCAATTGAACCGTATTTCGTCGTAAAAGTTACAAATGTTTTTGAAAATCCTTTTTTTGGCAAAATATAAACATCTAAGCCATTTTCCAATTGTTCATGATAAAGCGTTTCTTGTAATTTTTCGAAGTAAAGATTATGCATCCGCTTCTTCCTCCTCTCCATATAATAAATAAATGATTTCAAGTCGTAAAAGTTGTGCCATTTCTTGCAGCTCTTCTTTCCCAACCTGCTCCCATTGCTCGATTAATGTATTCGCAGTAAAGGTTTCATCCAATTCTTTATATTGATCAAAGACCTCGATTTGCCCGCGTGCCGAATCAAATGTGCTGCGAATGCTGTTTTTTAATAAAGCTTTCGTCTGTGTCATTTCTAAATCCGAAATCTCGCCATTCTTCATCGCTTCAAGCTGCTCTTGAATTAAACTAACAGCTTTCTCCGATAATTTCGCGTCAATTCCCGCCAACACATACATGAGTCCATAATGCGAAGCGTATGAACTAGAAGCATAATAAGCCATACTTTCTTTTTCTCGCACATTCATAAATAATTTACTATGTGCAAACCCACCAAACACACCATTTAACACTTGCATTTTGACATAATCTGGATGTTTGAAGTGAATCGGAGTAGAATAAGCTAAATGTAATTTCCCTTGCTTCATATCAAGTTGTTCTTTACGATTTTTAGGCTCTTTCTCAACGTTTGCTCCATAAGCATGAAATGTGTCATATGGAAGTGATGTTCTTTTCTTTAATGCAAATAATTCACGCATTTTGTCAATCATTTGTTGTTCATCGATATCTCCAACAACATAAAGATCGATTGTATCTTCTATCAACATCGATCGATAAGCCACTTGAAGCATCTCTTCTGTTACTTTTTCCACTGCAGTTTCCGAGCCATTGGCACTAATTGATACCGCTTCATTCGGATATAGTTGCTCTAACATTCTTTTTTGCGCATAACTCGTTTTATTATCGAATTGTGAACGAATGCGTTCTAAAACGGCTTTTTGTTCTCTTTTAACGATGCTTTCTGAAAACTTGCCATCGACGAAATTTGGTTTAAAAATTAAGCTATGCATTAATTCAAGTGCTTCTTGTAATACAGCATCTTCTTCCAAATACTCATCGTTTACACATTCCATATTAACCGTTAAAAAATGCATCGCTCCGCGCTTTCCAACGTCCGTATATAAACCAGTACCATACAAGTCATCTAGTTTTCGACGTAACTCGCCATTATTTGTATACAGCTCGTTAGAATCCTCTAAAATATTTGCTAAAACGGCACGTGCCGCCGCTTTTTCGTCTGTTAAAGCTGTTTTAAATTTAACTGAAAAACTAATCGTTTTAAATTGTTCTGTCGTTCTTGTGTAGAGTGTAATTCCTTCAGTAATTCCTGTTTTTGTAAACATGTTAGCACCTCTGTTTTTGTTAATATGTCGCTTTCTTTAAATGTTATACATATGCTTTCATCTCTTCTTAGGTTATGAGTCATGCTTTTTTCAAACCGTATGCGACATCATTTAGAAGTTCTATGTACGATGATATGTATGCTTATTCTTTAGTTTACAACAGATTGCGATAATGCTCTACTAAGAAAGTGAGTTTTCCCAAAGTTTTTCATTTTCCACAGAAAATCTCAGTTTTTTATTAACAATCATCGAACGTATGATGGGAAATTAGAAAACTAGAGCGATTAATTACATTCGCTCTAGTTTTTCCTATCGATTATTCTATACGTTGGACCAATTGATCAATACCTGCGGATAATTGTTGCAATGCCTCGACATTATCTCGCAAACTTTCAATCGCAGCCAGTTGCTCTTCCGAAGCAATAAATATTTGTTCGCTTTCTAATAAGCCTTGATTCGATTGTTCTTTTAATACATCGATCGATTTTGCAAATGCTTCGTGTTTATCTTCAATTTCAACTAGCATTTGTTCTACATCTTGTACTTCTTGTTTAACAGTAGTCGTTGCTTTTTCAATCGCTTTAAAATGTTCATTCGTCTGCTCTAAGTTCGTCATTCCACGTTCTACATTGGTAACGTTTTCAACAATATTGTCTAGCATAAAATTAGATGCCTTCGTAATGCTCGTTACGACTTCATTGACATTCTCCGCCGATGCTGATGACTGAAAAGCCAACTTACGGACTTCTTCAGCTACAACAGAAAATCCTTGGCCCGCATCTCCTGCTCTTGCAGCTTCAATCGATGCATTCAAAGCTAATAAATTTGTTTGATTTGCAATCGTAGAAATATCTGATACAAATTGCTGTACCTTTTGGATTTGTTCATTAAATTCTTCAAAAACACCTGCTAAATGATTGGCACTTTTACGCACTATAATGAACTGGTCTGTCGTGCGTTCTATCGAAACTTCCCCTTCTCCAGCGACTTCCGCTGAGTGTATAGTAGCATTCGATATGCTATTAACCGCTTCTTTTAATTGCAGCAAAGTAGCCGTCATTTGCTGTAAGTTTGTTTCATTATCTACTGCACTATTTTGTTGCTCTGAAGCACTATTTTTCAATTCATATACCGAACTTGTAATTTCTTTACTAACAGTATTTGACGCTGCAATTTGTTGTTCAATCGAAGTGTTTACTTGCGCCAACTTCTCCATCGATACAGATAACTCTTCGACAATTAATTGAGAGCGTTCTTGTGCTTCAAGGCGAACTTGATTCGCTTCATTTCGCATTCGGCTATTAAATACAGATAAAATAATATTAGCACCACTTGTCATAATTAAAAATACCGCATGAATCATCAATAAAGAAAACTGATAGTTAGCAGTCCCACAAAGTAGTTCTGGAAATAAGAAATATCCCGCAAGATGATGGACTGCAAAAATAACTGTGCTAACAAGAATAAGTGGTACCGAATTAAAGTAAGCAATAAATGCAAGAACCATAAAAATAGAAAAATGATACTCTACAAGTCCATTTCCTGACGCAATAATAAGCATTGATCCATGTGTCAACGTTAAAGTCATGAATAGGTGTAATTTTGGATGTGCATGATCTTTTTTATACATCATCCAACTACTGATTAAAAGTGCTATTGTAATGATAACCAAAGACAAAAATATAACCCGAAGACTCCCGTGCCAGGCAGTGACTCCTAGCATTGCACTATGTGCTTTTAAAAAGCCAAAGCCGTGATGTAATAAGTAAACAATGCCGCTTAAAGCTACTACAGCCGTTGTAATGAGCAACATTAAGTAATTTCCGTTTCGATCGTTCATAAAATCCCCCTCTTACCTACTTTCTCTCTTATTTTACAATAAAGGTACTGAACAATTTCTGAACATATCCATCATTATCCCTAAAAAAATTTAACAACAAATAAAAATCATTAAAATAAGAATCTTAAGCCCTATTTTCAACCTAAAAAAAGACCACGTCATTACGTGATCCCCATTTGTTATACTCTTTTTCTTAAGACATGAAATTTAAATTTATCCGCTCTAAAAAAGTTTTTAGAGTACAATACCATACTACCGTCACGGTCAAAATGTTGTTGCTCTAATGCTAACAGTGAAACATCTATGCCACAACGTAAATAGCTAGATGCTTCTTCATCATAGGCAATTGGTTCGATATTAGCAATTGCTTGCTCGATATAAATATTTCCAGATCGTTCGATCGCTTCAAAAATCGAAGTATGTAATAATTCATCTGAAGTAATCGAGATGGTTTTCGTAAGTACATAGTCGATACAAAATACTACTGGCTGATTATTTGCAGTCCGAATCCGCTTAATGATAAGCACTTTTTCATCTTCTGCTCGTTGGAAAGGTAAAGTTTGATCAGAATTTGAATCTATTTCTATCATATCTATAAAAATTGTTCCAGGTTCCATACCTGCTTTCCGAATCATACCCGACACACTTTGTAATTCTTCAATACCAGCAGTAAAAAGTGGTTTCGGTTGAATAAAATGCCCTACACCATGTAGTTCAAGGATGATTCCTTCCTGAACTAACTTATCTAATGCTAACTGAACAACATTTAAAGCTGCATCAAATTCTCTTGCCAGTTGAATTGCAGTTGGCAAGCGCTCCTCTAAATGATATTCATCATTTTGTATCGCTTCTTTTAAGCTCGTTACAATAGACTCGACCAACTGCAAATAATCTCCATTTTCCATTACTGAATGCCACCTTTTTCAATATGTTCTGCACAATTATTTTAACTATATCAAACTTTCTACTCAATTAGCAATTATTGATATGAAAAAATGCGCGTAGAAATACTAATCTACAACGCATTTTTATAAATTATCTTTGACCTTTAATATAAGGTTTCCCATTTGCTTTTGGTGCATTTGCTCTACCAATAAATCCTGCCAATGCTAGAATTGTCAATACATACGGTAAAATATGCAAATAAACCGTTGGAATGTCTTGTAAATAAGGAATTTTTGATGCACTAATTGCTAAAGCTTGAGCGAATCCAAAGAATAATGCAGCGCCCATCGCACCGATTGGATGCCACTTACCAAAAATCATTGCAGCAAGCGCCATAAACCCTTGACCATTAATCGTCGCATGACCGAAATCATTCGTCGTTGTAATGGCATAAACAGCGCCTCCAATTCCAGCAAGTGCACCTGAAATTATCACTGCAATATAGCGCATTCTTGTAACATTAATCCCCATCGTATCCGCTGCCATCGGATGTTCCCCAACCGCGCGTAAACGTAAGCCAAATGGCGTTTTATAAATGATAAACCATGCTAAAACAGCTACGACAATTGCTAAAATGGAAGAGCCGTAAACTGACTTGAAAAGCATCGGTCCGATAAACGGAATATCCGATAAAATCGGAATGTCCATTCTAGGAATCTTTTGCTGAATTAAATCAGTTTGTCCTTTACCAAAAATCATTTTTACAGAGAACAATGCAATCGCAATCCCAAGCATGTTAATGGCAACCCCTGAAACGACTTGCTCAGCTCTAAATGAAATAGATGCAACTGCGTGTAAAATAGAGAATAATGCCGACACAATCATTGCTACGAGAATTGCAATCCAAGGTGTCCAACTGCCAAATGTATCCGCATATAGTAAGTTAAATAAAATCCCGATAAACGCACCCATTACCATTAAACCTTCAAGACCGATGTTGACGACACCTGAACGTTCAGAGAAGACGCCACCGATTGCCGTAAAGATTAAAGGTGCTGCATACGCAATAGTTGCAGGAATAATAAAATAAAGTAAGTCTAGAAAACTCATTTTATTTCGCCTCCTTCTTCTGGCTCATTCGTTTTAAGATGACTTGAATGATATAGCCGGATGCGACAAAGAAAATAATCAATGCGATTACGATCGAAACAATTTCCAATGGTACCCCTGCAGCATTCGGCATATTGTTTGAACCGTATTTTAAAGAACCAAATAAAGTTGCACCAAACACAACACCAAGTGGCGTGTTAGCACCTAGTAATGCTACGGCAATTCCATCAAATCCGATTCCTGTAAATCCACCCATTGATGAAATATTTCCGAATGTACCTAACGCTTCCATCGCACCGCCTAATCCTGCAAACGCACCTGAAATTACCATAGATAATACAATGTTTTTATTAACATTCATCCCCGCATATTGTGATGCATGATCATTAAAACCTACCGCTTTTAACTCATAACCTGTTTTTGTTTTATCTAATAATACCCACATGACGACAACCATTAATAATGCTACTAAAATCCCGTAATGGAGTGTCGAGAAATCTGTTAACTTCGATAGAAATTCAGATCTTAAAGACGCACTTGGATGAACACGGTCTGTTTTAAAGCCGCCTCCAGAAATTGTCGAAATAAGTGCGTTGACAACGTGTAAAGCAATATAGTTCATCATAATCGTTACAATAACTTCATGCACACGTAATGTCGCTTTTAAAATACCAGGAATAAGTCCCCATAAAGCACCGGCAGCAGCTGCTGCTAATAATGCGACTGGTAAATGAATTACTTTTGGTAATTCAACTGCCATTCCTACATATGCTGCCGCAAACCAACCGACTAATAGCTGACCTTCAACACCAATATTGAATAAACCCGTTCTAAATGCAAAAGCAACTGCAAGTCCGGCTAAAATATATGGACTAATTTGACGAATGGTTTCCCCAATTGCATATGGACTACCAAAAATTCCATCCCATAATGCAATATAGGCTTTAACCGCATCATAGCCACTTATCCACATGACAATTGCACCAACTAATAATCCTAAAATAATCGAAATAATTGGTACAAGTATTTTTATGACTCTATTTGACATCGTCGTTTTCACTCTCCTCCAACACAACTTCATCGCCGACAACAATCATCTCGTCCTTTGTATGACCGGCCATTAATAAACCTAATTCTTGTTCAGATGTTTCCGATTGATTCACTGTATCAATAATGCCACCATCATAAATTACAGCAATTCGGTCAGAGACGTTCATAATTTCATCTAATTCAAAAGACAAAAGTAAAACTGCTTTGCCTTTATCACGTTGCTCGATTAATCTTCTATGAATGAATTCAATTGCACCTACATCAAGTCCACGTGTCGGCAATGCCGCGATTAGCAAATCTGGATCGCGGTCTACTTCACGTCCAATAATTAATTTTTGCTGGTTACCACCTGATAACGAACGCGCTAAAGCGTGTTCCCCTTGACTTCTCACATCGTAATCTGCAATAATTTGCTTTGCTTTCTCAGAGATTTTCTTAGCATTTAAAAAACCTTTTTTAGAAATTGGTTTTTGATAATACGTTTGTAACACTGCGTTATAGCCAACTGTAAAATCTAAAACAAGTCCATGTTTATGGCGGTCTTGTGGGATATGCCCAAGACCTGTTTCAGTGACTTGACGCGGCTTCTTATTCGTTACGTCTTCATGATTGATATACACTTTACCATTTTTAACTTTTCGAAGACCTGTAATTGCTTCGATCAATTCGGACTGACCATTGCCATCGATTCCCGCGATCCCAACAATCTCACCGCGGCGAACTGATAAATTTAAACCTTTTACTTTTTCGATACCACGACCATCTTCTACAACAAGATTTTCTACTTTTAAAATTTCCTCAGTAGGATTTGCTGGACCTTTTTCTGTTTTAAATACAACTTGACGACCTACCATTAACGTTGCCAATTCTTCTGGATTCGTTTCTTCCGTAATAACGGTTCCAATTCCTTGTCCTTTACGAATAACAGTTACACGGTCAGATACATCCATAATTTCTTGTAATTTATGGGTAATAATAATAATAGATTTACCTTCACGAATCAAAGTCTTCATAATGCCAATTAACTCTTGAATTTCTTGTGGCGTTAAAGAAGCGGTTGGTTCATCGAAAATTAAAATTTCTGCACCGCGATAAAGCGTTTTAACAATTTCAGCACGCTGCTGCATCCCTACAGAAATATCTTCAATTTTCGCGTATGGATCCACGTTTAACCCATATAGTTTCGACAATTCTTCGATTTTTTTCGCAGCGCCTTTAATGTCAATAACGCCACCTTTTTTAGGCTCATTTCCTAAAATAATGTTTTCCGTTACTGTCATGTTTTCGACTAACATAAAGTGTTGATGCACCATACCAATTCCTAAATCATTGGCAATATTTGGGTTTGCAATATCCACTTTTTCTCCACGAACACGAATTTCTCCGCCTTCTGGCTGATACAAACCAAATAAAACGTTCATTAATGTCGATTTTCCAGCACCATTTTCACCTAATAGCGCATGAATTTCGCCTTTTTTTAACTGTAATGTAATATCATCATTCGCTACAAAATTGCCAAATTCTTTTCGAATACCTAACATTTCAATAACGTATTCCAACTTAAATCACTCCTCTATCCAAAATCATATGTGAATACGATTGTTAAAATTATACAGTAAAAGTTTCCGATTTTAGAAAACTTTTAGTCTATTATTTTAATACAATTTAGAATATTCATTACAACAAAGTGAAAGACCGGAACAAGCCCGGTCTTTATTTAAGTATCACTTCTTTTTTCTTTCAGATGGAACTTCAATTTCGCCATTTGCAATTTTCTCGATATACTCTTCGATTTGAGCATTAACTTCTTCTGGAATTGCACCGCGAGAATCTGCTAAACCAACACCTTCTTCTTTAACACCATAAACAGTTGTTTCTCCACCTGGGAATTCTCCGTTTTTCGCTAATTCAGAAAGGTCCATTACTGCTTTGTCAACACGCTTAAGTGCTGATGTAAGTGTTACGTTATGCTCGCCTACTTTACCTTCGTCGTATTGGTCAGAGTCAACTCCGATTACCCATACGTTTGCATCCGGATCAGCTGATTTTAATTCTTTCGCTTCTGCGAATACACCGTTACCAGTTGCACCTGATGCGTGGAAAATAATGTCGATTCCTGAAGAATACATTAAGCTCGCTGTTGTTTTACCTAATTCAGCTTTGTCGAAAGCACCTGTATACTCAACATCGATTTCAATGCTTGGATCTACTGCTTCAACACCTGCTACAAAACCAGCTTCGAAACGTTCGATTACTGGAATTTCCATACCACCAACAAAACCTACTTTACCAGTTTCAGTCATTAACGCAGCAGCAACGCCTGCTAAGAATCCTGATTCTTGGTCTTTGAATAAAACACTTGCAACGTTGTCTTGAGCTACTTCACCATCAATGATTGAGAATAAAGTATCTGGACGTTGAGAAGCAACTTCATCAATTGCATCTTCAATAATATAGCCAACACCGAAAATCAAATCAAACTCACGTTGTACTAAACGATTTAAGTGAGGAATGTAGTCTGAGTCGTCGTTCGATTGTAAGTAGTCATACCCATCATTTCCACGCTCTAAATTATTATCCTTACCAAACTGTTGTACACCTTCCCAAGCTGATTGGTTGAATGATTTATCATCGATTCCACCAACGTCTGTTACCATTGCAACACTGAAGTCTCCGCCTTCGCTTGGCGTTCCTTCCGCTCCTTCTGAACCTCCGTTTGAAGAACCGTTATTGCCTTCTTCTTTACCTTTATCAGATCCACAAGCCACTAGAAAAACTGATGTTACTAATAACACGACTAGTAAAAGATTCAATTTAAACTTTTTCATGACAGTTAGACCCTCCCTATATAATTTATTTAGTAAGACGCAAAATGCGCCGTATACCCAGAATTGTGAAACGACTTCTAAAATGTAAGCGTGTACTTTAAATCGAAAAGTACAGCAAAGTTAGTATACTTGAATCATATCTTTATTTCAATATGTTTTTTTAACAGATTTTGTCTATACTATAACATTTTTCGAGTGTAAATGAAACAAACAACTTCATAATCGACACTTCTGCCTCAGAAATTGTTTGTCTTCACTTTACTCTACTTCACTTTTCTCCACTAATACTTGTCTCGGTCGACTGCCATCCGGTGGACCTACGACTCCTCTCGCCTCCATTTGATCCACGATTCTTGCAGCTCTTGAGTACCCAATTCTAAATCGACGTTGTAACATCGAAACGGAGGCCGTTTGCATATCTGTTACCAATTGGACAGCCTCATCGTATAAATCATCCGTTTCTTCATGTGGCGGAACTTCGACAATATCCGTTGGAATCATTTCTTCTTGATACTGTGCTTTTTGTTGTTCTATAACAAAATTTACCACATCTTCTACTTCCTGGTCCGAAACGAAAGCACCTTGAACGCGTACTGGCTTTGATGCACTCGCATGTAGGAACAGCATATCGCCTCGACCGAGCAGTTTATCTGCCCCGTTCGTATCTAAAATCGTTCTCGAATCAACTGCAGAAGATACTGCAAATGCAATGCGTGACGGGATATTTGCTTTAATTACACCAGTAATGACGTCGACACTCGGTCTTTGCGTGGCAATAATTAAATGAATACCCGCCGCTCGAGCCATTTGCGCAAGCCTAGTAATCGCATCTTCCACATCACTCGATGCGACCATCATTAAATCTGCTAACTCATCGACGATGACGACGATATAAGGCATATGCGGATGTTTTTCGTCATTTTCTTCATTCCACGTGTCGATATGTTCATTATAGCCTTCAATATTTCTCGTACCTGTATGAGAAAATAATTCATAACGTCTTTCCATTTCTGAAACGACTTTTTGTAAAGCTTGCGAAGCTTTTCTAGGATCTGTCACAACTGGTGCAAGTAAATGCGGAATGCCATTATACACATTTAACTCAACCATTTTCGGGTCAATCATCATTAATTTTACTTCATGCGGTTTGGCACGTAGTAAAATACTAATGATGATGCCGTTAATACAGACGCTTTTTCCGCTTCCTGTCGAACCTGCGATGAGTAAATGAGGGGTTTTATTCAATGCTGTTAAAATCGCTTTCCCTGTCACATCTCGTCCAAGAGAAATCATTAATTTTTCTTCTGGCTGATTATTTTCACGTGATTCAATTACTTCTCTTAAACTAACAACCGCAATTTGATTATTTGGCACTTCAATCCCAACTGCTGATTTACCAGGAATAGGCGCTTCAATCCGTAAATCACTCGCAGCTAACGCGAGGGCTAGGTCGTCCGTCAAACTAACAATACGGCTCACTTTCACGCCAACATCTGGTAATATTTCATACTTCGTCACTGCTGGACCTAAATGTACTTGCGTCACGCGTGCACGTACGCCAAAACTTAAAAACGTTTCCTCTAGCTTTTTAGCATTCGCTTGAATTGAATTATATTCCGCCGATTGATCTTGATGTGGTGTTTCCGTCAGTAAACTTGCTGAAGGCAAAATATAGTCTTCATTTTCTGCTTCGCCTGTAATGCCTTGATAAGTTGATACAGTCGGCGTTTCTTGCAGAGCCTCTTCTTCAACCGTTTTTTCTTCTACTATTGACGCTGGCGAATCAATTTTTTCTTTAAACGTAGAAATAATTGGCTCTGGTGCATCATCTATTGGCAATTCCTGGGCACTTTCTTCTGCTGCAACTTCTACTTCTAGTTGGTGTTGTTCTTTTTTCTTTTTTCTCGCTTCCTGACGTTTAGATAGCTGCTCATTTTCTGGTGCAGTTTTTAATTGTTGCATTTTCTCTTTGGATGCTTGCCATAATTTAGGTGTCGCTTCGATTAAATATGGAACGAGTGCTTTTCCGGTAATTAAAATAAGACCGATACAGACTAAAATAAAGCCAATTACTTTAGAACCGCCCATACCAAACAAGGCATAAACACAAGCATAAATAAAAGCACCAATCATACCGCCACCAAGCGAACCATCTCTTAAACGAATCCCATCATTCGTAATCAGAACGTGCCAGGATTGTTTAATAGAAGAATTCGACATTATGATATGACTTTTTTCTAGTTGTTCAAATAAGTAAATGTGACTGAACAATAAAAAACTAGCTAAAATAAAGAAACTCCCAATAACAAGACGATGTTTCAAGCCACTTAGCTGTCGTTTCACCATTAATAAAATCGCTTGTAAAATAATTAATAGCGGAATGACAATATGCCAATTTCCGAATAAAAAACGCGTAACATGTGATAAGATTTTTCCAACTGGATCAAATTCAAAAATAATAATAATGGCTAGACCAATCATTAAAATACCAATAATTTCAAATAAAAGTGGGTTTAAAGACTGCTGTTTTTTCGTTCCTTTTCGTTGCTTCGTTTTTTTCGTTTGTTTCGTTTGTTTTTTCTTTCTCTTTTGCGCCGCCATCTATACCCTCCTCTTTATACCCTGTAGATGAAAAAAGGATTCCCGCCAGTAAACTAGCACGGAAACCTCCCTTTTTCATTATGACTTAAATTCTTTACCGCACTCACCTAGGCGATACCTTCAGACTTTTAGGTTAACTTCAAGCATCAAATACTCGGGTCATAAGCAAGCTCTCTGTGACAAAGAACGTCACGACGAGCGCTCGGCTTATGCCTGTCGCACCTGGACGATGCCTTCAGCTTTTTATTAGTATTAATATTCCATAATAATTGGAATAATCATTGGTCTTCTTTTTGTTTGTTGGAATAAATATGAACTTAATGTATCACGAATTTCTTGTTTAATGCCTGTCCAATCAAACGTCTTTTTCGAAACATGCTTTTCGACGATTTTTGTTACGAGCTTTTTCGATTCCTCTAATAACTCTTCTGATTCACGCACATAAACAAATCCTCTAGAGACAATTTCAGGACCCGATGCAATTCTTTTTTGTTTACGATTTAATGTAATAACGACTGTGAAAATACCATCTTGTGATAATAATTTACGATCTCGTAACACAATATTGCCGACATCCCCAACACCAATTCCATCAATTAACACATTACCAGCTTGTACACGACCACTCATACGCATTTTATTGTCTTTATATTCTACAATATCCCCTTTTTCAGCGAGGAAAATACGTTTTTTCTCTAATCCAACTTGTTGGGCTACTTTTGAGTGCGCCATTAACATGCGGTATTCACCTTGAATTGGCATGAAATACTTCGGTTGCATTAAATTTAACATCATTTTTAAATCTTCTTGGCTACCATGACCTGAAACGTGAACATTTTTACTTGATGTTAACACACGTGCACCTTTTTTCGCCAATTCATTCATCGTATCATACATCGATACTTCCATACCTGGAGAAGGTGTGAACGTAATTAACACCGTATCAGACTGTTTAATTTTAATTTCGCGATGTTGATTGCGAACGATTTTTTCTAATGCTTCAAGTGGTTCACCTTGATTGCCTGTCACAATAATAATGACTTCATCATCTGCATATTGATCTAAATCTTTTACTGGAATGACAACATCATCAGCAATCGTTAAATACCCAAGATCAACGCCTACTTCAAAATAACTTTCCAAACTTTTACCAAGGACAACTACTTTTTTATTATTTTCATATGCTTGGTCAAAAACTTGCTGAATTCGAATAAAGTTTGATGCATAAAGCGCTACTAAGATACGTCCTTCTGCATTATGGAATGTTTTTGATAAATGCGCTTCTACAACAGATTCTGAAGTGGTATAACCTGGTCTTTCCGCTTCTGAAGAATCCGACATTAATAGGAATACACCTTTTTCACCTAATGTCGCCATTTTACCGATATCTGGTCGGTAATGACCTTTTGCTGATTGGTCAAATTTGAATTCGCCCGTATGGACAATAGCGCCTTCACTCGTATGGAATACAATTCCTAAAGCATCTGGAATACTATGTGTTGTATTAAAGAACGTAACATGAGTTCGGTTAAAGTTCATACGACTTCTACTCGTCACTTCAAAGAAACGTACTTTATAAGGTGCTGGCATTTGTTTTAAATGTTCTTTTGCTAAAGCAATCGTCAGTTTTGAACCGTAAACAGGTGCTTGAACGACTTGTAATAAATAAGCAATTGAACCAATTGCATCTTCATGACCATGTGTTAGGAAAATTCCTTTCACACGCTCTTTATTTTCTTCTATATATGAAATGTCTGGGATGACGATGTCAATTCCTAACATTTCGCTTTCAGGAAACATTAAGCCTGAATCCACGATGAACATCTCATCATCGATTTCTACGACATACATCGCTTTCCCGATTTCCCCTACGCCTCCCAAGGGAATAATTCTTATCTCTTCATTTTGTATTTTCGTCAATTGATTTCCTCCTAAATTTTCTTTCCGGCCAACTCAGCTATTGTTTATTATACTTGACGAAACGTTTGTAGACAAATAAAAAAGAGGGTAAGCCATAATCTTTTGCCAACCGAACAATTGAATAGAATGAATCATCGATTGACAAATCAATTATGACTTAACCTCAATTATACAAATAGACTTTGTTGTTCAAAAAACTGTTCAAGCGTTTCATCGATACGTGCATCTTCTTCTAACGCTAGAAGTGGTAAACGAACCGTGCCAACTTCAATGCCTTTTTTATTTAACACATATTTTAATGGTACTGGGTTTGGATGGGAGAACAACGCATTGAAAACAGGTAGTAAGCTTCTGTGCATACGCGCCGCTTCTTGATGACGTCCTTCATAAAATGCAGCCATCATTTTTTGCATTTCATTCCCAACAATGTGAGATGATACAGAAACAATACCATCCCCACCAATTGCTAGGAGCGGTAATGTTAACCCATCATCTCCACTATACACTTTAAAATCTTCAGACGTTCCTTCAATAATCGCAGCCATTTGTTCTAAATCGCCACTCGCTTCTTTAATGCCTATAATATTATCAATTTTAGATAACTCAATCGTTGTTTCTGGCAGCATATTGATTACTGATCTTCCAGGTATATTATACAATAAAATTGGTAATTTTGTTGATTTTGCAATTGTTAAAAAATGCGCATACAGGCCCTTTTGATCTGGTTTATTATAATACGGTGTCACAAGCATAACCCCATCCACGCCACATTTCTCTACACGCGCTGTCGCTTCGATTGACGTTTGCGTACAGTTACTACCTGTACCTGCGATAACCGGAATGCGACCATTTACTTGTTGCACTGTAAACGTAACTAACTTTTCAATCTCTTCCCAAGTTAATGTTGGTGACTCCCCCGTCGTACCACTCACAACTAAAGAATCTGTACCATTGGCAATTAAATGCTCAATTAAATTTCCCACTTTTTCTAAATCAACTGAACCATCTGTTGAAAAAGGGGTAACCATTGCGGTTGAAATACGCCCTAAATCCATTTCCATCCCTCTTTCAAGTATTATTTTACAAAGTTTTCTTGTAATAAACTTTCTGCAATTTGTACAGAGTTTAATGCCGCACCTTTTAATAAATTATCTGAAACAATCCATAAATGGAAGCCTTTATCTTCTTCACGATCTTTTCGTACACGTCCGACAAAAATATCATCTTGATTTTCAGCAAATAATGGCATTGGATATGTTTGTGTATGAATATCATCTTCTAACACAACACCTGGTGCATCTTTTAAGACTGCTTGTAATTCAGCCACTGTTACATCTTCTTGTTCAATTTCAATATAAACAGATTCTGAATGTCCCGTCACGACTGGCAAACGGACACAAGTCGCCGCTACTTGAAGCTCAGGCATTGCAAAGATTTTTTTCGTTTCATTCATCATTTTTAATTCTTCTAATGTATAGCCCGTTTCATCAAATGCATCGATTTGAGGAATGGCATTAAAGGCAATCGGATAAAACTTTTTACCCGCACCTGTAGGAAGTAAATTTGCTTTAATTGAAGCTCTTTCCGTAAATTGTTCTGATTGCTTATGCAGTTCATCGATTGCTTCTGCACCAGCTCCAGAAACTGCTTGATAAGTAGATACAATAATACGTTTCAAACCGAATCTTTCACGAATTGGCTCTAATGCAGCAACCATTTGAATTGTCGAACAATTCGGATTAGCGATAATGCCTTGTTGTTCTTTTAACACATGCGCATTCACTTCAGGAACGACTAAAGGAACATTTTCCGTCATTCTAAATGCACTCGTATTGTCTACTACAATCGCACCGTGCTTCACAGCTTCTTCAGCAAACATTTCTGAAATTTTTCCACCTGCGCTAAAGAATGCAATATCAATACCTTCGAATGCTTCTGCTGTTAATTCTTCAACAATAAATGTTTCGTTACTGACCGTTATTTCTTTACCCTTTGAACGTTTAGAAGCTAATAGTTTTATCTTTTTATAAGGAAAATTACGCTCTAGTAATTTTTCTAAAATTTTTGTTCCAACTGCGCCAGTTGCGCCCACAATTGCTACATTTACTTTACTCATGACAAATCTCCCTTTCAACTTCTAAAAATAGGTTTGACAAAGATTATAGCATATTATTTGTGAAATGTGAGAGAAGTTTTAATTTTCTTTGTGGGAAATGAGCACAGGCTGATATTGCTGATTAGCTAGTGCTGCAGCCACAGTCTGAACAATTTGTGTAAAATCAGCAATTAATGAATTCGGCTTTTTGAACGGATCATCTTGACCAAATGGAATAAAAAACACGTTTTTCGTACTCATTAAACGCATCACATTCACGCCATTTAACCCTAAACCATCATTCGTTGAAATACCGAGTACAACCGGCGAACCATTGCGTAACGTTGCTTTAGCCGCCATTAAAACTGGCGAATCTGTCGCTGCATTGGCAAATTTACTTAAAGAATTTCCTGTTAATGGTGCAATCACCATACAATCAACGGGTGTTACAGGTCCAAACGGTTCTGCTTCGACAATTGTAGAAACTACTTTTTCACCGGCAAGTTCTTCGAATTTCCTTAACCATTCGTCCCCCGTTCCAAAGCGTGTATTTGCCGTTTTAACGGAATATGTTACAACTGGAACAACTGTAGCTCCAGCTTCTTTCAATGCGGTAATCATCGGTAAAACTTCCTCATACGTACAATGAGAAGCAGTCACCCCTAGGCCAATCCTTTTTCCAGATAACATGAATCTACTCTCTCCTTATCCCCGTATTCGAATAAGCACCTTATATAAACATTTAGCTGCCGCTTCGGGAAAATATTTTCCTGGTAAACCAGGTAGTATTGTATAATATTCCACTTGCCTCGAAGTAGTTAGGCATCCAGGAGAGGAAGCTAAATCAAATAGATGAAGAGGAGGTGTAAATGTTTCGCAATACCACTTATTTGGAATGGTATTAATTACATAATGGTTGGAAAAGTCATCGGAATCAGCTAATTTTTTGGCTGAATAACCAAGTGCCTCTGCTTCCGCAAGTTCTTTATCAATCGATGAAATAATGACAACTTGAGCCTTTAACGCCCCAAGACGGAAGGCTAACATTTTTCCAAGCCGCCCAAAACCGGCAATATAAATCGGTCGACTTGTAATAGACTGCGCTGTTTGTTGATAAAACACTTGTAAAAACGCTTCTGCTGTTAGTGCGGCATTCTCCCAAATAAACGGTTCGTCTTGTAAATAGTGATAGATTTGACTGTTTTCATGCTGTAAATGGAGCATCTGATTCCTCGACTGTTTACCAAGATAAACAGTTACTCGATGGGGAATCGTTAATTCTCCTGTAAAACCTGTCACAGGAAAAACGATATGTTTCGGTTGTTCTTTTTGAATGAGCGCGATTAGTTCGGAAGTGACATGATCGCCTACGTAACGCTGACAATTTATACCATCTTCTTCAAATAAGTGCTTTACATACTGAAAACGTTCATCTGTACCGATTAACAGCCACTTCTCAATCATTAAACTGCCCTGCTTCCAATCGTCTTGTTTTACCAAATAAAATACGCTGTTCTCCAACTAAGACAATTTCTTCCCATGGAATATATTCCTCGGCTTGCTCGTTTTTCAACCCTAAAAACCCTGCTTTCTTCCTAATTTCTAAACCGATAATTTTCCCCGTTTTCGGATCAAACAGTAAATCTGTATCAGCTAGCAATCCATAACGAATGCCTTCCTTCACTTGAATGAGTTCTTTTTGTGCCAAATCTGATAATAGCATGAAACTCCTCCTTCAACTTTTCTATAGTATATGAATGCTCAATGCATTTTCATCACGAAAATACAAAAGCAGTCTATCTGTCGATGAAATCGTTGAAGAACGTCTATACATAAGCTTTTCAAATACGAAAAAACGTTGGTGAGTAAAGTGCACCAACGTCATCATTTAATTAAACTTCGCTTATTCTTTATTCGGCATAATCGTTGACTCAGCGAAAGGGTGTGAAAATAATTCGACTAAAAGTGCTTCTACTTCCCTTTTCGTCACTTGTTCAACCTTTTCTAAAACCGTTTCAACAGTTATTAATTGATTCGTTAAAACGAGCTGTTGACCATTTCTCGTCATGACGGATTCTGTTGTCTCAAGTGCTAATAAGAAACTATTTTTCACTGCTTGTTTCGCTTGCTCCATTTCCACATCTGTTACACCTTCTGCAAGTAGTAGATCCATTTGCGCTAAAATCGTCTGCTTCAATAGCGGCAATTTCTCCAATGCCGTTCCTCCGTAAATGACGAAAGCACCGCCTTCTTCGTAAATGGAGTAATAAGAATAAATCGCATAAGCTAACCCTAATTTCTCACGCACTTCTTGAAACAACCGCGAAGACATTGAGCTACCAATGATACTGTCAATTAAACCGAGTGCATACTTCCGTTCATCTTGGTGAGAAATTGACGGATAACCGATACAATAATGAGCTTGTTCAATTTCTTTATATAAAACGGACTCGCCATGATGGAAACTAGGCTTTTCAAGTGCAGGTTGCGCCCCTTGTTTATTGTCCAAAAACTGTGCGCATAACTGTTCAACTCGTGCGAGAAAAGAAGGTTCCAAATTTCCTGCCACAGAGATCACAATACGGTCTTTCACGTAAAGTCTTTCCATAAATGCGCGAATCATTTCACTCGTAAACTTTTGCACAGATGATGGCGTTCCTAAAACAGGCTTTCCAAACGGGTGATCTTTATACATCACTTCCCATAATTTCTCATGTACTTCATCATCAGGCGTATCTTCACACATCGCAATCTCTTCTAAGATGACTTCTTTTTCTCTTGCAATTTCAACAGGGTCAAATACGGAATTTGTGAGCATATCGATTAACATTTCAAATGCATATGGAGCATCTTTTGATAAAACCGTCGTATGATAACAAGTCGATTCTTTCGATGTAAATGCATTCAGCTCACCGCCAAGTCTATCAAATTGTTCGGCGATTTCTTTGGCACTACGTGTTGTTGTCCCTTTAAATAGCATATGTTCAATAAAATGCGCAAGTCCCGCTTCTTCTAGTCGCTCATGATTAGAACCTGCATTAACCCAAATGCCCATTGAAACGGAACGAGCATACGGCATATGTTCGCAAATAATCCGTACGCCACTCGCTGTCTTTATTTGTTGCGTCATTCACTTCACCCTTTTAAAATTTCAAAAAGTGGAATCGAGCATTCGATTCCACTTAAAGTTTTATTTATTCTCTTCAGCTGCTTTTTTCTCTTCTTGAATGACTTCTTTACGAGATAGATTAACACGACCTTGATTATCGATTTCAATTACTTTAACTAGTAATTCATCGCCAAGTTTCAAGACGTCTTCAACAGCTTTTGTACGCTCTTCTTGAATTTGAGAGATGTGTAATAAACCATCTTTTCCATTAAAGATTTCTAAGAAAGCACCGAATTTCTCAATACGTTTAACTTTTGCTAAGTAGTACTCGCCTACTTTCGCTTCACGTACGATATCTTCAATCATTTCCTTCGCTTTCTTATTCATTGCGCTATCTGCAGAAGAGATGTAAATTGTACCATCTTGTTCTGTATCGATTTTAACATTCGTTTCTTCGATAATTTTATTAATGACTTTTCCACCAGGCCCAATGACATCACGGATTTTATCTGGGTTAATTTGGATCTTAACAATTTTCGGTGCATATGCTGAAAGTTCTTCACGTGGTGCGTTAATAACAGACATCATATGTTTTAAAATATGCAGACGACCAATTTTTGCTTGTTCTAAAGATTCCTCTAAAATTTCACGCGCTAAACCGTCAATTTTAATATCCATTTGAAGTGCTGTAATACCTTTTTCTGTACCGGCAACTTTAAAGTCCATATCTCCTAAAGCATCTTCCATTCCTTGAATGTCAGATAGGATTGAATAATTATCTTCACGTTTCACAAGTCCCATCGCAATCCCTGCAACTGGTGCTTTTAATGGAACACCTGCATCCATCATTGCCATCGTTGAAGAACAGATTGATGCTTGAGAAGAAGAACCATTCGATTCTAATACTTCAGCAACTAAACGCATTGTGTATGGGAAATCAGCTTCATCAGGAAGTACTGCTTCTAAAGCACGCTCACCTAATGCACCATGCCCAATTTCACGACGACCTGGTCCACGGATTGGACCTGTTTCCCCAACACTGAAGTTCGGGAAGTTATAATGGTGCATAAAGCGTTTAGATTCTTCATGACCTAAACCGTCAATAATTTGTACTTCACCTAAAGCTCCTAATGTACACACACTTAAAGTTTGTGTTTGTCCACGTGTAAATAAAGCCGAACCATGTGCACGTGGTAAAATACCAACATGTGACTCTAATGGACGGATTTCATCAATACGACGACCATCTGGACGAACTTTTTCATCAGAAATGAGACGACGTACTTCTTCTTTTACAAGTTCAGATAAAATAGCTTTAACTTGTCCAAGCACTTCATCTTCTACTTCTTGCGCTTCGTATTTCTCTACAACTTCCGCTTTAACCGCGTCAATTGCATCTTCACGCTCATGCTTATCTTTTGTCTGGATTGCATCCGTTAATTTCGCTTTATAATCAGCTTCAATTTCAGATTTTAAGTTTTGATCGATTTCGAATAAAGCAATTTCAGCTTTTTCTTTACCGATTTCAGCAACGATCATCTCTTGGAATTCAACTAAACGTTGGATTTCCTGATGTCCAAACATAATTGCTTCTAAAATGATTGACTCTTCCACTTCTTTCGCGCCAGCTTCAACCATATTAATCGCATCTTTTGTACCTGCTACGATTAAATCTAAGTCACTTTCCGCTTGTTGCTCTAAAGTAGGATTAATGACAAATTCGCCGTCAATACGACCAATTTGAACTCCAGCAATCGGTCCTTCAAATGGAATATCAGAAACAGATAAAGCTAGTGATGAACCGATCATTGCAGCCATTTCAGGTGAGCTATCATTGTCTACAGATAATACCATTGAAATGACTTGTACATCATTACGGAAACCATCTGGGAATAATGGACGGATTGGACGGTCGATTAAACGACTCGTTAAAACCGCTTTCTCAGAAGGACGTCCTTCACGTTTAATAAAACCTCCAGGTATTTTACCAGCAGCATATAAACGCTCTTCATAGTTAACTGTTAATGGGAAGAAATCTAATCCTCTTGCTTCCTTAGACGCTGTAGCTGTCGATAGAACTGTTGAATCACCGTAGTGAACCAGAACAGCTCCGTTTGCTTGCTTTGCATATTGGCCAGTTTCAACAACCAATTGTCTACCTGCCCAATCGAGCGTGTAAACTTTTCTTTGTTCAGTCATGTGTGAACCCCTTTCCATTTATCAACAAACAAAAACTCTGTTGTTTTATGTATTACTATTAGTGTACCAAATTAAGCACTTCCATGCTAAATTTTCGAAGTTTTTCTTTATTGAAAGGATTTAACTTATTTTTATATATTTACAATTTCATTTCATTCAAAAGAGAAAAATAAAAAGCGGGGCAATGCCCGCTTTTTTGAGTTCTCTTATTATCGACGTAAACCAAGTTTAGCGATTAAGTTACGGTAACGTTCAACTTCGTTTTCACGTAAGTACTTTAAAAGTTTACGACGTGTACCAACCATTTTCATAAGTCCACGACGTGAGTGGTGGTCTTTTTTGTGTGTAGATAAATGTTGGTTTAAGTTGTTAATCTCTTCAGTAAGGATAGCGATCTGAATATCTGCAGATCCTGTATCGTTATCATGAGTTTTGTATTCTGCAATCAACTCATTTTTACGCTCTTTTGTAATAGCCATCCTTTTCACCTCCTAAATAATAAATAGCCCCAATTTCCTCGCATACGTTGGTGATGCGTTATGCCAAGAAACGGTTAGTGCACCATCGCACTCTTTAATAATAGCACGCTTAATTTCTGATGTAAAGCAATACAATTTATTTAAACTAAAAGTTTCTTCGCTGTTTCTTTGTCGGCTGTAATTTGTTCAATTAACGCTTCAAAAGAGTCGAATTTTTTCTCTTCGCGAATAAAGTAGAGCCATTCCACTTTGACAGCTTTACCATATAAATCGCCGTCGAAATCCAATATATGAACTTCTACCATTGGTGCTTTCTGTTCTTCGTCAAATGTAGGTTTAATCCCAACATTACAAACACCATTATATGTCTTGCCATCCGCGTGGAACTTCACTGCATACACACCATTTAAAGGTAAAATCGCTGCTTCTGGAGAAGTGACATTGGCTGTTGGGAAGCCTAGTTTACGACCATTTTTTGCACCGTGCTCTACAGTACCAATTGTTCTAAAGTTTCTTCCTAAAAGCTTCGCTGTTTCTTCCACTTTACCTTCAGCTAATAATTGACGAATTCGTGTCGATGAAATTTTTTCAACTTCATCAGAAACTTTCTCAACGATTGCCGTTGTATAGGCACCGTTCGCTAGGCTTTTCATATCTGCCATCGTTCCTGCACCTTTTTGACCAAATGTAAAATCAAAACCAGCGACGACATGTTGTACATTTAATCGCTTAATAAATGTATCAACAAATGCTTCAGGTGATAATGCAGCTAATTCTTTATTAAATCGTATAACAAATAGTGCATCTACACCTAACTCAGTTAAAACTGCTACTTTTTCTTCATGCGGGGTAATATAACCAACTTTCTTTTTCCCTCCACCTAATACATGAGATGGATGCGGATCGAATGTCATCACTGCCGACTGAATATTTAAACGCTCTGCTTTTTCAATGGCTGTTTGAATAACAGCTTGATGCCCTTTATGTAAACCATCAAAAAAACCGATTGCTAAAGAATAAGCTTGTCCTTCTGGCAACTGCATCTCTTCTGTATATTGTAATTCATAAACATTCATATTTTTCCCTCCTTGTTCAATCCATTGGAAACATTTTTTCTGGCTTCATCAAATGTTGTTTTTCGGGATGCTGAATATAGACAGCTAAAGCCCTCTCTTCTTTTGTAAAAACAACCTTTTCAGCTTCTTGTAAAATTGGATGCAATGGTAAAACTTGTCCATTTTTTATTTTAACATACATTTCCTCATCTAATTCACTAAAAGGAAATGCATTTAAAGCTTTTTCAACAGAAAGAATGCGTGGTACCAAAGAACCTTCTTCCATCAACTCTGCTACTTCACTGAGTGTTAAGCATTCACTTTCCACAAAAGAACCTGACATCGTTCGCGTCAACTTTTCCATATGAGCAGGATAGCCTAATAATTCACCAATTTGAACCGCAAGCGTGCGAATATACGTTCCTTTACCGCAACGTACTCGAATTGAAAACGTTACTTCAGAACCTTCATAAACCAAAGCGGGTTCCAGTAATTCAATTTCTTCAATATGCACTTCACGCGTTGGACGTTCCACAGTTTGCCCAAGACGTGCATACTCATACAATCTTTTACCATTTACTTTAACAGCAGAATACATTGGTGGTGTTTGTGTAATCCAACCCGTTAATCGTTTAAATACTCGTTCCAGCTCTTCTCGTTGAAAAGATTTGAAAGATGTATTACGTTCAATCACTTCTCCGTCAGCATCTTCTGTTTCTGTTGATGTACCGATTGACACAGTTGCAATATATTCCTTACCACTATCTGTAATATATTCTGCAATACGTGTTGCTTGCCCAAGACAAATTGGCAATACACCATTCACACTTGGATCTAATGTGCCAGTATGACCGACCTTTTTCATCCCTAAAATTTTACGCAGTTTAAACACACAATCATGTGATGTCATACCGCGCTCTTTCCACAATGGTAAAATCCCATTCATTATGATTACTCCCATCTATATAAAAAAGGGAAGTCGTAAATCCACTCGGACATCGACTCCCCTTTTATCTATTACTCTTCCTCGCCTTGATTAACTTGCGTTAACAATGTTTGAATTCTGTTTCCATATGCAATGGACTCGTCGAATTCAAATTCAATCTCAGGTACTTTACGAAGTCTAATACGGTTGCCTATTTCCGTACGAATAAATCCTTTAGCTTTGTTCAAGCCTTTTAATGTATCTTCTTTTTCACGCTCTGAGCCAAGCACTGAGATGAAAATTGTTGCGTTCTGAAGATCACCTGTTACTTCAACGTCTGTAACCGTTACAAAGCCAATTCTAGGATCTTTTACTTTTTGTGTAATAAGTGCACCCAACTCTTTTTTCATTTGTTCTGCAACACGATCTACACGTTTAGACATATTTGTTCACCTCTATACAAACTTAATACTGCTCAAAGTGGAGTTCGGTCATTTCCCATTCTGGATTGGATTCCAAAAGACGAATTGCCCGCCTTACTTCTTTGTCAGCTCTTTCATTGGATGAAGCAACGGAGACGACTACAAGCGTCGTCCGCTGCCATAAATTTTGATGTTCCATTTCAGCAATGGAGACATTATATTGATTTTTCACACGTTCAATCATACTTTTAACGACTGAACGTTTATCTTTTAAAGAAGACGCCATAGGAATGAAAAACGAACATTCCGCAACTACAATCATACGCGTTTAATTTCTTCCATTACAAATGCTTCAATGATGTCATCAACTTTAATATCATTATAGTTTTTAATTGTAATCCCACACTCATAACCACGTGCTACTTCTTTGGCATCATCTTTAAAGCGTTTTAAAGCATCTAATTCACCTTCGAAAATAACCACATTGTCACGAATTACGCGCACGCCAGCATCTCTCGCAATTTTACCTTCAGTTACATAACTTCCAGCAATTGTACCGATTTTAGAAACGTGGAATGTTTCACGTACTTCAGCTTGCCCAATTACTTTCTCTTCATACTCAGGATCTAAAAGACCTTTCATTGCTGATTCAATCTCTTCGATTACTTTATAAATAACGCGGTGTTGACGAATATCTACGCCTTCTTCTTCAGCTGCACGTTTCGCATTGACATCTGGACGAACGTTAAAGCCAATTACAATCGCGTTTGATGCTGCTGCTAATGAAATATCTGATTCATTAATCGCACCCGCACCTGTATGAATAATTTTTACGTTAACACCCTCCACCTCAATTTTCATTAAGGAAGAAGCCATCGCTTCTACAGTACCTTGAACGTCTGCTTTAACGATTAAGTTTAATTCTTTCATTTCGCCTTGTTTCATTTGATCAAATAAATTATCTAATGTCACACGGTTTTTCACGTCACGTTGCTCTTGTAACGCATCTCCTGCACGTGATTCACCGATTTGACGTGCTGTTTTCTCATCTTCAAAGACTACGAAACGATCTCCTGCTTGTGGCACATCATTTAAGCCAGTAATTTCAACTGGTGTTGATGGATCTGCCTCTTGCACGCGGCGACCGACGTCATTAATCATTGCACGAACACGACCGAATGTGTTTCCGACAACGATTGGGTCACCAACACGTAATGTACCGTTTTGTACAAGTAATGTTGCTACTGAACCTTTACCACGGTCTAGTTCTGCTTCAATTACTGTACCACGTGCACGGATTGTTGGGTCTGCTTTTAATTCAGCAACTTCCGCTACTAATTGAACCATTTCTAATAACGTGTCGATTCCGTCACCTGTTAATGCTGAAATTGGTACGAAGATTGTATCTCCGCCCCAGTCTTCCGCTACTAAACCGTGTTCTGTTAACTCTTGCATCACACGGTCAGGATTTGCTGTTGGCTTGTCAATTTTATTCACTGCAACGATAATCGGCACATCTGCTGCTTGCGCATGGTTAATCGCTTCTACAGTTTGTGGCATGACACCGTCATCTGCTGCAACAACTAAAATTGTAATATCTGTAATAGACGCCCCACGTGCACGCATTGTCGTGAACGCTGCGTGACCAGGTGTATCTAAAAATGTTAGTTTTTTACCTTCATGATCAATTTGGTAAGCACCGATATGTTGTGTGATACCACCCGCTTCACCTTGCGCAACTCTTGCACTACGAATCGAGTCTAGAAGTGTCGTTTTACCATGGTCAACGTGTCCCATAATTGTTACAACCGGTGCACGTTCAATCATGTTTTCCTCTGTCGGTAGTTCAGCTTCTAAGCCTTCTGTTTCATCGAAGTATACTTCTAAATCAGTTACATCAACGCGGATTTCTTCTTCTACCTCTACACCGTAGTCTGAACAAAGTAACTCAATTGTATCTTTGTCTAATTCTTGGTTAATCGTTGCCATAACGCCTAACATTAATAACTTTTTAATGATTTCAGAAGGTTCTCTGCCTAATTTTTGAGCAAGCTCTCCAACTGATAATGATTCATAAAAAGTAATTTTTTCTGGTAAAGCTTTTTCAACTTTTTGAATTGGTTGTGCTGGACGATGTCTACGTCTCCCTTGGTTAATCCCTCTCGCTGGTGGGCGTCCACCTTTACGACCGCCTCCAGGACGATTCGGGCCGCCACCACCTGGTCGGCTTTGACCTTGGTTAGCTGGACGGTTTTGACTTTGACCACCCGAACGGTTCGGTTGTCCGCCACCTTGTTGTCCCCCGCCTTGTTGACCAGCTGGCTTTTGTGGACGATTTGACTTCGGTGCATCTTTCTTAGGTTGTACATTTGAAGGTTTTACACCTAATGTTTGATCTAATTTTTTCATAACACCTTCATCAATTACTGTCATATGATTCGTTACTTCAATGTTTAATTTTTGAAGTGTTTCCACTATATCTTTACTTGTTTTTCCTGCTCGTTTCGCATATTCATGTACACGCATTTTTGTCATGCGATCACCTCCGGGTATATTCATTGAGATATTCGGAGAACTTGCTGCTAAAACCAGCATCCGTTATCGCTAGGACAACTCGCGATTCTTTTCCGACAGCATGCCCTAATAATACTCGATCCCCAAAGACATGCTTCTCAACGTTAAAAAAACTACATTTGTCCGTTATTTTTTTCATCGTATTCGCGGACGCATCTTCTGAAATAATAACAAGACGCGCTCTTTTTGCTTGGACTTCGCGAACGACTAATTCTTCACCAGTAACTACCTTTCCTGCTCTAGTTGCAAGACCTAGTAGTTGGATAATTTTCTGTTCAACATTCATTTGATAGACTCCCGACGAATCGCATACAGCAACTCTTCATAAATTTCTTCAGGAACTCTTTCTTTCAATTGAATTTCGATTGCGCGATTCTTTTTAGCTAATTGCACCGCGTCTTCGGATTTTGACACATACGTTCCACGACCCGATTTTTTACCTGTTAAATCGACTGAAACTTCCCCTTCTTTTGAACGAACAATGCGAATCATTTCTTTTTTGGGTAACATCTCGCCTGTTGCTGCACATTTACGCAAAGGTACTTTTTTCATTTTCGTCATATGTGTTCATCCTTCCTTATTGTTCTTCTTGTTCTTCTCGTTCTTCGTCATCTTGATATAAATCAATCATCTCTTCTTCAGATAAATCATCAGCGTCTTCATACATATCATCATTTTCATAAAATGTGTCTTCCGTCGCTACAGGCGTTTCTTCTGTACGTGGGTAGATGCCTAACTCACGAGCATCTGCTTCACTTTTAATATCGATTTTCCAACCTGTTAATTTAGCTGCAAGACGCGCGTTTTGACCACGTTTACCAATCGCTAAAGACAATTGATAATCTGGTACAACAACAGTTGTCGAACGCTCTTCTTCATCCACTTGAACATCTAAAACTTGTGAGGGACTTAAAGCATTCGCTACAAATTCAACTGGATCTTCTGACCATTCTACGATATCGATCTTTTCACCATTTAATTCAGTTGAAATCGATTGCACACGAGCACCTTTTGTACCCACACACGAACCAATTGGATCAATGTCTTCATGTGCTGTGTAAACAGAGATTTTAGAACGATCACCAGCTTCACGAGCAATTGTTTTAATTTCAACGATGCCTTCGAAGATTTCTGGTACTTCTAGTTCGAACAAACGACGCAGTAAACCAGGATGTGTTCTTGAAACAAATACTTGAGGTCCTCTTGAAGTATTTTCTACTTTCGTAATAAATACTTTAATGCGATCATGTGGTTTGTAAGATTCTTCTTGAATTTGTTCAGTTGATGGTAAAACTGCTTCAACTTTTCCTAAGCCGACATACAAGTTTTTCGCATCAGTTCTTTCCACAATACCATTGACGATATCTTCTTCACGATCGACATATTCATCATAAATCATGCCACGCTCCGCTTCACGCACACGTTGCGTAACGACTTGTTTTGCCGTTTGTGCAGCGATACGACCGAAATCTCTTGGCGTAACTTCTTCCTCTAAAACATCTCCAAGCTCATAAGCTGGGTTCACTAATTGTGCGTTTTCTAAAGAAATTTGTAAACGCTCATCTTCCACTTCTTCCACAACGTCTTTACGTGCAAAAACTTTAATAGAACCAATATCTGAATTCATATCAACACGGACGTTTTGAGCTTGGTTAAAGTTTTTCTTATACGCTGTTACAAGCGCTACATCAATTGCTTCCAATAATACATCTCTAGAAATCCCTTTTTGTTTTTCAAGAGCTGTTAAAGCATCGAGTAGATCACTACTCATATCAATCACTCCATTCTGTCAATTATGCGGAAAAGTCAATTGCAAGTCGGGCAACTGCCATTTTCTCTCTTTCAATTTGTACTTTAATCGTTCTCGTTTTAATACGCACTTCTAGTTCAGCGCCTTTTGGACCGTAGTTCATTAAATAACCTTCAAACTCTTTCATGCCGTCAATCGGTGCATACGTTTTAATATAAACATATTCGCCAACCGCGTTTTCAAAGTCTTTTTCTTTTTTCAAAGGTCTTTCAGCACCAGGTGAAGATACTTCCAAGAAATAGTTTTGAACAATCGGGTCTACACGGTCTAATTCTTCGCTTAGACGTTCACTAACGACGGCACATTGATCAATATCAATATTCCCTTCTGGTGTATCTATGTAAACACGTAAAAACCAGTCGCTACCTTCCTGCACAAATTCAATTTCAACGAGTTCTAAATTTAAATCATCTACGATTGGTTGAACAAGTCCTTCAACTACTTCTGTTACTTGTGCCATATTATCCCTCCCATTAGTTAATGTTCTTCATTATTTGCGTGAAATCAGTTTTTCATACTTTCACAAATCATTTCCACATTGTCGTCTGACCAGGTGAGCGTAAACATGTTAATTTGTCATAAAGAATCGCATCAATTGTTCATAAACAACAGAAAAGAGCGGGAATCCCCACTCTTTTCACAGACTGTATAACGAAAGTTAAGTCAATCATACCATATACGTCTAGGTCATGCAAACGATGTGCAATCATTTGCTATACTTAGAAAAGCGATAACTGATTCGCTTCTGGTAACCCTTCTAGACAACCAAGTTCATCCATATATTCCGTAACTGTTTTGGAAACACGTCCACGTTGTTGTAAATCTTCTTTCGATAAAAACTCACCGTCTTTACGAGCTTCCACAATCGCAAGTGCAACGTTTGTTCCTAAAGAAGGGATCGCATTAAATGGTGGGATTAACTGATTGCCATCAATGACAAATGTCGTCGCATCTGATTTATATAAATCAGGTTTCGCAAATGAAAAGCCACGTTCATACATTTCCAGTGCAATTTCTAACACCGTCAATAAGTTCTTTTCTTTTGGCGACGCATCTAATCCTTTTTTATCGATCTCCTCGATTTTCGCACGGATTGCCGAACCACCTTTAACCATCGTAATTAAATCATGGTCAGAGGCACGTACCGAGAAATAGGCAGAATAATAAAGGATTGGGTGGTGTACTTTAAAATATGCAATGCGTAATGCCATTAGAACATAAGCAGCGGCATGGGCTTTCGGGAACATATATTTAATCTTTTTACACGATTCGATATACCATTCCGGCACATTATTTGCGCGCATCGTTTCTTCAAACTCAGGTGTTAACCCCCGTCCCTTACGGACAAATTCCATAATTTTAAAGGCAGTAGCTGGTGCTAATCCTTGATAAATTAAATACACCATAATATCATCACGGCAACCAATTACTTCTGATAACTGGCAAATGTTGTTTTTAATTAATTCTTGGGCATTACCAAGCCACACATCCGTACCATGCGATAATCCAGAGATTTGAACAAGTTCTGAGAATGTTGTCGGTTTTGTTTCTTCTAACATTTGACGGACGAAACGCGTCCCAAATTCCGGAACACCTAAAGTTCCCGTTTTACAGTTAATTTGTTCAGCTGTAACGCCTAAAGATTCTGTACCACTAAACAGTTTCATAACCCCTTCGTCATCTGGAGGGATCGTCACTGGATCAATGCCCGATAAATCTTCTAGCATCTTAATCATTGTTGGATCATCATGCCCTAAGATATCAAGTTTCAATAAGTTATTTTCAATCGAACGATAATCAAAATGAGTTGTTTTCCATGTCGAATTTAAATCATTCGCTGGAAATTGAATTGGTGTAAAATCATAAATATCTTGCGTATTAGGTACAACAATAATTCCGCCTGGATGTTGCCCCGTACTTCTTTTAACACCAGAACAACCAATTACAAGACGATCAATTTCAGCCCCGCGGAAATGTACGCCATTATCATTCATATAGCCACGTACATAGCCATAAGCCGTTCTTTCAGCAACTGTTCCGATTGTTCCCGCCCGAAATACATATTCCTCTCCGAATAACTCTTTCGTATAATTATGAGCTACTGGTTGATAAACACCACTGAAATTGAGATCAATATCAGGTACCTTATCCCCCTCAAAACCAAGGAATGTTTCGAACGGGATATCTTGCCCGTCTTTTTTAAATTGCACATGACACTCTTCACATTCTTTATCAGGTAAGTCATAACCAGAACTAACCGAACCATCATCAAAAAACTCAGCTTTCTTACAAGTTGGACAAACATAATGTGGTGGCAATGGATTTACTTCTGTAATTTCCATCATCGTCGCAACTAATGACGAACCGACCGAACCACGAGAACCAACTAAATAGCCATCATCTAATGATTTTTTAACGAGCTTATGTGAAATTAAATAAATCACACCGAAGTTATGCCCGATAATCGATTTCAACTCTTTTTCAATACGGTCCGTAACAATTTGTGGTAATTCTTCACCATAAATGCTTTTCGCCCTCGTATATGTTAAATCGATAACTTCATCATTGGCGCCTTCAATTTCAGGTGTGTATAAATCATCTTTAATTGGCTTCACATCACCGACTAAATCACTGATCTTTTGCGGATTGTCAATGACAATTTCTTCCGCAACCTCTTCACCTAAAAATGCGAATTCCTTCAACATTTCATCCGTCGTTCTAAAATGTACTTTTGGCAATCCGTGTCGGTTCAAAGGATTGGCTCCGCCTTGTGAACGAACGAGCACTTCTCTGAACGTTGCATCCGTTTCATTTAAATAATGCACATTTCCCGTCGCACAAACAGGGATGCCTACTTTCTTCCCTAATTTAATGAGTTTGCGCATAATGTCTTCTAAATTCCACTCATCACGCACCAACTCTAACTCAATTAAATGATTGTAAACGGCTTTCGGCTGCACCTCGATATAATCATAAAAGCGTGCAATTTCTTCCACTTCATCGGGCGATTTTTGCATCAGCCCTTCAAAAACTTCGCCATTTGAACAAGCTGAACCAATAATCAGTCCATCGCGATGTTGTTGCAACACTGAACGTGGAATTCTCGGTACACGATAAAAATAATCAATATGCGAATAAGAAACTAGTTTATACAAGTTTTTAATGCCTTCATCACTTGTCGCTATAATCGTACAATGCGAAGGTCTTGCCCTTTTATACGTATCGCCGCCACCGATATGTTTATTAAAATCATCATGATATTCGATGCCCTTTTCCTTAGAAGCTTCCAATAATTTTAAAAATAAATAACCAGTCGCCTCCGCATCATAAATGGCACGGTGATGTTGAGTTAATTCAATATTATATTTTTTCGCCAATGTATTCAGTCGATGATTTCCCATCTCCGGATGTAAAAACCTTGCGAGTTCCAACGTATCAATAACTGGATACGTTACTGGTGGTACGCCCGCTTTTTTATAGGCTTCATATAAAAAGCCCATATCGAATGAGGCGTTATGTGCAACTAAAATACTGTCGCCCACCCATTCATAATAGTCTTTCACAACTTGATCTACTTCAGGTGCATCTTTTACCATATCATCAGTAATGCCCGTCAAATTGGTAATGAGTTCGGAAATCGGATGATGTGGATTCGCAAAACTTTCAAAACGGTCAATAATTTCACCATTACGTATTTTCACACCTGCGAGTTCAATAATCGTATTGTAAACAGCCGATAACCCTGTAGTCTCAACGTCAAAGACCACATACGTATCATCCTCTAATTTTCGATTGGTTTCACCGTAAGCAATCGGTACACCGTCATCTACTAAATTCGCTTCCATCCCAAATAACACTTTCACACCATGCTTTTTCCCTGCAGAATAAGCTTCTGGGAAAGATTGGACATTGCCATGGTCGGTAATCGCAATTGCAGGATGACCCCATTTTGCAGCTTGTTCAACAAGTGCTGACGCTGAAACCATCGCATCCATTTGACTCATTAATGTATGAGAATGAAGTTCAATCCGCTTACGATCCGCTGGTGCTAAATCTTTTCGAACGATTGCAGGCACTTCCATAATCGACTGCGCCATCATAATTAAGTCGCGGATGAATGTATCGTTTTGAATGCCCCCCCTTGCTCGAATCCAAGAACCTTTTTTCAAGTTATGCATAAAGGTCCCATCATCTTCATTTTTCGAGAACATTTTAACGATAATCGAATCGGTATAGTCCGTAATTTTTACCGTTAATAAAGAACGGCCACTTCTTAACTCTCTCACTTCTACATCAAAAACGTATCCTTCAATAACTAGACTGCGTTCTTCGTCTTGAATTTCCTGAATTTCTGTGAGCGGCTCGTCCGCTTTAATCGGAGAACCAAGTATAAATGGACCTGTCGGTGCTTCATCATTTTGCTTACTCGTTTCACGTTTTTGCAAATCTTCTAATGCTTTTTTCGCCATCTCTGCTTCTTCTTGTTGACGTTGTAGTAAAAAGGCTTGATGCGCTTCTTCATTTGCTTCCGCATTTTCGTTCAACTTAAAATCAATCGCAAAACTAGGGAAGCCAAAGCTTTCATAAACCGTAGATAATAACGGACCATATTTCGACTTTAATGTTTGGAATACGATTTCATTTGTGCAATTTAACGTTAATCTCTGCCCCACAACAATTGGCCTTTCGTTAACCAATGCTTCTCTAATCGGCGGTGACATATCCCGTAAATCTTCCAGCACATGCGGCCAGTACTGCACGACTTGCTCTTCTTCTATATGTGGAGAAGTTGCTGTAAATTTGATACGTACCGTAGCAATCGAAGCGAATGTTTGACGCACACGCTCCGTAAATATCGTGAAAATATCAACTGGCAATACTCGTTCAAGTTCTATGTTAAACTGCCAAACACGGGATTTTTTATGAATACTAACCCGCTCTAATGACGCATTTTGAAAATGTTGAACCACTGCATCATCGGTCATATTTAGCTGTTGTAATAAATGATGCAGTTTCATACGATTTTGCTGTTTTTCACTCATTGAATCACTCCTCTTTGTCGTACAAAAAAGGAAGTACCGCTATAATGGTCTCCCTTTTATTCGCTCATTAAAAAATAAGCTTGTAATTTTTCAGTTACTTCTTCTAATTGCCATGCTACTTCTTCGCCAGTTTTTCTAAATTTCACGTTTAATACATTGTCTGAAATTTCATCCCCAATCACTAATTGAATTGGGATACCGATAAAATCTGCTTCTTTTTGCTTCTTCTCAATTGTAGCTTCACGATCGTCTAGCAATACTTCATATCGATAACTTTTTAATAAATGGACAACACTGTTAGCAATAGCCAGTTGTGATTGATCCGTACTATTTTCTACTAATATATGCACATCATAAGGCGCTAAAGATTTTGGCCAACAAAAGCCAGCCTTATCACTATGCTGTTCGGCTAATACAACGAATAAGGTCGTCAAATCAATGCATGCTGTACCGACAATTGGTTCAGAATCGTTTTGTTTTATAAACTTTCGTTCTATCCGTGCAATATCATGCCCTTTTAAAAATTGCACAACTCCAGCTTGTCCAGGTGCTTCTTCACCTTCTACAATTTTTCGGATATCCGCATATTTCGTAATCGCGAAATCTCTTTCTGGGTTGACATTTTTAAAAAATATACCATCTACATTCGCACCCGTAATTCCATTAACAATTGACGTCACGGAGTAATCTGCGATAATCGTCAAACCGATCGGTAATTGCCTCGGACCAATATAAGGTTCATGAGCTGTAAATACTTTCAACACTTCTTCAGGAGATGCCATAGCCAATTCATTCGCTTGTAAAACATGCTTTAACTTTGTTGAATTCACTTCATAATCACCTCTACAAAGTGTCACAACATATTGCTCATCTATTTTGAATAACAATGTTCGAATATAATTGGATTGTTGCATAAATGTTGCTTTCTGAGCTTCCATTTCAAATGTTTCGATTGGTAAAAGTACTTCATCACTCACTGGATAATTGACATGTGTTGGTGCTTCTTCAAGCAATGCTGAAAAATCACCTACTGTTCCACTCGCAATATCCATTTCACCGTCCGTTGCTTCTGCAATAAAATGATAAGGCTGAATAAGACCATGATGTCCGTATGTGACAACTGGAAACTGTTTCACATGCAATTTCGTAAATAATGTGGACATCGTATTTTTTAATTGCTCATAATTATTGAGAAAACTTTCTTGATGATTATGGAAAAAGTAAGCTTCAAAACATTTTCTTTCTTTACTGTAAATCATTTTCTGTTCTGATTTTTCATAATCCTTCAAATAAGTTGTTATTTGGTAAAAGAGCGAAGGTGGTAATTCTAACTTAGGAAAATTTTCCAGCATCGTTGCGACAACCATTTCTTCATGTAAGCCTCCAACAATATAACGTTCAGAATACCGATCCGTTAGTTGGTAAGTATCAGCACCAGTCGTGTGAATACCAAGTTTCTTTAAACATTTTACTTCTTGTAGTATCGGCGTTTCAACTTCTACCGCTTGTAATTGCTCCATTTCTTCTCGTATGACCGTTACAATCTTATTCATTAACTTCAAACCTAAAGGTAAGTATGCATAAATACCATCACCATATGGACGTAAAAAACAGCCTTGTATGAGTAAATCATCCACTGTATACCCTTCAGAACACAGATTTTCATCATCCATCATCATAAATATTTGTGATTGCTTCATGAGATACCCCCTCTTAAGAAAATCAGAAACTACAATAAAATGGTACAAATTCTGTACCATTTTATTGTTATTTTTTTACTTACTAACTATTAAAGAAAAACCTTTGAATGTCATTCCACGTAACAACGATCATTAAAACCATTAATAACACGATGCCTGCGAAATGAACCATACCTTCTTTTTGTTTATCAACTGGTTTACCGCGAATCCCTTCGAATACGAAGAATAATAAACGGCCACCATCTAAAGCTGGTAATGGCAGTAGGTTCATGATTCCTAAGTTAATACTTAATATCGCTGCCCAGTGCATTAAATTGAAAATCCCATATTGTGCGACTTCACCCGTTGCCTGATAAATGCCTACAGGGCCAGATAATGCATCAATCGAGAATTTCCCAGTCACTAACATTCCTAATAATTCAAGAATTTGTGTAAACCAAGACCATGTTTGTTCAGCTCCATAGCCCACTGCCTTCAGCGGATTTTTCTCTAAAGGACTTGAATATAAAATCCCGATTTGTCCAAATTTCTGACCACTTTCTTCAATTACAGCAGGTGTAATATCAAAAGATACTAATTCACCGTTTCTTTCTACAGTAAATGCAAGTTGTTGATCGGGATTATTTTGAATGATTTTAGCAAATTGTGGCCACTTCGTAATTTCAGTGTCATCGACTTGCTTAATTAAATCTCCGCCTTGCATCCCCGCTTGTTCGGCTGGAGAGTTTTCTTGCACTTCAGAAATAATCGGTTCATAAGTTGGAACTCCTTGTAATAAACCGATAATTAAAAAGATGAAAAACGCAAGAATAAAGTTAAATATTGGACCAGCTAAAATCGTTAAAAAACGACTCATTAGAGGTTTCGATTCGAATTGACGGTCATATGGTGCAATTAATTCTTCTTGCCCTTTTTCTACAATGACCGCAGTTCGTGAAATCGGATAACGTGCAAATTCGCCATCATCACGATAACCTTCGATAAATAACTCTTTATCTAAATCAGCTTTTTCTGTTTCTAAAAATAAAATATCAGGATTCGTTACATTTTGACTCAAATAGAGTTTTTCAACTTCACCTGATGCCCCGATGTGTAGCCCTACTCGGTAACCAGGTTGCAAGTCGACTGTATCGAAATCTTCGCCTGCCATTCGAACATAACCACCAAGTGGCAATAATCGGATCGTATAAATTGTTTCTCCTTTTGGAATACCTATAATTTTAGGTCCAAATCCAATCGCAAACTCTCGTACCATGATCCCTGCTCTTTTCGCGAATAGGAAATGCCCTAACTCGTGAAAGAAGACGAGAGAACCAAAGACGACAATAAACGCAAGTACGGTTTCCATACGTGACCACCTTTACTCATCATTAAACTATACTTTATAACCTTTTTTTACTGTATCATAGTCTCAACAATTTTTCTCGTTTCTTGGTCTACAGCCAAAATTTCTTCTAGTGTTGGTGTAGTCATTTTATGATGTTGCTCCATCACTCGCTCAACCAACTCATCGATTTGTAAAAATGGTATTTTACCTTGCATGAATAAACTGACTGCCATTTCATTTGCTGCATTCATCACAGTTGGCATCGTTCCACCAGCCCTTCCAGCATCATATGCTAATGCAAGTGCTTTATACCGCTCGAAATCCATTTTCTCGAAATTCAATTGTGCAATCTCTTCCAAATGTAAGCGTTTCGCATTTTGCATCGGCATACGGCTTGGATATGTTAACGCATACTGAATCGGCACACGCATATCTGGTGACCCTAGCTGTGCCATGACACTTGTATCATGGAATTCAACCATTGAATGAATAATGCTCTCGCGGTGTAAAATGACATCAATTTGATCGAATGGTAAATTGAATAAATGATGCGCTTCAATCACTTCTAATCCTTTATTCATCATCGTCGCTGAATCAATCGTTAATTTATTACCCATTGACCAATTTGGATGAGCGAGTGCTTCTTCTACTGTTACATTTTCTAAATCTCTACGTGCTAAATGTCTGAAACTCCCGCCAGAAGCCGTTAAAATTAACTTCGTAATTTCTTTCGGATTTTCCCCGTTTAATGATTGGAAAATCGCTGAATGTTCACTATCGACTGGTAAAATCGGTGCGTTATATTTTTTCGCTTCCGCCATGACGATATCACCAGCAGCCACTAATGTTTCTTTGTTTGCAATAGCGATGGCCATACCTTCACGAATCGCTTGTAATGTTGGCTCTAAACCAACGCTCCCAATTACTGCATTTACCAATACATCTGCATCATTTTCACTAGCAACTGCTTGTAAGCCTTCATTTCCATACACAAATTTTGTCTTGGGATAATGAGCGGCTAATTTTTCTGCGGACTCTTTTTCTAGTACTGAAACCATATGAGGTTGAAACTTTTGTAAAATATCTTCTACAGCTTGAATATTACGCCCTGCTGAAAATGAAACAAGTTCAAAAGCTTCTGGATTTGATTCCACTATATCTAAAGTTTGGACACCGATAGAACCCGTTGCCCCTAATAAACTAATTTTCTTCTTCATATTTAAAACCCTTTCTTAAGCGACGAAATGTAAAAAATGTAAAAATGGTAGGACAAATAATAAACTGTCAAAACGGTCTAAAATCCCGCCATGTCCAGGAAGTAATGTACCCGAATCTTTCACGTCATAATGTCTCTTCAATGCCGACTCTACCAAATCCCCTAATTGGCCAATAATCGAAGCAACAATCGTCACAGCAATTAAAATGATAAATGATTCTGTCACTGGGAATAGAAGATTAAAAATAATTGCGACACAAACCGCTGTTAAAATACCTCCAAAAAAGCCTTCAATTGTTTTATTCGGAGAGATTTCTGGCCATAACTTACGTTTACCAAGCTTACGTCCGACAAAATAAGCACCTGAATCCGTCGACCAAATGACGAGTAAAGCATAAAATACAAATTCTACTCCACTTAGTCTCGTTTCAATTAAATAATAAAACCCAATTCCTACATATAATGCACCAAAAACAGAAAATGCTGCATCATCAAACGTGAATTTGTTTTTGACAAGCACTGTATAAATTAATAAGAGTAAAACAATTAAAAATGTCATTTCAACTTTCGTATAACCTACCGCATGTTCTAGTGTTGCTGTATACTGGCCAGGCAATAATAAAATGACTAATGCAATCCATGTTAAAATGCCTGAAACCGAAAAGAACTGCAATTGTTTCATCCGTAAAATCTCATAGAGACCAACTGTTGCCATTGCGTAAACAATAAACGTAAATGGCAAGCCGCCTAATATTACGAGGGGGATAAACAAAGCCATCGCAACGACAGCGGTAATAATCCTTTGCTTCAAGTTTAGTCTTCTCCTTCCACACTTCCAAATCTTCTATTGCGAGATTGAAACTCTTCTACTTCATTAATGAGACAAAGTTCATCGAAGTCTGGCCACAACACGTCTGTGAATGAAAACTCCGCATATGCTAACTGCCACAACATAAAATTGGACAACCTAACTTCCCCACTCGTTCGAATGAGTAAATCTGGATCTGGCAATAACGAAGTCATTAAATACGTTTCTATAGCTTCCTCGTTAATGTCATCAATTTGCAGTTCGCCATCCACAACCAATTGACATAATGCTTTTGTGCATCGAATAATTTCATCACGGCTGCCATAATTCATCGCGAAGTTTAAAATAAGGCCAGTATTATCCTTTGTTTCTTCCATCGCCTTTTCAATCGCAAGCTTTGTATGTTCAGGAAGAATAGAACGGTCGCCAATCGTTTCTACTTTAACATTTTCTTCAACTAATTCTTTCAAATACGTATTCAGAAATTCGCTTGGCAATTTCATTAAAAATTCTACTTCCGTTTTCGGTCGCTTCCAATTTTCCGTTGAAAACGCGTATAACGTCAATACTTTAATGCCCATTTGATTGGATACTTTAGCGATTTTCCTAACTGTTTTCATCCCTTCATGATGTCCAGCGATTCTTGGTAAGCCGCGCTTTTTAGCCCATCTACCATTGCCATCCATTATAATCGCCACATGTTCAGGGATTGGCTTGTTTTTGATTTGATTGATTCGGTCAGTTAAAGATAAGGCTGCAGCATTATTTTTCTTTCTGATTAGCTTATCTAGCATCATTGAACCTCCACTCTAGTACTTATTAGAGCAACTTTCATTTTATAATTATATACAATGTATTATACCATAAAAAAAAGACGTCCTGAAATAAGGACGTCTATGATTTTAAAAAGTTCTTAAACTTAAATCTCCATAATTTCGTTCTCTTTTTCAAGAGCAACTTCGTCGACTTGTTTAATAAAAGTATCTGTTAACTTTTGAATATCATCACCGAAGCGGTGTAACTCGTCTTCCGTTATTTCGGAGTTCTTTTCAAGTTTTTTCAAATCTTCATTTGCATCGCGGCGCACATTACGAACCGCTACTTTCGTGTCTTCCGCTTCTTTTTTCACGGATTTAACAAGTTCTTTTCTGCGGTCTTCTGTTAATGCAGGAACTGATAAACGAATTACTGAACCATCATTTGACGGTGTAATTCCGATATCTGATTTTAAAATGGCTTTTTCAATATCACTAAGAATTGTTTTATCATATGGTTGGATCACTAATAGTCTAGCCTCAGGAACACTAATTCCAGCCATTTGATTAATTGGCGTTGGTGCACCGTAATAATCAACTGAAATACGGTCTAATAGAGATGCATTCGCACGTCCAGCACGAATTGATGCTAAATTACGAGATAAAGCACTAATGCTACCTTCCATTTTCTTCTTCGCAGTATCCATTACTGTGTTTGGCATTATTTATTCCTCCTAACAACTGTCCCGATTTCTTCACCCTGAACAGCTCTTTTAATGTTTCCATCTTCCATAATTGAAAAGACGATTAATGGAATATCATTATCCATACATAATGTTGACGCTGTAGAGTCCATTACTTCTAATCCTTGGCTAATGACTTCTAAATAAGTTAATTCACTATATTTAACTGCATTTTTATCAACTCTCGGATCAGCTGAATAAACGCCATCGACATTGTTTTTCGCCATTAAAATTGCATCTGCTTCCATCTCTGCCGCTCTCAGCGCAGCCGTTGTATCAGTTGAGAAGTACGGGTTTCCCGTTCCGGCTGCAAAAATAACGATGCGATTCTTCTCTAAATGGCGAATTGCTTTACGTCTTATGTACGGTTCTGCAACTTGACGCATTTCGATAGATGTAGATACGCGACTTTCAACTCCAAGGTTCTCGAGTGAATCTTGAAGGGCTAATGAATTCATAACTGTTGCAAGCATTCCCATATAGTCCGCTGTTGCACGATCCATCCCCATCTCGCTTCCGACTTTCCCTCTCCAGATGTTGCCTCCGCCGACTACGACCGCAATTTCAACACCTAGATCATGAACGTCTTTCACCTGTTGTGCGATGTTTTTAATAATTTCTGGAGATAGTCCAAAGCCTTGTTCTCCAGCAAGTGCTTCTCCGCTAAGTTTTAAAACGATTCGTTTATATTTTGGCATGCTTTACTGGCCCTCCTATTTCAATTTCCTCGAAAAATAGGGAACACGATTAAAGTGTTCCCTACTTGTATTTACATCTTTTTTAAAAGTAAAACCTATTTTACCACTTTAAAAGGATTAGTTACCTTTTACTTGGCTTAATACTTCATCCGCAAAATTTTCTTCGCGTTTTTCAATTCCTTCACCAACAGCATAACGTACGAAATCTTTTAATACGCCGCCTTTAGATTTAACGAATTGACCAACTTTTTGATCTGAATCTTTAACGAATGCTTGATCAAGAACACAGATTTCTTCGAAGTATTTACCGATACGGCCTTCAACCATTTTCGCAACGATGTTTTCTGGTTTACCTTCGTTAAGTGCTTGTTCAGTAAGAACTTTTTTCTCACGCTCAACTTCTTCAGCAGAAACTTCGTCACGAGAAATGTATTTTGGATTTAAAGCTGCGATATGCATAGCAACATCTTTCGCTGCTTCTTCATCAGTTGTACCTTCTAAAGTAACTAATACACCGATTGATCCGCCCATGTGTAGGTATGGTCCGAATGCATCAGCGTCTGTTTTCGTGCGGATTTCAAAACGACGTAAAGTGATTTTCTCACCGATTTTTGCTACAGCATTTGAAATATGCTCTGCTACAGTTAAACCATTCTCTAGTTTAGAATCATGTGCTTCTTCAATTGTAGCTGGTTTAGTTGCTAATAAGTGGCCTGCTAATTCTTTAACTAATGTTTGGAAACCTTCGTTTTTCGCAACAAAGTCTGTTTCAGCATTCACTTCAAGGATAACAGCTTCGTTACCATCAACATGAACATGTGCTACACCTTCAGCAGCGATACGGTCAGCTTTTTTAGCTGCGCTTGATAAACCTTTTTCACGTAAGAAGTCGATTGCCGCTTCCATGTTTCCGTCTACTTCAGTAAGTGCTTTTTTGCAGTCCATCATACCTGCGCCTGTTTTTTCACGTAATTCTTTAACCATTTGTGCAGTAATTTTTGCCATTTTAATTCATTCCTCCAATATATGTCGTCAAGTCCTAAAAAAAGACGATAAGGGTAGACCCACTTATCGTCTTGTGAACGTGCTACGTACGATTATTCTGCTGAAACTGTCTCTTCTTCAGTTACAGTTTCTTCTTCAGCAACTACATCGTCTTCACCTTGTTTAGATTCGATTAATGCGTCAGCCATTTTACCTGTTAATAGACGAACCGCGCGGATTGCGTCATCGTTAGCTGGGATAACATAATCGATTTCATCTGGATCACAGTTTGTATCAACGATACCAACGATTGGGATGTTTAGTTTGATTGCTTCTGCAACAGCGATACGCTCTTTACGTGGGTCAACTACAAACAGAACATCTGGAAGTGATTTCATATCACGGATTCCGCCAAGGAATTTTTCTAGTCTTTCATGTTCTTTATTTAATTGAACTACTTCTTTCTTAGGAAGTACTTCAAATGTACCGTCTTCTTCCATTTTTTCAATAGCTTTCATACGGTTAACGCTCTTTTGAATTGTTTCGAAGTTCGTTAATGTTCCACCTAACCAACGTTGGTTAATGTAGTACATGCCTGAACGAACTGCTTCATCTTTAATTGCTTCTTGAGCTTGTTTTTTAGTACCTACGAAAAGTACTTTCCCACCATCTTGACCAACTTGACGCATGAAGTTGTAAGCTTCTTCAAGCTTCTTCACCGTTTTTTGTAAGTCGATAATGTAAATGCCGTTACGTTCAACAAAAATGTATTTTTTCATTTTTGGATTCCAACGACGAGTTTGGTGTCCGAAATGTACACCTGCTTCTAGTAATTGTTTCATTGAAACTACTGCCATGTTTGTTTCCTCCTAATTGGTTTGAATTCCTCCGTACAAATCATCCGACAAAACGACCTTGCGGCACCATTTTGCAGTCATTGCACGTGTGTAGTAATACCGTTTCTTAATATATCATAGTCAAGCATCAATTGCAACAGTTAACCTTTACTCAATCTACTACCGTTGAAACTTAATCATTAGCTCAACTTCTGTCTTACCTTTTTTCAACTTTTGAGCAATTTCTTCAATGGTAAAACCTTGAGCGTGCAATTGTTGCACTTCTGAAAGCTCATTAAATTGATCATTTTCCCTAGGCACTTCAGTTGTAAGTTGCTTCTCTAGTGTTTCCGCTTCAATTTGTTCTTTTGTCGGCTGCTGTGCTGTTTGACCGTAACGTTTTTGTGCATAACTCATTGCAATGGATGGTTGTTTCTCCGTTGTTCTTGTTTTTTGGTTATGCTCTAATACAGCATGAGCCAATTTACTTTGCTCTTTTTTCATCGTACCTACTTCATCTGAAAGTTTATTGAAAAACTGTTCATTTTCGTCTCGCACTTCAACGAGATAAGCACTCATGACATCTTCCATTTCACTCATCAACTTTTGTTGTTTCACTTCTAAATCATTAAATTTATTCACTTTCGCAAATAACAAAGCAATAAAATACATGCTGATAAGTTGTAATAAAAATAAAATCGCAATTACAATATACATTGGCCGTTACCCACTATAATCTACAAAAGATCCTTTATATGGATGTTTTGCATGTTTATCCATTTGTTTCTTTTGTTGTTCATTTTCTCGTTCTTGTTGTTCATTTTGTTGATTTTCGTTAGAGGATGGATCGTCTTTTATTTTTTCATAAATATTCGTTTCTAAAACCGTCTCTTTGTCCTTTTCAGCTTGTTTTTCAGTTTGAAGATTCGCTTGATCTTGCATAAGTTGAGCACGTTGTTGCTTTTGCTCAGCCATCTTGCCTGCTTCGAATGTTTTCGGGATAGCAATTTGCAGTTCGATTCCTTTTAAACTCATAAAATCCCTCCGTTAATTACTTCTGGTGCGAGTAATTTTCGTAGTTTAAACAAAGCACGTGAATGGATTTGAGAGATGCGTGAAGTTGATAAATTTAACACTTCTCCAATTTCAGTCAATGTTAATTCATCTTTATAAAACAGACTAATTACGAGTTGCTCGTTTTGGTTAAGCTCTTTAATTTTCACTGCCAAATCCACAATCAGCTCGTCCATCATCACATGTTCTTCAGGTGTTTTCTCTTCATCATCTTTAATCGTAAAAGTTTGTTCGTCTTGATCATCTTCTTGAACCTTTTCATCTAACGAAAGAACATTTGCTGTATATTGTGCATGAATGGTTTCATAAACTTCATCTACTGTAATATTTAAATGCTCCGCTACTTCTTCAGGCGAAACATGACGCATTAATTGTTGTTCTAACTTTTCAATTTCTGCTTGTAATTTTTTCGTTCGTTCTCTTGATGAACGGGATAGCCAATCTTCTTTTCTTAAACCATCTATAATCGTACCTCTAATTCGGAATGATGCATAAGTATCGAATTTCAGCTCTCGCGTTGGATCAAATTTTGTCAAGGCATCAAATAGCCCTTGCAAACCGAGACTCATAATATCATCCCGGGAAACATTACTTGGTAGACTCGCACTAATTCTCTGAACGTGATACGTAACGAGAGGTGTGTATTTTTCTACTAATAAATTACCTACATCGGGATCACGGTCATGCATCCATTTCTCCCAATATTCGTCCTCAGTTACATGCTCTTCTTTTGTCATCGAATCCCTCGCTTTCTACACAGTATGTTTTAAATCTCGAATGGTGTTTCATTGACAGAACGAATGGAAAGCATAGCTGTTACAGGATCAAACTCAATCGTACGCCCTTTAGAGCCACCTGTACGTTCTGCCAACAAAGGAATGCCTAAGCGTTTTAATTCGGCTTTTACTGCTTCCACATTTCTTGGTCCAATTCTTAATGTATCCTTCGATCCGAATTGGAACATTTGCGCGCCCCCAGCAATTTTAGCTTTCAAACTATTCGGGCGCACGCCTTCAAGCTTTAACATTTCGAGTAAAGCATAAATTCCTGTATCAGCATATTTTGCATGATTAATTTTAGGCGAGCGGTCTAAACTTGAGTCCGGCAACATAATATGCACCATTCCTGCAATTTTTTTCCGTTCATCATACAAAACAATCCCAACACATGAACCTAATCCAGAAGTTCTAATCGTCTTTCCTTCTTTTACAATGTTCATATCAGCAATTCCAACACGGACTATATCGGTTGTCGCAAACATCCTACATGACACCTAATGATTTAAAAATGGTTAAGTAAGAAGGTGGGTCTGGCAATAAGAAGAAATTCCCATTAATATGTTTCTGGTCGCCGTCCACTCCTTCTTCTTTTATTTCAGTATCAACGACAATCACTTCATCACTATATTGTGAGATTTCGATTAGACCGAAACTAACGATGGCCCCTACCATATCTACACTTAAGGATGGTACAGTCGGTTGAATGTTTAAACCCGTAAAGTCCGATAATGCTGCTAAATAAGAACCTGATAAAATATTGCCTAATTCTTGCATCGAGGAAATTCCAAATTCCGAATTCGCTTCGTTTTGCAGATCAAAACTTTCGTCACCTATTAACAAACGAATAAAATGATTCGCACTTTCAATCGACAACATGAAAAACATACTGCCCGTAATGTCACCTTGAATACGTAGAAAAATACTAGCGACTTGTTCTTCAGGACCACCTGCTAAATCAAACATTTCATCGAATGTGACTAGCTTTACATTCGGTACATACATATCTACTTTACGATTTAATAATTGAGAAAGTGATGTTGCAGCATGTGCCGCTCCAATATTACCAATTTCCTTTAAAACATCTAAATGCAGCTCATTAATTTCAAACTTCTCCGTCATAGCGCATCCACTCTTTGAATCGGCTCTAATACTTTTATTAAATCAAGTAAAACAAGTAGTCTGCTATCAATTTTAGAAATTCCTGCAATAAATTCGGACGCTACAGAACCGACAACTTCTGGTTGTGATTCAATGGAGTTTAATGGAATATCGACAATATCATTTGCTGTATCAACGATTAAACCAACATCAAAATGCTCCAAGGAAACGATAATAATTCGAGAACTATCATCCATCCCTCTCTCTGGCATATTAAAACGTTCTCTAAGATCGATGACAGGCGTCACAACACCACGTAAATTGATAACTCCTTTTACATACGATGGTGTTCGAGGAACGCGCGTAATATCCATTACACGCTCAATTCCTTGAACGACATCAATCTCGATTGCGTATTCTTTATTTAACAAACCAAAAACAATGACTTTTTTATGGTTTTCCAAAACTGTTTCGCTCATTACGCTTCACTCCTCATTATTTAATCAGCTCATTGCAATCGACAATTAACGCTACTTTACCATCTCCAAGAATCGTTGCACCTGAAATTGCAAAGACACTTGTCAAATAGTTACCTAAGCCTTTTAAGACGATTTCTTGCTGACCAATGAAGGAATCTACAACAAGCCCTGCTAACTTATCGCCTTTACGTACAATGACAACCGATTGATACTCATCTTCTTCATTTTGATCCAATCCAAAAATCTCTTTCAAATCGACTAATGGAATAACATTACCTCTAAAATCAATGACACGTTGAGAGTGTGCATTCATAATATCATCTTTATGAATAATCGCTGTTTCAATAATCGATGATAGTGGCACAGCATACACTTCTTCTTTTAACTCAACAAGCATTACTGAAATAATAGACAGCGTTAATGGTAGTTGTACTTGGAATAAAGAACCTTCACCTTCTTTAGACTCAATTGAGATATGCCCACCTAAAGACTCAATTGTTGTGCGCACAACATCTAGCCCAACACCTCTACCTGAAACATCGGAAATGACTTCAGCAGTTGAGAAACCAGATGCTAAAATTAATTCAGCTACTTGTTTATCTGTTAATGAATCTGCTTCTTCTTCAGCGACAATACCGCTAGAAATAGCTTTCTTTAAAACTCTTTCACGGTTAATCCCTGCACCATCATCCTCTAACTCGATGAATACATGGTTACCAGAATGATACGCGCTTAATTTCACAGTACCTTCTGCTGGTTTTCCTTTCGCAATTCGTTCTTCTGGCATTTCAACCCCGTGGTCTAATGCATTACGTATCAAGTGAACAAGTGGATCTCCAATTTCATCAATTACCGTACGATCTAACTCTGTTTCTGCTCCGATAATTTCAAGCTTCACTTTTTTATTTAAATCACGAACAAGTTGACGGACCATCGTTGGGAAGCGGTTGAATACTGTCTCAACAGGAACCATGCGCATTTTTAAAATAATACTTTGTAAATCGCCTGAAACTCTCGCAATTCTTTCCACAGTCTCTGTCAGCTCTGGATTGCGTAAATCTGTTGAAATCGACTGTAATCTTCCGCGATCAATCATCAATTCTTCAAATAAATTCATTAAAATATCTAAACGTTCAATGTTGACGCGAATTGTTCGATTTGCTGCATGCGCTTGGGCTTGACGTGCTTTACTTTGTTGCGGTGCCGCTTTCTTTTCTGCTGGCTTTGCAACTGGTTTCGTTACTTCTTGCGCAACCGCCACAACTTGCTCTGCTTGTTGTTGCTGTTGTTCTTGCTGTTCTTGTTGGCCATTTTTCAAATTCGCTACATCTACTGACGTCACATCAACTTTCGCCACTTCCGATACTTTAGAGACTTTCGCTTGCATCGCTTCTGCCGTATCATTCGTAATGATAACCGCTGTAAATTCTCGATCAAATGCTTCTTCTTCTAATTTTTCTACTGAAGGACTCGACTTAATGACATCCCCCGAATTTTCTAAAATCTCGAACACCATAAAAACACGAGCCGCTTTTAATAGACAGTCTTCATTTAATGCAACTGCCACTTCAAAGACATTAAATTCTTGATCTAATGATTGTTCAATAACTGTTAATTCAAAGTCATCATACTGTAAAGAAGAAGACTCAGAAACTACTGCTTCTGTTGTTGCTGACGTTTCAACTTCCCCGTCAATTGGCTCGCCTTTTTCAATACGGTTTAACTTCGCCACTACTGCTGTCACGTCTTTTTTACCGTCTCCGCCCGCTTCAATGTCCATCACCATTTCATCTAAATGGCTCACCGCTTCAAAAACAACATCTAGCATACTTGCAGTAACTTTTAATTTTTCATTACGAATTGCGTCTAAAACGTTTTCCATAATATGTGTTAAATCAGCAATATCTTCATACCCCATCGTTGCAGACATACCTTTTAATGTATGGGCAGATCTAAAAATCTCATTAACAATTGTTAAATCTTCTGGATTTTTTTCAAGTTCTAATAAGTATTCATTACATGTCTGTAAATGTTCACGACTTTCATCTAAGAACATTTCTAAATATTGGTTCGTATCCAACATTTCAGCCCCCTTTTTTTATGATTCCACAATATCCACGATGGATTGTGCAATATTGTCTAATCGTGTTACTTCATCTGCTAATTGTGCATCCACAACAGCTCTTGGCATCCCGTAAACGACACTCGTTTCTTGAGATTCTGCTATAGCGATTGTTTCTACGGATGTTTTTAAATATTTGACACCTTCCATACCATCATTACCCATACCTGTCATTACAACAGCCAAACATTTAATATTTGGTAAGCGAGCAACGGATTCGAATAACATATCTACAGATGGACGATGCCCTCTCCTAGGTGGTTCTTTCGCACTAACTTCAGCAACGAATGCCATCCCTAGTCTGCGTACTGTAAAATGTTGACCACCGGGCGCAATATAAGCTGTACCATTTTCTAGCACTTCACCATGCTCTACTTCTTTCACATGAATATGACTTAATGTATCCAAGCGATCTGCCAATGATTTCGTAAAACCTGGCGGCATATGTTGCACAATGACAATGGGTGCCGCAAGATTTTTTGGTAAATTCGTCAATACTTCTTGCAGTGCTCTAGGTCCTCCAGTCGAAGTGCCGATAGCGATGACTGTTTTTGCTGATGAAGTAAAGCGTTTCGTTGCTTTTGCCGTCATAGTTGTCTGACGTGCAATTGGCGCTTCTTTTTTGGTTTCTCTTATCGTCGGTCTAGATATGCTCGGTGTTTGGCGATTACGCGTAATCGTTGGCGATGCTTCTGTTAACTTTTTCACCGATACAGTAGATGCCGCTAACACTTTCTCAATAATTTCATCTTGAATATCAGTTAAATTTAAAGAAATGGCACCCCCTGGTTTGGCAACAAAATCAACTGCGCCCCACTCCATTGCAAGTACCGTGTTTTCTGCACCTTTTTCCGTCGTACTTGATAACATAACAACCGGTGTCGGCTTCACTTTCATAATCTCTTTCAAAGCTTCTAAACCGTCCATAATCGGCATTTCAACATCTAATGTAATAACGTCTGGTGTTAATGTTTTTAACTTTTCAAGTGCATCTCGTCCATTTCTAGCGGCAGCGAGCACTTCAAGTTCAGTACTCTCACTTAAAATATCTGTTATGACTTTCCTCATGAAAGCTGAGTCATCAACAATTAATACTTTCTTCTTTTTGGACAAAGTCATTTCATTCACGACCCTTCACAAATATACTCCGTAACTTTTGCATAAACCGATTTTCTTTTATTGGCTCTTCCACTAGCTTATATTGTGTAAATACTTCTGTCATCATTTTAATCTTCTTGGAAATTGGAGCATTTGGATAAGCGAGCAAATAGGGTTTTTGTTGAATAACTGACTTTTGAACAACTGGATCTTCCGGTAACTCACCCAATACTTTTGCATCGACTTGTAAAAACTTTTTCATTGCAAATTGTAAGCGTGAAACCGATTCATTTTTCGCTAACCCTTTATGTATTCGGTTGCCCACTAAATAAAATGACGTGTCTGAATCTCTAAGCGCAATATATTTCATCATTGAATAAGCATCTGTAATCGAAGTTGGCTCTCCAGTCGTAATAACAATTACTTCATCAATCGCCAAAATAAGTTCAATTGTCGTTTGATTCGCACCTGCACCCATATCGAAAATGACAAAATCATACGCTGTTTGTAAATAATGAAACGCTTCTGTTAAACGTTCGAACATTTCATCTGTCCATTCCACTACATCGGAAAGTCCAGAACCTCCTGAAATAAAATGTAAACCTTCTGGCATTTTGTTAATAATGGATTCAATATCTTCAGTCCCTACTAAATAATCCATTAAACTAAACTTAGGCGTGTGGCCCAGTAGGATATGGACATTACCCATCCCTAAATCCATATCTACAATGATGACTTTTTTCTCCTGCTGTACAAGTGCATAAGAAAAATTGGTAGAAAAATTGGATTTACCAACACCACCCTTACCACTGACAATGGCCAATGAACGAGCGAGTTGATCTTGAGCCGCTAACATTTTACGACGGAGGCTTTCAGCTTGATCTTTCATACGTAAAATCCTCCATCAGTAAGTCAATCGCTTTTTGGGCTGTCGCTTCTTCTAAATCTTCAGGAACCTCTTGTCCATTTGTATAATACGCTACCCCATATTGGAAGTTTTGCATTAAATTAAACATCGCACCGCGTGTACTCGTTTCATCCATTTTTGTAAAGATAAATTTTTCCACTGGGAAATGTGTAAATTGCTTAATAATCGCTAACATATCTTCTTCTTTAGAGGTCATTGATAGTACTAGATATGCTTCCATCTCTAATGTGAAATCAATCATTTGATTTAAATCATCCACAAATTTCTGTTCTTTATAATTACGTCCCGCCGTATCGATAAAAATATGATCAACATCTTTTAAGTTTTCAATCGCTTGTTTAAAATCAGCTGCATTATAAACAACTTCTACAGGTGCTTGTAATAAATTCGCATACGTTCTCAACTGCTCAATAGCTGCAATTCTGTACGTATCTGTTGTAATAAATCCAACCTTCTTCTTCTTCTCAAGTAAAGTTCTAGCTGCTATTTTGGCAATCGTTGTCGTTTTACCGACGCCTGTTGGCCCCAGGACATTGATGAATTTTTTAGTGAACGAAATGCCACCAAAAGGCAGTTGTTCAAAATGACTTAATAAGATTTCCTTCGCCATTTTCACTAATTGTTGTACTGTAAAGTCTTCTTTTGACTCTTTCATCTTCACAAAAATTTCATCGCCTATTTCATGAATAAGTGCTGACTGTAAGCCTTGCACTTGTAAATAAGATAATAATGGTTGTAAATCATTTGGATAATGATTTACATTGGTATGTTGTTGCATCGTCTCTAGCATTTTCTTCATCGTTGCCATCTCTTGTTTCAACTGACTTGTCGCTGCATTCATTTCTCGCGACACATCTACAGCGGGCTCTATGGGACGTTGAACGACTGGACGTGGCTGGTCATATCCTGCAACGACTTCTACCGATTTCTTCTTGAATAGTCCTAAAAATCCTTTTGAATAGACGACATTGGAACTAATAATAACAGCTTGTTCTCCAAAGTCTTCACGCACTTTCTCCATCGCTTCCACCATTGTTTCAGCTGTATATTTTTTCATATTCACGAAATATTCACCACCCCAATACTTTGAACTTCAACAGTAGGTTCTAATTCATTATACGATAATACAGGGATTTGTGGGAAGTAACGTTCTGTAATTTGTCTCACATACATACGAATCGCTGGCGTCGATAAAACGACTGGCGATTGGTTCATTAAAGCGACTCTTTCAATCTCACTCGATAAAGACTCTAATATTTCTTGAGAAACCGTTGGGTCCAATGATAAATAATTTCCTTGCTCCGTTTGTTGAATGCTATCTGCAATAGCTTTTTCGACTCTACCAGATAATGTAAGGACTTTTAATGCGCCATTTTCATCAGCGTACTGTGTCGTTAATTGCCTAGCGAGTGCTGGGCGTACATATTCCACTAGTAAATCAACATCGGACGTATATTTTGCATAATCCGCCAATGCTTCAAAAATAATCGGTAAATTACGAATCGAAACTTGTTCAACGAGCAGTTTCGATAAGACTTTTTGAATTTCTCCAACTGATAATGGTGTTGGTGTTAATTCTTCAATTAAAATTGGATAACTTTCTTGTACATGATCAATTAATTGCTTCGTTTCTTGACGACCAAGTAAATCGGCTGCATTCGCACGAATCACTTCAGTTAAGTGCGTTGACACAACACTTGGTGGGTCTACAACTGTATAGCCTAAAATTTCAGCATCTTCTTTCACGGCTTCTGTAATCCACTTCGCCGGTAAACCAAAGGATGGCTCCACCGTGTCAATCCCTTCGATTGAATCGTCACCGCCAGGGCTCATTGCTAAATAATGATCTAACAATAATTCCCCTGTCGCTAATTCATTACCCTTTATCTTGATTCGATACTCATTTGGCTGTAATTGAATATTGTCACGAATCCGAACAACTGGAATGACTAGCCCAAGCTCAATCGCTAATTGTCTACGAATCATCACAACGCGGTCTAATAAGTCCCCGCCTTGTTCCGCATCCACTAACGGAATTAACCCATAGCCAAATTCAAATTCAATTGGGTCGATATTTAATAAGTTAATAATGTTCTCAGGACTTTTTAGACTATCTGTTTCTTCTTCCTCTTCAATTTCTAGTAACTCTTCAGGATCTTCTACCGTTTGTCTAGAAGTCATATAAGCACTAATCGCTAAAGCAGCTGCAACTGGAAAAGTTAACATGAAGTTAATCGGTGTAAATACACCTAGTAATAATAATGTCGTTGCCGCTACGTATAAAAGTTTAGGCTGTCCTAATAGTTGCTTCGTTAAATCTTCACCTAAATTACCTTCAGACGCTGCACGTGTTACAACAATCCCCGTTCCTGTAGAAATAAGGAGTGCTGGAATTTGTGTCACAATTCCATCACCTACTGTTAATCTCGAGAAAATCATCGCCGCTTCTCCAAATGGTAATCCCATTTGTACGACACCGACAATCATCCCGACAAGTAAGTTAATGATAACGATGACAATCCCGGCAATCGCATCCCCTTTAACGAACTTTGTTGCCCCGTCCATCGCTCCGTAAAAATCGGCTTCATTACTAACTTTTTCACGACGTTCACGCGCTTCAACTTCTGAAATCATTCCGGCATTTAAGTCGGCATCAATACTCATTTGTTTCCCCGGCATCGCATCTAATGTGAAACGTGCAGCTACTTCAGAAACACGCTCCGCCCCTTTAGTAATAACTAAAAACTGGATGATGACGAGAATGGCGAAAATCACGAGACCGACGACAATATTACCACCCGTTACGAATGAACCGAATGTATCAACAACGCCACCAGCATCTGCTTCCGCTAAAATCGCACGCGTCGTTGAAATATTAAGCCCTAATCTAAATACCGTCATTAATAATAATAATGTCGGGAAAATCGAAAACTGCAATGCTTCTTTCATATTCATAGATGTTAACAATATCATTAAAGCAATTGTAATATTTATGATGATGAGAAAGCTTAATAGCCATGGAGGTAGTGGAATAACCAGCATTGCAATTACCATTATAACTGCGGCTAGTATCCCGATATCCTTAAACTGCATGCTGACTCCTCTTTCTTTTCACTAAATTTTGCGTTGAATACGATATACATACGCAAGTACTTCGGCAATCGCTTTGAAAAACTCTTCTGGTACTTCTTGATCAATTTCAACTTGATCATAAAGTGCTCTCGCTAACGGCCGATTTTCTACTGTGACGATATCATGTTCTTTCGCAATCATTTTAATTTTTTGTGCAACAAAATCTACACCTTTGGCAACGACTACAGGCACTTCCATTTCCCCGTCATCATATTTAATCGCAATTGCGTAATGCGTCGGGTTCGTAATAATTACGTCCGCAGTAGGAACTTCTTGCATCATTCGCCGCATCGCCATTTCACGTTGTCGTTGTTTAATACGAGATTTGATCAAAGGATCTCCTTCCGTATTTTTATGTTCATCCTTAATGTCTTGCTTTGACATTCGAAGGTTTTTTTCATAATCATATTTTTGGTAAAGATAATCTAAAATTGATAGAAATAATAAAGTAAATGAAGCTGCAATCCCCATCGTTGCTGTTAACTGTCCAACTGTGGATAGTGTATCCCACGCACTTTTAAATGCGAGTGATAATACCCGATCAATATTAGACCATAAAATCATAAATGTAACGGAACCGATAAATGAAATTTTCAACACAGACTTCATTAATTCTACTAATGCTTTTATCGAAAACATTCGTTTCAACCCTTTAATTGGATCGATTTTCTTTAAATCGAACTTTAAAGGCTCTGTTGTAAACAGCCAACCGATTTGAAATAAATTCCCTGCAAGTCCTGCAATCACCGCAATTAACATGACTGGTAATAAAATAATAGCCATTTCAATTAAGACTTCGCGGTAAATGAGCATCGCTTGATCCAAATCAAATTGGGCAGTTGAAAAATAATATGTAAATGAATGCTGGAAAAACTTTAAAAAACGTTCTCTAAATAAAGGTGCTGCTAAAAACAAAAACATAAAAACAAAAAGTAAAACGATCGCACTTGTGACGTCTTGACTTTTTAACACTTGACCTTTTTTACGGGAGTCTTGGCGTTTTCGATCCGTTGCTTTTTCTGTTTTTTCTCCTGCAAAAAACTGTAAATCTAAACGCAACATCTTATTAGCCTCCCCCTAAAAGAATCATTAAATCTCTCATTCCAATAATCATCATTTCAAATAGTTTCTGCATTAAATTAATCATTACTGCCATCATCGTCAGTAATACGATAAAACTCACTGAAATTTTAATCGGAAAACCAACAACGAAAATATTCAACTGTGGAACTGTTCTTGCAGTAATCCCAAGTGCTAAGTCCACTAAAAATAAAGTAGCTACAATAGGAATCGACATTTGAAATGCAATACCAAATAACGCTGCAAAAGTTTGTATGAGAAAAGTAGCTGTTTGTTCTGAACCAAAAGCTGGCCACCCCGCATCAATTGGTAAAAATTGATAGCTATAAAAAATCCCATCTAATAATAAATGATGACCATTTAACACAAGAAGTAATAATAAAGCTAATGAGTTAAAAAATTGACCGAGTAATGGCGACTGTGCACCCGTTTGAGGGTCAATAATATTGGCAACTGCAAAACCCATTTGGAAATCAATAAATCCACCCGCAATTTGGATGGCCGCCATAATCATATAAGCAATCAAACCAAGTGATAATCCAATTGTCACTTCTTTTATGATCAGCATAATATAAAAACCATCAACTTCTAAAACAGGTATTTCAATTGCATAAACCATCATCCAAGCTAATATGGCAGCTAATAATACACGATGCATCGCAGGAATTGCACGGTAGGAAAATAATGGTACTGTGACGAAAAATGCACTGATTCTCGTTAATATTAATAAATAGCTCGGTAATGCAGGTAAGATTTCATTCATTCACATCACCCGATAAACCGAACTAGATTTTCAAATATGTCTGATGCAAAATTGGTCACTGTTGCGAGCATCCATGAACCAAAAAAGACGATTCCTACTAATACAGCAACAATTTTTGGAACAAATGCCAATGTTTGTTCTTGGATTTGTGTCGTCGCTTGGAAAATACTGACCGACAATCCTGTAATTAAAGCTACAAGTAAGAGGGGTCCTGATGTTAATAAAATGACCGTAACAGACCGCTCTGCTAAAGATATAATTGTTTCGCTCGTCATAAGAACCCCTCCTAAAAGCTTTGTAGTAATGATTTAATAATTAAATGCCAACCGTCAACTAAGACGAATAATAAAATTTTAAATGGTAAAGAAATCATAACCGGCGGTAACATCATCATCCCCATTGACATTAAAACACTCGCAACAATCATGTCAATGACGAGAAATGGAATAAAAATCATAAAACCCATTTGGAATGCTGTTTTAATTTCACTTAATGCAAATGCTGGCACAAGTGTGGTCAATGAAATGTCTTGGATTGATTCTGGTCTTTCTTCCCCATTATATTTAATAAAGAGCTCTAAATCTTTTTGCCGCGTATGCTTACTCATAAACTCTTTGAGTGGCACACTCGCTTCTTCATAGGCTTCTTCTAACGTAATTTCCTCTGCAAATAAAGGTGTTAAAGCGACATCATTCACTTCTTGGAAAGTTGGTGCCATAATGAAAAATGTTAAAAATAAAGCCATACCAATTAATACTTGGTTCGGTGGCATTTGCTGAGTCGCTAATGCCGTTCTCACAAACGATAAAACGATAATGATTCTCGTAAAAGAAGTCATTAAAATAAGCATTGCTGGTGCTAATGATAAAACAGTTAAAAGGAGCATTAGTTTGACAGATGTCGAAACATTCGTGGCGTCACTATCTGTGAAAAATTGGATAAAGTTAATCATCATCGCCTTGCTCCTTTTTAGATAATTTACGTAGTTTTTCTTTTCTTTCAGATGTCATTTTATCCATCTGTTTTTTTAATTCTAAAGTAAACGGCTGTTCACTTTGTTGTGATTCTTTTTGTTGTTCTTTTTTAGATGTTGTTGACAGGAATGACAATACTTTTTCAACTGGACTATTTACAGAAACTTCATCCGCCTCATTATAAAAACTGACCAATTGTTCGATTTCTGTCTCATTCGTAATTTCTTTCAATAGACGAATATCTTCTCCGACACCAACTAAATAATATTGTTCACCAATCATCACAAGTTGAATAGACTTTTGCTGCCCGAGTGAAATTCCGCCTAAATTTTTCATATAGCGATTTTTATCGTAAATTTTGTTTTTGCGATTTAAAAATTTTAATAAGAAAAATAAAATACCAACTACAAATAACAATGCTAAAAATGTTTTAATATATTCCCAAGCACTTAAGCCGATTTTTCTATTTCCATCGGTGTTAGGACCTAGATTATTTTGTTCTTCATCTGTTGGAGAAGATGGGTTTTCTAACTCACCTTCCTCCAAACAATCTTTATTGTTTTCATAACAATCATATACATTTTCATTGGCGTAAGCAGGTTGCGAAACAAGCATTGCTGAAAGACACACAACAAAGAACGTCGTCATGAGTAGCCAATGGCTGGATTTTCGCATGGTTTTCATTTAGCTAAGTGCTTTTTCAATCGCTTCAACTACACGATCTGCTTGGAATGGTTTGACGATAAAATCTTTTGCACCAGCAGAAATTGCGTCGATTACCATCGCTTGTTGTCCCATAGCTGAACACATGATAATCGTTGCTGAAGGATCTGTCTCCTTAATTGCTTTTAACGCTTGAATACCATCCATTTCAGGCATTGTAATATCCATTGTTACTAAATCAGGTTTTAACTCCGCATACTTTTCTACAGCTTGTGCACCGTCTGCTGCTTCTCCTACTACTTCAAAACCATTTTTCACTAAAATATCTTTGATCATCATACGCATGAAAGCTGCGTCATCTACAATTAAAATCTTTTTACCCATTTAAAAACCCCTCCAAAAATTATCTTAAATTATTTATTCTTTCTTTCGGACTTAATACATCCGTAATACGAACACCGAAGTTTTCATCGATTACAACAACTTCTCCATTTGCGATTAAACGGTTATTTACTAATATATCAACCGGCTCACCCGCAAGTTTATCTAGTTCAATAATTGAACCACTAGACATTTCTAAAATTTCTTTAACAGAGCGCTTTGTACGTCCTAATTCTACTGTTACTTGTAATGGAATGTCCATTAACATATTTAAGTTATGTGACTCGCCTTCTGATAAGGAAGGTGCATCAAAACTTGCGAATTGCGCTTGTTCTACTGCAATCTCTCTTTTCGGCGGTGCTGGTCTTGCTGGAGCTTGTGGTTGCTCTACAGCTGCAGTTGGCTGAGCTGGCGGTGGTGTTGGTGCTGGCTTTTCTTCTACAGTTGGTGCCGCCTCTTCAACAGCCGCTTCTTCAGAGTCCCCATTTAATAAAGTCGCAACGAGTTCTTTACTAAATTCATAAGGTAATACTTGCATAATTTCTGAATCGATCAACTCACCGACTTTTAGTTGGAATGCAACTTTAATTAAAGTATTCGATTCAGGAATATTGTCAACCCCTGTTTGTTGCTGAATATCCATTAAATCAATTGTCGGCGGTGAAATGTCTACTTTACGGTTAAATACAGAAGACATCGAAGTAGCTGCCGAACCCATCATTTGGTTCATCGCTTCTTGTACTGCACTTAAATGGATATCACTTAACTCTTCACTAGGACTAACCCCATCTCCACCTAACATTAAATCTGCAATAATCGCAGCATCCGACTGTTTAATAACGAGCAAGTTCATACCTTGTAGCCCTTGAGTATATTCTACTTTAATTGCAACATACGGGAGCACAAACTCTTCTTCTAACATCGAATAATTAATGACAGATACAGTTGGTGTTGTAATATCAACTTTTTGTCCTAATAGTGAAGAGAGAGCTGTTGCTGAACTACCAAAAGAAATATTGGCAATTTCACCAATTGTATCTGATTCAAGTTCAGTCAACTCTAATGTTTCTTCTTCCTTTTTTTCATCATCATTTGCAATATTTCCGCCGCTTAAGAGTGCTTCGATTTCTTCCTGGGATAGTATGTCATCACTCATCATCTTCATCCCCTCCTGTCAATACATCAATAATTTGAACAGCCATCCAACTTTTCATTTGTCCAGGCTGTGCAGTAAATTTCGGTATTTCACCGACACGTACTGTTAATGGTTCATCAATTTTTTGCTTCAATGGCAAGACATCGCCAACTTCTAAATGTAAAAACTCTTCAATACTAATCTGGCCTTTACCTAACTCGGCGACTACAGGCAATTCAGCCATTTTCACTCGCTTTTCAAGTGCCTTACTTTGATCTGGCGTCGGCTCTTTTTTATTCGACTGCATCCAGTATTGTACAGATAAGTTCGGTACAATTGGTTCTAATACAACGTGTGGAATACAAATATTAATCATTCCACTCGATTCGCCGATGATAATATTAAAGGAAATAACAACAACCGTCTCATTCGGCGAAATCATTTGTAAAAACTGTGGGTTGACTTCCATTTCAGATAAATAAGGATCAATATCGATAATACCAGCCCAAGCTTCCTGTAAATTATCAAATGATTTTTCAAATAAGTTCATCATAATTTTCGTTTCAATTTCTGTTAAATTATCAACTTTACTCGGACTTTCCCCAACACCGCCCATTAAACGGTCTAACATAGAATAAGCAATGTTCGGGTTGACTTCCATTAAAATATTACCTTCTAGTGGAGATACTTCGAATATATTAATTAATGTCATATTTGGAATAGACCTTAAAAACTCTTCGAAAGGAATTTGATCAACAGATGCAACGTCAATTTGGACATACGTGCGAAGTTGTGCCGAAAAATAAGTTGTTAATAATCTAGCAAAGTTTTCATGAATTCTCGTTAAACTTCGAATTTGATCTTTTGAGAACCTCAGTGCACGCTTGAAATCATAGTTTTTCACACGGCGTTCTTGTTCTTCTTTTTTCATTTCCTCCGCGGACATTTCTCCAGTTGATAGAGCTGATAGTAAGGCATCAATTTCGTTTTGCGATAGTACGTCCCCTGACATGTTTCCACCTCCTTAATTCGTCACGGTATAATATACGAGACGATGTACACACGTTCAACTTCTCCTTCTTGCATCAGCGGATTCAGTAAAGATTGGATTGTTGACTCAAAAGCTTGTTTTCCTGCTTTTCCTTCAAGTTCATCTTGTGTAATATCCGATAATTCTTGGATGACTAGATTTTTCACTTGAAACTCTCGTTTTGTCAATTCCTCTGCTGCAGCTGTACTATCCGTTTGAATCATTAATGAAATACGAATAAATTGTCTTCCTGCTAAATTCGTTGTAATCTCGGGTATTTCTACGGATGCTTCAATTATTTCATCAATCGTCGCTTCATTTTTCTCATCACCATCACCTTTATTCATTTGCCATGCTAAAGCAAAGACAATAACAGCAACTAATGTGACAGTTACAAGGACAATTAATAAAATCGTTAAAAATTTATTCTTCATCTTCTTCCCCCCTGACATGCGGATTTGCCAATAAATGAACCGATTGATAAAACTTTGTAATTTTTTGAAACAGTTCTTCTTTGGAATCTTTAACGACGTATTTCACACCTGTTGTCAACGTAATGGTTGTGTCATGATACGTTTCAATTTTTTCTATGTATAAGGCGTTCAATACAAACGATGTTCCATTTAAACGTGTCACTTCAATCATATGTAAAGGCCGGGCTACTGAAAGAGCCGGCCCGACCCTCCCTTGTCTTTATTGTGGGAAATCACTATAGTAGGTGTTGTTCGTTACCGCAATTTAATTAAACAACTAAAACTCCGACTACTAGCTTCAGAAGGCAGACGCTCGAGTCCTAAGTCAACTAGACTACGTGGCTTTCTCTTATGCTTATCGCATTTAGACTCCTTCCTCCACCTTTAATTAATTATCGTTTTAAGTTTACGAGTTCTTGTAAAATTTCATCTGATGTTGTAATAATACGTGTATTTGCTTGGAAACCACGTTGTGCAACGATCATTTCTGTGAACTCTTCTGCAAGGTCAACGTTTGACATTTCTAGGAAACCAGATTCCATTGATCCGAACCCTTGGTCTAACGCAAAACCAGTTTCAGCTGGACCAGAGTTTGCAGATGCACGGAATAAGTTACCGCCAACTTTTTCTAGACCGCCTGGGTTGGCGAATTTCGCCATTTGGATTTGACCAGCCTCCTGAAGTGTTGCAGCATTGGCTTCTTTAACTTGCGCTAAAGTATCTTGTGCTGTTTTATAAGCCGCTTGTGCATTTTCCCAAGTAGTTGTATCTGCCTGACTTGGATTTTGAATAGCTTCGTAAGTAGCTTTAGCGGTCTCATACGTAGTTTTTGCAGTTGCAAATGTTTGCTCAGCAGCTTCAATTGTAGCTGCAGCACCTGGTGGTAAGTCAACATAATAGACTGTTCCATCTTGACCTACCGACATAGAAGATGCCGTCGTTGGGATGTTGATAATTCCAGTAGCGCCTTGTACATATCTTCCATCTCCATCAACTAAATCACCATTTCTATCCATATAGAAGTTTCCAGCACGTGTATATACACGTTCGCCACCATCTTCTACTATAAAAAAGCCATCCCCAGTAATTGCAAGGTCTAATGTATTTCCTGTAAATTGTGAAGAACCTTGACCATGTAGTGTATCAATCGTTGCCAGTTGTGAACCAAGTCCAACTTGTCTAGGGTTTGTTCCACCTTGCGTACCTGTAGGACCTGAAGCCCCAGCAACCGTTTGTGATACTAAATCTTTAAAAACTGTACGTCCTTTTTTGAAGCCGTATGTGTTGACGTTGGAAATATTATTCCCGATGACGTCTAATTTTGTTTGAAAGTTTCTTAGTCCTGTAATTCCTGAGTACATTGATCGTAACATGTGTATTTTTCCCCTCTCGATTTTAACTGTATCGCGTCTATCAGTCGGCGATACAAGGCATCCTTTACAGGTCCTGCCTTAAAATAAGACAATTGTTCCGTCGATATTTGTAAACAATTGCTCTTTTGCTTCTTGTCGGTCCATTGCAGTAATAACTGCTTTGTTCTTGGCACTAATAATTAATGCTGCTTCATCTGTTAAGACGAGTGATTCTTTAACGCCTTTCGCTTTTGCTTCATCAATTTTAGAACCAATTAACGCCCACTGACTTTCTGAAATATGAATATTTCTTTCTAGTAAACGTTCGTTTGCGTGTTTCGTTACTTTTAAACTACCTGTATTGACAGTCGCTTGTTGTAAATGTGCTTGGAAGGTTTTCTTTCCCTCTGTTTTTACTGGTGCTGTTTGTTTAGGTAGTAGTGGTTGTGTCGGCATACGATGTAAATGAATTTTATTCATCTAGACACCTCACATTAACCTTGTCGAATTGACGTTAATTGATCTGCTGTTAAACGTGTATCGTTATCCAATACGTATTGGATTTTACCATCTTTATTGGTAACTGAGACGACCGTTCCTGATTGTTCTTCACCGTCAACTTCATACGTAACTGTTTTACCAATGACCATACTTGCTTCTACTAAACTATTGCCGCTTGTTGAACCACCTGCAAGCACTTCTGAAATATTACCAGGGTTTAATTCTTGTCCATCATCCATCGTAAAAATAACCGAACCTTCTACGTATTTGATGCCAACAATTGTACCCGTTCCTTCTTTCACAACTGGTTTATCATTTTCATCTAATACTGGCTTACCATTTTTATCTGTTTCCAACACATGCCATTTAATCTCTTTACCAACAAAAGCATTGTATTGAATAAGCTGCGCTTGGTTTTGTGATTCCGCGAATTTTTCAAATGCTTTCGTTAAGTTCATCGTTTGTTCAAGTGCTGAGAACTGTGCCATTTGAGCGATAAACTCTGTATCTTGCATCGGATTCGTTGGGTCTTGGTTTTGGAGTTGGGCGATTAAAATTTTCATAAAATCATCTTTTCCTAACGTACCATCACCTGTTTGACGTTCATCACGTTTTTTATTAATTAAATACATTGAATCTGTAATGGCTGACTGACTACTTATATCTGGCAATGTTATCCCTCCAATTCAATCATATATTCTTCAAAACTTTTTTCTTCTTCAGTTTCACCATCTGTTTCATCTTGGAATTCGCCTTGTTGCCCTTTAAATTGTTGGTTAAAAGCTTGTTCACGGTCAGAGTATGGTGTTTCTGTCAACATTTGTGAAATATCGATACGTTCCACTTGAATGTTTTGTTGTAAAAATGCTTGTCTTAATTGGTGTAATTGACTTTCTAACATTTCTTTACCGAGTGAATTCGATGCTAAAATACGAGCCGTTAATAAACCATTTGATTGCAATAACTCGATTCTTAATTGACCGAGATGTTCTGGATACAATTTAATCGAAATCCGACTCGTTCCACCTAATTGACCAAAATTTGAGCGTTTGAAAATTTGCTGTAATTGCTTTAACAACATATCCGTATTCGCACGATTTGGTGTTTCAGCTGCTTGCGCTTCTGTACTCGCTGTCATCTGCGTTTGTTGGGCCATCATTTCATTGAACAGTGGATGTTGAACTTTTGATGTTGGAGCCATTAGCTGAACTGGCGGTCCTTGGTTCATCACTGTAAAATTAAGTTGTGTTTGTGTTGCCTCTGCTTTTGCAGTAACAATTGTTGTTAAATTAGCCAGTAAATCTTTTACAGCAAATAAATCTTTTTCTTGCGAAGTCATCAAATCTAACTGCTCACCTGCCAAAGAAGACATTTGTAACATCGCAACCAATGCTACTTGCTCATGTGCTGAAAAATTCATTGTATGTTCTTCTGCACCATTCGCAAGGAATTGTTGTAAAGCATGCTGATCCAACTCTCCCAATTGCGACAATAATTCTCGTAAATCAACAGATGTCATAGTCGAACCTTCCAATTCTAGACGTTCTAAATCGACTTCTAACTCTGGCATTAAAGTTGTCAATATCGCAAGTAAATCATTGTCATCTTCAAATAAAAGATGTCCTTCAACGATTTGCGGTAACTCAATGTCTACATCAAGCTCTTCAACAAGCTCTACTAACTCCTCTAACGAATCTGCATTTAATACTTGTAGCAATGTTGTCATATCAAATGCCTCTGATGAAACTACTACTTCTCCTCCTGCTGATTGTGCTGTCACAGTAGCAAAAACAGAACCAAAACTATTTTCTGTTGTAAAGTTCATTTTTGCTTGACTGTTTGCAACAGGCATTTTATTCATATTAACAGCAGAAGCTAATATTGCGTCGATCATCTTTTCTCGTCACCTCCCTTCAAGGATTTATTTTGTCAACATCGTTGTATATTTGGCTGCTTCTTCTGGTGTCATTTTCTCCAGTATTTTTGCTAATTGTTCTGGCTTCAGATTCGATAAAATTTGAATCGCTTCAGCATCACTCATTTTTGTAATAACAGGTGCAGCTGATTTTGCAGACATCTTTTCAAATGTTGCTACCATTTCATTTTTGGTTTGTTTTGTTGAGTCCGTAGCACGTTTTAACTCTGCAATTTCTGCAACAAGTCTTTCTTGTTCCATAATGAGCGCTTCTTTCTCTGTTGCTGATGCATTTAATTGTTGTTGCAACTTATCCACTTCAGCTTCTTTTTCTAAAATTTCAGCCTGCAACTCAACAACACGTTCTTCAAATATTTTATCATTTTTCTGTTGCTCTTTCTCATCATTATCTTTCGCAAATGGTAGACTTTGTGTCATTTCTTTTACAGCATCGAAGACATTGACATTATTAAACTTGGCAATGACTAAGAGGATGGCTGTTGATAATAGCAATGTAATTAAAAGCACCATCAAGATATTGCGCAATACGTTTGAACCTGACTTTTCTTCATTTTCTATTTTCGCTTCTACTTTTTTGTTTCTTGCCATATTACCACCCATTTTCTTTTCCTAAAAATGTCGTCATTGACAATTCATCTAGTTGCTTTGCTTCTATCTGTTCCGCTTCTTTCTTAAATTTCTCGCGGTCTTTTTCTTTCATTTTTTCAAACTTACGAACTTCCAATGTGCGTTCTAATAACTTCTGTTCTAACCATTGCATTTTCGATCGTGCACGAATCACTTCTTGTTGCACTTTTTCAATCTTCTTTTCAAGACTATCAATAAAATGCATATAATGGTTAATATCAATAATCGTGGCACCCTTCATCATATGCGTTTGCTGTTCTTCAATCGTTTGTTCTTTTTTTCTTAGCAAATCATACAATTCCGTTGCGACTCTTTCAAAATCAGTCGTTGCAGTTTGGTACTCGATTTCTGTTTCACTCTTTTCCATTTCTCTCACGGACAAAACATTTTCAAAACGATAACGATAGCCTTTCATTAATGTTCAGCTCCTTTGCCAAGCTCTATTAGTTCTTGGACTGTACCTTCCATTGAAATATTATCGCTAAAGCTTTGTTTTAAAAAGTTTGTAATTAATGGTTCATAATCAATCGCCATGTCAACTTCTTTTGACGTTCCACGTTTATAAGCACCGATATTAATGAGGTCTTCTGATTTATTGTACGTAAAATATAAATTCCTCAAGTTTTCAGCAGCCCTCACATGTTCAGGTGAAGCGATATGATTCATTAATCGACTGACACTACTCAGGACATTAATTGCTGGGTATTGACCTTTATTCGCTAACGTTCGGTCCAATACAATATGGCCGTCCAAAATCCCACGCACTGTGTCGGCAATCGGCTCGTTCATATCATCCCCATCTACTAAAACCGTGTAGAACGCTGTAATAGCACCATGTTTATTTGTTCCTGTTCGCTCTAAAAGTTTCGGTAAAATAGCGAAAACAGACGGCGTATAACCTCTCGTTGCTGGCGGTTCTCCTACTGCAAGTCCTATTTCACGTTGCGCCATCGCCACACGTGTTACGGAGTCCATCATTAACATGACGTTAAGTCCTTTATCCCTGAAATACTCAGCAATTGCTGTAGCTGTAAATGCACCTTTAATCCGCATCAGTGCTGGTTGATCGGATGTAGCTGCGACAACAATCGACCGTTTTAAACCTTCAGGACCTAAGTCTCTCTCGACGAATTCACGCACTTCTCTGCCACGCTCACCGATTAAAGCAATAACGTTAATATCTGCTTTCGTATTCCTTGCAATCATGCCGAGAAGTGTACTTTTCCCGACACCAGAACCCGCAAATATCCCGACCCTTTGACCGTTTCCAACTGTTAGCATCCCATCGATTGCTTTTACACCGACTTCTAACACTTCATCAATTGGCGGTCTACTTAATGCATTCGGAGGTTCTTGCTCCGTTCGCACAGTGGACAACCCTCTCGGTAAAGAACTGCCATCCATTGGATTTCCCATTGAATCAAGCACTTTACCAAGCAAGTTCATTCCGACTTTAATTTCTAGTGGTTTACCTAAACCTTCAACAAGACAACCACTTGCAATTTCTTGAATATCTGTATAAGGCATTAAAATCACAATTTCTTCTCTAAAACCGACGACTTCCGCTTTAATCGTTTTGCCGCCTTTGTAACCTTGATTTAGATGAATATGACAAACATCTCCAATCGAACTTTCAGGTCCTTGTGATTCAATCATTAAACCAACGACACGAACGACTCGACCGAATTTTTTAAACGTATTCACTTGCGCTACATACTCTGTCAACTGTGCCGCTTTCTTCATGATTAATCCTCACTTTCCAACACTTCGATTAAAGCTTCTTTTATTTGCGCTAATTGTTCATCCACTGTCACGACGATTCTACCGTGGTTTGTTTCGATATAACATTCTGTGGAATCAAAATCTTCATTCGCAAAGATTAAAAATGGTGTGTCTGGCGGAAATATTGCCGCCAATTCCGATTTATTCTTTGCAATAAATTCATAGTCATCTACCGCGACATATAATTTAACTTCTTTCATTTCTCGTACTTCTACGAGGGCTCTTTTCACAACCGATAGGAAGTTTTCAGGATTCTCTAATTCTTTGTGTAAAATGCGACTTGCCGTACGCATCGCAATTTCTAAAACGACACGTTCTTGGCTCTCGTGATACTCTTCAGCAAGTTGTTTAGACATGTTTGTAATGTCATTCGCTTGCGCTACTGAGTCAGCCATATCTGCTAAAGCCTTATTTCTTCCTTCCTCAAAACCAGCTTGAAAGCCTTCATCATATGCTTCTTTTTGAAGTTCTACTTTTTCTTCTTCCCAATGAGCCCGTAATGCATCTAACTCTTCAGATGCATGGCGGCGCATGTCTTCAATTCTTTGCTGCTCTAACATGGTTTTTGCTTCCACTTCTTGCAACATGCGCTTTTTTTCATCTGTAAAATCAACTGTTGGCACTTCAAATTCTTCAGATAGTTGATGTAAATTTCGAATTGAAATTGTTCTCTTTTGAACTGATTTTTGTTGTTTTTCCGTTGCTTTAAAAATATTAGACAATGACGTCATCTCCTCCGCCACGTGCCACAATAATTTCTCCTGCATCTTCTAATTTGCGGATAATCCCAACGATTCGCGTTTGCGCTTCTTCAACATCTCGCAGTCGAACTGGTCCCATAATTTCAATTTCTTCTTTAAAGGACTCAGCCATACGTGAAGACATATTGCTATATAAAATATTTTGTACTTCCTCGCTCGATACTTTAAGCGATAAAATAAGATCTTCGTTTTCGCAATCTCGAATAACGCGTTGAATCGAACGATTGTCCAGTGTAACAATGTCTTCGAAAACGAACATTCTCTTTTTGATTTCCTCTGCCAAAATTGGATCTTGTTCTTCGAGCGAATCCAAAATTGTTTTTTCTGTTGCACGGTCTACACCGTTTAACACTTCAACAACAGCTTCGACCCCACCCGTTTCTGAAAAGTCTTGTGTGACAGTTGATGATAATTTACGTTCTAACACAGCCTCAATCTCACTAATGACTTCAGGTGATGTTGAATCCATCGTCGCAATTCTTCTTGCAATGTCCGCCTGTACTTCTTGGGGTAATGAAGAAAGAATGATACCTGCTTGCTCTGGTTCTAAATAAGATAAAATTAAAGCAATCGTTTGTGGATGTTCATTTTGAATAAAGTTTAACAGTTGTGATGGATCTGCACGTCTAGCAAAGTCAAATGGTCTAACTTGTAATGAGGAAGTTAAACGATTTAAAATGGCTTGCGCATGGTTTTTACCAAGTGCTTTTTCCAACACTGTTTTCGCATATCCAATTCCACCTTGTGAAATGTAATCTTGGGCAATTGCGATATTATGAAACTCTTCAATAACTTCTTCTTTTACCGAAGATTCGACTTTTTTCACACTAGAAATTTCTAACGTCAATCGTTCTACTTCTTCTTCACTTAAGTTTTTATAAACAGAAGCTGCGACTTCGGGTCCTAAAGAAATGAGAAGGAGGGCAGCTTTTTGTCTGCCAGTCATTTCTTTTTCTTTCCTCGCCATGCTGCGTTCATCCTCCTTTTAATCTTCAGCGATCCAAGTTCTCAATAACTTCGCAAATTCTTCTGGCTTGTCTTTTGCCATTTTCTCTAACTGTTTGCGTCGAATTGAATTCTCAGTTTCTTGTTCTTCATTAATATCTTCGACAAACAACGCTTCTTGTTGCTCTTCTGAAACTTCTTCCATCGCCTCAAGCTCAGCTCTTTCATTCGCTCGGCGGTTACGGATAAATAATACAATCAGTAAAATAATAACGGCTAACAATACACCACCAACGATATAAACCCATAACGGAATTGCAGAAATCGTTAATGAATCGTCTACATCTTTACCAATAAATGGATGTACAGATACAATGATTCGATCATTTAAATCTAGGTCTGTTAATCCATCCGCATATTCCTTATCAATCGATGTACGGATAATCGTTCTTAAAATCTCTTCAATATCATCTTGTAAACCAGCTGGCATAGATGTAAGATCATCCGCCACTGGTGGCTCTACAATTACTTGGAAGCCAATATCGCGAATTTTATACGGACTTTCGACAATTTCTTTACGAATACGATTGACTTCATTGTTAATCGTTTCTTCAATACGCTCATAATCCCCGTTCGCGCCTGACCAAGCACCATAGTTTGTGTAATTATCTGTTGGGTCATCGCCTTCTGGTGCACCATCTACTGGTGTATCCCCTGAAAAGGTTTCGGTAATTCTTTGGACACTTAATGCAATACCTTCCATTGTTTCTTCATCTACAGGTGTAACTAAATCTTCCACACTATTTTCTTTTTTGAAATCAATATCTGTAGAAAGGGAGACCACAACTTTATCCATACCCATCATCGTGCCTAACATCATTTGAACTTGTCTTTGAATATCTCGTTCAATCGATTTCTTAATCGTCATTTGATCCGCTATACTCGTTCCAAACTGTTGGCTGTTCGGTTGTAAATCGTAATACTCAAAGTATTGGTTCATAATTTCAATATCTTCTACTGCTAAATTCGGTACACTTTTCGATACCAGCTTATATAGGGCTGTAATTTGTTGCTCCGTAAATTGTTGTCCAGGATTTGTCGATAGGATAATCCCCGCTGTTGCACGGCGATCTTGATCCGTCAAAAACACATTTTCACCTGGTAATGTTAAGGACACTTTTGCATCTTTGACGCCGTCAATCGATTTCAACAAATTAGCAATTTCAGTTTGCATTGCAGCAAGCTTCAACACGTTAAACTCATTATCTGTCATCCCAAAACCGGCATTATCAGAGAAATAAGAATAGTCAATGCCGCCTGTATTTGGGTACCCTTCCCCTGCCAATGTAACGATGAGTTCATCGACACGGTCTTTTGGCACTAAAATCGTCCCACCGCCCGGTGCGATTTTATTCGGCACGGCTTGTGTATCCAATTGCTCTTTAATACGCGCTAATTCCTGAGATGAAACTTCAGAATATAGCGGGACATACTCTGTTCTAGAAAGAAAGTATGTAAGAGTCCCGGCAATTAAGAGCACAGCAACTGCTGAAATTATATATGTACTTTTTTGTTTTTTCGAACGACTAGACCAAAATGTCACTGCATCGTTTTTGATTTTCGTCAATCTTTCATTCATCATAATCCTCCGGTCTACATCCATCTTTTAAACAGTTGTTTTCATCATTTTCTACCTTATACTCACACTTGCATACGAATAATTTCTTGATAAGCTTCTATAACTTTATTGCGTACTTCCATCGTTGTATTTAATGTAATCGACGCTTTTTGTGCAGTAATCATAACATCGTGGAGTTCCACTTGCTCGCCTCGAATTAGTTTATCGGTCATGATATCAGATTCAATTTGCGCTTGATTCGTTTGGTTGATTGCATCCTTTAAAAAGCTTTTAAATTTTTGCTGTGCTTCTGTAGATCCTGCCCTTTGTGCTACAGACTCTTGATTGACGGCTGTTAATGGGTTTGAGAAAACCGATTCAATATTCACGTCATCACTCCTCTAACTTATTTACCAATTTCCAAAGCTTTCATAAGCATCGATTTATTGGCATTAAAAACCGTTACGTTCGCTTCGTATGAACGAGTTGCTGACATTAGATTAACCATTTCTTTTAGCGGATCAATATTCGGCATATTTACATAGCCTTCTTCGTCCGCATCTGGATGTGTTGGGTCATAGACCAATTTAAACGGTGTTTCACGATCTTCTTGAATGCGAGAAACTCTGACACCATTGCCAACAGTTGTTGAATTATTTTTTCCGACTGCCATTTGCAACATATTCGCAAATTGACCGCCATTTTGCTGCATCGTTACCGTTCTTCGTCTATAAGGCTCCCACTCGCCATCGACAAGCCTTCCACGTGTCGTATCCACGTTAGCCATATTAGAAGATAAAACGTCCATTCTTAATCTTTGTGCCGTTAGAGCGGAACCACTGGTGTTTAAACTATGAAAAATCGACATCATTAGCGCCCTCCTTTAACGACATTTTGTAACGTATTGAACTTACCATTTAACCGATCGACTAATGCATTGTAATAAATTTGGTTTTCAGCTAAACTTGCTTGTTCTTGATCCATATCTACCCCATTACCATTATGTCGATAACTAAAATTCCGAACATCAAAAACCCCCGCTTGACCTTTTGTGTTTTTAAAGTCAATATGCTTTTGATCCGTTTTATATGCTTGCAATTGCTGTTGTTTGGCATCTTGCAACATATTTTTAAAACTTACTTTTTTCGCCTTATAATTCGGCGTATCGACATTGGCAATGTTTTGTGAGATTGCTTTCCCTCTTGTTGCCGAGTAATCTAAACCCTTTTCTAAAGATGATATCGTTTGACCAAATAACTTCATTTCTCCTCATCCTCATTGTAATTATTTCAATTTCAAACATAAGACTAATAGCTTAATAAACTCCATTTATTATAGCGTATTTCGACAAGAATTGCTAGGAAGGTTAAGACAATTTATATAGTTATAAACCGCCATTTTACACATCTTTTCGCACACTACAAAAGTATTGTAGTCTTTTATATCTAATTTAACTGAATACTACAGCAAAAAGATAGAACAATCATTCATTTTTATACCAATACATGGCAACTGTATTTCTTCCACTGAAGCATTTCTTCAAAAAACACTCTACTTTTCCACTGAGAGGAATATATGCGTCACTTGATAAATCTACTATTTACACAGTTACCGTTAATAAATATCTGACACTTTAAAATAATTATTTTTAGTTTACCTAGTTCATTAGAACTCTTAATTTTAATTCACTATACCATGCTCTTATTACCAATATAAACTTTTTTGAGACAAAATGTCCTTGTACTTCTTTTATTCCCTCTTTCTCTTCATTATAATCGAGCTTACCGAAATTCCACACAGCCTTATTATTTAACAGGCCTAATTATGTATTTATATTATATATTTATTTTCACACCTTACTTTTTACCTTTTAATCTCCATTTACATTTCCCATCTTTTAACCTATATTCAAATCATCTTGATAAACCATTTGTCTCTCTGAATACTTCTGCATGAGGTATATGTCGGATTTTTTCAGTAAAAATATTTAAAAAAGGCTAGAGGAAAATAACATCATTTCCCTAGCCTTTTAATAGTGACTTATTTTTGTTTTTCTAATTCAGCTAAAAATTTACTGTTTAATACTTTAATGTACGTACCTTTCATACCAAGTGAACGTGATTCAATAACTCCAGCACTTTCTAATTTACGTAAAGCATTAACGATCACTGAACGTGTAATTCCAACACGGTCTGCGATTTTAGAAGCTACTAATAGCCCTTCTTCACCGTCAAGCTCTTTAAAGATGTGCTCGATTGCTTCGTGCTCACTGTAAGATAATGAGTTGATTGCCATTTGAACAACTGCTTTACTACGTGCTTCATGCTCAATTTCCCCAGCTTTCTCACGTAAGATTTCCATACCCACTACAGTTGCACCGTATTCAGCTAAAATTAAATCATCATCTTCAAATTTAGTTTCCATTCTTGCAAGAAGTAATGTTCCTAAACGTTCACCGCCGCCCATAATTGGAACGATTGTTGTTAATCCGTCTTGGAATAACTCTTTGTTTTCAATTGGGAAAGCAGTATATGTGCTTTCGATGTCTAAGTTTGAAGAAGTTTCTCTTACTTCAAATAATTTTTGTGTGTACTCTTCTGGGAATTGACGCGTTTCGAACATTTGTTTCATACGATCATTTTCGATTTGCTGGTGAATTTCAAAACCTAATAATTTCCCTCTACGGCTAACGATAAATACGTTTGATTCGATTACTGAGCTTAGTTTTTCAGCCATTTCTTTAAAGTTTACAGAATCTCCACCAGATTCTTGTAGCATTGCGTTAATTTTACGTGTTTTTATTAATAGTGACATAATTGTCTTCCTCCTAAAATAAGTTGTTACATCTTATAGAATATTCTAAATGTTTTTAATCGTTAAGTAAACTGTTTTGATTCAATTACAAGATAAATTGTGACAAATCTTTGTTCTTTACAATTCCTGCTAATTTTTCATCAACATATGCAGGTGTAATTTTAATCGTTGTAGGTCCAATATCCGCAGCTTCATAAGACAATTCTTCTAGTAATTTCTCCATAATTGTATGTAAGCGGCGTGCACCGATGTTTTCAGTTTGATCATTTACTTCAAATGCAATTTCAGCTAATTGTAAAATTGCCTCTTCCGTAAACTCCAACTCCACATCTTCTGTTCGCAATAAACGTTTATATTGCTCAATTAAAGAAAAATCCGGTTCTTTTAAAATTCTTTCGAAATCTTCTTTTGATAATTTATCTAGTTCTACTCGAACTGGAAATCTTCCTTGTAATTCAGGAATAATATCCGACGGCTTGGAAACATGAAAAGCACCTGCTGCGATAAATAAAATAAAATCTGTTTTTACCACGCCATATTTCGTTGTTACAGATGAACCTTCTACAATCGGCAAAATATCTCGCTGCACACCTTCTCTTGAGATGTCAGCCGATGCACCGTGTTCGCCACTTTTAGCGATTTTGTCGATTTCATCAATAAAAATCATGCCGGATTGCTCTGTTAATTCAACTGCACGACGCGCTAATTCATCATGATCGATTAATTTATCCGCTTCTTCTTCTTGCAGTACTTTGCGTGCATCTTTTACCTTCATTTTGCGTTTCGATTTCTTTTTAGGCATAAGTGAAGACAATGCATCTTGCATATTCGCCCCCATATGTTCCATACCGGAACCTTGAAATGCATCGTATAAAGAAGGTTGTTGTTCTGTAACATTAACCGTAACTTCTTCCTCTTCAAGTTGACCCATTTTTAGGCTCACTTTAATTTCAGAACGTTTACGCCTAATTTCAGTTTCTTCCGCACTATTGTTTTCTTCCTCTTCTTGCTGTCCACCGAAAAGCATTTCGAATGGATTTTGTGCGGGTGCTTTCTTTTTCATCGCTGGAACGAGTAATTTCACAAGTCTTTCATTCGCTAGTTTATGCGCTTCTTCTTGTACTTCAGCTCTTTTTTCTTCGCGAACAATTCGGATTGCTACTTCTGTTAAATCACGTATCATTGATTCAACATCTCTTCCAACATAGCCAACTTCTGTAAATTTCGTTGCTTCTACTTTAACAAATGGCGCATTCATCACTTTTGCAATTCGACGTGCAATTTCAGTTTTCCCAACACCAGTTGGTCCAATCATCAAAATATTTTTCGGAATAACTTCATTTTTTTCTTCATCAGACAATAAATTTCTTCTGTAACGATTACGAATTGCAACTGCAATCGCACGTTTTGCATTTTGTTGCCCAACAATATAACGATCTAAATGAGCCGTTAGTTCCTTTGGAGTAAATTCTTTCTGTTTAACCATTAGAGTACCTCCACAATAATTTGATCATTCGTATACACACAAATTTCTGCCGCAGTCTCTAAAGCAGCTCTGGCAATTTCTTCTGCTGATAAATGGTTGCCGCTATACTTTTTCAACGCACGACCAGCACTTAGTGCATAATTACCACCTGATCCGATTGCTAAAACACCATCATCAGGTTCAATCACTTCACCCGTTCCTGCGACGAGCAATAATTCACTTTCATCCATCACAAGTAGCATCGCTTCTAATTTACGAAGCATTTTATCCCCACGCCAAAGCTGTGCTAACTCAACAGCTGCCCTTTGCAAATTGCCATTGTATTCGGCTAATTTCCCCTCAAACAGCTCGAATAAAGTAAATGCATCTGCTACAGATCCAGCAAATCCTGCCAATACTTTACCATTATAAATTTTGCGCACTTTTTTCGCTGTATGTTTCATAACAACGGCATTCCCCATCGTTACTTGGCCATCGCCTGACATTGCACATTCGCCATTATGACGTACTGCAAAAATCGTTGTTGCATGAAATTCCATCATTATACCCCTCCTCTGCTTTCAGGCTCTAGGATGTGTATTCATATACGTTTTTCGTAAGTGTTCTTTTGTAATATGCGTATATACTTGAGTTGAAGACAAACTTGCATGTCCTAAAAGCTCTTGTACCGTTCGCATATCTGCTCCATTTTCCAATAAATGCGTCGCAAATGTATGACGTAACATATGTGGATAAATCTTTGTATTTAAAGCAGCCTCTTCCATAATGGCGTTTAAAATGTAACGCACACCCCCGTCTGTTAAAGGTTTCCCTTTCATATTGATAAATAAACGGTTATGTTCGTTTTTTTTCATCAAACTTGGACGACTGTCTGTTAAATACACTTGTAAAGCTTCATGCGCAAAGCTACCGAAAGGAAGATAACGTTCTTTACGACCTTTCCCCATCACTTTGACAATCTCTAACTCCATATCTAAATCTTCTAGCGTTAGAGCTGTTAATTCACTGACACGCATACCTGTTGCATACAATAATTCCAATAAAGCCCGGTCTCTTAACGCTTTAAAATCTGTCCCAGTACATACTGCAAACAATAATTTTAATTCTTCTTCATAAAAAAAAGTTGGTAATTTCTCTTGCTTTTTCGGATGATGAAGCGCAGTAAAAGCTTCGTTTTGAAATCCATATCTTGCATTGGCGAACTTAAAAAAAGAACGAATTGATGAAATTTTTCTAGATATTGTCGTTCTTGCTAAACCTTTATTATATAAAGCAGTTACATACAATCTTGCCTCTGTATACGTGACGTCATTTAACTCCGTTATTCCCTCAGTCGTTAGAAAGTTGAAAAACTCCTCTAAATCCACTTGATATTCATCAACAGTATAAGACGAATAGTTTTTTTCTAACTTTATAAATTGGATGTAGTGATCGCGTATTGTAGTATGTGCCATTGACATTTCTATCACCCTTTTGCGAAAACCTTTATCATTATAACAAAATAGTTTTACTTTTGCATCGTAAAAGATTGTTCGCAATCATTCAAGTATTACTCCGAGCTTTTCTTCAACTATTAATTCCCTACTTTAAGTAATAGTAATCATTATAAGATACAGATAAGTTTCTATTTTCAGAAGTAGCCCATCTTTCACTATACAATATGACAAGCTACTATGGCAACTTTAAAATATTTGAATATTTTATGAACACTACACACGCACAGAAAAAGAGGAGCGTTCGCCCCCCTTTTGACAATGTTTATCGCTTTTTACAACTTAAACATCATTTGCCTTACACATTTTACTACATTTCAATGTTTATTGTCGACTTTTTTGAAAAATTGTTCTGTCTACCTATTGAACATCCTCTTTATAGTCACAATTTGTACACTGAATTCGTACGCCTTTTTTAGATTTCTTCTCCACTAGCGTATGTTCACATTTTGGACACGGACGTGCTACTGGCTTATCCCATGAAATATATTCACATTCTGGATATTGATCGCAACCATAAAATGTTCGTTTCGATTTACTTTTTCGTTCAACAATTTGTCCTTTTTTACAGTCCGGACATTCTACGCCGATTGGCTTCATAATTGCTTTTGTATTGCGGCAATCTGGGAAACCAGAACATGCCATAAACTTCCCATAACGCCCCAGCTTGTAAACCATAGGCTGCCCACATTTTTCGCAATCTTCTCCTGCAGGCTCGTCTTTAATTTCGATTTTCTCCATTTCGGCATCTGCAAATTCAACATGCTTCGCAAAATCCACATAAAATTGGTCAATGACTTGAATCCATTGCTTTTTTCCTTCTTCGATTGAATCTAACTCATTTTCCATTTGCGCAGTAAATTCAACATCAATAATATCAGGGAAAAATTCATTCACTGCATGATGAACAATCGTTCCAAGCTCTGTTGGAATAAAACGCTTCGCATCTAGTGTTACATAGCCACGTCTTTGAATCGTATCTAAAGTCGGTGCATATGTTGACGGTCTACCTATCCCTAGTTCTTCCAATGTTTTCACAAGTCTTGCTTCCGTGTAACGTGGTGGCGGTTGCGTGAAATGTTGTTTCGGATCAATGTCCACAAATTTCAGCATTTCGCCTTCTTCTAATGCTGGAAGTAAGCGAGACTTTTCTTCTGTCTTGTCATCTTCACCTTCCACATACACTTTCATAAAACCTTCGAATTTCACTTGAGAACCATTCGCTCTGAAACGTACATCTTCATTGACTAAGTCAGCACGCACTGTATCTAAAATAGCTGGTGCCATTTGACTTGCAACTAAACGTTCCCAAATTAATTTATACAAGCGATATTGATCGCGGCTTAAATATTCTTTCACAGTTGCTGGTTCACGTAAAACAGAAGTCGGACGAATCGCCTCATGTGCGTCTTGTGCATTCGTTTGCTTTTTCTCTGCTTTCTTCTTCGCTCTACCCAAATAACTTTCGCCGTATTTTCCCTCAATCCATTGTTTTGATTCCGCAACTGCACTGTCTGCAATTCTCGTAGAGTCAGTTCTCATATACGTAATTAAACCGACCGTTCCTTCTTTACCAATATGAATCCCTTCGTAAAGCTGTTGCGCAAGCATCATTGTTTTTCGTGCACGGAAGTTGAGTTTACGTGCTGCTTCTTGTTGTAAAGATGATGTTGTAAAAGGTACTGCTGGATTTCTTTTACGTTCTCTTTTCACAACTTCAGCAACTTCAAATTGGTCACCTTTTATTTGATTTAATACCGCATTCACTTCTTCTTCACTGCTTAACTCTTGTTTTTTGGCACGTGTGCCATAATATTGCGCTTCAAAATTCGAACGGCCTTTAAATACTGTCGAATGAATGCTCCAATATTCTTCTGGTTCAAACGTGTTAATCTCTTCTTCACGGTCAATAATTAAGCGCAATGCAACTGATTGAACACGCCCAGCTGACAATCCTTTTTTAACTTTCTTCCATAGAATTGGGCTTATATTATAACCGACGAGTCGGTCTAATATTCTGCGCGCTTGCTGTGCATCAACAAGATCCATATCAATCGGTCGTGGATTTTTAAAGGATGCCTTAATTGCATCTTTTGTAATTTCATTAAAGACAACACGACAATTAGATTCGATATCTACGCCTAATTGGAAAGCTAAATGCCACGCAATTGCCTCCCCTTCTCTGTCGGGGTCAGCCGCGAGATAAATTTTCTTCACTTTTTTTGCATCTTTTTTCAATTCTTGTAAAATCGGACCTTTACCACGAATGGTAATATATTTCGGCTCATAATTATTGTCAACATCTACACCCATTTGGCTTTTCGGTAAATCTCGTAAATGTCCTAATGATGCTCGAACGATATATTTTTTCCCCAAATACTTTTCAATTGTTTTTGCTTTCGCTGGGGACTCAACGATTACTAAATAATCTGCCATATTATTTGCCTCCTTCTAATAGAGGTTTCATTTTTCTCTGTAAAAGAATACCTGTTGCAAAATGTATAACAGATTTTCAGAAAATGCAACTGTTCCATACGATTCTTTTTTTAAAAACACTCTTTATTGAACACTTCAACGACTTGGAAACCTTGTGATATCGGGGTTGCACCTTCACCAATTAAAAAATTTGTTCCTTCGGATAATTTCGAGGTAATAGGCCCAGGTACTGCAAAAACTTCTTTACTATGTTCCAATGCATGCTCAACTGTACTCATCGTTCCACTTTTACGTTCCGACTCTGTTACAATGATGGCATCTGACAGCCCACTAATAATACGATTCCGCATCGGAAAGGTCCACTTCTCAGGCTTCATATAGGGTGGATATTCCGTAATTAATAACTGATTTTCCGCTAATTGATGTTTGAGTTGAGCATTTTCCTTCGGGTAAAGATGTGATAAACCATGTCCTAAAACTGCGATTGTTTTACCTCCATAATAAATAGCTGCCTCATGCGCTAATGTATCAGCACCTTTTGCCATACCTGAAACGATAACAATATCATTTTTTACTAAAGGTGGTACTAATAATGCCATGCTTTCTTTTGAATAATGAGTAGCTTTTCTCGCTCCGATAATTGCGACTTTCCACGGTTGATGTAAATAATTGACATTACCTTGAATGTATAAAACAGCCGGCGGATCAATCAATTGCAGTAATTTTTTTGGATACAAAGAATGGGTATAAGGAAGTGCTATAATTTTCTGTTTTTTATAAGTATCAAGTAAATTAGTAATCTCACAATTCATTAAATGGGTTTTTAGTAGCATCGCTTTCTCTAAAGAGAGATTCAATAAATAGGCTAATTCCGAAGCTGTAGCCCAGTTTATTTGTTGTAATATGGGGTCTTTTTCAAAGTATTTACGGAAACGACTTAATGGAACTGGAAAAATATAGTGTAATTTCAATAGATTTTGTTCAAAATTTGATAATTGCATGCTTTTTTCCTCCTCTAAATGTGAGGAAAGTGAAGTGAATTTGGGGAGTTTTTAGTAGGATAAAAAGTACAGTGCAATTTATACACTGTACTTTTTATAAATATTAGTGAGTTTTAACTTTGTCGTAAAGACCTTTTTCTTTCACAACTTTAATGAAAGTTTCACCAATTACAGATGGTGTAGCTGCTGTTTCAACACCCGCAGCGTTTAATGCTTTAATCTTCTCAGCCGCAGTACCTTTACCGCCTGAAATGATCGCACCAGCATGTCCCATACGCTTACCTTCTGGAGCTGTTTGACCGCCGATAAAGCCTACTACAGGCTTCGTCATGTTTTCTTTAATCCATGCTGCAGCTTCTTCTTCCGCTGTACCACCGATTTCACCGATCATAACAACTGCATATGTTTTTGGGTCTTCGTTGAATTCTTTTAGAACATCGATAAAGTTTGTTCCGTTAACTGGGTCTCCACCAATTCCAACAGCAGTCGTTTGACCGATGCCTTCTTGAGATAATTGGTGAACTGCTTCGTAAGTTAATGTACCAGAACGTGATACAACTCCTACATGACCTTTTGTATGAATGTATCCTGGCATAATACCAATTTTACACTCATCTGCTGTAATAACGCCTGGGCAGTTTGGTCCTACTAAGCGGGTTTTCTTACCTTCCATATAACGTTTTACGTTAACCATATCCAATACTGGAATATGTTCTGTAATACAAATTGCCATATCTAGTTCTGCATCTACTGCTTCCATAATCGCGTCTGCCGCGAATGGAGCTGGTACGTAAATAACTGATACATTTGCGCCAGTTGCTTTTACTGCTTCTTCAACTGTGTTGAATACTGGAACGCCTTCTGCAGTTTCTCCACCTCTACCTGGTGTAACACCTGCAACAATTTTAGTACCATACTCTAACATTTGTTTTGTATGGAATAATGCTGTAGATCCTGTAATTCCTTGTACGAGAACTTTTGTATCTTTATTAATATAAATACTCATGTTTGTCCCTGCCTTTCTTAGCCTACGAGTTCAACAATCTTTTGTGCACCGTCTGCCATTGAATCAGCAGCGATGATGTTTAGTCCTGATTCGTTCAATAACGCTTTACCTTTGTCTACGTTTGTACCTTCTAAACGTACAACTAATGGTACTTCTAAGCCAACTTCTTTTGCAGCTACGATAACGCCTTCTGCAATAACGTCACACTTCATAATACCACCAAAGATATTAACGAAAATCCCTTTAACTGCTTCGTCAGAAAGGATGATTTTGAACGCTTCTGTAACCTTCTCAGCTGTAGCACCGCCACCAACGTCTAGGAAGTTAGCCGGTGTTCCGCCGTAGTAGTGGATTGTATCCATCGTTGCCATAGCAAGTCCAGCACCGTTAACCATACAACCGATATTTCCATCTAAAGAAATATAGCTTAAGTCATATTTAGATGCTTCGATTTCTTTTGGATCTTCTTCGTCAAAGTCGCGTAATTCTACGATGTCTTTATGACGGTATAATGCGTTTGCATCGAAGTTAAATTTAGCGTCTAATGCAAGAATATCGTCTTCAGCCGTTACAACTAATGGGTTAATTTCCACTGTTGAAGCGTCTTTTTCAACGAATACTTTGTATAGACCAGCCATGAATTTAACTGCTTTATTCACAAGATGCTTCGGAATATTCATATTGAACGCCATACGACGTGCTTGGAAACCAGTTAAGCCAACGACTGGGTCAATTACTTCTTTGAAAATTTTCTCAGGCGTTTCAGCAGCTACTTCCTCAATGTCCATTCCGCCTTCTTCAGATCCCATTAAAACAACGCGATCTTGTGCAGTGTCTAGTACTAAACCGATATAAAACTCTTTCTCGATGTTAGAACCTTCTTCGATAAGTAAGCGCTTTACTTCCTTACCTTCTGGACCAGTTTGGTGTGTAACTAAAATTTTACCTAGTAACTCTTCTGCGTAAGCGCGTACTTCGTCAAGATTTTTTGCAATCTTAACACCGCCCGCTTTACCGCGACCACCAGCGTGGATTTGTGCTTTTACAACATAAACTTCTGTTTCTAACTTCTTCGCCGCTTCTACAGCTTCATCTGCAGTGAATGCGACAATCCCTTTTGAAACAGCAACGCCGTATTCACGTAAAAGCTGTTTACCTTGATATTCATGGATATTCATCTTACATCCTCCAATCAAACTTGTACATCTATAAATTTACTACCCTATCTATTGTATTAAAGATGCCACATAATGTCCACATATGACGACAAATTATTGAAAAATATAAAATTCCCGTCACAATTCATCTTTTTTTGCAAGTTCATGTCGTTGATCAAGGCGATAAATATAAGCAAACACCTCGGATACTGCTTGATAAAGTTCTTCCGGGATTGATTCATCTATATCTAATTGGCCTAATATCTCCAATAAACTCGGATCTTCTTGGATAGGCACATTATGTTCTTCAGCTTTCGCCAAAATGTTTTCAGCAATTTTCCCTTTTCCTTTAGCTACCACTTTTGGTGCATCTGCTTGTTCAGGGTTATACGATAAGGCAACGGCTTCCTTGCGTTTATAACGTTCAGTCGTCATATGCGAAAATCAACCCCTTCTCCTTGTTGTACCGGCTGTTGAGTCGTTTTTTTAGCTGTTGTTTGCGGTGTCATATAATTTTTAAAGAAAATACCAGATAATGTATACCCTACTGTCGTTAAATTTTCCTTCAGTACCGGTTCGAATGTACTACTTAAACGAGCAAGTGTCGGGTCTTCATTAAAAATCGTAACCGTAACTACGCGATTTTGCACTTGCATATCAACGACCGTTTCTTTTATCGATGCTAAGTCTAAATAAAATAAAATCCTTGCATAATCGGCATCTATTTTACCATCTTCTTTTTTACGCCCACTCCATTGTAATGTCGCATCTATTTTACGCTCAAAAAAAGTGAGTGGAATTTGCATAATAAGCTGTTGTTGTACGCCATTATCTGCTGATAGTAAAGGCGCACCATTCATGCGAATCACCGCTTGTTCCGCTGCTTCTTTCACAGTAGCAGAAACAGTCGGATCTTGCAGTAACGCTAATAGTTGTGGTTTCAACATTTGCATCAATCGCTCCGGTTGCACATCTTTCCCCGCTAAACTCGCTTCATAATTAACGCCTAATGAACGAAATACCGTTTGAATCGTTTCTTTCACTGCGGCACCGTCAATCGTTTCAGCAACTGCCGTTTGAGCTGTCACCATCATTTGGCGCAAAACGGGTTGTTCATTTTGCTCTAACAGTTGCACGAGTTGTGTCATTTGCGTAGGTAGTGGGGTAGACTGCTCGCTATTTAACGATTGTAAGAACTGTGTGACAGCCCCATTTAAGGCAACTGGATTTTTCGCTAAATGCCCGCCTAATAATTGCATAAACGACGTAGAAAGTTGTGCCATTCCACCTTGTCGCGCATTATTCAACAGGGTTACTTGTTCACTTTCCGCAAAAATATTTAATTGATTTAAAAATTGTTGCACATTCGTTAGTTGTGCGTTTGTTAACGGTGTTTGTGATGCAAATTGTGCCTGCATAGACTGAATACCTGCTTCTTTAGCTAATGTTGTCGAAATGAGCGATTGTAAATTTGCTAATGAAGCATTTTTCGGTAAAACACCCGCTTCTTTTAATGTTTGTAGCATTGTAAATTTAACTTCTGGTGCTTCGTCTTGATTCATCATGCTTTGCAATGCTTGTCCGATAACAGAAGTAGCTACACGATTTGTCAAAGGACTTTCCAGACGTTGCATCGTTTGCATCAATGACTGTTTCATATTTTCAGATACCGTTTGATCATTTTGTAACACATTTTGTAATGCTTGTAGCACTTGATGGGTGCTTCCTTTATTTCCCACATTGAAAAGGGCTTGAAATAATGGTAACGTAATCGGTAATTTTAATTCTACTAATTTTTGAATACTCGCCAATGCTTGTGGATGTTGCGCGCTCGGCACACCTTCTAATATTTTCACCGCTTGTAATAGTGCCTCTCTAGAAATCGGCATTTTTTGGTCAATTACAAAGGATAAAACTTTCATCATTTCTGGAGATTTTGGCAATTGCATCGCTTGCATTAAGTTTTGCAATTGTTGCTGTTGATCAGCTGTTGCATTTGTCGGGCCTGAAATAATTTTCAATTGTACTTCTGGTTGCGTACCAGTTACTTGGAAATAATAGGAATCACCCGCTCTCATCGGCACATCCAATTTGGCAATCATTTTGTGACCGCCGATTTGCACTTCCGCTAATTGCCCGGGAAATAATTGATTCACTTTACCATGAACCATTTGCCCTTCATTTAACACGAGCGGCTTTCCGTCAGTTGATGTAGCTGCGGTCATTTGAGTGTTCAATTGATTTGTTAAAGGTATAGACATCTTTTCCCCTCCTCCTCATGATGTAGCAACCTACGCCTACTTATTAAATATTTTTTCGAATCATTGATTTAATCGGTTCAAATGAAGTGCGATGTTCAGCACATGGTCCGTATTGTTCCAATGCTGTTAAATGAATTTTTGTTCCATATCCTGCATGTTGATTAAATTGATACATTGGATATTGTTCATGTAACTCGTCCATATACGCATCGCGTGTTGTCTTCGCTAAAATAGATGCCGCTGCGACTGCCAAGCTTTGCGCATCCGCCTTCGTAATTGAGACCGCCGGGCAAGCACATCTTAATTGCATAGCATCCGCTACGACAACATCTGGTGCTATCGCTAATTGCGACACCACTTGTTCCATCGACTGTTTTGTCGCTTCATAAATATTCACTTGATCAATTACTTGTGCTGGTTGAATATGGACTGCATAATCGACTGCAATTCGTTTTATTTTTTCTGCTAACGCTTGTCTTTGTTCTTTCTGGATTGTTTTTGAATCATCTAAGCCGATTAACGCATCACAATCTGCGGGTAAAATCACTGCTGCTGTAACGACAGGGCCTGCAAGTGGACCTCTCCCCGCCTCATCAACCCCCGCTAACTGCGCTTTTGGAAATGGTTTATAAGCCTCATCAAATGCAATTTTGTCGACATGATGTTGTCGAATGAGTTGCTGTTTTTCGTAGTTTGTCCACCATCTTTTCAGCGCTTTTTGAACCCCACTGCGTTGGTCTTGCTCTAATTCTTTTAAGCACTCTACTGGCTCTTCTACTGTTTTTAAATACTGTTCTATTTCTTTTACAGTTGTCATCCTCATCGATCCCCTTACTTGTTAATATCGGCATACCTTGCAAAAAAGTTAATAACAACGATATAAAACGACCTAATCCGGGCCGTTTTACCCTCTTCTTTTACTACTGTTTCTGATTTAATAGAAACTGAAGTTTAAATTTTAGATATTCTAGTTGAGTGAGGATAAATAAAAAACCGTTTGCCCATCGTAAGGCAACGGTTTTTATTCAACTTCTGATACCAAGTCAAATGTTAATTTTCCAAGTTGTTCGCTACGAATATCCCTAACGACAAGCTCAGAAACTTTATCATAATCAACTTCTCCACCTGTTGTCAGTGCATTACGAAGCTTGCCAATATGATTAAACACGGAAATAATTTCATCCGGTGTTTCACCAATTGTTTGTAACTGATACTTCTCTTGTAAACGTTCAGGATAATGCGTTTCCAAAAAGCGCAAGCCGTACAAAGCTAAATCATCCATATTTAAAATAGTATCTTTAATGGCACCTGTTAACGCCAGTTTATAGCCAACTTGTTGGTCTTCAAATTTAGGCCATAAAATACCTGGTGTATCAAGTAATTCTAATTCTTTGCCGTATTTTATCCATTGTTGTGCACGTGTGACACCTGGTGTATTTCCTGTTTTAGCGATGTTACGCTTTGCTAAGCGGTTAATTAAGGTTGATTTACCAACGTTTGGAATGCCGACAATCATCGCACGAATCGCACCTGGTCGAATGCCTTTTTGTGTCATACGGTCAAACTTCGGTTGCAATATTTTTTGGGCTGCTTTCGTCACATTCGGTAATCCTTGCCCTTGAAATGAATTAATGGCAATTGCTTCTATCCCTAAATTTTTAAAGTAATTCAACCATCTCATTGTTTCAGTTTGATCCGCTAAATCGGCTTTATTTAAAATAACGAGTCTCGGTTTTTGGTGAATTACTTCATCGATCATCGGGTTTCTGGATGATAAAGGCAATCTCGCATCAATTAACTCAAAAACAATATCAACAAGCTTCAACTGCTCTGTTACTTGACGTCTCGCTTTTGCCATATGGCCTGGAAACCATTGAATCGTCATATTTTATCTCTCCTTACTCAACAAAGCCAAAATCTTTGATCGGCCAAAAAATAAATTTCGTTTTGCCGACAATTTCATTCATTGGTACCGCACCAATCATACGTGAATCGGTACTTCTTCTACGATTATCTCCTAATACAAAAACATGATCTTCTGGCACGACTTCTTGATGAATTTTATTTTCTAATGTAAAATCTTCCGTAAACGGAGGGCTTTGAACTAATTGTTTATATTCGTCTAAATAGGGTTCTGGAAGCGCTTCACCGTTAATGTATAACACATCATCTTGATACATCACTTCATCGCCTGGTAAGCCAATGACTCGCTTGATATAATCTTTATCTTCTTCTGCGTGGAAAACGACGATATCAAATCGTTTCGGTTCACCAATTGTATACCCAATTTTATTGACAATCATTTTGTCACCGTCTTGTAAAGTTGGCTCCATCGAAATGCCATCTACAACAATTGGTGTAAAAAGAAAGACACGAATAACTGCGACTAAACCGAATGCAATTAATAACGCTTTCGTCCATTCCCAAGCTTCATTTTTCTTTTTTTCTTGCTTTTGTTGTTGTTCAATTTCATGTTCACTCATCGTTTATCCCCCCATATGCACACTGTCTATACTATACATTTTTTTCTTGTTTGAAGCAAAAAGAAAGGAGACCGCTTGAACGGCCTCCTGACGCTTTTTATGATTAGCGGCGCTCTTTAATACGAGCTGCTTTTCCACGTAGGCTGCGTAAGTAGTACAATTTAGCACGACGAACTTTACCACGACGGATTACATCAATTTTTTCAATTTTTGGCGTGTGTACTGGGAACGTACGCTCAACACCTACACCGTATGAGATTTTACGAACTGTAAATGTTTCGCTAATTCCGCCACCACGACGTTTAATAACGACACCTTCGAATAATTGGATACGCTCGCGAGAACCCTCTACGATTCTAACATGTAAACGAACTGTATCTCCTGCGCGGAACTCCGGAATATCATTACGAAGTTGCTCTTTTGTAATATCTGCAATAATGTTTTGCATTGTTTTCTCTCCTTCTCCACAGATATTCTTGCACACTTTTTTAAGTTGCAGCGGAATACCCGGCAATATGTAATCCTATTGAATTACGTCTTACATAATACCATATTCCACTACACCTTGCAATGCTATTTATCATCTTTTTGTAATTCTTTTAAACGTTTTTCTTGAAATGCAGTTAATGGTGCATTTTGAAGTAAATCTTTACGTCTGGTAAACGTACGAATAAGCGACTGCTCTTCCCGCCACTGTTCAATTTTCGCGTGATTTCCTGATAATAATACCTCAGGAACTTCCAACCCACGATAATTAGCCGGCCTTGTATATTGCGGGTGCTCAAGTAAGCCTGTTGAAAAAGAATCCTCTACTGATGACACAGCATTACCCAAAACGTCTGGTAAGAGCCTTACAACGCTATCTGTAATGGCCATTGCTGCAATCTCTCCACCCGTCAATACAAAGTCTCCTAAAGAAATCTCATCCGTTACAAGATATTCGCGAATTCTTTCATCATAACCTTCATAATGACCACAAATAAAAATTAAATGTTTTTCAGTTGCGAGCTCTTCTGCTTTCTGTTGCGAAAATCGCTCTCCTTGTGGACATAATAAAATAATGCGTGGCTTTGTCGACGTGTTTTCCGTAATTGCTTCTACTGCATTAAAAATTGGTTCAGGCTTTAACACCATTCCTGCACCGCCACCGTATGGATAATCATCTACTTTTAAATGCTTATTTTCCGAGTACTGCCTAAAATCCGTTACCGTAAATTCAACCGCTTCTTTTTCTTGCGCTTTTTTCATAATTGAAGAATGCAACACACCTTCAAACATTTCAGGAAATAAACTTAAAATATCGATTTTCATTCCGAAAGCAATCCTTCCAATGGATCAATCGTAATGCGTTTATTGTTGACGTCGATGTCTTTAACAACATCTTCAATGTAAGGGATATAATGCATTTTACCTTTTGGCGGTTTCACACCCCATACGTCATTCGCGCCTGTTTCTAAAATTTCCGTTACTTGTCCAATTTCTTCATCTTCTAAAGTAACAACTGTACAACCGATGATTTCATGGTAATAATACTCATGTTCGTCCAACTCTTCTGTTTCATTCACTTGATCTTCTCTCACTCTTAAAATGCCGTCGCGATATTTTTCAACATCATTAATCGACGAATGATTTTCGAATGTTAATAGGTCAAAGTTTTTATGCTTTCTATGTGAAGCAATTACAAGTAAAATCGGCTCGTCACTTTTTGGCATGAACAATCCTAATTCATTGCCTTTCATATATCTTTGTTCTGGAAAATCCGTGCGTGACAACACACGCACTTCACCACGAACACCATGCGTATTGACAATCTTTCCTACATTTAACCAGTTCATTAATAAATTCCCTTCTTTCAATCAAGCCTCACAAATTCATTTAAAAAAGAAGGAACCATCATTCCTTCCTTTTTTAAATCAATCTACAATATCGACAAATACTCTTTTTTGATGGTGACCTTTTGCTGCTGAGTAAACAATCGTACGAATCGCTTTCGCAACACGGCCTTGTTTACCAATTACTTTACCCATATCTTCTGGATTTACTGTTAATTTATACGTTACTTTACTGTCAACTTCATCAACTTTAACGCGTACATCGTCTGGAAAATCGACTAATGGTTTGATAATCGTTTCAATCAGCTGCTCCATGTCTAGCCCTCCAATTTGTCTTTTAAAAACGAGCAATTGACCGATGACAATGTATGAATACATTATATCTAGTTAATTGCTCGTCTCAATCATAACGGTTAGTTAAAGGATCTTCATATATCCTTTATCGAGTAGTTATGCTTATTATTTACCTAGTTTTGCATTATGGAATTTTTCCATGATGCCTTGGTCAGAAAATAGATTACGAACTGTGTCAGATGGTTGTGCACCATTTTGTAACCATTTTAACGCTAGTTCTTCATCAATTTTAAGTTCTACCGGGTTTGTTAATGGGTTGTATGTTCCCACTGTTTCGATTTGACGTCCATCACGTGGTGAACGAGAATCTGCTACAACAATACGATAGAAAGGAGTTTTTTTAGCTCCCATACGTTTTAAACGAATTTTTACTGCCATTTTTAAAGCACCTCCGAATAGTTTTACACAAGAACTTATATTAGCAAGCTTTTTTGTGTTTGTAAAGGGTTTTCTCTTAACACCTTTATATTTATTTTTAATGATAACAAAAACCTTCATAAAATCAAGTCTTTATTATTTAAAAAACGAATCTAATCCAGGCATTTTCATACCTTTTTTACCTTTTTGTTGCATGTTTGACATTTGTTTAACCATCTTCTTCATATCATTAAACTGTTTTAAAAGACGGTTCACTTCTTGAATCGACGTTCCAGAACCTTTCGCAATTCGTTTACGGCGATTGGCGTTAATAATTTCTGGTGTCGTTCGTTCCTCAATTGTCATTGAGCGAATAACAGCTTCAACGCGGCCCATTTGTTTTTCATCTACTTGAGCACTATCTAAACCTTTAATTTTATTGGCACCTGGTAACATTTTTAAAATTTCATCCAATGGTCCCATTTTCTTCACTTGTTGCAATTGATCTAAAAAGTCATCTAATGTGAATGTTTGCGTGCGGAATTTCTCTTCCATTTCACGTGCTTTTTCTTCATCCACATTGGCTTGTGCTTTTTCGATTAACGACATCACGTCGCCCATCCCTAAAATACGAGATGCCATACGTTCCGGGTGGAATGGTTCTAAAGCGTCCATATGTTCACCCATACCAACAAATTTAATTGGTTTTTCCGTCACTGAACGGATCGATAACGCAGCACCACCGCGCGTGTCGCCGTCAAGTTTCGTTAACACAACGCCCGTTACACCGATCGTGTCATTGAAGTTTTGCGCAACATTGACTGCGTCTTGCCCTGTCATTGCATCGACGACTAAAAACACTTCGTCCGGCTTCGTCAAATCACGAATATCGACAAGCTCTTGCATCAATTCTTCATCGACGTGCAAACGTCCCGCTGTATCAATTAACACAACATCATGATGCTCTTCTTCTGCTTTTTGTAATGCTTGACGTGCAATTTCCACAGGAGAAACATCTGTCCCAAGTGAAAATACTGGTAATGTTAATTGTTTCCCTAATGTTTCCAATTGCTGAATTGCTGCTGGACGATAAACGTCTGCTGCAACGAGCAATGGCTTACGATTATGCTTTTTACGTAATAATGTCGCAAGCTTACCTGTCGTCGTCGTTTTACCTGCACCTTGTAAACCAACCATCATAATGACAGTTGGTGATTTACGTGCAAATTGAATCGGCGTTTGTTCGCCACCCATTAAATTTGTCAATTCATCTTGAACGATTTTAACGACTTGTTGGCCTGGTGTTAAACTTTTCAACACATCTTGACCGACCGCTTTTTCACTTACTGTTTTTACAAATTGGCGTACAACTTTTAAGTTAACGTCCGCCTCGATCAGTGCAAATCGCACTTCACGCATCATTTCTTTAACGTCTGCTTCAGTAACTTTTCCTTTGCCCCTAATCTTTTGGAGCGTTCCTTGCAGCCGCTCAGCTAAACCTTCAAATGCCATGCATGCCGCCTCCTAGTCATGATCTTTTAATATCGCTAATTGACGCTTTACATCATCAATCGATAAAGGTTCTGCCTCTATCAAGTGTTCTAGTTGTTCAATCATTTCCAATCGCTTTTGGAACTTCGCAAATAGGTGTAATTTACTTTCATAATCTTCTAGCATCGTTTCTGTTCTTTTAACATTATCATAAACTGCTTGCCTTGAAACTTGATATTCCTCGGCAATTTCACCTAAAGATAAATCTTCTAAATAATATAGATTCATATAAGCTTTTTGTTTATCTGTCAATAAAGACTGATAAAAATCAAACAGAAAATTAATACGTGTCGTTTTTACGAGCGACATAGACGTCACCTCAGCTTTTAATCACTTTGTTAGCATATAATGAACAACGTAAGCTGTCAAGTATTTTTACTTGTCTTCTTGTTCTTCATCTTGTTCCTCTTGTTGGTCTTCTAGTTCTAAACCTTCCGCAAATAAGCCGTACACATATTTCTCCGGATCAAACGGTTGTAGGTCATCAATCCCTTCTCCAAGTCCGACAAATTTCACTGGAATATTTAATTTATTACGGATTGCAAGAACAATTCCACCTTTTGCAGTCCCATCTAGTTTCGTTAAAACGATACCTGAAACATTTGTCGCTTCTTGGAATGTTTGTGCTTGCACAAGCGCATTTTGCCCCGTTGTTGCATCTAATGCAATGAGTACTTCATGCGGCGCACCTGGTACTTCACGATCAATGACACGATGAATTTTTTCCAATTCATTCATTAAGTTTACTTTGTTTTGTAAACGCCCCGCAGTATCACAAATTAAAATGTCTACTTGACGACTTTTTGCCGCTTGAATCGCATCATACATAACTGCCGCTGGGTCTGAACCTTCAGATTGACGAATCACTTCCACACCCGTACGCTCACCCCATACGACTAATTGATCAATCGCACCCGCACGGAATGTATCTCCGGCCGCTAACATCACCGTTTTACCTTCAGCTTTAAAACGCGCCGCCATTTTCCCAATTGTCGTCGTTTTTCCAACACCATTCACACCAACCATTAAAATAACGGATAATCCGTCTTCTTGCAGGTTTAAGATGCCTTGATCTTCTTCTCCAGCTTTATAAATTTCTACAAGCTTCTCAGAAATGACAGATTGAATGCCATCTGTACTTTTAATGTTTTTACGTTGGACTTCTGTACGTAATTCATCGATTAATTCCATTACCGTTTCAAAACCAACATCCGCTTGCAATAATAAATCTTCTAGTTCTTCAAAGAACTCTTCATCGACTTCGCGAAAACGGGCAACTAAATCATTTACTTTCGACGTAAATTGATCACGTGTTTTCGTTAAACCATCTTTAAATTTATCTGTAATGGCTTCGTTTGTTCCTACAATTTTTTCTTTTAACTTCTTAAAAAAAGACATTTTCTACACCTCTTCATTTATTCAACTAACGCATCTTGTGGGACGTCCGCTAATTTTACTGAAATTAATTTCGACACACCAGACTCTTGCATGGTTACACCATATAAAACATCGGCACCTTCCATTGTACCTTTTCGATGTGTAATGACAATAAATTGTGTTTTTGTTGCACAACGTTTTAAATAGTCACTGTAACGAAGTACATTCGCTTCGTCCAAAGCGGCTTCGACTTCATCCAAAATACAAAAAGGAACAGGTCTCACTTCAATAATTGCAAACAATAGTGAAATTGCCGTTAATGCTCTTTCTCCTCCTGATAACAAACTTAAGTTTTGCATTTTCTTACCAGGTGGCCGTGCGACAATTTCAATTCCTGTTTCCAATAAATTTTCCGGATCTGTTAAAATTAAATCAGCATTTCCCCCACCAAACATTTCTTGATACACACGACGGAATTCAATTTGAACCGCATTAAATGTTGTTTTAAAACGTATCGTCATTTCTTGATCCATTTCCGTCATTGCATCTTCTAATGTTTCTTTCGCTTCTAGTAAATCATTACGCTGTGCTGTTAAAAACGTATGACGTTCCGAAACTTCTTCAAACTCCGCAATTGCTGTCGGATTCACAGGCCCTAATGCTTCAATTTGCATTTTCAACTCTGTTAAACGTCGTCGTTTTTCCGCAACATCGAAAGTCGTATCCAATGTTTCATCTGGCCAAAAACCATATTCTTCACGCAATCTTTTCGTCGTATTATCATACATCACTTCCAAACGAGAATACTCTACTTTAGCTGTTTCCAACATGCGATTATGTTCTTCTACAGTTTGTCTTAGAATTTGTAAATTAGCCTCTTCTTCAGTAACTGTTTGACCCGTTCGTTGACGATTTTTCCTTAATTCAGCGATTTTCTGTTCTGTAGCCGACTTCTCTTGTAAAACTTTTTCAATTTCACTTGCAATTTCTTCCGCTGACAATTGTTCACGTTCGATATTTTGTAAATAGACAGCTTCTTCACGATGATGCTTAATTTTACGCGTAACATCTTCATAATTCGTATTCATCTCAAGTAACGCACGATTTTGATAAGATAATTGCTCTTTTAAAATTGCAAAACGTTGCTTCTTCTCCGTGAGTTCAGCAGTTAAAGCAGCTTCTTCCGTTTTCCAATCGTTTGCATATCTTTCCAACTGTTTTACTTCACTTTGAATCGTTTCTAATGATTGCTTCAGTTCCTCATGTCGCTCACTAAGTTCTATTTTTTTCTCTGCTAATGTCGAACTCAAAGAAGTGGAGCCTTGTAAGCCGAGCATAATCGCTTCAAGTTCTTTTTCGATACTACGAATGACCAATTGTTGCTCCATTTTAACAGCTTCCAATTGATGCACTTCGTTTTGCAATTGCGCTTTTTGTGCTTCAGCTTCCGAGGCCTCTTGCATCGTTTTAGATAAATTAAATTTAATATTACGAATGACATCTTCACCACGACCGATTGATGCCGTTAACTCTTCTACTTGTTTTGTCAATTGCTCTAACTCTGCACGTCTTGAAAACACCGATGACTTTTGCTGCGTGCCTCCGCCTGTTAAAGAACCGCCTGCATTGACAATATCACCGTCTAACGTCACGACTCGGTAACGATATTGTAGTAATTTCGCTAATTTCGAAGCACCTGCCAATGTTTTCGCAACGACAACCGAACCAAGTAAATTGTCTTTGATTGATGTGTAATTTGGCGCACAAGTGATTAATTCATTCGCCATACCAACATATTGCTCTTCCTCCTGAACCGTTCGTAATGAAGCAGCAGAAATCATTCTCGGTTTAATGACATCTACAGGTAAAAAAGTTGCGCGTCCTTTACGTTTACGTTTTAAATAGTCAATCGCTTGACGTGCGTGTTGTTCCGTACTCGTAATAATATGTTGCATTGCACCACCTAATGCCGTCTCAATCGCTTCAACATACTGTGAATCGACCGTCAATAACTCTGCGACTGCACCTTCAATACCTTGTAAATGATTTTGCTCTCTCGCTTGTAACACTTCTTTTACGCCCGAATAAAACCCTGAAAAATCTGCTTCTAAACTTTCAAGCGTTCGTAAACGTCCTTGCATTTCATATTGCTTATTATGTGCTTGTTGCAATAATTGCTGTTTATTACGCAGCTCTTCTTCTTGCTTTAGTAACTGTTGCGAAGCAGTTTGATGAAGTTTAGAAGCTGCTGTCATTTCACTTTTTTTAGCTTCTAATTGAGCAATTGTATCGCGATTTTTCGCTTGGTCTGTCGCTAATCTTTCGTTTAACTCTTTCGTTTCGGCAGCGATTTTCTCAGATGAAGCCTGCTCGCCAATCATACGCTCATCAATATGTTTCAATTCATTACGAACTGTCGCCTCTTCATTGAGTAAATCAATATATTCCGCTTTCAAATGCTCAATTTTCTGTTCTGTTTCTGTTACAGACCGATTCAATAAGTTCGATAATTTTTGAATGTCCTTCTCAATTTCGCGATGTTCTGTCGTTAAATTTTCAATCGTCTCTTTTACTTCTGCGATTTTGTCAGCTAAATCTTTTTCTTCTTGCTCCAATTCTTCTAAGGTTTGATGAATGCGCTCTAATTGCTGTTTCGAGTTTTTTTCTTTCTCAACAGATAATAGTTTACGTCCTTCCCACTTTTCATTTTCAGCGATGACTTCTGTATAAATCACTTGTAGCTCATCTAATTGAAAATCTTCCTTTTCCAATCGTTCTTTCAGTTGTTGCAACGCTTGTTCTTTCTCTTCTAACTGCTGCTGAATACTCTCTTTTTCAGCTTGACGTTGTTTGTAAAAGGTATCTTTCTCTTCTAACTGACGTCTTAACTGAAGTGCATCCAAATTTAACAGGTGAATATCAACATCTCGAACTTCCGTCACCAGTTGCTCATACGTTTTAGCCGCTTTTGCTTGTCTTTCTAGCGGCTCTAAACGACTATCTAATTCTTGTAAAATATCGAGCACACGGTCTAAATTATCGGTCGTTTCAAAGAGTTTATGTTCTGCTTTCTTTTTACGTTTTCGATATTTCAAAACACCTGCTGCTTCATCAAAAATATTTCGTCTGTCTTCGGGCTTACTATTTAAAATCTCATCTACACGTCCTTGAGAAATGATGGAAAAGGCTTCTTTCCCTAAACCAGAATCCATGAATACATCCGTAATATCTTTCAAACGGCATTGTTGACCATTTAATAAATAAACACTGTCTCCCGAACGGAAAACACGTCTTGTCACACTAATTTCCGTATAATCTAACGGGAATAGTCCTTTACTATTGTCCAAAATCAAACTAACTTCTGCATAATTTAATGGCTTTCTAGAATCACTTCCCGAAAATATAACATCCTCCATTTTGGCACCACGTAATGACTTCGCAGACTGCTCCCCTAATACCCAACGGATCGCATCAATAATATTACTTTTCCCACTGCCATTCGGTCCGACAACAGCTGTTACACCTGGTACAAAATCAACGCCAATCTTTTCAGCGAATGATTTAAAACCAATAATTTCTAATCTTTTTAAAAACACAACTATCTACTCCTCAATCTTCTTCACGCTGTAATTGAAGAAGTGCTTGTCGAGCGGCCTCCTGTTCAGCTTCTTTTTTAGAACGGCCGGTGCCTGTCCCAAGTACCTCATCAGCTAGTTGAACAGTCGTAATAAACTCTTTCGCATGGGCTGGACCCTTTTCTTCAATAATTTGATATTGTAATTGACCTGTATTGGTCTGCTGAATCATTTCTTGTAAACGACTCTTATAATCCATCACATGCGAAAAAGCACCGTCTTTTACTTTCGGAAAAACAACTTTCTCTAAAAATACCGTTACAGTTGGCATTCCTTGGTCGATATACAAAGCACCGATAAACGCTTCAAAAACGTCTGCTAACAGTGCTGGCCTTGTACGTCCACCCGTTTGTTCTTCCCCTTTTCCTAATAACACATACGCCCCAAATTTAAGTTCATTCGCAAATGCCACAAGAGATGGTTCACAAACAATTGCCGCTCGTAATTTCGTCAATTCACCTTCACTCATATTCGGTTCCGCAGCATATAAATACTCCGAAACACCTAATTCTAATACGGCATCTCCTAAAAACTCTAAGCGTTCATTATCTGTGTATTTTTTTCGACGATGCTCATTCACATAGGATGAATGGGTAAATGCATTGTATAAATGAGATGCTTCGTTAAATTGAATGTTTAAAGCTTGTTGTAATTTATCGAAATGATCTCGAACAGATTTTGGATAATTCATTTTTCGCTCCACTTCTTTTCCTTTTATTGTCATCTGACGTACGCTACCTTTCCTACATAATCTTCTTTATTTTACCTGTTTCAAACGCATAGTGCAAAGATAGAAAAGAGACGCTTTTTTTCCGTTCGCATTGAACAGTTCATAAGCGTCTCCCTAAACGATGATTCGTTTATTATGCGTTTACTTTTGCTTCGATGTATGAAACCGCGTCACCAACAGTGCCGATTTTTTCTGCATCTTCATCAGAAATTTCCATATCGAACTCATCTTCTAATTCCATTACTAGTTCAACAACGTCTAAAGAGTCTGCGCCTAGATCATCACGGAAAGATGCTTCTGTTTTAACTTCTGCTTCGTCAACACCTAAACGGTCAACGATTACTTTTGTTACTCGCTCAGTTACTGTAGCCAAATGTGCCACCTCCTTTCAATGTATAAAGCTGAAAACACCGTTAATTTCTTCATAGTTTTATAGGAATCAATCATATGTCTTCAGCTTTTTCAATCCAACTTCAGACACCAGCCGCTCGAGTCGCTTCAGAATTGGCATTCAGGCAAAGAGCGCCTGTCTGCCAACCCTTCCAGCGCTTGTCGCGGCTAGACGGTGTCTTCAGCCTTTTTTTATTACATCACCATTCCACCGTCAACGTGAATGGTTTGTCCTGTAATATAGTCTGCGTCTTCTGATAGGAGGAAGAGTACTGTTTTTGCAACATGTTGTGCTTCTCCTAATTTCGCTAACGGAATTGTTGCAAGCATTTGCGCTTTCACATCTTCATCTAATGCATCTGTCATTTCAGTTGTAATGAAACCAGGGGCTACTGCATTGACGTAAATATTACGGCTTGCTAATTCTTTGGCACTTGTTTTCGTTAATCCAATCACACCAGCTTTCGCTGCTACATAGTTTGCTTGGCCCGCATTTCCAGAAACGCCGACAATCGACGATACGTTAACGATTTTCCCAGCACGTTGACGCATCATTTGACGCGTAACGGCTTTGGTACATAAGAAAACGCCTTTTAAATTCGTGTCGATGACAGAATCCCACTCGTCTTCTTTCATGCGCATTAATAAATTATCACGTGTAATTCCTGCGTTATTTACAAGTATATCAAGTGAACCAAATGTTGCAATCGTCTCATCGACTAAATTTTTCACGCTATCTGCATCCGCTACATTCGCTTGAATTGCGAAAGCTTCTCCGCCCGCTTCTTGAATTAAAGCAACGACTTCTTCTGCTTTCTCTTTACTACCACTATAATTGACCGCTACTTTTGCACCTTCACGACCTAATTGTAAGGCGATTTCACGGCCAATACCGCGTGATGCACCTGTTACAATCGCTGCTTTCCCTTCAAATCTTCCCACTTCAATTCACCCTTTCAGCTTTTCTACTGTATCATTCAATGTTTGTTCATCATAAACCGCATAAACATTCGCTTTACGATCAATCTTCTTAATTAAACCACTTAATACTTTTCCAGGTCCACATTCAACAAAATGTGTAACCCCTTCGTCTAACAATTTACGTACAGATGCTTCCCAAAGAACTGGAGAGTAAAGTTGCTCCACTAAAGATTGTTTAATTTTCACTTGCTCTGTAACAACTTCTGCGTTGACATTGGCAATGACCGGTACTTTCGCATCTTGCATCATAACTTCGTCTAAAGTTGCTTGTAGCTTTTCAGCAGCTGGCTCCATTAAGGATGAATGGAATGGACCACTTACATCTAATGGAATCACTCTTCTCGCACCTGCTTCTTTCAACGCTTCACATGCTTTTTCGACACCAGCCGCTGTTCCAGAAATAACAATTTGTCCTGGACAGTTTAAATTCGCTGGTTGCACCGCATCTCCATCTGCTGTAATGTCTCTTGTAATTTCTTCGATTTTTTCAGCGTCTAGCCCTAAAATTGCCGCCATTGAACCGACACCCGCTGGAACTGCTTCATTCATATAAAGTCCACGTTTATGTACAATTGTTACCCCATCTTCAAACGACATGACACCTGATGCAACTAGTGCTGTATATTCACCCAAACTATGCCCCGCCGTATAATCAGGTGTAATTCCTGCAGCTTGTAAACGTTCTGCAATCAGTGCACCGACCGTTAATAATGCAGGTTGTGCATGATACGTTAATGTCAGCTCTTCTTGCGGACCATTTTCGATTAAATGACTTAATGAAAACCCTAAAGCTTCATCCGCTGTTTTGAAATAGTTTTTATCTTCAGCTGATGAACTAGCTAGTTCAATACCCATTCCAACTGTTTGTGAACCTTGCCCTGGAAATACAAATGCAATTTTTGTCATTGTGCTGTTTCCTCCCCAATTGTTTCCTGAATCGTTGCCGTTACTTCATGTCGCACCATTGTACGTGCTTGTCTAATCGCATTGTAGACAGCACGCGCATTGGAAGAACCATGCGCTTTAATAAGTGGTGCTTTTAAACCGAATAAGCCTGCCCCGCCGTACTCTGAGTAATCGAGTTTCTTTTTCAAACCGCCTAACTCATTTTGCACGAGTGCTGCTGACATTTTTGTTTTAAAAGATGATGTATACACTTCTTTCAGCATTGAAAAGAATCCTGAAGCTGTTCCTTCAATCGTTTTCAACACCATATTTCCAGTGAACCCGTCCGTGACAACGACGTCCGCCACGCCATTTAATAAATCTCTTGCTTCAACGTTACCAATGAAATGAATCGGGGCATCTTGTAATAAATCATATGCCGCTTTCGTTAATTCATTCCCTTTCCCAGCTTCTGTTCCAATATTTAATAGTCCAACTCGTGGCTTGTCAATATTCCGTACTTTTTCCGCATAAATGCTTCCCATAATCGCATATTGTTTTAAGTGACTTGGCTTCGCATCCGCATTGGCACCTAAGTCTAGCATGACAAAACCTTGACCGTCTATCGTTGGTAAAGTCGGTGCCAGCGCCGGTCTTTCAATGCCATCAATACGCCCAACAATAAATAAACCCGCAGCCATTAAAGCTCCTGTATTGCCCGCTGATACACCAGCATCCGCAGTCCCTTCCTTAACGGCTTGAGCCATTTTTACCATCGACGCTTCTTTTTTACGTCGAATCGCACGAACTGGCTCATCGTCCGCTTCAATAACTTCCGAACAATGAATCACTGTTAAACGTTCATGTGGAACGATATATGGCGCCATTTTTTGCTCGTCACCATACAAATGAATTTGGATATCTGGAAATTGCTTCAATGCTTCATTGGCACCTTCAACAATTTCTTTTGGTGCGTGATCTCCGCCCATTCCATCTAATGCAAGTATCATATTTGAAACCTCCTATTTCTCTTCCGTCGTTCGATACATATGAAATTGTCCTGTAAAGACAACTTCTTGGTTTACTGTAGAAACTACTTCTACAAGTGTTCTTTTCGGTTTCACTGTTTCATTTTTCACGACTGCTCGAGCAACGACCCGATCGCCGACTTTAACAGGCACTAAAAATTCGATCGTTGATTTTGCTGTTAATGCTAACTCATCATCCATTACAGCAACTGCTAAAGAGTTCGCCTGTGCGAATAGATGATGCCCTCTCGCAATTTGATTACGTTGAAAGACATGATCTCTCGTCACATCAAAAATTGAAATTGCACTCTCGTCTAATTTTATATCAATAATATCGCCAATTACTTCATCAGTTTGTAATGATTTCACTTCATTTTCCATCGTTTTAGACGCAACTTCCTGCAATCTTTTTCTAAGTTCAGGAATGCCGCATTCTAATCGATCCAAACGAATCGTTTGAACACTTACTTGATAATGTTTTGAAAGGTCTTCGTCCGTTAAAAATGGATTTTCGTCCACTAGACGCATTAAACTTGCTTGCCTTTCTTTTTTAGGTATACGCACATTTTTTCACCTGCCGATTTAGCACTTGGTACTAATATCAGTATATAAATATAGATCTTCTATTGCAAGTGTATTCTTTTTGTCAGAAAACGGTGATGAATACGAGCGAGAGGATTGGGCTTTTTGATAGGTGCTGGCTGAAGTTTATGAACGGCGAATATTTTGCTTGAGTGGTCGAATTCTTTCCGTGAACGGCGAATTAATCTCGCAAATGGTCAAATCTTTGCGACGAACGGTGAATTAAATTTTTGAGCGACGAATATTTTGCTTGAATGATTGAATCCTTCCCCTTAAAAATACATCTCATACTGATACAACGTCCTAATATTTCCCAAACACAAATAAGCGAATAGATTGTCATTAATCCATTCGCTCTTTGCTTAATGCACCAGTCTCATACAAATAATCTCTTAACGGTTCGTAACGTTCTTCCGTCCAAAACGCATCGGACGCTAATAATTTCTCCGCATCCTGTCTCGCCGTTTCCAACGCACGATAATCATGTACTAAATCAGCCATTTTAAACTCGGGTAAACCGCTTTGTTTTGTTCCGAAAAAGTCTCCCGAACCACGTAATTCCAAGTCTTTTTCCGCTAATTTAAAGCCATCATTGGTCTCTGTCATCGATTGCATACGCTCTTTACCTTCATCCGTTTTCGGATCGGCTAAAAGAACACAATAAGACTGCGCCGCACCACGCCCAACACGCCCACGTAGTTGATGTAGTTGCGCTAAGCCAAAACGTGTCGCATCATAAATCAACATAAATGTTGCATTCGGTACGTTTACCCCAACCTCAACAACAGTGGTTGAAACAAGGACATCAAGATCACCATCACTAAATGCACGCATCACTTGTTCCTTTTCATCAGGATGAAGTCTGCCGTGCATGAGCCCTAATTTATAGCGACCTTGATAATAAACGGATAACTGATTGTATACATCAACTGCATTTTGCACATCTAATTTATCCGATTCCTCAATTAACGGACAAATGACATAGGCTTGGCGTCCTGCACTTAGTTCATTCGCCATTTTTTGCAGCACGGGTTCTAATGCAGATTCTTTTAGCCAATGCGTCTCAATCGCTTTTCGGCCTGCTGGTAATTCATCGATAATGGACACGTCCATTTCACCAAATGCAGTAATCGCAAGCGTTCTCGGAATAGGTGTGGCAGTCATGAACAAAACATTTGGTTCAATTCCTTTTTCGCGTAGCACGCGTCGTTGTTCTACCCCGAATCGATGCTGCTCATCCGTAATGACAAAACCTAAATTTTTAAACTGCACATCTGGTTGAATGAGCGCATGTGTACCAATAACTAAATCAATTTCACTTGTAGATAGACGCTCTAAAATTTCACGTCTCGCTTTCGCTTTTGTCGAACCTGCTAAAAATGCGACAGTGACACCAAACGGTTCCAGCCATTCGGATAAAGAGCTCGCATGTTGCTCCGCTAAAATCTCAGTCGGTGCCATCATCGCCCCTTGAAAACCTGCTGTAATCGCAGCGTATAAACCGATTGCAGCAACGACCGTTTTCCCGGATCCAACATCACCTTGTAAGAGCCGGTTCATGCGCATACTGCTTTTTAACTCCGCACAAATTTCATTAACGACCCGTTTTTGTGCATTCGTCAATTCAAATGGTAAAGATGCAATAAATGCTTTTAATTTGTCCAAATCATAAACGATTTGTGTACCTTTTTCTTGTTCTTTACGCACTTTCTTCATCGCCTGCATTTTCATTTGAAACAACAGCAATTCTTCATAAACAAATCGTCGTCTCGCCTGTTTCATATGTTGAGCATTCAACGGAAAATGTAACATTTCAAGCGCCTGATGAATGGTTGGTAATTTATAAACTTCTAAAAACTCACTCGGTAAAGGATCTACGAAATCCGCGCTCGCATAATCTAAGCCTTGGCGCATAAATTTACGGAATGTTTTTTGATGCATAACGCCTTTTAAACTATAAACGGGTTCAAAATTAGCCGCTTCTGTTTGAGGACCTTCAGAAAACTTTTGAACATTAATCGATTGTCTCCCACGATCCCATTTTCCAGTAACCGTTACAATTTGACCTGGTTGTAATTTATCTTTTAAATAATGTTGATTGAAAAATACGGCTTTCACTAAATATGGACCGACGAGTAAACGGATTTGCAATCTTGAACGATTCTTACCTAAAAAAAGAACGGAAGGCTCGCTTTCGACCCTTCCTTCCACTGTCACTTTTTCATTATGAGGGGTTTCTGCTAAATTACCGAGCGTAAAATCATCATGACGATACGGAAAAGTCATAAGTAACTGTTCCACCGTCTGAATCCCCAATCGCGATAATTGTTCTTCCGCTTTTTTCCCTACACCTTTAATGACAGTAACGTTCTCATAAAGTGGCGAGGTCACTTTGCACATCTGCCCCACCAAAGATTTGACGTTCAAGTGCTTGTCCTGTTGGTGTAATTGCAAGTCCACCTTTTGCCGTTTCTCTTAAAGCAGCTGGCATCGTTTGACCAATTTTATACATCGCGTCAATCACTTCATCCGTCGGAATACGGCTGACGATCCCTGCTAATGCCATATCTGCGCCGACTAATGCTTTTGCTGCACCCATCGCATTACGTTTTACACAAGGCACTTCAACAAGTCCCGCTACTGGGTCACAAACGAGTCCAAGCATGTTTTTCATCACGATTGAAAATGCCTCGGCACTTTGCTGTGGTGTACCACCTGCGATTTCGACAATTGCCGCTGCTGCCATCGATGCTGCTGAACCGGTTTCCGCTTGACAACCACCAGCTGCACCAGAAATGGATGCATTATTCGCCACGACAAAGCCGAAAGCACCTGAAGTAAATAAAAAGTTCAACATATCTTCACGCGTCATGTTCAATTGATCTTTCACCGCAAATAACACACCCGGCACAATCCCTGCCGCACCTGCAGTTGGCGTCGCACAAATTGTTCCCATCGCTGCATTCACTTCATTTGTCGCAACAGCTTTACTGACCGCATCTAGTAATAAATGACCTGATAATGTATTGCCTTTCGCCATATATTCTTGCATTAATACAGCATCGCCACCTGTTAAGCCTGATGTCGAGCGCACGCCTTTTAAACCTTTGTCCACAGCATCTTCCATGACCGTTAAATTATGATCCATTTGCGCAATGATTTCTTCTCGCGTTCTTCGTGATAAAATCATTTCTTGCTCAATCATAATGTCTGAAATTGGACAATTTCTCGTTTCAGCAAGTTCTACGAGCTCTTTTACTGATTTAAATAATGGTTCCATTTATAATTGCCTCCTTAATCCGCAATCGTTGATACTTGTGTAACATGCGGTAATATACGCAGTTCTTCAAGTATACTGTCATCAATAATTTGATCGACTTCAATCACCATTAAAGCCATTTGTCCTTTTTCTTTACGTCCAACTTCCATATGCGCAATATTTACTTCTTTTGCCGCTAATGTGTTGGCAACACTCGCGATTAAACCTGCTCGGTCTTCGTGCACAACGAGTATGGCCGGGTAGTTTCCTGATAATCTTAATGTAAAGCCATTTAATTCGACAACTTCCATTTTTCCGCCGCCAATAGAAATACCTGTTAATTCCATCACACTTTCTTCATCACCAATAACTACTTTTGCTGTGTTCGGATGATAAGGCGATTCTTCTGCCATCGGGATAAATTCAAATTTCATCCCTAAAGAAGCTGCTGTTTCAAATGCTGTTTTAATTCTTTCATCGTATGTGTCATAATCTAGTAATCCGCCGATGATCGCGACATCAGTACCATGACCTTTATAAGTTTCCGCAAATGAACCGTATAAATAAATTTTAGCCCATTTCGGTTGTCTGCCAAATAATGTACGAGCAACGCGTCCAATTCTAGCCGCGCCTGCTGTATGTGACGAAGATGGTCCAATCATTACAGGACCAATGACATCAAAAACTGATCTAAATTTCATAACAATCCCCCCTCTTTTTCCATTTTACACGAACTTATGCTTTTAGCCAAAAAGCTTAACTTATCGGCTAAATCTATTTTTATAAAATAAAACAGCGCCTCCAATTAGACGCTGTTTTTAAAATTTAGCAATGCTCATCATCTTCACTACATCATCTGATTATACATATATAACGATTAAAAATGCGGCGCAAGTAACTAATTACTCTAACTTTCATTATCCTCTTTACACATTTCCCTATTCGACATCGAAATCATTGAACAACTCTTCTTGCTGTTCTTTTTGAGTTGCTTTTATTTTCATCTCATTTGTTGCTTGTTGTGCTTTTCGAACTTGGTTAGATAGTTCACCATCAATTTTTTTCATACGTCCCGCAAGATCATGAATTTTTTTAGCTTTACTTTCCAATAACGTTCCACGACCCAAATCGTTTTTCAATTCTGTTTTAAGCCGACGATGGTCATTTTCTATCGGTACCTTTACTTGTTTTAATGCGCTAATTTGCTCTAGTGATTGAGCCGATGCTAGAAGTGCAGTTGTTTGAACTTTCTCCGCATCTTCTTGTTCTTTCACAACTTCTTTTAACTGGTCTTCTCTTTCCTGCTGTTCTCTCTCCCGTCTTTGCATCTCAATCATAGAAATTTGACCATCAATTTCCATCATTTGCTCATCAAATTCTGCTACTTGATCTTTGATTGTTGAAAGGTCTTCCCCCGCTTCCAATGTTCGCCCGATTAAGTCACTTTTAGCATCTTGTACTTTTTGTCGCTGTTCCATCAAATTTTCAATCATATTCGCAGACCGCTCGCGCCATCCACCTATTTTCGCTCGTGCTTCGTCACTAATCGTCACTGAATCTCTTTTATCCGAATGTTGTTCATTCTTTTGTTGAGTAGTTTGCGGAGAAACTGGTTTGATTGCAGAATGAATCTTTACGCCACTCCAAATTTTCACTTGTGTACGCCCCCTCTTAATACCTCTTTACTCATTACTATCGGAATTTAATGACGATTGTTTAATTGCTACCTGCAATCATCTTTGGGGCATACTAAAAAATTTGCATCTTTATAAAATCTTTATACTTTTATTTTACACTCCTCATATAGGAGGAATTCATATGACAAATAACATTTTAGATTTACAAGCTATTTCAAAAAAAATACGGGGGAAATACTTGGTGCAAGATGTGTCTATGCAAGTTGAAAAAGGGGCTATTTGTGGTTTACTAGGCCCTAATGGCGCTGGTAAAACGACAATAATTCGTATGCTTACAGGACTGATTCGACCAACGTCGGGTGATATTTTTATCAATGAACAAAGCATCGTTAAAAATCGCGCATCTGCTTTAAAAAATGTCGGAGCCATTGTGGAATCACCAATCTTCTTTCCTTATATGACTGGGAGAGAGAATTTAAAGAATTTAGTGAGACTTCATGATAATATCCCAAAAACTAGTGAAGATATGAAAGTACAAGAGGTTCTCAAGATCGTTGGGTTAGAAAACCGTGCAGATGAGAAAGTTAAAACTTATTCTTTAGGAATGAAACAGCGTCTAGGGATTGCCCAAGCATTATTAGGTGATCCAGCACTCCTCATCTTAGATGAACCTGCAAACGGGCTTGATCCGATGGGAATGAGAGAACTGCGCGAATTAATTTTGACATTGAGGAATCAACACGGAAAGACCATCATATTATCTAGCCATCTTCTCGACGAAATACAAAAAATATGTAATCAAATTATTATGATTCGGGATGGAAAATTAGTTTGGTCAGGTGATCTGGATTTAAGTGATAAATTAAATCTAGAAGAAGTATTTATCGAGTTGATGTCAAAATGAAGCAACTCATTGTTAGCGAATGGACTAGATTATGGCAACGGAAAGTCATTTGGTTAATGCTCTTGGCGCTTCCAATTATCGGTTATGCCGCAGCAAAATACTATTTATATCAAAATTCAACTATCACACCTGATTTACCCCATTATGCAGTTATGGGTAATTTCCCAGTACTTGGACTCGCAGAAATGTTAATGACGGCATTTAATCTTATCATACTAATCATTACGGCAATGATTGTTACGGATGAATATCGATCGGGACAATTAAGAATGGTCATGATTCGAACATATTCTTATCGACAAATTATTTTCTCGAAATTTATCATCGTTATAAGTTTTATTTTCTTGTATTTACTTGCCTACTTCATCATTTGCTATGGAATTGGATTTATCACATTTTCAACTCCTGATACTTACCCACAATTTTACACGCAAGATCGTGTGACATTTGTGGAAGGTTTCCTTTATAACTTGAAATTTTATGGCTTAGCATTTTTGACTTTGGTGACAATAAGTAGCATCTTATTTTTTATCGCAATTTTGAGTCATACGACAACGACAACGCTCGGAATTGGCATTGGCTTTTTATTCTTTAGTTTTGCTTATCCAAACGTCATTCCTCTATTCGAGCAATTGTTCAAGAATGACACTTTACTCAAAATTTATTTTACTTCATTACCTATGATTCAATGGCAGGGCTTAACCATTATGCTTGCACAAACTACGGATTGGTTTTTTTGGATATTTCTTGTATTGAGTAGTTATACCTTGCTCTTTCTCAGCTTGCTTTTTTATTTAACTGGTCGAAAAAACGACACATTTATATAAGGGGTGTACAATAAATGGGAGGAATTCTACTAAGTGAATTTGAACGAACATTTAAACGAAAGAAAACAACGATTGGAATAGGAGTTTACTTTATTTTCATAGCACTTGAAGGCTTCTTTTTATACTTGACAGGTGGCATTAGCTTTTACGACGCGAATCATTCCGTCCAATTGAATTCGATTAATACTGCTCCGTTTTTCTTAAGAGAACTAGGTTTGTTTATCAACTTCATTCTAATCCCTATGTTTGTGATTGATAGTTTCAGTGGAGAGGAGCATTCTGGTGCTTTTCGTCTTGTATTAATAAGACCACAGCAGAAGATGAAATTATTTTTAGCAAAATGGATTGTTTTAGCAAGTATTTTTTTAATGCTTACTTTCACAACTTGGTTCATCGCTACGATTTTCGGGCAAATAATGATGCCCCATGTCAGCGAAACAACTTTTTTAAACACTGAATCAATGCGTTTACTTGAAGGTCTTTTCTATACACTGAAGTTTTATAGCGTCACTTATCTTATTTTTTTAGCTATAATTGGCATATCTAGTTTTATGAGTCTTGTTATGCCGAATCCAATTATGGCTTATATGGGAACCATCGCTTGCCTCATTGGCGGCATATATGTGTCTGACCAGTTTATTTATTTTATTAGTGTTTCAGACGCTATTTTTAGCGCCTTTGGAAAAATTGGCCACTATGAATTTTATATGAGCTTACTTGTCTTATTTGCAATAAGCCATATGATGAATATTAGTATATGGCATCGCAAACAATGGAAAGGATGAGTAAGTGATGGTCATAAAGGTTTTAATCGTTGATGATGAACACGATATTATCGCTTTCATGAAGGACTCTTTACAAGATCAAGGATACGAAGTCGTAACAGCTTCTAACGGAAAAGAAGCATTAAAAGCACTTGTTAACCCACCAAACATTATTATTTTGGACGTCATGATGCCTGGAATGAATGGATTTGAACTTTGTGAGGTCATTAGAAAAACAATCTCTTGTCCTATCATTTTCTTAAGTGCTAAAGATCGTGAAGAAGATCGAATTAAAGGTTTATTAGTAGGTGGAGACGATTATTTAGTGAAGCCATTTAGTATGAAGGAATTACATGCACGTTTGACAGCACATATGCGTCGTGAACGCAGGTTAGGTCATCAGCATAAGAAACATCTGTATTTTGGTGATTTAATCATTGACTTAGAAGGGCACGAAATATCGCTTCACAATCAATCTATTACTTTTACAATGAAAGAATTTCAAATTATTGAATTGCTTGCACTTCATCCAGGCCAAGTTTTTTCACGCGAACAAATATATGAAAAGTTATGGGGATATGATGCGGAAGGCGATTCTTCAACAATAACGGAACATATCAAAAAGATTAGAGCAAAGTTAACAAGTGGCAATGCTTCTTCGGAATACATTTCAACAGTTTGGGGAGTTGGCTATAAATGGGTAAAATAGTTCGTCCAATTCGGAGACAAATTATCTCCTCTTTTTACCTCATATTATTATGGAGTATTCTTGCAACACTTATTACATGGGTCATCATCCTCACGCTGTTTATTTTGTATGTAAATCCTGTCAAGCCAGCTAATTATTATGAACAAAAAATCCCTCATATCATCGAAAAAGTAGCACTTAGCCAAGGGAAACTTTTAACAATTGACAGAAAAAATGAATTAGAAGAAATTATTCCATTGGATGGATTGGATTACCAAGTGCTTAGTAAAGATGGCGACCTTTTATTCGGTTCAATATCCAAGCAATATATCAAAAATCAACAGCAATTATTAGAAAGCATCAACAAAAATATTCATGACCAAAATAAGATTGTACAATATTATCTTATTTTCGATGAAAATGGTAAACAATTTGGGGCTATCGGTTTTCGCTATACACTTAGCTTAGCTTCTGCAAACCCTCAGTTAAGCTGGATCATTTTATTACTTGGATTTCTTGCTTTAATAAGCCCTTTTGTTTATTTCATCTTTTTCTCCTATCTGATTGGAAAAAAATTTAGTAAACAAATTGAAGAACCATTTAATCATTTAATGGAAGCTGCAAAAAAAATTCAAACGCATGAGTTAGATTTTCAATTAGTAGCATTCAAATCATCTAAGGAATTAAACCAATTAGTACAAGCTTTCGAAGATATGAGAATCTCCCTCAAAAATTCTTTATTACGTCAATGGGAGTTGGAAGACGAACGTAAAGAAATGGTAGCTGCTATTGCGCATGACTTACGCACTCCTTTAACAATCATTCATGGTCATGTAGAGGGATTACTCGAAGGAGGTACTAAAAATCCAGAACGTCTTGATCGTTATTTACAAACCATTTTTTCAAGTACACAACGCTCGATTCGATTAATCGATCAATTGAATGAAGTATCTGCAATTGGACGACAAAATTTCATCATAGAACCCGAATCCGTTAATATTCTTGAATTTATTAAACGTAAAAGAGAGGAATACCAGATACTTTGCGCAAAGAAAAGCATTACTTTACAATGTACACTTGCTGCAGTTACCGGGACCATCTATATTGATGTATACCGAATTTCTCAAGTATTAGACAATATTATGACAAATAGCATTCGCTACTGCCCTGAATACGGGGAAATTGATTGGATTATAACGAGAGAGAACGAGAAACTTATTTTTGAAATTGTAGATAATGGTCCAGGCTTTCAACCGGAAGAGACCAATCGTATTTTCGATAAATTTTACCGGGGTGATTCTTCGAGATCTGGTGCGGATTCCAATTTTGGATTAGGGCTATATATTGCGCAAATGATTGTAAAAAAACACGGCGGTACAATCTCCGTAGATAATCATATCCAAGGAGGTGCCTATACTAAGGTAGTTGTAAATGCTTTATCTTGAAACTCATCATAAATGCTGTGCTAGTAACACTCATATACATTGGAATGTTACTAGCACAGGGATACCTAAAGTCAGTTAGTCAAAATGATAAACTTTTTCACTTTTACCTAGTTCATATTTTTCATCTCGTAGTAACCATTTTGAATTTCGCTATTTGCATATCAATGACTTATTAAATGCCTTTACAATTTGCCTTTTTAAGTTTTTTATTTGAATATTCCAACCCTAATTATTTCTCTATAGACCGCCAAGTTGATGCTTGTTTCAGCGCTTCCTTAACCGCGCTCATTCGAATGATGTGAATAACTGTTAGAGACTTCCGACTTACTTGTCCTTATAATTCAATTGCATGAAAAATGTATGTAAATGCTCGCAGCAAAATCCTTCTAAATTCATAAAAACTGAGATAATTCACCAATTCATTGTCGTTTTTTATTTAATGAAGTGTTTTAAAGCTGTGGACCAAGACTCGACTTAAATCTAACATACCATTTACATTTCCTCATGTAAATCAGCTAGTTTAAGCTCACTATAGTTTTCTAAATCTGTGGACAAAGATAAAGTTAGATGCGTACGAACATCTGCTACTTGAAGTTCCCCTAAAATGCTGTGCAAAGAGTATCAATCGCATTTTTCGACACACCTGCAATATTGCGGTTATATTCTGAAGTAGTCAACTACCTCCATCTAATAGAGCAATTTTCCTAGCACAAGCTTTAACGCAAGTAACAGGGATATCAACATATAATCTTCGAGTTCACTGTACTTTTGAAAAAACTTCTACCATATATTTGATGTTGTGAGTGAAGCCTAACTAAGCCATTATTTTACTGCTTGCTTGCCTTTCAAACGAAACGCTAGTAGTAAACCAACAACACCTAAGACAGATGCCAACATAAATGCATTTTGAATACCTTCCATTGCAGCTTGTTTTGGTTCTATAAATGACGGGTTTAAAGATGCGTAACTCATCACAGAAATAAGCGTTGCCGTACCAATCGATCCACCGACCATTCGAATCGTATTACTCATCGCAGTACCATGAGGAATCAAGTGCGGGGGTAGCGCATTAATACCTGCTGTCATTAACGGCATCATCATCATTGCTGTACCAATCATTAGCAACGTAAATATACTGGCAACCAATGCTAGTGAAGCATCTAATGATAAGTTTGCAAATGAAAATAACGCAATCGTAATTAAAGAAAACCCACTGACTGCAAGCCATTTCGCCCCGAACTTATCAAATATTCTCCCTGTAATCGGCGACATAAAGCCCATAATCAGTGCCCCTGGTAACAGCATCACGCCTGATTCTAGTGCTGTAAAACTCGCAACATCTTGCGCAAAAATCGGTAGTAAAGTTTGTGTACCAACCATCATCGCAAAGACAAGAACAGATAATATTGTCGTCACTAAAAAGATAGGTGAACTAAATACACGGAACTCCAACATCGGTTGTTCTAGCTTCAACTGTCTTCTAACGAAGATAAATAACGCAACAACTCCAACACCGATTGTTCCAAGTGTAAGTCCACTCGCCCATCCAGCTACTCCCGCGATACTAAATCCGTATAATAGACCACCCCATCCAAATGTCGAAAAGACAACAGATAAAAAATCGATTTTCACTTCTTTTTGTGCTGTTACGTTTTTCATTAAGAAAAATGCTAGTACGAGTACAATTAACGCAACTGGTAACACCGTATAAAATAGCGAACGCCATGAAAATTGAACAATTAACCACCCTGCTAATGTTGGACCAATTGCGGGTGCGAAACCTGTAACAAGACCAACCATTCCCATTGCAGAACCTCTTTTTTCAGGTGGGAACAGTGTTAAAATCACCGTCTGCATCAACGGCATCATAATGCCTGCACCCATTCCTTGCACAATCCTTGCAACTAATAAAAATGAGAAGTTAGGTGCTATTGCTCCAATAAGTGTTCCAATTGAAAACACCGTTAATGCAGCAATTAAAAGATGCCTACTTGAAAACCTCTCGATTAAAAAGGCTGTAATTGGAATTAAAATTCCATTCGTCAACATAAAAGCTGTCGTTAACCATTGCGCCTGACTTGCATCAATTTGAAAATCCGTCATAATCGGTGGAATCGCTATGATGATTAATGTTTGGTTTAAAAGCGTTACAAAAGAAGCCGCTAATAAAATACCAACAATAAGATTTCGATTATAAGATTGTTTTTCTACTATCATTTTTAAACTCCTATCTATCATAGAACTATTTTTTTAAAGCCTCAGAAAATAAATTTACAGTATTCGATAAAAAAGATACTTCCGCTCCATGTAAAAAATGATCTTTCCATAAAGCTGTAGATGAAAAATAACCATATAATGTTGTTAAAAACACAATGGCTTGCGCCTCTATATCGACTTTCTTCATTTTATTTTTCTCTTGCATAGAAATAAAATACGCAACGATTAACGATTTCAACTGCATTGTATCTTTAGCAATAACCTGATTTAATTCTGGAAAATTACTTCTCTCCTGGATGGCGATTAAAAAAATTGATTTATTCTTTACCATTAATTTAAAATAAGATTTTGCAATCAACGTCAAGTCCTTTTCTAAATCCCAAACAATTTGGTTTGCAAAAAGTTCTTCAAAACGTGGAATATAAGAACATTTCTTCATTACTGCCTCAAAAACCCCCATCTTCGTTTTGAAATGCCTAAAAACAGTCATTTCACTCACTTCGGCTTGTTGTGCAATTTCCTTTACTGAAGTTTTTTGATACCCTTTCTCTTCCATTAACAATAGCGCAGCTTTCAATATTTTATCTGACGTCCTTTCCATACTACTCCCTCCGATCTTACTTCACTAAATATGTTAGTTAGTACACACTAACATTAATAGCAAAAAAAAATATACTTATACATTATAGTGTCTAGCCATATTGACAAATGGAATATGGTAATCTAGTACTCCTTTCATGCGGGTTACATGGATTCTCTCCTGCTAAATAGCGATTAAAGTCAATATTAACTGGTATTTGATTACTCCCAATTGCAAATAATGCCTTTCTATCTTTAGAAATATAAGCAGATGGACGAATCGTTCCAGCAGAACCATCATACTTTTTAGCAAAAACTTCCTTATCACTATCATTCAATAAGGCAATTGCTTCTTCAACATTCGCACAAGTTTCCAATATAATTCGTCCAATCATATTACAAACAAAGCCATTTTTCGAGCCCACTTGATTAATAAAATTATATCCCATTTCGAGCCCTTTTTCATTAATCCCATCTGTCCGTCCCGTAATTTGCATAGATGTCCCAATCGTTGCATAAACTCTATCTGTCGGTTGATAGATAACATATCTTCCTTCATAAAAGTCGGGATGACTATCATAGTTTCGAATGATAAAGTCAGCCCCCGCTAAAATCGAACAGCCACTTTTTGCATAATCTACATAATAACCGCCGAACTCTCTAAGCGTATCTGCCATGGTCTAGTTTAATGCATCTACCAATCCTTGCAACTCATCTAACATACTAGGAATTAACTTAGAAAACAATTGAATTGCTTCTTGTTCATTAATATTGAAATGATGTTGTCTCGTAGTAGCCCACTGTTTTTCACGATTGAATAACATTGGTGAGTTTTTCAACAATTCACCTTGCAAATAACCAAAATGATAATGACTCCCTTTAAACTGAAGAACATCGCTATAGTATTGCTTCATACCTATGCGCTCCTTCTGCAACATGATTTACGAATGAATGGTCGCCTTATACATTTACTACCAACTTCACTTTACCAATCAACTGGAGAAAACTCAAGTAAAAAAATCCATAAAACAATAACCACATAAAAATGAATCACTTTCTGATTTAAAACTATATTTGAGCTTGCCAATTTCATACCGTTTAAACTGTAGCGGAATTGTTGGATTCATCGCCAAATTCCCTCGCCACAATCTGTTAGGGTGTACGTCTCTTATAAAATCTTCGCCCTTATTGCCTATTTAGAAGCCATTAAATTTGTCGTATTTAAAGTAGGCATCGCTAATGGACTCTAGCCATATGCAATAAATGTATCTTCCAATATTCTTTTAGTTTTCCGACTAAGCTTTTCTTGATTCCATATATAATCTTGTATGTCTCTCATATTTCGATAAACCATCTTCCCCTTTTCTCATTTCAGCAAATAAGAAAGTCATTATTAGACAATCTATAAAATAGCTTATTTATACACTTCAATATGAATAATCTCCTTAGATGAATATGAAAAACATCGATAGTAAGACTAGTATGATGATGTAAAGTTGATTTCTTGAATTAGAATACTAGTATAAAACGTCTCCACTTATATTGATGTCATCATACAGACTTTAAAATGAATAATCAAACTTCTTTAAACCCTAAGCTGAATATACACATATAAGCATCTTTTAACGCCTTATAAAAACGTAAAAAACCGAGACAATTTAAACCGTCTCGGCTTTTGCTGATTTAGCGCTAAATCAGTTCGTTTAGATTGAATTACTCTACTGAAAGAATGTATGGATAGAGCGGTTGTTGACCATTATGAATTTCGACTTCAAGATCTTTGAAACGTTCTTCCATAAAGTCAGCTAATGCTTCTGCATTCGCTTCCGTGACATCCTCACCATATAAAATCGTTAAAATTTCTGTGTCTTCATCGACAACTTCCATTAATAACGTTTTTGTTACTTCAGCTAAGTCTGAGTTCGTCGTCGTAATTTTACTGCCGACAATACCCATGAATTCGCCTTTTTTAATGTCTACACCGTCAATCGATGTATCACGTACTGCATGCGTCACCTGTGCTGTCGTTACATAAGATGCCGCTTCTGCCATCGCTTCTTTATTGTCTTCAACAGATGCTTCAGGATTGAATGCTAAAATAGCGGATAAACCTTCTGGTACTGTTTTCGTCGGTACAACTGCAGCTTCAATTGCTAAATGCTCCGCAGCTTGTTCCGCAGCCATCACGATATTTTTATTGTTCGGTAAAATTAATACTTTTTCCGCGCCGACTTCTTCAATTGCTTTCACAATATCTTCCGTCGATGGGTTCATCGTTTGTCCACCTTCGATGACAACTGAAGCACCGACACTTCTTAGTAACTCAGCAATCCCTTTACCCATTGCAACCGTAACAATTGCATATGGAATTTTCTCTTGCTTTTTCGGTTGTTCTCCAACAATATCGATATGTTGTTGACGCATATTTTCAATTTTAATATTGATTAAAGAACCGTATTGTTGACTAAGTGTGAGTACATCTCCTGGTGTTTCTGTATGAATATGTACTTTTGCAATTTCATCATCTGAAATGACGAGTAATGAATCACCATGCTCGCTTAATGTGTTGCGGTAAGCTGTTTCATCAAATGGATGGTTCGCTAGTTTTTCATCTTCAAATTTAATCATATATTCCGTACAGTATCCAAATACAATATCATCTGTATTCATGAAATCTTGCACGCTGCGATGATGTTCGGCATTCACGAGTTCATCCATATTTTCTGTCGCTTCACGTACAGGTAATGCTTCGCCTTTTAATGATGCTAAGAAACCTTCGTAAACGTATAACAAGCCCTGTCCACCACTATCTACAACGCCAACTTCTTTTAATACTGGTAAGAGATCTGGCGTGCGGTCTAATGATTGCTTCGCTTCGACAATGATTGCTTCCATCACGTCAATTAAATCTGTCGTTGATGCCGCTTTTTCTGTTGCTGCTTTCGCAGAATCTTTTGCGACCGTTAAAATTGTCCCTTCAACTGGTTTCATAACTGCTTTATAAGCTGTTTCCACACCATATTGTAAGGCGTCTGCAAATTGCTTGCCATCGATTTCTGCTTGTTCTTCAATCGCTTTACTAAAGCCACGGAATAGTTGAGATAAAATAACGCCAGAGTTGCCTCTTGCACCCATTAATAAACCTTTTGATAACGCTTTTGCCGTTTCGCCGATATGTTCTACTGTGTGAGCCGAAACTTCTTTCGCACCAGACGACATTGACAAGTTCATATTTGTACCCGTGTCCCCGTCTGGAACAGGGAATACGTTTAACGAGTCAACATAGTCGGCATTTTCTCCGAGGTGATGAGCACCAAGCTTTACCATCTCCGAAAATTTCACTCCATTGATAACCTTCATTCCTAAATTGTCCTCCTTCTAGAAATTCGTCACTCGGACGCCTTGAACAAAAATATTAATTGACTCCACATGTAAGCCTAATACTTTTTTCAATGTATATTTCACTTTTGATTGCACTTGATAAGCGACTTCTGAAATTTTTGTGCCATAACCAACAATGACATGCACGTCGATATGAATTTCTTCTCCAATATTACGAACAATCACACCACGTGTGAAATTTTCTTTTTTTAAGATTTCTGTCAAACCATCTCTAATTTGATGTCTAGACGCCATGCCAACAATGCCATAGCATTCTGTTGATGCTTCACCGACAACTTGAGCAATTACATCATTCGTAATATCAATCTTACCATATTCATTATTCATTTCGATTGACATAAACTTGTCCCCCTCGCATCTATTCATACACTTATTGTACTATACACTAGAATACTTTAAAAGAAATGAAAAATATAATTTTCTTGCACTTACTATAACAATTCATTGATCGTACATCGCGCTACAGATGGACGCCTTCCGACGATTATATGACTGAAATAGTTGTTCGGAAATACAGATTTCACAATTCAAGTCCATTCTTAATATGTGTCATTTTTATAAAAATGAATAAAGTTGAAAATGACTTCGTTGAATCGTCCATTCTCCTATTTAAATAAGCGTTCACACTTACTTTTTTTAAAACTGCCTCTACTATATATATAATGAATTGAAGACAATGTAAAGAGTTTTTACTTGAAAGCGATGAAAATCAGTTGCTATTCCATTTTCTTTGTGATAAATTAAGTTGTATGCAAATTAATGAGTGCATTAATGAATCTTCACTAAATAGGAGGTATAGACATGGCTAAACAATGTGTCGTTACTGGTCGTAAAGTAGGTACTGGAAATACGCGTTCACACGCTTTAAATTCTAGCCGCCGTACATGGGGTGCGAACCTACAAAAAGTGCGCATTCTTGTTAACGGTAAACCAAAACGTGTTTGGGTTTCTGCAAGAGCACTAAAATCAGGTAAAGTTCAACGCGTTTAATTTCAATTAAACAACTGAAACATTCAATGTAAATTGAATAGAAAAAATGCCAAGTTGAGTTGTCAACCTGGCATTTTTTTTTGCTTTTTTCTTTTTTTCGCTGAAGCACTCGGAGATGTTTTCTCCTTTTGTAAAACGACCATGCATTTTCGGACGATACCGCTCACAAATTTAGGTAATGTAAATGTATAAACGCGCATCATTTCGCTCCTTTCACACATCTGAACTCCTTACCATTAAGCATATGCCATTGGTGAAATGAATAGAACCTGCCTCAGCTACTAACTCATTGCTCGTAAACCTTGTAGTACCAATTGCTAAAGGTTCTTGATTCGTTTCATATTTAAAATTTTGCAACGTCAACGCGTCGATTGATTCATTGAAGGCAAAAAATGAAATATATTGTAAATGGGCTTGTTGTTCAATTATATGTGTGCCAGGTGTGAAAATGACTAATTCATTCGTTTGATTCATTATCTTAAATTTAATCGTAGGCAACGTCATTTGCGCACGATACAACAATTGTAGGTTAGAGTACATATGATCAATTCGACCGCCTGTAACCCCCGTAAAAATGACTTCTGAAGGACGATAAGAAAGCGCTCTTTCTAAAGCAAGTTCAGTATCCGTTTCATTTTTCTCCGCTTTAACGGTTTCAACCAACTCTACTGTCCGTTTAATTTTTTCATAGTCAGTTTTAGAGACAGAATCAAAATCACCGACAGCTTCATTCGGTATGATGCCCGCATTGAGTAAATGCAGAGCCCCACGATCTGCGCCGATGAAAATGGTCTGTTCTTTCGAATAAGATGTAAAATCAATTACATCCTCACTAGGTCCACCAGCGCAAATAATGGCGATTGTCATTGCTTGAGCGCTCCTTCTCCTGCTGCTTTAATCGCTTGTAGTGCAGCTTTACGATCCTCTTTCCCGAAAACTGCAGAACCTGCTACTAAGATTGTTGCACCTGCTTCTACGCAAGGAATAATCGTATTTGCATCCACGCCGCCGTCAATTTCAATGTCAATCTCTAACCCACGTTCTTTAATAATATCCGCAAGTTGTTTGACTTTCGGTAACACCGAATGAATAAATTTCTGTCCGCCAAATCCTGGGTTCACCGTCATAAATAACACCATATCCACTTGGTCTAAGACATGTAAAATCGATTCCACTGGTGTATGCGGATTTAATACGACACCAGATTTTACATTTTGCGTACGAATTAATTGCAATGTACGGTGTAAATGTGGGCAAGCTTCTACATGGACTGTAATATAATCTGCTCCAGCTTTTGCAAATGCTTCAATATATTGATCCGGATTTTCAATCATCAAATGAACGTCTAATGGCAATTGTGTTAAAGGACGTACCGCATCGACTACAAGCGGTCCCATCGTAATATTCGGTACAAAATGACCGTCCATTACATCGATATGAATCAGTTCTGCTCCTGCTCGTTCTACTTCTTGAATTTCCTCGCCCAATTTGGCAAAATCTGCCGCTAAAATAGATGGTGCAATTTTAATCATATTAAGAATACCTCGGCTTTCGTTCCATAATTTCGTTTAAAAAATACAAATAATTGTCATATCTAAATGATGCAATATTACCCGTTTCTACGAGTTCTTTCACTGCGCATTGTGGTTCATTTAAATGTAAACAACCGCGGAATTTACAATCCACAGATGCTTCATGAAACTCTACAAACTGACTTGATAATTGCTCTTTTTCCAAATGGTTCAATTCCAATGAACTAAATCCAGGTGTATCTGCAACTAATCCATCGGCCATTTCCAATAACTCCACATGCCGCGTCGTATGTTTCCCACGACCGAGTGCATCCGAAATTTCACCTGTTTTCAAACTTAAAGAAGGTAAAACAGTATTCAATAATGTCGATTTACCAACACCTGACTGCCCTGCTAGCACTGTAACTTTCCCTTTTAAAATCGGTGCCAATTGGCCGGCTAAACCTGGTTCATCGATATAAGTTGTCAATACTTGGTAGCCTATTTTTTCATAATAACGTGCTTTTTCTGCCACTGACTCCAAGTCTGCTTCATTCGCTAAATCTTTTTTCGTCAAGCAAATGATTGGCTCGATTCTGTGCGATTCAATGACAGTTAAAAAACGATCCAGTAAATGCGTACTAAAATCTGGTTCAACGATTGAAAACACCAGAAGTGCTTGATCGACATTGGCAATCGGTGGTCGCACCAATTCATTTTTACGTGTTTTCACTTCCATAATAACTGCTGATTTCTCATCTTCTTCGACCACTACATGATCCCCAACAAGTGGATGAATACCGCGTTTCCTAAACACCCCACGACTTTTACATTCCACTAAACGTGTACCATCAAAAACATAATAAAATCCACTAATTGCTTTTCTAATTTGTCCTTCCAGTACAATCCCTCCATTTCGCCTACCTACAATTATACAAGTAGACATTCATTTGTCATTAATCCGCATCATCATAATCGAATCTTTTCTCTTCGATTTGAACATTATCTCGCATAATACGATACATGCCTCTTCCGCCTTCTTCAAGTTCAATTTTAATCGTTACTTCCGTATCTTCTGTAATCGAAAATTCATCATAAATATCAGCTAAAGAATGGGAGCGATCTTGAACGTAAATACGAATATTTTGTGGCGCTTTAGTCGTTGTTGGCTCTTCTTCGTTTTCTTCGTCCTCATTATCTGGTTCGGACTCAGCAACTACGTAAGGTATTTTAACCGTTTGAATAATGTATTTCGTCGGTTGTTTTTCTTTTCCTTTAGACAACACGACTTCGACGATACTACCTTTTTCAACTTTCTTTCCTTTAGATGGCTTTTGTGAAATGACTTGCCCTTCAGATACAGAACTAGAATATTCACTACCTTTGATTGAAATTGAAATACCAGAACTACTTTCAAAATCATCTAATTGAGCAGCAGTATAACCAGCTAAGTTTGGCAATGTGACAAGTTCTTTCCCACCACTTAGGGTTAAAATTAAATCTGTGTCCTCCATCACGACTTCGCTACCTGCTTCAGGGTACTGTTCAATAATGACACCTTCAGGCTCATCGGAATGAACGACTTTCGTTGTGACATCTCTAAAACCTTCATTCTCAAGAAGACTTTTTAATCGTTCATACTGCTCGCCCACATAATTTGAAACTTCAGCTGTTTTTTCACCGCTACTGACATATATTTTGATCGCAGTACCTTTTGGTCGCATCCGATTCCCTTGTGGATTGGTTTTAATAACATGTCCTTCTTCAATTTCATCCGAAGTGTTTTCGATCACTTCATCAATTTTAAAGCCTTGTTCTTTCAGCAATTCTTCCGCTTCTTCTAACGGATAATCAACAACGTCTGGCACTTCAATTTTCTTCCATCCAAACAGATCTGGAAATACAAATATAAACAATAAGGCGAGCACAACAAGCACGCTACCAAAAGCGAAAAACGGCCATTTTTTACGTTTTTTCTTATCTTGTTTCGGCTTTGTAGGAGGTACTTTCACTTCTTCCTTTTGTTCCTCCTCGCTTATCGGAACGGGTTGTACGGGCTCATGTTTTCTCGTTGATTCAATTTCTTGTTGCATCATTTCCGGCTTAATAATCGGAATTGCTCTCGTCGCTTCATCATCAAAAACAATAACAAATTTCTCTTCATTCGCACGTGATGGTGATAACACGCTCGATAAATCTTCTAACATTTCATCCGCCGATTCATAGCGTGCGTAAGCGTCCTTCGCAGTTGCCTTTAAAATCACATTTTCTACACTTTGTGGAATGCTCGGAAACATCGCTCTTACTGAAGGAGTTTCTTCTTGTAAATGTTTTAAAGCAATTGACACAGCCGACTCTCCAGAAAATGGCAACTGACCAGTTAAAAGCTCAAAAAAAACAATTCCTAATGCATAAATATCAGACTTTTTAGTCGCCATGCCACCTCTTGCTTGCTCAGGCGATAAATAATGCACTGTCCCTAAAACAGAATTCGTTTTCGTCTGAGTCGTTGCACTTAAAGCCATCGCAATGCCAAAATCTGTTATTTTCACATGACCATTTTGGTCCATTAAAATATTTTGCGGTTTAATATCTCGGTGCACAATACCGTAATAATGCGCATTTGAAATGGCTGACACAAGTTGCTCCATAATTGGAACAGCTTGTGCTGGCGACAAAGGACCATTCGTTACAATGAAATCTTTTAAAGTTTGTCCATCTACATATTCCATCACTAAATAATAATGATCGCCATCTTCACCAACATCAAAAATATCGACAATGTTTGGATGTGATAAACTTGTAGCTGACATCGCTTCTCTTAAGAAACGCCTTTTTAATTCTTCCTCATTTGAAAAATCATAATTTAAAATTTTGATGGCCACATCACGATCTAAAATAACATCATGCGCTAAATAAACACGTGACATGCCGCCCCCGCCTATGTACCTAAGGATTTCATAACGACCGCCAATTCGCTTTCCAATCATATTAAGCACCTCCTTTTTCCAATGGGCTTAATAAAATAACAGATATATTATCTTCTCCGCCCATCTCATTTGCCTTTTCAACTAATTTTTCTGCTTTTTCCTTCAAACTCGCCTTTGAGATGACAATTTTATGCAAAGATTCTTTTTGAACTTTATTGCTTAAACCATCCGAACACATTAACAAAGTACTCGTAGGTTTAATCGTCACTTGGTAACAATCCGGCTCGACAAAACGTTCGGAGCCAAGCGCTTTTAAAATCCAGTTTCTTTGCGGATGTACTTCTGCTTCTTGCTCCGTTATTTCACCGCGATCAACAAGCACATTAACAAAAGAGTGGTCCGTCGTAAGTTGCGTTATATCTTCATCGTTAATGTAATAAACACGACTATCTCCTATATGAACGCCGTAACAAACATCATCTTTCACCAAAATTGCTTCCATTGTCGTACCCATTCCTTGTAACGCCGATTCTTCTTTCGCAATATTATACAATGTCCGATTGACGTATAACACAACTTCTTTCAACCATTCCATCCATTCTTCTTCAGACTGAAACGATGCTTCGGATAGCTTTTCAAATTCTTCCGCCATCAAGCGAAGCGCTGTAGAACTCGCTACGTCTCCGCCCTGATGTCCCCCCATGCCATCAAGAAGCACTGCTAGATGTAAGCCATTTGGCAATGTTAAAACAGCTGCACGGTCTTCATTTAACTGACGCTTTTTACCAATGTCAGAAAGAACTTCAAATTTCACAATCCATCCCCCTTTCTTATTCTTGAGTGTTCGTTTTTTTCTTACGAAATGCCGCTACGAAAAAGCCATCTCCATCAAAATCTTGTGGCAACACTTGTAATAAATCATCTTCAACCATTAAACCTTTCTTCTCTTCAAACATCGATAAAGGGACAATTTCCATCGTCGCATGTTCTTCGATAAAACGCTTGGCAACTTCTTCATTTTCCATTGCATCAATCGTACATGTGCTATAGACAATAATGCCGTCTTCTTTCAACAATTTTTCAGCAGTCGATAATAAAGACAATTGGATATTCGCTAGATTAGCTACGTCTTCAGCTGTTTTCGTATACTTAATTTCCGGTTTACGACGAATGACACCAAAACCGCTACAAGGCGCATCTACTAAAATACGGTCAAATGCTTGTTCACCATAAGTTTCCACTAATTTACGACTATCGCCGCTTTGTGCTTGGATAGATGTTAAACCGAGGCGTTTCGCATTTTTCTCAATTAACTTTACTTTATGTGCATGTAAATCATGTGCAAATACTTCACCTGTATCGTTCATTTTCTCAGCGATATGCGTCGTTTTTCCACCAGGTGCTGCACACATATCAAGAACTCGTAATCCCTCTTCTAATTGCAATGCTTGCACAGGCAACATCGAACTTTCATCTTGAATCGTCATCAATCCTTCATTGTATAACGCCGTGTTACCCGGATTGCCATTTTCACTAATTAAACACTCTTCTACTACATCACCTAGGCGAATGATGAAGCCACGTTCTTCTAGTTGCTCTGTTAGTGCTGCTTTCGTCGTTTTCGTTTCATTCACTCTGAACGTCATTTTCGCAGGGCGATTATTCGTTAAAGCTATGACGCGTGCCGTATCTTCGCCGTATAACGCTACCCAACGTTCAATTAACCACTGTGGATGACTCGTTTCAATCGCAATGCGCTCGATTGGATCTTGAATCGCTTCAACAGAACGTACACCTTCTCGTAACACAGAACGTAAAACACCGTTCACCATTCCTGCAATCCCTTTATGCCCACGTTTTTTTGCAATTTCTACTGCTTCATGCACAGCTGCATGGGGTGGAATTTTTGTTAAATAAACGATTTGATAAAGAGACATGCGTAGTAATTCTCTTACCCAAACATCTATTTTGCCACGCACGAATGGCTCTAAATAATAATCTAATGTCATTTGATGTTGTAATGTCCCATACGTTAATTCCGTTAATAATCCGCGGTCTTTATCATTAATTTTGTACGTTTCAATCGTTTGATGTAATAATAAATTGCTGTATGCTTGATTTTTATTAATTTCTAATAAAATCGATAATGCCGCGTCTCGAACATTTCCCGTCCAAATTTGTTTACGCGCTTTTGTCATTCAAATCGTTCCCCTTTTTCCCAAGAAGCACCTGCACCATTAATGAAAGCTGTTGCATCTGTTCGTTTACGTCCCGAAGGTTGTAAATCGGTAATGGCAATGGCGATATCATCACCTGTCTTAACGATGATACGATTTTTTTCAATTGTTAAAATCGTACCTGGTGCCGCGTCAGATGACTGTTGTACTTTTTCAGCCCACCAAATTTTAACATTTTCTTCACGGAACGTCGTATAGGCAACTGGCCAAGGATGAAGGCCTCTAATTTGGTTATATATTGCAGTTCCAGATTTCGTCCAATCAATACGTTCTTGTTCACGTGAAATATTGCGCGCAATCGTTACAAGTGATTCATCTTGTGGAATACGTTCATTCGTTTCTGCGACAATCGAAGGCAATGTTTCTTGCAAGAGCTCGACACCTGCAACAGATAATTTTTCAAACATTGAGCCAGTATGATCGTTTTCTTCAATTGGCACGATAACTTGTGAAATCATATCTCCCGCATCCAATTTTTCTACCATGTACATGATTGTCACACCAGTTTCTTTTTCACCATCAATAATCGCTTGATGAATTGGCGCACCCCCGCGGTATTTCGGCAATAAAGAAGCATGGACGTTGACACAACCTAAACGTGGTGCTTCCAAAAGCTCTATTGGCAATAATTGACCGAATGCAGCCGTAACGATTAGGTCTGCATTTAGTGCTAAAATCTCTTCTAATTCAGCTGACCCTTTTAACTTTTCAGGCTGAATCACCTGTAAGCCTAGTCTCTCTGCTTCAACTTTCACAGGTGGCGGTGTTAAGACACGCTTACGGCCAACTGGGCGATCTGGTTGTGTCACAACAGCTAACACGTTATACCCTTGTTCTTTTAACATCGTTAAAATCGGCACGGAAAAGTCTGGTGTTCCCATAAAAATGATTGACGTCATGCTTCTTCACCTTGCCTTTCCAATAGCTCTTCCATTTCTTCTACTTCTCGTTCAATTTCTTCAAGCTCTTCTAATGTTACAATGCGTTTAATCTTCGTATTAAATAACACACCATTTAAATGGTCGATTTCATGTAAAATTGCTCTCGCTGTATAATCTTCCGCTTCTAATTCATAAATCGAACCATCGCGTTCTTGTGCTTCAATTTTGACATAATACGGACGTTCTACTTCGCCGTATAAATCTGGAAAACTTAAACAACCTTCAATATCTGTATCCGTACCACCAATTTGAACGACTTCTGGGTTGATCATTTCGATTACGTCTTGCCCGTCACCCATATCGACAATTGCCACTTGCACACTCTCACCAATTTGAGGTGCTGCGATGCCAATGCCTTCTGTTGCCATCATTGTGTCGTACATATCTTCTAATAATTGATGTAATTTCTCATCGAATACCGTTACTTCTTTACATTTTTCTTCCAACACTTTCGCTGGATATTTCACTACTTCTTTAATTGCCACTTTCAATTCCTCATTTCTATTAATAAATCGACATCGGATCCATATCAACTGTCATCATTAACCCTTTTTTGATCCAATCGGTACGGTAAATTTTAATCAATTCTTTTAAAACCTCTGTCAAGTTCTGTTCTTTTTTGTATTTTATCAAACATTGATAGCGATATCTATTGCTCACTCGGCTAATCGCTGCCGCTGTAGGACCTATCAACGTCATATTTTCTGGTAATTGGTTTCTTAAAAACATCGTCGCCTTCCCAGCAAAATCATTCACTTTTAATAAATCTTCATGCGAAAACTGAATTAAAGTGAAATAGAAAAAAGGTGGATAGCCGAATTGTTTTCTCGTCATCATTTCCATTTGATAAAAAGGTTCGTATTGCTGTTCTTTTGCAAGTTGAATTGCGTAATGCTCTGGTGTGTATGTTTGAATAAACACTTCTCCAGGCAATTCATGCCTTCCAGCTCGTCCACTAACTTGGGTCAATAATTGGAATGTTTTTTCCGCTGCACGAAAATCGGCCAAATGTAAGGAGCTATCAGCCGCCAACACGCCTACTAAAGTAATATTAGGAAAATCCAATCCTTTTGCAATCATTTGCGTGCCAAGTAATATATCTGCTTTCCCTTCACTAAAATTGCGTAATAATCTTTCATGCGAACCTTTGCGACTCGTCGTATCGACATCCATTCGAATGACACGTGCTTCTGGAAACAACTTCATAATTTCCTCTTCCACTTTTTGTGTCCCGGTACCAAAAAAGCGAATATGTTCACTTTCACACTGCGGACAATTAAGTGGCACACGCTCTTCATGTCCACAATAATGGCATTTTAACATTTCTGTCGTCCGATGATACGTTAAAGAAATATCGCAATTTTGACATTCGACTGTCGTTCCACAATCCCTACATAAAACAAAAGACGAAAAACCGCGGCGATTTAAAAATAATACCATCTGCTCATTTTTCTGAAGTCTTTCGCGGATTGCTTCAGCTAATGGAATAGAGAACATCGAGCGATTGCCCGCTTTTAATTGTTCTCGCATATCTACAATTTCAACCGCTGGCAAAGCATTTTTCTTCGCTCTTTCAGTTAAAGTAAGCAATGTGTAAACATCTTTTGAAGCCCTTGCGAATGACTCTAATGAAGGCGTCGCACTGCCTAAAATAACTGGGCAATCATAATGACGCGCACGTTCAATTGCCACATCCCGTGCATGATAACGCGGCGATTCGTCTTGTTTATACGTCGCTTCATGTTCTTCATCTAAAATAATTAAGCCAATCTTTGTAAAAGGGGCAAACACCGCCGACCTCGCACCGACAACTACTTTCACTTCACCACGAATAATTTTACGCCATTCATCGTACTTTTCCCCTTGCGACAACGCACTATGCATGACCGCCACTAAAGGGCCAAACCTAGCTTTGAAACGTGACGTCATTTGAGGGGTCAATGATATTTCAGGAACAAGGACGATTGCTTCTTTACCTTCATTTAATACTTTTTGAATCGCTTGTAAGTACACTTCCGTTTTTCCACTACCCGTAACACCGTGCAGCAAAAATGTTTCATGTTTTTCGTCATAAATGGCTTGTTCAATCGGTGCTAACGCTGCAACTTGTTCATCAGTTAACGTTGTAGGCGCTGCGACATCTTGTAATTCCGCAGCAATCGGCTCTCGATACACCTCTTCAAAAATCTCAGTACCAACACCTTTTTCAATCAATACTTTTAACGTTTGGGCTGTGCCATTTGTTGCTTCCATAATTGTTTTTGCAGCGATCTTTTTCGTCGCGTAACTTTCTAGCCAATCGATCATTTCAATTTGGCGCACAGCATTTTGCGCAAGTTTTGATTTGATTTCAGCTAAAACAGACGCATCCGCAACTTCAATCATGCGCACTTTCTTCTTTTTCACTTGCTGCTCAATCGCCGTTTCAACCGTTATAATACCGTCTATGACATACTGCTTAAACACTTTTAACAGTGCTCGATTCTGTAATTCATTAAAAGGAAATCGTTGGCGGCCGTTGACAAATGCTCGAAAATCTTCATCTTTAATCGCTATCGCGTCTTGAATGACGACAAACTTTTCATATTTTGCACGCATTGCAGCAGGCAACATTACTTGCAATGTATCGATATGATACGCCAATGTCTTATGTTGCAACCAATCAGATAATGCCAGTTGTTCTTTTGATAATACAGGATCAATATCAACAAGTTCATCTAATGCTTTCAATTTATTTTCAGCGACTGCACTTTCATTTTTCAAACGAATGACATAGCCAAGAACACTTCGTCTACCAAAAGGTACTTTCACTCGAATACCTGGTGCGATGGTTTCTTCAAAATGTGGCGGCACAACATAATCAAAAGGTCGATTAATCGGATAAGCAGCGACATCAACAATGACTTCAGCGATCATTCGTTTTGTCAAATCCTTCTTCCGTTATAATCAATTCTAATAATTGTTTCGCAAGTTGTGGTTTTGCCATTTGTTCAAAAGATTGCGCTGTTCCATTTTTCGATAATAATGTTACGACATTTGTATCACTGCCAAAACCGCCGCCAGGATCTGTTACATCATTGACGATAATATAATCTAAATTTTTCTTTTGTAATTTCTTTTGACCATAAGCGAGTACATCTTCTGTTTCAGCTGCAAAACCGACTAAAATTTGCTGCTGTTTTAAAGCGCCGATTGTTTTTAAAATATCCGTCGTCCGCGTCATTTCAATTACCGCATCATCATCCGATTTCTTCATTTTTTGATCGTGAATCGAAGCAGGCTTATAATCAGCAACCGCTGCAGATTTAATAACCATATCCGCATCATCAAATTGACTACGCACTGCTTCATACATCTCTTCTGCACTTTCGATATCAATTACTTGAATACCAGTTGGCTTATTTAATGCAACAGGTCCAGATATTAACACTGTCTCCGCACCTAAATCACGTGCTGCTTCAGCCATACTGTAGCCCATCTTGCCACTTGAAAAATTTGATACATAACGAACAGGATCAATTCTTTCAATCGTCGGCCCTGCTGTAACAACAACTTTTTTCCCTTGTAACGGCAATTTTTTCGGTGTGAAATGTTGACGAATCGTTTCAACGATGACTTCAGGTTCTTCTAATCTACCTTTTCCAACATAACCACATGCTAAGAAACCTTCAGACGGCTCAATAAAACGGTAACCATCTTGTGCTAAACGATCAATATTACGCATCACCGCTTGATTGGCATACATGTCAACATTCATCGCAGGTGCAAACCAAACGTCCGCAGTCGAAGCTAAAATCGTCGTCGTCACCATATCGTCTGCTAATCCATTCGCTACTTTGCCAATAACATTTGCCGTAGCAGGTGCGACTAAAATTAAATCCGCCCAGTCTGCTAAATCAATATGCGCTATTACTTTAGAATCTTTTTCATCGAATGTATCGAAAAAAACATCATTTCTAGACATTACTTGGAATGATAATGGCGTGACAAACTCTTTTGCAGATGCTGTCATGATTACTTTTACATTTGCACCTGCTTGCGCCAATTTGCTAACGAGTGCAACCGCTTTATAAACTGCGATTCCACCTGATACACAAACGAGTATTTTTCTATCCTTCAACATGTCCTTCTTCCTTTCTAAAACGACAAACTCCCGAAGAATCAACGTTCTTAGGGAGTTATCACATCAAATTAGTATCAAATTTCGTCTTCGTAAATAATGGATTCGTCTTGTGCTTCCTTCGTTAAAACACCCGCTGCAATTTCTTCAAGTGCTTTACCTACAAATTTATGTGATTTGTATTTTGGCATTAATGGATTATTGACCTCTTGCATTTCACGAGCACGTTTTGATGCAAGTGTTACGAGTGTATATTTAGACTCGATTTTTTGTTGTAACGCGTCTACTGATGGGTTTAACATTTAAAAATCTCCTTCCAACATCTCTTGATAAATTTTTTCTACACGTTCTCTCCGACAATGCTCTGCCGTCACAATTGCGTTAATGCGATGGCAAGCATGGTGAACTTCATCATTTTCAACGACATAATCATATAAATTCATCATGTCCAATTCTTCACGTGCTTTTTCAACACGTGATTGAATCACTTCAGCTGACTCTGTACCACGCCCGATTAAACGCTCTTCCAAAGCGGATAAACTTGGTGGCGCTAAAAATATAAATAAGCCTTCTGGTACTTGTTTACGTACTTGTTCAGCACCTTGGACTTCTATTTCTAAAAATACATCTCTGCCTGCTTCCAATGTTTGTTCCACATAATCAAGCGGTGTGCCGTAATAATTCCCGACATATTCCGCATGCTCAAGCAGACGATTTTGTTGGATTAACTCCTCAAATTCCTCACGTGTTTTGAAGAAATAATCGACGCCATCTACTTCACCTTCTCTAGGTGCTCTCGTCGTCATCGAAATGGAATACTCATAATTTGTATCCGGTTGTGAGAATAACTCTTTACGGACCGTTCCTTTTCCAACACCTGACGGGCCAGAAAGAACAATTAGAAGTCCACGTTTCTTATACATCGAATCCCTCTTTTATTATATAAATTAATAGGTAATAACTTAGTCCATATTATAGCATATCTCACTAGAAGAGTGCTAAAATAGAACAAAAGAAATGAAAGAGGCTTAAAAATGGCATTTGATGGTTTATTTACAAAGACAATCGTACATGAACTCCAAGTTTTACATGGTGGCAGAATTTCAAAAATCCACCAACCGAATGAACATGAAGTAATTTTCACAGTACGTACACAAAGGCAAAATGTGAAATTACTCATCTCCATTCATCCTTCGTATTCAAGAATCCATTTGACAGAAGAAGCAATCGCCAACCCGGCTGAACCGCCAATGTTTTGTATGGTGTTGCGCAAACATTTAGAGGGCGGATTTATTACCGCTGTCACGCAACATGAAACCGATCGGATTGTGACAATCGACATTCGTGCAAAAAATGAAATTGGCGATGATATGAACAGACAACTTCAAGTTGAAATTATGGGTAGACATAGTAATTTAATTTTACTTGATCCAGATCGCATGATGATACTTGATAGTTTAAAACATTTACCACCATCGGTAAATAGTTTCCGAACAGTTTTACCAGGTCAACCGTATATTGCTCCGCCTTCACAAGAAAAGATCAATCCGTTTACGATGAATGAGACTGATTTTTTAACGCATTGGGAAAATATTACGTCTGGTAGAGATTTCGTTCAATTATTTTCCGGCTTTTCACCGATTAATGGCTCGGAATTATATGATCGTTTAACAGCTGAGTCTGATTCTCTTTTTAAAGTTTTCCAAGACTTTTTAAAAGCATTCGCAGAAGGTACGGAAAAAGCTAATATTGGGGAAATTGCTGGGAAAACGGTATTTTCAGCAGCAACTTTACATCATGCAGACCGTCTACTCACTGAATTTGATACGGCATCTCTATTGCTCGACACATTTTATTTCGAACGTGCGAAACGAGAACGCGTCAAATCACAAGCTGCCGATTTAGAGAGATGGTTAACGAATGAAATCGAGAAATTAAAAACGAAAGTGAAGAAGCTTGAAAAAGAACAACAAGCAGCTAGCAAACTAGACACTTTCCAACTTTACGGAGAATTGTTAACAGCGAATAGTTATCAAATCGAAAAAGGTGCAAAAGAAGCAACAGTCGAAAACTATTATGAACAAGGAACGACTGTAACCATTCCATTAGATACGAGAAAATCTGCAATCGACAATGCACAGCGGTATTTTTCAAGATATAGTAAAGCGAAAAACGCCCTTGTAATGATTGCCGAACAGCTCACAATCGCAAAAGAAGACATTGATTATTTTGAAATGGTCAAGCAGCAAGTTATGCAAGCTTCACCAGAAGACATCGCAGAAATTCGCGAAGAACTAGCCGAACTCGGATTTATGCGCGCACGTACGAAAGGCAAAAAGATGAAGAAAAAACAACCGAAACCGGAAAGCTATCTGTCTTCAACAGGCATTCCAATTTCGGTCGGTAAAAACAATAAACAAAATGATTATTTAACGTTTAAAATGGCCAATCGTTTTGATATTTGGCTACACACGAAAGACATTCCAGGGTCACATGTCGTCATTCATAGCGACACACCTGATGAACAAACTTTACAGGAAGCGGCTATTTTAGCAGCCTATTTTAGTAAAGCGAGAGAATCCTCTTCAGTTCCTGTAGACTATACCGAAATTAAACAAGTGAAAAAGCCAAACGGTGCAAAACCTGGCTTCGTCATCTATTTTGAACAAAAAACATTATTCGTCACACCAGACGAAAACATCGTCCGTAAATTGGCGAAGTAACTTAAAAACGATCTCAATCACGTAAATTGTGTTGGGATCGTTTTTTCTAATGGAGGACGATTCTTGATGTTCGTGTTCACTATGCCAATATCACTCTTCTTGCTGCTCGAGCTTCAAAATTGCTTCCATGCTTAAACCTGTCACTTGTATGATCAGCTCTTTAGACATGTTTTCTTGCAATAAATTTTTAGCAACATTTTGCTTCTCCTGTAGAATGCCTTGTTCTAGTCCTTGTTCTAGACCTTTTTCGATGCCCTGTTCTATTCCCTGCTCAATGCTTTTTTCTATTCGCTCCGCAAAAGAAATTTTCACTGTCGGCGGTGCATTGTCTTCATTATATAACTCCATTAATCCTTGCTCCTTTCGAATTACCTTACTTAACTCCCGTCCGAGCTTTTTCGTTTCTTCTTCTGGCAACTGCAGCAAGTAGTCGATGAAGTAAATTGTCGCAATAACTGCCGTTCGAGGATACTTTTTATTTTTAATTAAATCCCATATCAACTTTTGCTTAAATTGATAGCGCTTTTCTACTTCATCTTTCGTATCATGCACAGCTTTTACCGCTAACACAACTCGACTAAAAATATTATCCGAGCGCTCTAACTCCTCATCCGAATAATCTTCTATCCTGTAATTATTATACGAATAAGTCAATGTCGTGCCAAAATAATCGTAAGCAAAAAACTTCATATCCTCAATTTGATTTAACCCAGTATGAATCGCTAATGCAATAATCTTTTTTCCATACTGATCAAGTATGCGGTAATAATATTGAAACATCCGAAAAGAAAAATCTGCCTCATGAGAACCTTGAACTTCTACATGTACTAAAACCCACTTTTCTTCACCGTTTTTCAATTGAACTTTCACTAAACGATCCGTGTAACGACGCCCTTTTTTCTGATCGATAATTTCCTGATACAGCTCTTTTTCCAAGAACTCTATTACTTGTGTAAAGTCTACTTCAGCATGTAATTCTGGCATGAAAAACTGCAAAAACTCTTCAAATAAGTCACCAATTACCTTTTTCCAAAGACCGTCTTGATCTACTTGTTTCACTTCATAATCACTACTCTGATCCCTTACCAATACCACCAAATTTCAACTCCTTTATTTTTACGCCAAAAGGAAAATGCTAATGGGGAATTAACCGAGTTCATAAAAATGAACAAGTAATCCGCGACTTTCGAAAAAAAGAAAGAAGACGAACTATTACAATTATTATAACAAGAAGAGAACGAACGTTCAAGAGAAATGATATAGAAATTCAGCTACTTCTAATTAAGTTTCATTAAAAATTGTCATTCCATAGGAGCATTAAAGAGGATAAGAGAATTGAATACTGAAAGCTTCGTCATTAAAGTAGAACCCCATCCATTCTATAAGGATTTATGTCCATAAGATTGTATCATCTTTCATGAAAAACATTCAGCACTTGTAAATATATTTCTCTATTCAGTACAGGATTTCTTTAAACTTTTAAATTCAAATCTTTCGCATAAGTTTTTTCACTTCATGTATCGCGAACGTATCCCCAACTTTTTCAAAAACTTTTACTGCCTTCGAATAATATTGCTTTGCATGTTCTTTTTCACGCTTTGCCGTAAAAATTTCACCTAGTCCTCTTAAGGAACAGCCCAAACAGACTAAATCTCCCGATTGTTCAGCATACTTTAAGGATTGCAACATGATTTTTTCCGCGTCTATTAGCTGATTGCTCTTTAACGCAAGTATCCCTTTTTCATAAAGATTTGCTGCGAAACCCAGTTGGAAATCTGGCATTGTATTTTGTAGTAATAGATATTCTTCTTCAAATAATGCTTGTGCTGCCTCAATATTTTCGGCCATTCGTTCTACCATTCCCAATTGATGAATGGCAATATGCTCGTCATGGAAATTTCCTTTTGTTTGTGCATTTTCTCTGAGTTCCTGATAGATTTCCCTTGCTTGCTCAAACTTTTTTTGCTCGGCATAAACAAAACCTAAGCCATGTAATGCAGCGGTCATTTCGTTTAAAGTAATATGAGCACTTTGAAGGCATTCCTTATAAAGCTTCTCTGCTTCATGAAATTTTTTAGAATCAAAACATTCAAATGCTTTTTTTAATTTCCCATCAATTTCTTCCATACATTCCCCTCCAAATTTTTAACAAAGTATTTCAATGGTTAATATTCCTTGAATTTATTTCCATCATACATAATATTTATCATGAATTCAGCCACAAAGAAAATAGCAGTTCACTTCAATAAATGATGTCTGATGGCAATAAATCTACTCTTATAAATAAATAGTAGAAATAGGCTATTGCCGATATAAGGAGATAAGTAAAAAATCAAAAATCGCACCATTTCTCGCGTTAAAAGCAAAGATTTCTTTATTTATATCTAATACTCTGCTAAAATAGTAAGGTTATAGAAAAATAATGAAGAATCACTAGTCAGAACAAATAAGCGTTAAATCCTTACCTCTTTTTTTATACTTTCCTTTTAAGACACCTATTCCTTCAATAGTCAGTGAGCCATTATTTTCAATTGGCCTTTCTTTCAAAATAAGGTGTAATTTGCTGATATTTCGGAGTCCATCTTTACAATAAGCCATCGTAGATTGTTCTATCAGATAGTCTTGCTTGTTTATTTCGATTTTAAGAAAATTTCTATGTAGCATTTTGTCTCCACAATGAATGATATTCATTGGATCAAACGATTTGAGCGTTATTTCTCCTTCTATAAACAAATGAATGCCACTTTGTTGTGTGTATTCTTCTATGATGTTTTTTCTTGCTGTAAGGACTTCTTCTATTAGTTCTTCTGTTTGCGTATCTAGCTCAAGCTCATTTATTAGCTCAGAACTAGTAGGTAGTTGTTTCACTAAATCATAAATGGTTTTTTCTTCATCCCAAAAGTACTCTTTCCACTTAGGCTTAAATTCATCAAGTAGTAGGCACATAAATAAACCCGAGCTATAACAACTTTTGCGAATATTTGAAGTCGAATGGAAATGATCAATAAGCTGTTGTCCATACTTTTTAAAAATTAAATCGTCTTCTTGCTGACTTTTCTCGATAAACGCTTTTAATTCTACATACCAAGCTGGTCCCTCAATCGTTTCAATAAGTGTTTCATACTTAAAGTATTCTCCAATAATCGTTTTTCTCTTTTCTCTGAATGATACAAAAGTGGCAAGATACTGTTTCTTTTTAACCCAGTCTTTTTCAAACACTGCATAGTATAAGGATAATCTTTCTTTACTTCGTAATTGGATGTTCTCTTTCGATAATGGATAGGTAACACCCTTCACATCATCTGGAAAACGCTTTTCATCTTTAATATACTGAAAACCATGAAACAATTCGTGGATGAGAATTGAATATAAATCAGCAGCTTCTTGATAGTATTTCAAATCCACAATCGCAGTTGGATAATCTTTATAAAGGATAAGGGTACAGCCTACAAATTGATCGTCTCGTTTTAAAACTTGATAGTTTTTATGAGGTTCTTTACTCATTTTGGGATGATTAAAAAGATATACATTATTCTCATCAAATAACGCATAGGCAACAGACTTAAAACCTTCCCAATAATCATCCAGATGACTACTTTCCATATCTTTTGAAAGTTTTTCAATTAAAATATTCATCATTCTTAACTCCTATCACATAAAAAACATCTTCAATACTCATTTCTTAGATATGCCTTACCACTCTTTTATGATTTTCCATTTGTAATAATTGCGTTAGAAGTCATTCAACCAATAGACAGCGTAGTTATTTCTTGCACTCTACTTTTCCTAGTTATTAACCTTCTACAAGTAAAATAGGCCTGCCAATTTCAGCATGTTCTTTACTCTATTTTATATTTGGTATAACTCTCTTTAAATACAGATACATTTATACACTATTTGTATTTCTTCTTGTGAAGAAAATACTTTTATTTTTACAATATAGCTGTCAACAATCATTACAATTTACGTGCTATTTGAACAATTAGATTTCCGAAACATTGGATATCTTTTATATAATCAAAACCTACATTCTTACTTGCATTTACACTATTATACATTCTAACTGCTACAATATTGTGAGCAGGAATCACTGTACAAGAACATCCCGATGCGCCTAATATTTGGTATGATCCATCAGGTAATTCTGAGCCTAATTCATTATAATTAACGGAGACTTCACCATCTTTTATCCACCAAAGAAACTAAACTTTGGAAGGTGTTTAGGCAAACTATGTGGACTTTGAATAGACGTCGTTAAATTGAAAACATTTGTAGAAAGAATTTGTTTACCTTTATATTTTCCTTTGTTTAAATGCAAATTCCCCCATATTGCCAAATCTTTTGCGCTTATATATAAATTTCGTTCATCACCTATATTTGAGCCCATCCGCAATGCTGGGTAACTAGCTGATAAATTAATATCACTGACCAGGTTTTCATTAGCAGCAGTAACCCAACCTGTATTTATTAAATTTAAAGGCTTTATTACTTTATCTGTAAGTACTTCATTCACTGTTTTACCTGTAGCTTTATAGAGTATTTTAGCAAGTAGATCTGGCTTTTTCCCTTCGATATTTGTTCCTGGATCAAAAAGACGGTTAACTTTCTTCTCTTTGAAGTTCAATCCTGTACACCGCGTTAATAAATGTCTAATTGTTGTATGAGCAAGGGTATCCACATCGTATTCGATTAAATAATCACTAATTCTATCATCCAAGCTTAATAAGCCTTCCTCTACTGCTAGCGCAATGGCTAAACCGATATATGTCACCCTCACAGAATAGACGTTAAACCTTGAAGCATCATCCACTTTTTTCGCGCCTTTTTCGAAATGATGGGTACCCGAATACCATTCATGTATAATTTCATCATCTTTAATAATTACCAATGCAGAACCCGATGCGTACCTCTCTTGTTTGACAGTCTCTACATATGATGTAATGTCACTGAAAATACTGTGATCGACTCGCAATCCCATCCCTATTACTCTCCAATCAATAATAAACTTAATTAAACTCTTCTAGTGATGTATTTCTATTAATTTATCTCCTACCTTAACCCACTCAACACAAACTCGATTTCATCGTGAAAGTCTGCTCTTTTCCAAAGCGTGATTGCTTCTCTTTCTGAATATTGTTCCAATAAAACTTGAATGACTTCATAGCCAATGTAATAAGCCAATCGTGTAAATCCAAAATGGGAACCACCATTAATTGAAAACCATTCGCGAAATAGTTCAGCATCCGTACATTGTTTTACATCCTCTACGAATTTGGTAACAATCCGCCTTTTATGAGCTTCCGCAAATTGTAGCCACTCTTGCCCATTGTCATCATAGGAAAAGTAAACGGATTGATTTGCCCGCACAACTTGTTCAGAAAAATAAGTTGCACTGCCTTCTTGAAACAGCATTGTGTAAGGATGACTCCACTTCATATTGAGCCAATCGACATTTTCTTGATCTGATAAAAGATTCTGAACTACATGACCAAATTCATGCGCAATTATTACTTTCAAATGCTCATCTTCTGCGGAAAGTTTTTCTAAACAAAAAGTCACTTCTGGAATCACTTGACGCTCTGTAAACGCATTCGACCCATAAAGCCCCACGATAATATGTACATCTTTCGTAAATTCAACCTCATATCGTTGTTGATAATTAAACACGACTTCTTTAATCAATCTTTCAATTTTATCGCTAGACTTTTTTAGATCACTCATTTTCAAAGGGTATTGCACAAGTGCTTTTTCCATCTTTTGTTCTTTATTGCTACAATGATATAGGAAGTATTCTTCAAAACTCCTTGTAAACTTTTGATGATAATGGTTTAAAAACACAATCGATGAATCGTAGTTTTCTAAAAAATATGGGACTGTATGATTGATTTGCATTTAATTGCTCCATTCATTTTTTCGTCATATCACAGTTTGAAATGCCGAATAATCGCTTCATTCACTTTAATTCGAACCAACATCAATCACCTTGTTTCTAACTGTGGAAATTCCATTTACCCATCACACTAAATAATCCAATGGTGAAACAACTTTATAAACTTCACTTTCTTCTATAAACTTTGTCACAATAGAAGAATGCGATGAACCTACGATAAAAAGTACTTTTTCATCGCTAGATTCAATTAATCGCGATAAATTACTAAACATGATTAAGTTTCTTTTATACCACCAACTTAACCAATTCATGCCAATATAATGATCGATATCGCCAATACGGGCTAGATTGATGTAGATTTTATGCAAATGATGAAGTAAATCTGGATCGTTCAGTTCCTTATAATAATCAATGATTTCTTTATCCTCTGACAACTCCGGAACTGAAAACCCTTCGAATATTGTCTTTAAAAGCTCGGGTTGATTTTTCTCCGCCCATTCGGCAACTTGACCGTAAGACATTTCCACTTCTCCCATCCAATCTGTCGGATAAATTTGCTTATGCCCCATCTTTCGTGCCAGCCGAAAACCTATTTGATAAATCTCATTCATGTCCAATGAATCTTTTTTTGATAAATACTGTTGATACTTCACATTGCAAGATTCCCTTGCAGCTGGTACCATTTCAACTGCTATCTTTGTAGGTTGGAATCTTTCTAATTTCGCTACCAACTCTTCAATTTCACTTTGTCGTTGATCAGTATCCAAACCTTCGTGTTCAAACATATGGAATGAACCTAATATAAGAATCTCGGCTTTTTTCTCCCCCATTATAAATCCCCCTTAGAAAATTATCTGTTTTGCAAACTTCATATTTTGTTTAGAAAATGAAAAGATTGTTTCATCTATCTACTTCCATCCTACAGAAGATTCAAGTAAAAAATCATGTACTGAAGTTGGATATTGCACTCAGACTTAGGATGTAGGGAGACTAGTAGGAGGTAGTTTGTAAAAATGAATAGGATTCAAATGATAAAGCGATTGAGATAAGCTTCTTCCTATTCTAAAAAAGATTTTTCAATTCGTTATTTTCTTGCAACGATCTTATTTACTGCATGGCAATGCCTAATATTATGCTCGTGTTCATCTTCAAACTGATAAGAACGATACATTTCAATTTCCCAATCAGTATAGTATTCTTTTACTTCTCCTTCATAAAAAATCCCTTTAACAAATGGCTTTAAATCTTCCGGTATTTCGACTTCATTTGTAAAAACTGTAATAATATGATAACCGCCTTTTGATGTGTTGCTTTTCATTCGGCGAATCAGCTTTTGCCAATCTTCTCTTTCGATAAAGTGAAATAACCCATGTGAAATGATCAAATCATAAGTAGTAGATAGTTCAAAATCTGTAACATCCCCAATAAATGTATGTAAATTTTGTAAGTTATATTTTTCTTTCAATCGATTAATTTTGGCAATACCCGCACTTGATACATCTATTGCATCAACAACATGCCCTAAGTTTGCTAAAAAAACAGCATGCCTGCCATCCCCACAGCCAAGGTCGAGTACTCTAGAATTTTTATTCAATCGTTTACTAATGTCTACAACTTCTTCACTCGGCTTACCAAATGTTTCAATTGCATCATCTAAATATGTACTTTCCCAAAACGGTTCCATTAAAATCTCTCCCCCTGTTATCAGCTTTACAAGCCTCTCCTATAATTAAAGCATCGGTTCATCTTCGTCACTGAATTTTATACTGAAAAGTAGAAATGGCACGATTAATAAGCTCCAAAAGCCGAGTGTCAGCATTCTTTGGGTTTCAGCAGAAATATATTGTTTTTGCCTGCAACTTGGACATGCCTTTCCTTTTTTCGAAAATCCAAGTGCCAAAACATCTTTTACTTTCCATTTCGCATGACAATTTGTACAATGTGACATCCAATCTCCTCCATATCTCTTTATTATTATTCGCATCTTCAGAACACTCTTTCATTATCATACCATATTTTTACAAGCAAACACTTTACGCTCGAACAATTTGCACAATAGATCCTTACGATTTACAATGAAGCAATAACACTCGGCATTTAACATCAAACTTTCAAGGAGGGATTTTATTGTACTTACATTCTTTTACATTTCCAAATGATGATATGGAATCGAACTTTATTATGAATGAAAAAAGAACAGTTTATGACTCATTTTACCCTTTTAAAGTGCTGTCGCGAAAAGAGGTCGAAACGATTACATTTGACCCGATTACGATTTTTTATGGCGGCAATGGTTCGGGGAAAAGTACTGCGCTTAATATTATTGCTGAAAAACTAGCTGTTCAGCGCGATGCCATTTATAATAAAACGAATTTCTTTCCGGATTATATTCAATTATGCGACATGCAATTAAGGCGTGAAATCCCTGACAATAGCCGAATCATTACGAGTGATGATGTATTTGATTATCTGCTAAATATTCGACATTTGAACGAAGGAATTGATGCGAGAAGAGCTGAAGTTTTCGAAGAATATTTAGATGCGAAGTATGCTAATTTTCAACTAAAGTCATTGGAAGATTACGATGAATTGAAGAAAATGAATGATGCGCGGAGAAAAACGCAATCCCGTTTTGTACGCAGCGAGTTAATGGATAATATTCGAGAGTATTCAAATGGAGAAAGTGCATTTCGTTATTTCACAGAGAAAATAGAAGATAATGGACTTTATATTTTGGATGAGCCAGAAAATAGTTTATCACCAGAGCGCCAAGTAGAACTCGTAAAATTCATAGAAGACGCTGCTCGGTTTTTCGGTTGTCAGTTTATCATTTCCACCCATTCTCCGTTTTTATTGTCCATGCAAGGAGCAAAAATTTATAATTTGGACCGTCATCCTGTGCAAGTAGAACGCTGGACGGAACTGGAAAATGTACGTACATATTATGAATTTTTCATGAAACATGCCAATCAATTTTAAGCATATACCAGGTTTCAAAAACACTTTGAAACCTGGCTTTATTAAATATGAATAACTAAATCTGCACGATTAATTGGATCGATTGTTTCAAGATAATGCTGTTCACCAGGCCAATATCTTTCAGTATATTTCTTTAATCTCTCCTGATCATTTCCAATATAAGCATCACGAGTTAGCACTCTTTCCTTCCTCACTTCAAAGGGACAATTTAGAAAAATAACAGAGTCAAAAAATTGTCGCCATTCATTTCTTTGAAGAAAAATGCCCTCTATCAAAACAATGCGATTTGCTAAAACATCCATTTTTTTATACGTAATAGAATCTGTAACTTTATCGTAAAACGGAAGATTTAAACAATTCCCTTGATGAAGTGGTGTAAATAAGCAATTTACCAATTCACTGCTGTCCCACTGCAAATGAACATATTCGTACCATTCCGGATGCCCTGTGTCATACCGTTTTTCTTTTTCCACAATATGATCATCTAAATAAATAACTTCCACGAGACAATGCTCTTCTTTTAATTTCCGCTTCACTTCTTCAACAAATGTTGTTTTGCCAGCCCCTCCTAATCCGTCTACACCTATAAGCAACGGGCGGTTATGATAAGTACGACTCTGGAATTGCTCATGTACAATACTTGCAACTTTATCAATGTCCATTTTACTTCCATTCCCTTTCAAATTGATGGCCTAATCTGTAGTATTTTACCGTCTTTTCACAATGAAGCCACCTATACTTGCAATAAATAGATAAGCAAACGCAAATACCCATAAATACGTAAGTGATATCGTTTCATTTTCTAAAAGCGTTAAAACAGCAAGCCCGATAAAAAGAATCGCTAAAAACACATGTGAAGTATAGGCAAAATATCTAGAAATATTTTGAATGACTCGTTCATCCGCCTCTGGTAAACGGTTATTCTTACGCTTTCTTTTGAACCATTCAACGAACATCAATACAAGTGCCATGACAACACTTCCTGCTAATACTTCATACGGAAAGATCCCTTTCATAAAATAAACGAGAAACGACCCTAAAGTAAAACCTACTACAATAAAGATTGGCCTCCACATTTTACTTTGTTCTGCATTCATGTTTCATCCTCCTCTAAAATAAATAATTCATCGATGGGCACATCAAAATAAGCAATTAATTTTAATGCCAATTCGAGGCTCGGATTGTATTTATTTTTTTCAATGGCATTAATGGTTTGTCTCGTCACTTGTAAATCTTCCGCCATTTTCACTTGCGTAATCCCCCGACTTTGCCTCATTTCTTTAATATAATTAACAACTTTAATGGTGCACCCTCCTTCCTAAAACGTAAAGATATCTTTACATGTATTGTAGCACAATTGAAAAAGAGATGTAAAGACATCTTTACATCTCATCCCATAATATTTACGCAAAACCTGCTAAATTAATACATATTACTAGACAATATTTTACCGCATATCTTTAAATTTGTAGTGTTTTAGCGCCGATTGACTTTAATGTTTTTCTATGATTTATATAACCCCAGAAAGATTTAAACATGGCAAATGCCGCATATAAACCTGCTCCAATAAAGAATGCTTGATTATACTTCATATAAATGAAAATGGATAACAGTAAAAAAGCCAAATAAATAAATCCATTTCTAAGCAATGCATTCATCACGCGCATTTCACGTTCTTTAAACGATTCAACGTCTGAAAAAATATCTTTATTTGCATTCGGAGACGTCGAATAAAAGATATGTTTTCCATCTTTTGCTTTGGATAATGAACGCCAACCACTCTCCGTAAACACCTCAATATATTCATCATAAGCTTCCTGCTCATCGAATTCACGGAAATCAATTTTATAAACAAGTTTCTTTTGTGCTTCTTTTTCTATTTCCCCAAATGTATAGATCGTTCCATCTTCTAGATCTTCATTATATTTAATAAGTAACCAGCCTTTATCAAGCTTTCTTTGCAACCATTCTTCTTCCTTTTTAAAGTTCGTAAAATGCTTTTGAACTTTTTCTATTTCCCCATCATTCAACATCCTTATCCCCCTCGTCACGTACTTTATTCGTAATTTGTATGATTTTTTGGTATCTCTCAAACTCTACGTCAAATACCTCTTTCCCCTTCTCGGTAATTTGATACGATTTCTTTTTACGCGGATCTTGTTCAGCTTGCACGGCTTCGATTAACCCTTGCTTTTCTATGTTTTTCAAAATCCCATACAATGTTCCAGGGGCAATTGTATATGTACCTTCACTTACTTCTTCAATTTTTTTGGTAATGCCATATCCGTGTAATGTTGTGTGATACAACGATAATAATACTAAATAAGTTGATTCAGATAATGGATTCAAATACGCCTCCCTCCTTTCATCTCTTGTCACTCAATATATCGACACTCGAACTATTAAATAAAATATAGTATATAAACGTGGAAATGTCAATTCATAATCTCACAACAACCGATTACGAATCCTTTTAATCGTTTCGAAGCAATAAAAAAACACCTCTAATGAGATGCTCTTTTTATGTTTATTCATCAAATACTTCAAAAAACACATATGCTACTTTGTATAGATTAGCCACAATTCAATCGCGGATAATGGACATTTATATCCGTTGAAAAACTTAAACTCATTCTTCCTAAACCTTCGATTCCTTCAATTTCTTAATAAAGATATACGCGCCATTTACTACAACCACGACAGCCCAGACAATCAAATAACCAATCGCAAATTTCAAATTCAATTCTCTTTGTACAGTCAAAATTGAAATAAATGTACAGATCATCGCAATGAATAACACAGCACTCACTCGCCAGTCGGACTTTAACAAATTGTTCATGCGCTTCCCTCCTTTATTTGCCTTGCGCTTGATCATATGCATGCTAATTTTCTTAAGCATTCTCGACTTTTGGACAAATAAAGAGCAATCTCATCTTCGTTCTAAAATGACATCAATCATTTTCAAATCAATGTTCATAACGTTTTTACAATGCATTTATTTTTCTGTAAATCTGAACTTCACAGTTTTCCCACACGGTATTAATTTGATCAAATCGAACAATTTTCCATGGTTCAAAGAAACTTTGACCGCTTTTATTAAAATAAAGTCCATTGCCAATAGAATAGGATGCATGTTGTACGACTTGATCTGCATTGACCCAAGTGACGACATCCCCGTTTTGCATATCATCTTGTACTAAAACATATTCACACTGAGCTAAAGTTGTTAAAAAAGTCTCTGGATGTACCCATTCTTCGAGAATCCACGACTCCATGTTAATTGCATACAGTGTTGCAGCCAGACAATTACTGCCTGCAATCGTTGTGAATTGATTTGCATAAGCCTGTAAATGAAGCGGCGTATCATCAGGAATTGCATAACTCTCCCAGTCGTCTACTTCTTTAGCATAGGCTGTTACAATATTTGTTTGTATCTCTTGCGGTAAGCTCTGCCATAATCCAGCACGCAATAAGACAAATTGCTGTTCATCTACTACAGTAGGATGATTGAAAAAAGCATTGCTATTGTGATGTCGATTGACAATAAATTCTTCTGGAATCCATTCTACCGTTTCTAAAATCGAAAGTGGAATTGTTAAACCTGTTGTCATTTCTAGCTGTAGTTCAAGAAGTTGTTTTCTAATAGGACTAGGTAAATTAGGAAGCCAATCTGCATTCGCCACGATTACAAACGTAATTCTTTTTGATAAAGTCCAATACATATAACTATTCACAAACTCAATTTGTTGATAAGAGGAGTGATTCACAAACTCTTCCTTTGGGATGATGAGTACACCTTTTAATGCGTCTTTAAAGATTTCTAAATGCTGATCCTCTATAAAAAACAAATCTTTTGACGGTACAAAATTCGTAATCCAATGACCTACTTGTTCCGATGTCGGTTTAATTTGTATCTTCATTTTCCATAACCTCTCTCATTTCAGATGACACTTTTCGTAATGTTCAATAAATTCGGATGGATCTACTGTAAATAATTCATCTATCTTGTCAATCCTTTGGGATGTTGCGTAGTTCGAAACTAGTTTCAATGCAAAGGAATAGCCCGCAAAAATCGGAATCCCTTTTTGTTGGTTGCCGAAGCATAAAGGCCCTTTTATATGGTCATCTACTGACTGCAAATGATTTTTGCATTCGTTCCAATACTTTTCTTCAACCTCCGTAGGAAAATTATTTCGCCACCATCTTTTATCAGGATAAAGAGATAAACTGAAATATTCTGCTGCCCCTTCCATCTTATACCATTCCTCTAACGTGAATGTATCCATCGTTAGCTGGTAAATAGGGTTTTCAGGGCATGCATGATGACTTTCATGTGCTAATAAATATTGAAGAAATTCAATATCAGGTTTCGTAGGAATCGCGATGATAATATTACTAGGACCATTGGTAAAAGCATTCGACCATAAAGATTGTGGTTGTTCTCTAAAAAAGGAAAATGGCAATGCTGGGACAACTGTAATATGTAACTCGCTAAGATTCAAATATTGATTAATATGTTGAACCGTCATTTCAATAACAGATTCAATATATGCAGTGTCCCATTGTAGCTTTTCATTTTCCTCTGCTGGCATTTCCTTAAATTTAAGTAATTGAAAACGTTGTGCTAGCGCTTTCCAATTCGTCAGCCAAGAATCTTTATCTACTAAATTACTAAGTTCTTCTTCTAAAAAAACATCCAAACGACGTTTATTTGCGAATAATTTTTCGGGTGTAATTTGTTTGATCGTTAGCACTATACAATCCCCCTTACGATATAAAAAACTGTAGCGATGCCTCTCTGTTTGACCGATTGTTGTTGCCTAAACTCCTATGTATCCTTTGGAGTGTTTAGGACATCCTCGTTGATAGGAACCATACCATAATCAAACCAATCGATTTCCACCGACATTTTTTTATGTTCTAAATACAACCATCCTTCAATCTATAACACTATCGTACATATAAAACTCTAAATTTTCAATCACTTTATTCATTGTTAGCCAAAACAGAATCCCCCTTCATGTGTCTGAAGAGGGATGTACATATATTGTAGAGCGATTATTTTTTCTTATTTACGCCTATACATAAACAGGGCAATCATTATTGACAATAATGTCAACAGTAGTGAAATTATAAAATAAGGTGGATGATATACCAGTTTAATTTCATTTTCCCCATCCTGTAAAGTAAGCCCTATGAATGCGTAATTCGCTTGGTGTACATCTTGCTCCTGCCCATTCACATATGCTTTCCATCCTTTTTCAAATGGAATTGGAAACGCTATAAAACATTCGCCTGTTGTATTATCATACGATGCTTCTAATATATTCTTATTCCATTTGTAGGGAATCTCGTCCTGGCTTTGACTGTATGCCTTCAGAAGGTTGTAATCTTCCGTATATAATTGTAAATCCACCAGTTTATACGTGCCTTTTGGTAAGCGTATTGCAATTTCTGAAGCGGCAGATACACGTAATGTCAACGCATCGACACCTGTTTTATAAATGGACTTATTTTTCTTTCTAAGTGTTTTATACTCATTTACAGCTAGTGTAAATTGCTTATTCTCTTCAAGCCTTGTCAATGAAAAAGCAACATAGTAATCCGCTAATCCTTCCGTATGACCGTCCTTTAATACGAGGTCAATTCCACCTGATTGCTCTGTTACTTTTAGTACGCCATCTTTATAGTGTGCACCTACTTCTTTGATACTGACTTGGGATATCAAATCCTTAGATACATCCGGGATTGCTGAAGCTTCATGATGATTTTTTAAAATAATCCCATCTATCATCGCCCGCTCACGCGTTATTGGAGGTGCATGAACAAGTGCTTCTTCTGTATACACTTTGTTGGTCGTTCTCGCAAAAGGCAGCATATTCATATTTTCATAAGCACTATACGCACCTACAGTATATTTCTTTTGAAATCCAAAAGGGATATTCTGTTCATTATTTTTAGCAATATAATATTTACCCGCTAATAAACTCGCTAAATTCGCCCGATTTCCTACTGTCCCATAACGACTGACACTCTCTCTTCCAGTATCAATTTCCATATCGTATAAGTAAAAATATAATAAATGCTTGTTTAAAATACTGGAATACACACTGAAACCATTAAACTGCTGAACGATTGGTGTGTTATTGCGGGTCGGAGTCATCCAATCGATTCTATAAAAGCCATCCGCTTCACTTTCACGGATCCTCTGTAAAAGTTCCATTTGATCCGCTCCCATATAAGCGTCACTTTGCATCCACTCAGTTGTTGATAGTTGGACATCTCCTGCTTTAGAGAGCTTTATAAATTGATAAAAATTACTCGTATATAAACTGACCATAATAAGAAAAACTGTGAGTATCTGCATCTGTTGACGTTTAAATTTCAAACTGACAATCACCATTGTTGCAAGCGCGGCATAAATCAAATAAGCTGACTGCCAATCTGTAAATGTGAGCATTGGGTCTAAAAAATAGCTGATGCTATAAATGATTGCTGTTCCAATGACTGCAATCAACAAGCTTTTTCGTGGCACAAATGGTATTTCTTGCAATCCAACTGCAACAACTCCTGCACAAACGAGAGCAAGAAAGTATTCCCAACGATATTGGGGTGCTGAAAAGCCATTGAACATGCTACCAATGAGCGGGCTTAGATGAAGGATGAATGACAATAGCATTAAACTTGCATAAAAGACAAACACTTTTTTACGGTAAAAATGGCCAACCCATAAACATATAACAGCAAATGTTGAAATGACAATAATTCTACCATCTAATAATGGATTATCGATTGGCATAAACAAGGGAATGTCTGCTTCATATGCAATTCGATGATTATTTAAATAGCCATACACTGCTGGGATAAATGACACAGCACTCACTCCAAAAGCAAGCAGTCCACCAACGATGTATTGTTTTATTTGAATGATGATTTTTGTTTCATCATTGTTCAACTTAAAAATCCATCGAAACACGATATAAATCGCAGCCAATAGTAGATTGATATAGGCAAAGTAGAAATTATTAACTAGACATAAGGTGATTGCAAAAACAAACCACCCGGATTTTTTCTCTCTTATAATCTTTTCAACACCGAATAGTAAAATCGGCAACCAAAGCATCGCATCTGCAAAAAACTCCCAATAAGTAACATGTCGAAAATAAATAATGCTTGTTCCGTAAAGAACACCACCAACAAAGGCAGAACGGAAATTAATTTTCATATATTTAAAATAAGAAGTCGTTACAACTATGATCAATGTAACACGCACAACACTAATTGGAATGATGAGATTTGCCCAATAAAAAACATCTGCTTCGTCAATCAAGCCGGTGAGTTCTAATACAAAAGTCAATATCACCGAAACAATAAAAAAAAGTGATGTAGAAAAATAATATCCTAATTGTGAATACGTCCCGCCCCCCATGCCAAAACGGTCTGCATAGAAGAAATTACCTTGAATGTACTGCTCGTATAGAAGCTGCTTAAATGGTAACATTTGAGAAAATCCGTCTCCAGGTCCAGTCATAAACTTCCCATCAAACCATTCAACAATGAAAAAGGAATGACTAACAATTGCAATGCACAAACTTACAATCCATAAAGACAACTTCTGTTTACCCATTTTCCTCCGCTCTTTTAATGTATTCATGATGGCTTTAAAACCCTTCCTGTAATGATAAATGTAATGGGCACAGTAAAAAACATTGCAACTAACGGGGCATAGCTGCTACCAAACTGTAACCAATCTACTAATAGATACAAAATCATTGTCGTAATAATCGTATTCGCAATTTGTGTAAGTGGAAACTTTAAAAATTTACGCCATGTCGGCTTTACTTGATAAGTAAAATAAGTGTTTAAGAAAAAAGAACCGATTAGACTTATCAGAAACGCCATAAAATGAGCCATCATATAATGCCATTTTAAAAAATGCAAGCCGCATAAATAAAACAAATAATAGGTTCCCGTATTCAACACACCTACAAGCACAAATCGAATGAACTCACCTTTAAATAACCTCATGCATCTCTCTCTTTCTTTCCGTTGCTAGAACAATATTCGTTTGTTCAACTAAGTAATGAGGACGCTTTTTTGTTTCATAATAAATTCGACCAATATACTCTCCAATGATGCCAAGGCAGACCAGTTGTATGCCCCCAATAAACAGTACCGCTGAAATGGTTGTAAAGTAGCCTGGAACTGCAATTCCATCTTTTAATACTTGAATAAAAGTAATTGAGATATAGATGAGCGATAACATTAATATGAGAAACCCTGTATAAAAACAAATACGAAGTGGTTTATGATTAAAGGAAACAATTCCATCAATCCCATAATTCAGCAGTTTAGAAAATGTCCATTTTGACTCTCCACACTCACGTGTTTGATTTTCATAGGTAATCACTTTACGATCTAACCCAATCCAAGAGTATAAACCTTTTGAAAACCGATGTCCTTCACTTAATGTGAGCAATGCACTTACCGCTTTTCTACTTAGCAAACGAAAATCTCCTTCGCCATCAGCTAGCTGCACATCGATCGCATTATTGACGCATCGATAATACAGTTTAGAAAAAAAGGAACGAATCTTCGAATCACCTTTTCTATCACGCTTTGCAATAACTTGATCATATCCTTCTTCAAAACCTTGTATAAGCTTTTTAATAATAATGGGTGGATGTTGCAAATCGGCATCCATTAAAATAACTGCATCTCCTGTCGCATTTTGCAATCCAGCAAGAATAGCTGATTCTTTCCCAAAATTCCTTGTAAATGTCACATATTTCACGGTCTTATTGCTAGATGCCAATCCTTGCAATATGTAAACTGAATCATCCGAACTACCATCATCAATAAATATCAGCTCATACTGATAATGCAATTGCTCCATTTCCTGTTGGACCGCTTCCACCATCCGGATTAAATTTTCTCCCTCATTATAGGCGGGAACAATTAAAGAAATTTTCAAATCGCTCATTTTTCAACCTCCCAAAACCTTTCGACTTTTTCACTCATTTGCATAACTTTTATTCAACCGGTTACTACAATATACATAGCAAATCTTAAATCTATAGCATGATAAATATTAAGAATTTCTTAATTTCCTGAAATAATGTATAAAAAAAGAAATGATTCCAAGTAAATGAACCACTTCTTTTTATCCGCACTCTTATGAAAAATACTCAATTTAATTTTATAAAAAGCACAGATTGATAATTATTATTGATTATGAATACCAAGTCTTACTAAACGCCCAATCAACCTATCCCAAAATAAAAAAACCGACGTCTCAATACTTTTTATCGGAAGATTTTTGAAAATCTTACCCACTTACGCACTTCATTCAATATCCAGTACATCGTTTCCTTCTTCATCTACTTGCGTAAGCCCACCGCCAAAATACCAGCCTTTTGCTTCGATAAATTCAATAAAAGCATCGGAGAAATCTTCCTCCAATAAATCTTCACCATTTACAGCATAGACACAGCCATCTAATTCGATTCCTAAAGGTCTCTTCAATTTTAACTCCTCCATCTTAAATCTATGAGATTTTCCTGCTGCCAGATTAATAGTCCTGTCCAACAATTACTTTCCAACCTGATGTTTGCTTTTCTACTAAAAATTTCAATTGATTGGACGCTTCATCTGCAACTATTTCAAGCATTGTTTCAAACTCCGTATCCGTCACTTGATTTACTGACATCATTTTAGCATCCGTGATGTCTTGTTCAATGCTCAAATACGCTTCTTTCTGTTGCTTTTTATCTGGAAATCTTACATCATCCGAGTACTTCACCAACTTAGCTGTATCATTTACTTTTAAAGCTTCTACATATTTTTGAACGAGCTCGGTAACTTGCTCTTCCGTTGTTTGATTCCCTGCACAACCAACTAAGATGAGTACGGCAAACATCATTAAACCTACAATTCTCTTCATCAAAAACGCCCCTTTTTCTATTGCTAATCATACTATGAGAGAAAATCAACTTCTCCGCAACTATTCAACTTATAATTCACGTACTTTCCGCAAGACTTCCTCATAAAGTTTGTTTAATGATTTTTCATTTTCCAAGTAGAAATACCAAGCATCTTCTTTAATTTCATCCGTATCGGCTACCGAAGTATTCAAGTAAATTGTCGTATGCGAACCATTGTTTAAACTCTCCCAGTGCGCTGTTTCATAAGTAATTTGATCGTTTACAAATGGAAAGTGACGTTTCGGCGAATCAAAAAAGATGATTGGTACATTCGAGTTTTTATAAACCTCAACATATTGGTCATCTGAAGCCGCCCCAAACATACTTGGCGTAACAAGCACCGCGTCAAATTCACTTGTCATGCTAAGGTCAAGTGTGTTAAATTCTTCTAATTTTACTTGCTCATATGTATGTAGTTCTTTTTTCATTTCAGGCTTTTCCCCAATTACAGCAATTTTCAACGCATCCCCTTCATCACTCACGCCTTGATTGGAGCATGCAGTTAGCAATAAAATGCCTATTACAAACAACAACTTCTTCATTTTCATTTCCCCTTTTTACTGTTTGAAGAACATGTAAGCTTTTCCTATTCTCAAACTCTCCAAACACTGTCAATACTTGATATTATACCATCTTGTGTAAAATATCACGACCACAGAAAGGACGCTATCCGCAAATACGAGATAGCGCCCCTGTTAAATGTCCACTTAAAAGTCCAATGGTACATTCGTTTCCACTTCATTCTCCAAAACCTGTACGCTTTCAATTTGCTTGGCTACTTCTTGGTCAACTTGAAGCACGAACGTTCTTGGCGTTGCATCGGATGTACAATTCCCGTCAGGTACCGATAAAGAGACGAATAGGGTGCCATGTTCCGCATCGAACGTAACATTTTTTATGTCATTCGGACAACTTCCTGATTCTTGTAATCCGACGAAAACAATTGCTTGATGATCAAAGTCAACGTTTGGGATTTCATTTTCAAATCCATATAATTTCCATACATTTTCGAATTCGGATTGTGCTTCAACCTTCTTTATCAAATAACTGAAAAATGGTACTTCTTTTCTCTCAAATGCAATTTCATGAAAGTCAGCGGGTAAACTTTTCTCACTTGCAATGACATCGAAGTCAATCGTTTGATGCTGATTAGAAACTTCCTCTTCCTGCCCGCATCCAATTAACAAGGCACTTACTAAGAAAACGATTGCATACAAATAAATTCTCTTCATGTTAACACCTCTCCCTCATGTCGATGATTTAAATTTGATAACCTGACTTTTCTCCTTCAAAACATAGCATAACTTTCTCCTTATTTCACTGATGTTCAGAAATATTTTTTAATCTACAAATTATTCCAAAGGGTATAAAGATGTATAAAATTAAAAAAAGAACGGAAAGCAATATCTTTCATTTAAGCTCATTTACTTGATAGCCTACTATCCATTTTTACTTGCTCCGTCAAATAATTTGAATTCAGCAATCCAATTTGTTTTCACCCCTCTGTGAAATTCACACCAAATATTATGCTATGGAACAGATTACCTTTCAAATGACACATTGAAAAATGACGTTACAAATCAATGTCGTTACTAAATTGGCTATGTATCCTAGCTTAGGTTGATTTTTAAATATCACAATTATTCCTTTCGCTTTCATGAAAATCAGCTTGTTATTATTACAAAGTATATGTCGTACAACCCCAGTGTTTCGAATCGGTTTTTCCTTTACCTTTCCACCCCATATTCCGTAGTTCTTTTGCTATCAATTGATTGATAAAGCCATGACCGATAAAAACGATTGAATCATGTTTTTTAGCATATCCAACTAATTCTATAGCCGCTTTATTCGCTCTTTTCTTTGCACAATTCAGTGACTCACATCCGTCCGAGTAGCCTGTCAACCATAAACATCTTAATATGACTGCCCAAAAACTTGGCTTTAATTTTAGCCACTTTATTTTCTTTGAAGGGACGGGTAATTCAGTTTCACGGTACAAAGAGGAAGCTATCTTTTTTTTATTTGGTTGGAGTAATTTCGACGAATCAATAGACCTCCTTAAGTCACTCGTAATCATTATTTTAGCCGCTAATACTTTTTCTACCGTTTTTAATGGGTAAGACTCCTCTTCAAAAACCCCGCCATCATCATATTTCCGAACCCAAGCATTAAATTCATCGCAAGTCATTTTACGATTGTCTATATGTTTGGATCTACCATGTCTAACAAATGATATTTCCACAATAAATCCCCCTTGCTATATACAACAATTTCCCATTAAAATTTCTGATAGCTGATTTTTAATCAAAAAACATGAGGCCAACTCGATAACCAAAACCTGTTTCCCAAAAGAATAAAAATAGAACCATAATAAGGAACCACAAAGTGCGCCAAACTTTATCAGAACGGACAAATTGAATAATATAAAAAATAGCCCAAATTACAAAAGAAGCTCCTGTACCAAACCACATATAAGCATATACACCACCTTGGCTCATACCTGCTCCGAATAAAGCTAAAAGGTTAAATGCCAACAATAAAAAGAGAATCATAACATTATATATATGAAACGCTTTCTTACCCACAATGATTCACTCCTCACTTTGAAGTCCGATCATATCTCAATTAATTTCATATCCTCTGGTACATTGCCGACCAAATAAAAACTTTGAATCCGGTTTAAATCTTCTGTCAAAAACAGTGAAAAAGTTTTTGCTGGTTTTCCACTGACAATGCCATAATTCAATTTCAAATAACCATTTCCGTTTTCTTCATAGTATTCAAAACCGTTAAATCCTTTATTAAAGAACAACGCTTTTTCTTCTTCATGCGTCAGTGTTCCATTGACAATCCATTCACCATTTTCAAAATCAATTCGATCAATTTCAATATGTTTTGGATCTACATAGCCTTTTTTAGTCGCTACGATATATACTGACAATCCGAGTACAATAATGCCAATAATTAATAAGCCGCTAGTGATCATTCTTCTAGTCATACTCATCACCTCTAGCTATTAGACGCATATTGACCTTATTAAGTTCTACCGTTTTCAAAACTTTATAATTACTTAATAAATGTATAATAAAAAAGCAAGTACTCCAAATGAATACTTACTTTCAATTAACTCTTTATTTACTTCACAAGTCCAAAATCTGTGAATGGATAATAGCGAAATTTTACTTTGCCAATGACTGCATCCGCTTCAATTAACCCTAACGCCCTACTATCCTTGCTTTTCAGACGATTATCACCGAGCACAAAGAAATAGCCATTCGGCACTTGATCATTGCCAGTAAGTCCTTCCAATGTAAAATCTCCTGTTATTTTTGGAACTGATGTATCATAATCTCTTTTCACATACTCTTCGTCATATGCGATTCCATTTACATATAACACATCGTCTTTCATTATAATCTCATCACCAGGTAGCCCAATGACTCTTTTGATGTATTGTTCTTCTTGGTCTGGTGCATGAAACACAATCATATCAAAACGATTGATGTCACCGATTTTATTAACGAGAATACGATCTTGATTGTCAAAAGTCGGCTCCATCGATTCACCTTTTACAACGACTGGCGTAAAAATAAATGTACGACAAATGAATACGAGCACGACTGCAACCCCGATTGGTAAAATCCAAGAATACAACTCCTTCTTCACTTCTGCTTGCAACATAATTCCCTCCTATCTAACTTTTCAACTATGAAGACGTCTATCATTCATAATAGTTGCTTTATTCTGCTCGCCAAATCCGCTCTAAATGCATATCTGCTTCCTCAATGTGCAAAGCAAAAACATCTGGGTTTGTAAGGTTTTTCCACCCTTCAAAGCCAAAATACTCATCATATTTGGTCAGTAATAACGCCATTAAATTGCCGTGTGTCACGAGTATTGTCTGTTTACGATTACTTTCTATCACTTCTTCCACAACCGCTACGATCCGCTCGGTCGCTTCTTTACTCGACTCTCCCCCTTCAAACTTCAAATGGTCATCCCCGAAAGTCTCCCGTAGTTTCTCAAACCAATCTGGAAGGTTGCCAGTGCTAAGTGTTCGCTCGACTAAACGCTCATCGACTTTTACTTCGAGATTTTTTATTTGACCAAGTGGTTCAATCGATTGGATCGCTCTTGTAAATGGACTTGAAATAATCTGGTCAATTGGCATTTTCGAAAAGAATTCTGTCAATGCTTCTCTTTGAATCATGCCGTTTTCAGTAAGCTTCGCATCTGGTCCTTGCCCTTCTGCTTCACAATGTCTCACGATATAAATTTTCCCCATATCATTTCCCCCTCCGCTTTTTTAACGCATCATAACATAAATGAGCCCAACCGTTGCAATCACTAAAGCTACATAGCCGATGACAAACCATTTATTTGACGGTTCTTTGTTGAGCCCCTTTTTTTCGATGATCTTATTCATTAAGACGAACCCAGCACTTAACAGAAAAAATGAACCGACAGACAAATTTTGTGAAAAAACTAATGACAATAAGACAATACAAAATACAATATAACGAAGCCACTCCATTCTAAGTAAGGCCATACACATCCCCTTCATCTAATTGAATTCGCATTTCATCTGTAATTCTTTATACGCTAAACTACTTGTAAATGTTTCAATGACTTCTCTTATTTCAATCCAATTTCCGCTAACATATTTTTATACGATAGAAAATTAATCACGAGTGTAAATATATTTTTTTCATAAACTTTCTTCGATACACTTTCAAAACGCATGATTCACTTAATACAATCAGCCTCTCTTCTTACTGTAACGTTTATTTTCACATGACACAATTTATTTACGAAAAATTAAAATGATTTTTAAATTCGCTGTCCCCATTTCTAAAAAACACTCTATGTACAGCGTGATAGCAAAATAATTTGATAATGGGTTTTGAACATGAATTTATTAGTTAACGAATCTCCATTACTACTTTCTAAATCATTAGCCAAATATTTCGGTGTGACGGCGGCGATCTTATTGCAACAACTTCACTAATGGCCTGATTTCTTTTATAGGTTGTGTTGATTGAGTTACAGGTCGAGTTTGCATTACAAGTTACAGCATTTCCGTTACAGGTTGAATTTCCATTACATGTCGAACCGTTTCTGTTTCAGGCATAATTCTCATTACCAACCATTTCTTCCGTCCAGCTTCCCAATCAATCTAAAACGACACTACTTATTAGAAAATCCTGTTGAAAACAAACCATTCAAAGATCTTAATTTGTTTTTTTGAGCAACTCACACCCCTGTTTTTCGTGAACACCCTTGTACAATGCATTCCTTCTCAGTTCACTCACGAAAAAACGGACTGCTTCACTAGGCAATCCGATGTTTGTCCCTTACACTACTTGAACTGCAATCTGTTCAATTTCTAGTCCGATGTCTTCTGATGAAAATTTGGGTTCTTGAAGCGTAATTTCGAGCTTCATATATTCATTTTCTTCTATAGAAAACGGTCCAACAGCTGAATCTACAAGCTCATCTCCTGTCACTAATAACATTTTGTCACCAACTGTAACTTGGTACGTTCTTGCTTTGTCAATCACTTTCCCCGTAATTGTAAACAACACTTCTACAGGTTTTTCAGACATTATATAAAGAGATTGACGTACGACTGTTTTCTTCAGTGATAAATAATTTCCTTCATCCGCATAGTTAAAATGACGTTCCATTTCGTCTCCAGAAATCACTTGCTCATTTTTATGCATAACATGATAACGCGGCATCATTCGTAATTCTCTAGCAAGCTCGACTTTTAGCACTGGGATGAGGGATTCCTTACAGTTTGTTGGCAGTTGGACAACGAATTTTGAGCTTTGTTGTTCGAAATGCAACTCATCATTCGTACCGTCCTCTACAACACGAACAACTTCTGTCAACAATCCGTCTAATACGAGTTCACCTGATGTTGGCCAATCGAAAATATGGCAGTACAATGCATAATGATGGATTGTTATTTCACCCCAACTTTGCGTTTCAAATTTCGTGCCAGAAGCACCCAGTACTGCTTTTGGATGTCGTTTTAACCAAGCGCCCATCTCTTCTAATACTTGTTTTTCAAAAGGGACAATCGAGCCGTCACCTTGTGGACCAATATTTAATAAATAGTTGCCCCCTTTACTGACAACACTTATAAAACCTGTTAATAAATCATGCACTTTTCCTTCAAAATCCGTACGTGCTTGCCAATTGCGATAGCCCCAAGTCGCTCGGTAAATTGAAGCCGGTGTTTGCCACGGACCTTCGATTGTATCTGTTGGAATTTGATTATCTCCTAATGTTCGAAAATCCCCGACATTATGCCAAATACGACCACTTACCATCGCATTTGGTTGGTATGTATGAACAATTTCAGCAAACTTCTTACTTTGCGCTTTCGTCGGCGAAGACATATCGAACCACACTTCAACGATTTCTCCGTATTTTGTCATCAGTTCTGTCAATTGTTTTTCAATAAGTGTCTCCATCGACGTTGGAATCGGATTTTGATTGTCGACATCAAATGCATGTCCCGCATGCCAATCGATGAGTGAAAAATAAAGCCCTAATTTCAAACCATGCTTCTCGCATTCTTTCGCCAGTAACTGTAACGCATCTTTTCCAAATGGCGTCTTTTGAACGATATTATAGTCTGTCGTATTGGTATCAAATAAACTAAAACCATCATGATGTTTCGTTGTAAAAACGATATAATTCATCCCAGCATCTTTAGCCAACTGACAAATTTCTGCCGCGTTAAATTGCTCTGCCGTAAAGCTTTCAGCAACTTCCGCATAGGACGCCTGATCGATATTTGCCCACATTTGAATTTGTTCACTATAGCCTTTCGTTACTTGCTTTCCTTGCCATTCACCGCCAAGTTCCGAATATAGTCCCCAATGGATAAATAACCCGTATTGTAGCTCTTGCCACTGCTTTGTTCGAACGTCCACCGAGTTTTTAATAACCCCTTTAATCCCTTTCACACACCTTTCCCCCTTCCTTTATCACGTCATTTTTTGTTGTACTTCCCTTACCAACTCCACATCAATCGGACGTGCAAAACTTCTTTCCTCTCTCACGCCTGAACCAAGATGAATTTCCGAAACCCCTGTACGAAGCACCTCATCTACTTTTTCCGCGGTAATGCCACTGCCCGCTAAAATGGTTAATTCACTGTCTGCAGTAGCTTCGACTAACGCTTTTAATTGTGGTAAAGCTTGTAACACAGATGGTTTTCCTGCAGATGTAAGGACACGTGTAATTTGCGGCATCGTTTGTAACACTTTTAAGGCTGCCAATTGATCGTCGATTTCATCAAAAGCTCTATGAAACGTGACAGCCAGCTCTCCCGCTTCAGCTAATAAAGTTTCCATAACAGTTACATCAATCATTTTCTCAGCTGTACAAGCCCCTATGACAATGCCAGCCGCCCCTGTTTTGCGAATGAAAGCAATATCTTTTTGCATGACAGCTACATCTGCTTCAGAATAAATAAAACCATTATTATGCGGGCGCACGATGACATGAACTGGAATTTCTACCGCCTTCACAACTTCTTCAATACAACCTGCACTCGGCGTTAAACCATCTTCCGAAAGTGCCGCGCATAACTCCAGTCGGTCCGCTCCGCCTTTTTCAGCAAGAAGCGCGTCTTCTACAGTCGTCGCAATAATTTCTAACATCCTTTTCTCCCCTTATAACAAGATTTTTGTCTCCCCAATTGGTTTCCCACTATCATTTAAAATCGCTGACGTTCGAATTCGATATAAATTTTCTATTGTTTCAGTTCGTTCGTAATTGATTTTCTTTAATAATTCCGCCACTAAAATCGGCCATACATCTTCCGAACCACTATGTACTTTAAGTGCGATACTGATGCGTTCTTTTTTCAAAGCTAAACAATAAACCCCTTGTGCGCCGCCTTTTGCGATGATATTGTCATCTTTTAATAACTCCGTGCAAATAAACTGATGCGAGGCAATGATTTCAGGATGCGCTTGCATCACTTCGCCAATTTGAACGACAGCCTTTCTCGTTTCTTCGTCTGGAATTAATTCAGGCGCAACAAATTTCAAATAAGAAAGCGCCATATTTTTCAAAGGAACTCCGTAAACAGGCGCCCCACAACCATCCATTCCTTGTATAATTTCAGACTCCTCTGCTTCTGTTAAGGATTTTAAATGCTTGTAAATTTCTTGTTGTAACGGATGATTCGGCTTGTCATATGTCTTTAAATCATAGCCTTTCGCTTTTGCATACGCTAAAAATCCTAAATGTTTCCCCGCACAATTATGCATCAACTTTCTTTTCGGCTGATGGTCCCAAATATATTGTGCTTTTGGCGCATCATTTAATGGATAACTCTCTCCACAGACGAGCGTTTCTTCTGCTATACCTAACTTTTTATGTAAATTCACTAAAGCTTCTTGATGATAAATTTCCCCACGTTGCGAAGCCATTAATAATGCTGCTTCTTCCATCGTCAATTGAAATTCATCCACAACATTTGCGATAAATGCTGGAATTGCTTGAATCGGCTTCATCGCCGAACGATAAAAAATCGGCTGGCTCGTATCCCCTTTTTCATAGATCACTTCTTTTTGATCATTGATCATACAAATTGCCCCTGGATGCGTATTTTCCAATGCGCCACCACGTAGATCAACTGCGATAATCGGTTGCTGCACATTCCCCACTCCTCATTGTAAAATCAAACTTTTCTTATAGTTTAATCTATTTCCAATCAATTGTCTGTGAATATTAGAAAATACTTGTTTTTTTGAAAGAAAAGGACTGTAAAAACAAAAATAACCTCTTTCTGAAAGAGGCGAACATGGGTTTTATTTCAGTTGTATTTTAAAGCGGCTGTGCTAAAATAAAGATGCAGCGAAAAGTAATATGGGGGGGATGGTTGTCACGTCTTACCCTTTTCCTATTTAATGGGGAAAGGAGGTGAACAACTATGGAAACTTTCTTAGAGTTTGGTAAAGAAGTGTTGAAGGGAATCGTGCGGGCAATTAGTACGCATGTATTTCAAAAAAACTTTTTAAACGATGAGAAAACCACCCCACGCCGTGACAAGCAAAAAGGTGGCTCTCGTCGAAAATAATTTTTTGACAACCACCGCCTATACGGCTGAGGCTGCGAGAGGGAGGATGACCGTCCTTCCTCTTCTCCTATCTATATCCATTTTAACGCAAAATTATGCGAAAATCAAATGCGTTACTTTTCCGGTCCGAGATAAAATAATCTAATCATCATTCACAGCATTCAATTTGTTTCCTTATTATGCACTTTAATTGCCGTACGATCCATCGGGACATGAATATACACATCAATATCTAGATTTTTAAGTTACTTTTCCATTAAAGGTTTCACTTCATTTTCCCAGTCTAACCCACCATTTCCATATCCTAACGGCGGAAATGAAATCGAACGGATACCTCTTTTTTCATAAGTAGCCATAAACTTTTGCAGACCTTGTTCAATATATTCTATTTTGGACGGGTTTCTCCAATGTTTTTTGTAGGAAAGTTCAAAACCCACTTATTTTCAGTTTTGTAAATCCAAAGTTTACCAACATCTAATAGTTTTGCTTCGCAAAACTTTTGATACTCCTTGAACATTTCAGGGTATAATGTTTTGTATTGTTTTGCAATTCCTTTCCCCATCACGCCAACAGTATTTACTGTATTTACAATGACTTGAGCAGGACTTTCAAAAATATTCATCTTTACATAAGTAATCATACAAACACCTCTTTACTTCTGTATATTCTATCAATTTAATGAAGACTTGAGCATTTTGAATCCATAAGCGCTTCCAACCTAACCGACACTATAAAACCATTTACAAAGCATCTTATACAAACTTATCTAAAAGCAGTTTCTCTTATTTATTTCATATTATATGTCGCTTACACATACCAATCAAAATATTCTTACATCTATAAAAGGTCATTTTTTGATTTTAATAACTGATAAAACCTCTCATAACACTGATGCTTTGAATGATAAGTTCGTTCTTTGAAATAGATAGATTCGATCACTCGCGGGGTTTATTCATCGGTCGTGTAAATGATGCAATCACTCACGAAATTTATTCACCGTTCGCACAAATGATTCGTTCACTCACGAAGTTTATTCGCCGTTCGCACAAATGATTCGATCACTCACGAAGTTTATTCACCGTTCGCACAAATGATTCGATCACTAGTCAAGTCCTTAATCTTGTGTAAATTCCTTATCATGTTTTCGAACCATTTTACGGGCATAGTGATTCCCGAGAATA
>ERZ808028.34-NODE-34-length-167212-cov-5.548670_pt1 | contig 167212 bp, 143 predicted proteins | sample MGYA00380184_ERZ808028 | MGnify/ENA primary metagenome ERZ808028 (study PRJEB31490, sample SAMN06133397) | mouse gut metagenome | isolation source: J8_1 | host: mice | place: China: Chengdu | collected 2015-05 ...
CAAGGCTTGCAGAATTTCTTCCGCTCACCAGGGGAAATCAGCTATGCTGATTTCTCAGCTCGCACCTAACACTCATTTTATCATTATAAACGTTTCCGATTTTTTCATACTTTCCGCCGTGCCGCCGGATGATCGTAACCTTTCCGGCTTATCGGTTGTTCATTGCAATATCCAGCGCCTGCTGCTCTTCCTCCCCGAGGGAAATGCCGCTTGTGCCGCCTTTTATCTGTTTTGTATAGGAATAACAGCCTTCGCTGCTGTGAACGGAATTGATGATAAATCCGTCATTATTCTCATCTAACAGCGCCAGGGAGAATGAAAGCTGTCCGCCCATCTGGTTAAACGCATCATATTTTACGATACCAAGTTTCTGGAAAGTTTTTTCCATATTTTTATACAATACGCGGATGTCTTTTTTATTTTTATCCACATTGTTTTTCAGAAGTTTCATATCCTCAAAAACACCGTGCATATCATCCTCTAAACTGGAGGCATTTTTTCCCTTCATAAACTTATCATAACGTTTTTTCAGCTTATTATATTTTGTGATCAGCACGATCAGTATGATCAGAAGGATCAGCAGCACCGCTGCAATGCCGACTAAAATATAACCGATATCCACGCCGCCCAGACCGATCATTGTCAAAAAATCACTGTTCATCCGCTTCTCCTTTGTTCCCTATCTCTGTCAAATCACCCAAAAGTCATATACTCTTCAGTCAGGATCTATGTATCGCCGTACAGGCCCGATCAGTTCTCCTGTCTGATCTTCATAAAAAATTCCGTGATCCGCTCGAGTTCCTCATGGCTGAAAAACTCAATTTCCATCTTCCCTGCACCGTTCTCTTTGGACTGGATGGAAACCTTTGTACCGAGGGATTGTTTCAGTCTTTCCTCAATATCCCTGTATACAAGCTCCAGGCTTTCATTTACCTTTTTCGGCTCCTTTTTCGGCTTCGGACTCTGGATACTCTTTACCAGTTTTTCCACCTCGCGCACGTTTAACTTCTCATCAAATATCTTCTGCGCCAGCTCATACTGTATATTTTTATCCTCGATGCTGATCAGCGCCCGGGCATGTCCGGTGGTGATCATGTCGTCAATGATCATCTGCTGAACCCGCTCATCCAGCTTCAAAAGACGCATGGAGTTTGTGACTGTCGTCCTGCTCTTGGAAACCCGCTCCGCCACCTCATCCTGCGTCAGGGAAAACTCCGTTAAAAGACGTTTATAGGCAAGGGCTTCCTCGATCGGGTTCAGATCTTCCCTCTGGATATTTTCGATCAGGGAGATCTCCACAATTTCCTGTTCCGTAAAGCTTTTAATGATCACCGGCACTTCCTTCAGTCCGGCAAGCTTCGCCGCGCGCCATCTTCGCTCGCCCGCTATGATCTCATAATAAGACTGCCGGTCCTGCACCAGGATCGGCTGCAGCAGCCCGAACTGCTTAATGGAATCGGCAAGCTCCTGCAGGGCATCTTCATCAAAATTCTTTCTCGGCTGTTCCCTGTTGGGTTCCACCTTTGTGATCTTGACAAGTTTTTCCTGCCCCTTATCTTCAGTATCTCCCGCCGTTTCTTTTGTTTTCTTCGGCATCTGTGCGCTCGGAATCAGCGCATCCAGTCCTTTCCCTAATCCTCTCGCTGCCTTTGCTGCCATATTTCCCCCATTTCTATCTTCTTTATTTCCGCGAGTAAAATGCCAAGCTTGCTTGGCATTAGCCAAAGTACCATGCTTAAAGCCAACTTTTGGTTGGCTTGAGCATTTGGCGACTGCCGCGAAGGTGTAATAACTCAGCTATTCCTGATGATCTCCTGCGCCAGCTTTGCATAGGCTTCCGCCCCGGCTGATTTCTCATCGTATTTATTGATCGGCACTCCGTGGCTAGGCGCTTCCGCCAGACGGATGTTCCTCGGGATCATCGTCTCGAAAATGTGCTGTGTCAGATTGCTCTTTACGTTTTCCACCACCTGCATGGAAAGGTTTGTTCTGGCATCATACATAGTGAACACCACGCCTTCAATATCCAGCACCGGATTCAGCCTCTCCCTGACAAGGTTCACCGTATAGATCAACTGGCTTAGTCCTTCCAACGCATAGTATTCACACTGGATCGGCACAAGCACCGTATCCGCCGTCACCATCGCATTCACAGTGAGAATGCTCAAAGAGGGAGGACAGTCTATCATAATATAATCATACTGTTCTCTGATATAGTCAATCTCATTCCGTAAAATAAATTCCTTCTTTTCCGCATCGATCAGCTCAATTTCGACCGCCGCCAGGTTCACATTTGCCGGAATCAGCGACACATTGGGGACCACATCCTGCAGCAGGCATTCCCCGACCGAGCATTCCCCCAGCATCAGCTCATATATCGTATTTTCCAGTTCGTTTTTATTCACACCATATCCGCTGGTAGCATTTCCCTGCGGATCGGCATCGATCAGTAAAACTTTTTTCCCCTGTTCCGCAAGAGCCGCCGTTAAATTGATGGAAGTCGTTGTCTTTCCCACGCCGCCTTTCTGATTCGCAACTGCAATTACTTTCGCCATTCTTCTCCTCGCTTTGCCGCATGAGCGGCCTTTTATCTTTTCTTTCGTCTTAAGTGTCTACCATAGAGTATATCATTCTTTTTTTCTATATTCCATAACAAAAAACTCCATTTTTGTCTCTTTTTTGCGGATTTTCTATGTAGATTTCACAAAGAAATGTCATTTAGACAATACCTTAACCAGCTATGAGAATAATAAAATCCTTAAAGAGCGCAAACGTGGCAACGAAAGATTTTATTATTCTCATAACGTCCGATTCCATTAACTGCCACTTTCAACAGTTCCCCGTATAAACATATTTCAGATATTTTCCCGCCGTATCTGCAAGGCTGTAAACATTTTCCACTTTTGTCGCCGTTTTGTCGCTCATCTGATAGCGGGGAAAGAACCGGCTGATATGAAGGGGGATTTCACTATCTAAAGATGCGATCCAGCGGACTTCCTCTTCCATCTCCTGTATGCTGTCATTTTCCCCGAGCACTATGAGGGTTGTCAGTTCCACATGGCATCCTGCTGCCGCCCCCTCAATAAACTCCTTTACAACGGATAAGCTCCCGCCCAGTTTCCTGTAATACTCGTCCCGGAACCCTTTCAGATCGATATTCATCGCATCGATATACGGCAGGAGCCGTTTCAGGATCTCCGGCGAAGCCGTCCCGTTGGTGACCAGCACATTTTTCATACCTACGCTCTTCACAAGTTTTGCCGTATCCAACACATACTCCCACCCTATGAGCGGTTCGTTGTAGGTGAACGCCACGCCGATATTTCCTTTCTCCTGACATTTTATCGCTATATCCGCAAGCTCCTCCGGCGAAAGATAATGATCTTCCGACATCTCCGGCTTTACCATGGAAATCTCATGGTTCTGGCAAAACGGACAGCGCAGATTGCAGCCGAAACTTCCGACAGATAAGATCTTGCTCCCCGGATAAAAACGCCTCAGCGGCTTTTTCTCGATCGGGTCCAACGCAAGCGAGGAAACCTGCCCGTAATTTTTACAGACAAGTTCCCCGTCCTCATTTTTTCTCGCCCTGCAGATGCCCCACTGTCCGGGCTTTAACCTGCACTGATGCATACATACCTGACAGATTTTTTCCATTTCTTATTTCTGCTTTCTTAGTAAATTGGCTACGCTTTTCACAGGCTCTTGAAAAACAGAGCCGATGCAAACGTAGCGACGGAGGATTTTATTATTCTCGCGGCGTGCAGTTTCATTAATCAGCGGCTGCAAAACAGCTCAAACATGCCTGATCACCTCAAACCTCTCCAGTTCGACATCCTCGTTTTCCTTGATCCCGGCCTTCTGCTTCGCGATGGCGATCTGCTCTTCCACCGTATCAATCCCCTCCAGATTCGGCAAAAGCAGTCCGCGCTTATGCCCCTTTGTCACGATCACGCCGTACCGCTCTGTATCCAGCTCTTCAGGGGAAGAAATTTTCTCCGTCTCCCCCAGCACATCCACGCTGATCACCAGAGATTCCAGCTCCTCCGGTTCGATCGGTGAAAACCTCGGGTCCCGTACCGCGGCGCTGACTGCATTTTCGACGATCTCTTCCGCTATGCAGCCCTGAACCGCCTGAATCGTTCCGATACAGCCCCGAAGCTGCCCGTCTTTTTTAATCGAGACAAAAACGCCCGCCCTGCGCGCAAACATCTCTTCGGGCATCTCCTTTTGCAGTTGCTCCGGCAGATCTTCCGGTACTTTGGGCTTCCTCCCGGAAATAACGTATTTCTCTATCGTCCTGCGTGCCAGCTTCACATAAATATCTTCCTTATCCCGCAGAGCAGAGAGGCGCTGTCTCTCCGCTTCCTCAAACTGCTCCCCGAAGTTTCTCGCCGCATTCTCTCCTGACGCCCGAAAAGTGCAGATACCATATCCCACACCGAAAGGCCCTTCATAGGAAAGCTGCTTTGCCTCCACATCCGTTTTATCAAAAGCCCCCGCCATGATCGTAAAAGAGCGATGCCCGCATTCTCCCGCTTTATCGCAGAATTTTTCCGAAAACTCAAACAGCTCCGAAAAATTTCCACTCCCCATGACTTCCATGATCCGCTTGTCGTACACCGGTCCTTCCTCCCGATAGCCGTAAGGACCGTCCTCCTTCAGCCTGTGGGAGAGATCCCCGCTGGCGATCACCACCGTTTTTCTTCCCAGTCGATTCGCCGCTTCCTTGATGCACTCCCCCAGCTCATAATGTTTCACAAGTGGCAGCCCCGACAGGCCGATCCTCACGATCTTATAATCTCGCAGAAACCGATCGATAAAATACAGCGGCACCATCGTCCCGTGATCCAGTTTCTTATCCCTCTCTCCCATGGTGCCCGCTGGCAGGTTCCGCTCCCCTGCCAGCAGACACAATTCTTCCACAAATTCTGTGTCATAGGAAACTTCAAACTTCACATCTTTCGCCCTGAAATTCCCGAAGTCTCCTTTTGCCCATTTTCCCGGAGAAATATGGAAATAATCGGCGTACATGATCTGATGGGGAGAAAGTATCACAACCGTTTCCGGCTTGCATTCCCCGATCTGCTTTGCCGCTTCAGTATATGCATTTATCGTATTTTGAATCTTTTCCTCTTCCCCTCTTCCTATCTCAGGCACGATAAGCGGCGGATGAGGCACCATAAACCCTGCTGTTATTCCCATAGATCATTTTCCTCCGATATCAATTCTATTCTATATCAAACTCCGGCGGTACGTCCAGCTCATGGGGAACCGGCCTGCCGTTTTTCTTCCGCTGGCGCACGCATTCTGTCAGCAAATATTCTATCTGGCCATTTACAGATCGAAAATCATCCTCTGCCCAGGCTGCAATGGCGTCATATAGCTTTGCCGACAGTCGAAGCGGCACCTGTTTTTTGCTGTTGTCCGCCATCTATCAGTACAGGCTTCCCGAATTTACGATAGGCTGGGCATCCCTGTTTCCGCAAAGCACCACCAAAAGGTTTGATACCATCGCCGCTTTCCTCTCCTCGTCGAGTTCGACCACGCCGTTTTCCGACAGGCGGGAAAGAGCCATCTCCACCATGCCCACGGCGCCGTCCACGATCAGCCTTCTGGCATCGATGACTGCGGAAGCCTGCTGCCGCTGCAGCATTGCCGCCGCGATCTCCGGCGCATAGGCGAGATATGTGATCCTCGCCTCGATGATCTCAAGCCCGGCTTCGCTCACCTTATTCTGGATCTCCTGCCTGATCCGCTCCGCCACCACTTCGCTGGAACCCCGAAGGCTCCCGTCATCGGCGACGCCGTCCCCTGTGGTATCCACATTTTCAGCCACATCGTAGGGATACATCCTGACGATATTCCGCAGGGCGCTGTCGCACTGCAGGGAGAGGTACTCTTTGTAATTATCCACGTTAAATACCGCCTTCGCCGTATCCGTCACCCTCCACATGACCGCGATGCCGATCTCCACCGGATTTCCGAGACAGTCATTGATCTTCTGGCGGTTATTGTTCAATGTCATAATCTTTAAGGAGATTTTTTTTCTTGCAGAACTGTTCTTTGCATTTATATTTTCCAGCCCGTTTAGCTGCATCATTTTTCCGGCGGGCGCCTTCACATCGCCGCTCTGGTTTAATTTGGTATCCGCTGCCGGGTTCACCGTCGAACAGAAAGGATTGACAAAATAAAATCCCTCCCCCTTGAGGCTTCCGACATATCTGCCAAATAAAGTCAGCACCACTGCTTCCTGAGGCTTCAACACTGTCAATCCGCAGAAAGGTATCCAGCCCAAAACCAGATAAATAGTGCCTGCCGCTATCAAAACTTTGCCAAGCCCGCCGCCTTTATTAGCTCCGATAACAATAACCGCTATCGCCGCGATATAAAGCAATATGAACAATACTAACATTGCCATTCCGTTTTTCTTTTTTTGTAGAACTTTCTCTTCCATAAATGATACCTCCATATGTGTAATTCTCATTTGATATTTGTATGATATCATTTTGATATCACTTTGTCAATAATGATTTTCGCTGAAATGTATTTAAGCTTGTATTTTCTCCGCAAATAATATATTCTGATTTTATAAGAAACTTAATATCTTTCAAAAACAGGTGCCCGTCAGGGAGAATAGGGAAGAAAGTTGCGCTTCACGGTCACGCCGCTGTACAGGAGGAGTACAGATTCATATGCCGCCGGAAATCCGGGAAGGCGGATCTGTATGAAGATGCCTTAGTCAGAAGACCTGCCTGTTTGGGTTAATCATGCGTTACGAGGGATGGCGGCATGATGCACGGTTTGTTCAGGCTGCCCATATTTTCCCGGCAGTCTTTTTTATATGAAGCCGCATATCCCATTGCAAGCAACAGGATATGTGACCCTCGCAGCATTCGCCAAATATACATGCAAGCACGTTTACTTGGCTCATTATTCGCGGAAATCAACACATTTAAGAAATGGAGAAAGCTATGAAAACAGAACAGAAGAACACAAAGAAGATCCTCATCGCCCTGATCGGACTGATCGTTGTCATCGCCGTACTTTTCGGCGTCTACTGTTTTACAAGGCCGACTGCGGTACAGGGCGCAAAGACCATCACAATCGATGTCATCCACAAAGACACATCTCAGAAAACCTTTAAGTATCATACGGATCGGGAATATCTCGGGGAAGTTCTCACAGACGAAGGACTCGTCTCGGGCGAAGAAGGCGCTTACGGTATGTTCATCACAACCGTGGACGGCGAAACCATAGACAATGCAAATCAGGAGTGGTGGTGTATCACAAAGAATCAGGAAATGCTGAACACTTCCGCCGACCAGACGCCGATCGCCGACGGGGAAAAATACGAACTGACTCTTACGATTGGATATTAAATCTATGAAACAGACAACTGCATCAGAAAAAACATTCCGCATCGTTACAACGGGGCTTCTCGCCTCCATTCTGCTGATCGGGCAGGTGGGCATGTCCTTCCTGCCCAACATCGAGCCGGTCAGCACCCTGATCATATTATATACTTTAATATATAAAAAACATACTTTTTATATCATCTACACTTTCGTTTTGCTGGAAGGGATCATCTACAGCTTCGGCGTGTGGTGGGTGAGTTATCTGTATATCTGGAGTATACTCGCCCTGATCGTACTCGCCCTGCAGAAAATAGATTCCGCCCTCCTCTGGGCGGTCATCTCCGGCACCTTCGGCTTATCCTTCGGCGCCCTCACCGCCATACCCTATCTGATATCCGGCGGATCAGGCGCAGCCTTCGCATACTGGACAAACGGCATTCCCTACGATATCCTGCACTGCTGCGGAAATTTTGTGCTGACTCTGATCTTATACAAACCGCTGCTGCCCATTCTGAAAAAACTCTCAGTGTATGGTACAGATAAATAATGATACCGGATAAAAAATTGCAATACCATGCAATTATTACACCAATAAGGAAAAAAGTCCCCCGCCTTGCAGCGAAGGACTATACTTTCGACCCGACCACTTATATACCGCATATCGGTCAGCAGTAAACTTTCTTTGCACCTACATTCCAGCAAGCGCAAAGAGGAAAGTCAATAAAGGCTTATCTTCTCACTCATTGATCTTCCTCCTCCACGAGCTCCATCTCAATACAGTTCCACACTTCACCCATACAGCGGTAGCTTTCCATTTCCTGCAATTTTACTTCCTTAAAGCCGCAGGCACGATAGCAGTTTATAGCCGCCGTATTGTTCTCAAAAACGCCCAGAGAGACTTTTTTCACTTTGACGAAATCAAACGCATACCGGACAGCCAGAAAGACCATCTCCTTTCCGTACCCTTTCCCGCGCTCCTTATCATCGACGATGACAAATCCCAGCCTGATCTCATCCAGATTATTTTCATCCGGATACCGCATGGTAAAATGTCCAATGACACCAGTGTCACAAAACGCCGTCATGCCCCAGATCTTTTCGTTATTTTTATCTCTGTCGTAATATAAATTCATATCATCCGGCGTGATCGGATACTTCTCATAGCGGTCGGCGCTCCACTGCCGGAAAGCATATTCATTTTTCAGCCATGTCGTGATCACCTGCGCATCGCATGCTTTATATGGTCTCAATCTCATCATCACATCACCCCATATTCGTAAATTTATGGTTATTGATTTTCATTACATGCATATCCTTCTGAAAAATATCGTAATGCAAATGTCATTACTTATCAACTGTTATTTTTGTTTTTCTTTGAAGTTTGCAGCCGTTCAGAGTCTTTCTGTCATCCCTCTATCTCCAGTTCCTTCACCAGCGCCCTCACCGTCAGACGGTAAACCGCATAGATCAGCAGAATGATAAACAGGATCACCACGCCGCAGATCCCCAGCGCAAGCACTTCATTCATCGTTATCTTTCCGTCATTGGCATACATGATCATCGCATACAACAGTGTCATCATAAAGATCCCGATGATCGACGGTGTGCGGATCACCGTACAGCACTGCCTTTTCACCTCCTGCTTCAGAAAAGCGGGCGGCGCCCCCAGTTTTTTCAGGTCATCAAACACATATTGGTTGTTTACCGCGATCGTCTGGCACCTTGTATAACAGATCACACATGCCGCCGTAATGCAGATCAGGAAAATAAAGAGGAACACCATCAGAAATACCGCATAGGTGCGTATAAAATCGTTCTGATCCAGGATGCGGAATTTTGGCATATACCGCCAGAACATTCTGAATTCCGAGCTGTCCGGTCTGTCAAAGCTTACCTCTCCTATTTCTTCTGTATCTCCCCAGTATACCTCCCCCTTTTCATTCTCCGATATCTTCTGTACCCTGTCATAATAACTCGGCATCTCACAGCTTTTGTCGAAGGAGGAGATAAACGTTCGGAAAAGCCTGTCGGCAAAATGGTAATCATCCTCACCGTCCGCATTAAATACAGCCATCCTTCCGCTCCACTCCCCCGTGATCCCCTCCGCCATCTTCTCATAGTCCGCATCGTTCAGCACATAATACCCTGCCTCCCCCACCAGAAGATCATAACACACGTAACCCGCGAAACTGGTATTCAGCGTTTCTCTTGTGACCATATTCGTCAGGAGCGTGCTGTCCGTGTTGAGCTGTCTCGAATAGACGCTGTTCTCGTTATCGCTGACGGCAAAATAGGCGCCTGGCTCCACTGTCAGAGATATCCCTGTCAGCTCCCGGAAACCCTTCTCCGAAAAAAACTTTCCCTCCTCCTTGAGTTCCTCATACTCATGGTAAAATCTGTTTCCGCCCTCCTTGTATTTCATGCCGTCCATCCCCAGAGAGAGATAGGGCGCCTCATGCCAGTCTTTCAGCGATACGCCGTATTCCGCCGCCAGCTTTTCCGTCTCCTCCCTGCCCGGCACTTTCTGATCCGCCCTGTAATGGTAAAGATAATCGTAAGTGCGGTTTCTGACATTCAGAAAATTCCCGGTCGCCAGGGCAGGTACATAGAAGATGGCAAAGCAGGCTCCCGCAAGCAGTACGGTGGATACCAGCAGATTGTTCACAGTCTGTTTTCCCTGAAATTTCATCATGCTCCGGGAAATCAGATTTTTACAGGAAACTTTTTTCCGGAGACGCCAGCCGTGTACCACCGTGTGGAGCAGTATCATATACAGCCCGACAAACACCGGCACATATAACACATTCAGCCACGCTCCGCCGTACGACTGCGTAAGGTTCATATAGACCATCGGCGCATAGTATCCTGCCACGGCGCCCGCCAGCAAGAGCACGACGCCGACCGGTCCGCACCACTTTCCAAGCTCTTTGATCGGCTCGTTTTTATGTTCCTCCTGAATCGTGTCGAGGATATCCGTCCTTTTCAGATACTGTTTCGCGGTCACGCAGGCTAAAGTGATCACCAGCCCAAGGAATACAAGCGGGATTTCCAGACATTTCATCCGGATATTTAAGATCATCTCCTCACTGTCCACGATAAACAGCCGAAAGCCGTTCCAGATCAGCGCCACAAAAGGAAACCCTGCCGCCACACCGCAGACGGAAGACAGAAATCCCAGCACGAGAACTTCCCGGAAGAGCATCGGCGCAAGCTGCCTCTTGGATGCGCCGAGCGCCATCAGGATCCCCACCTGTCTGGACTTTTTGCGGAAAAACAGTGCGGTCGCATACACCGTAAACGCCACGCATCCCACTGCTGCCAGAACAAAAATTGCCGTCATCTGTTTTCTGGAGTCCCCGCCCTCCGGCAGCACCTCCAGCACTGTAGGAGCCATCATGATAATGGCATAAGCCGTGATCAGCATCAGGGAGACAAAATTACAGAACAGATACAGCCTCGCCTGACGGTAGTCCTGTCTTCTCAATTTCTTTTCCAATTCTTTCATCGTCATTTCTTTATCTCACTTTCTGTCATTTCATGTCAATGTAAAACCCGAAGCGTTTTACGCTGTATGGGACAAACTTCCTTTATGCCTGATCCGCCTCGCTCATCACCTTGATCGTATCCAGCAGATATCCCTGAAAGCTGTTCTGGCTCCCGATCCTGTCAAGCTGTCTGTAGATCATCCCGTCCTTCAACAGGATGACCCTGTCGCAGAAGGACGCGGAAAAACTGTCATGGGTCACCATCAGGATTGTGGAATTCATCTCCTCCTTTGCCTTCTCAAACGCCTCTATCACCGTCCGGCTCGATTTACTGTCCAGATTTCCGGTGGGCTCATCCGCCAGGATCAGCAGCGGATCATTGATCAGGCTTCTCGCCACCGCGGTCCTCTGCCTCTCCCCGCCGGAGATATCCGCCGGATACTTATCCTTGATATGGCTGATACCGAACAGTTCCATCAGTCTATCCGTGTACTCTTGAGCCTCCCTGTCCGCGCTCTCCCTGATGATCCTGGGGATCAGAATATTTTCCTTCACCGTCAGCCCGTCCAGCAGCATAAAATCCTGAAAGACAAATCCCAGCTTTTCATTCCTGACCTTTGCCAATTCTTCCTTATTCAGTACGCTCAGATCCTGCTCTCCCAACAGGATACTTCCCTTTTCATAAGGAATATAGCAGGAAATACAGTTTAAGAGCGTGCTCTTGCCGGAGCCGGACGATCCCATGACCGCCACAAACTCCCCCTGCCCCACATGAAAACTGACCCCCTTTAAAACCGGATACCGGGTTTTTGATGTCTCGTACGATTTATATAGATTTTTAACTTGCAGCATAATATGCCTCCTCTCTTCTTTTCTGATGGTCATTCTATCAGAACTTCCGGCAGGCAGATTTTGCCCTGTCAAGTTTGGCACCCTCCGTGTAAACTTTTGCACCCTGCTGCAAAAAATGTAAAGTTTGGCAGGCGCCATGTAAAGTTTGGAAGAAGAAACAGGGACAGACACTTGCTAAATCTGTCAAAAACATTGCATAATAAAGAATAGAGCCGCCCGCTATCTTATACTGCGGACAACGGCAGCTCAAAATATGGAAAAGCCTGCTGAAAGAAAGGAATCTGTTTTTATGCTCCGGATCGCGATCTGTGATGATGAAGAAAACGCAAGAGATATGCTCAGAATACAACTGGAAAAGATTCTGGACGAGACAGAGGACGAGATCGTCTACGAATTTTCAAGCGGACACACCTGTGTAAACTGGATCACCGCGCACCCCGGGGAAGTTGACCTGCTTTTTCTGGATGTGGAGATGGGCGCGGAAAACGGGATGGATACCGCCAGAAAAATAAGGCGTTCCGGCAGCAGCCTTCTGATCGTTTTTGTCACCGGGTACACCGACTATGTATTTGACGGTTATCAGGTGGATGCGCTGGATTACCTGATCAAGCCCCCCGCCCCCGAACGACTGGAGGAAGTGCTGCTGCGGGTAAAAAAGACGCTCTCGGCGCAGACGAAACAGTTCTTCGTGCTGAAAAACACGGAGGGCATCTACCGCCTGCCCTGCGGCGATATCTTATATTTCTACAGCGACCGCAGATACATCAATCTTGTCACTGCGGTAAAGACCTACACCTTTTACGGCAGATTAAACGACATTGAAAAACAGATGCACAAAAATTTTATCCGCATACACCAGCGGTATCTTGTAAACAGCGACAAAGTGACCTTTCTCGGCAGCGACTATGTGACGGTGGACAATCCCGCCTGCGAAAAACTGCCTGTCAGCAGGGCGTATAAAAAAGATGCGGCGGAAAAACTGGCGAAAACACTTTTATCCGGCATCTCAGAACCTTTTCATTAAGCGCGATGTATTCCGGACCTGTATATCCCATGAAAAACCACAGATTTTACCCGAAAAAGCCGGTTTTTCACAGCCCCCAAAAGTAAATACATGACAACAGGAGAATCTGCATGTTTGTTTTTTTCCTTGAAATACCCTCTTACATTTTTCATTATCTGACGCTCAAAAGGCTTCATAATATAAAAAAATCATACTTTGCCCACCTTGTCCTGTTATTTATCAGCGCTCTGATGATCAGCATGATCATTTTTATCGGGGATCTGGACAACCTTCCCCCCACCTTTTTGCTCTACATCGCGGGGATCCAATACGCCTGCACGGACAGCCGCGCGAAAAAGTTTACTCTAGCCCTGATGCTTGCAAGCACAGTATTTGCATGGAATGTATTTCTTGACAATATTCTGGAGCTTTACGACGCTCTTATCACGATGGTATTTATGCGCTCTTTTTTTTCACTCCTCCTGTATCTGCTGGTACGGCTTTACGGACCTGAAAAGAAAACGGAACTGGGAAATCCCCTGTGGCACCTGATGTCATTTCTCACCCTTGCCCCGAGCGGCATCGTTTTCAGTATCGTGTTGATCCCGGATCAGGAAGTGCGGGCACCCCTGTGGCTCACCTGCCTGTATACCGCCCTGCTCTTTCTCTCCCTGTTTTCCTTTATCGGGCTTCTGCGCGCCATCAACGTTCTGTCAAGACAACAGAAACTCGAGCAGCAAAGCCTTTATGCGGAGATGAACCGGCAGTACTACGAATCCATGAAGCGGCAGCACTTCGAGATCAGGCGCCTGAAACACGATCTCTCCAATCATCTGCACACGATCCAGCTTCTTCCCGACGCGGAGAAAGAAGATTACATCACCCACCTCCTGGAAAGTCCCGGCATGACCCGGAGAATGGATTACTGCGGCGACCAGACGGTGAACGCCGTACTGTCGGTAAAAGAGCAGCTCATGCAGGAACAGAATATCTCCCTGCGCCTGAAACTGGATATCCCGGAAGAACTGCCCTTTGCAGGCGCCGATATCTGCGTCCTGTTCGCCAACGCTCTGGACAATGCCATCGAAAGCTGCCTCTCTTTCCCGGAAGATAAACGTTTTATAGAAATGACCGCCCGCCATCAGAAAGGAATGCTGGCGCTCTCCGTCAAAAATCCCGCCTCTGTCACATTAGAAGCGGGAAATCCGTTGCCCTCCACCACAAAGCCCGACGCCAAAAACCACGGCTACGGGCTCCGCAGTATGGAAGAGATCGTAGATCATTATCAGGGCAGCTTTGAGATAAGTTCTGCGGACAATGTGTTTGAACTGTTTTTATATCTGCCGGAACAGGGACGCACGGTTCCTGCCTAGACAGATTCCTGTTTAAATGATATTTTCCTTCGTCCGATACCCTTCCCTGACCCAGAGATACAGCGCAAAAAACGTGATGACAACGCCCGTCCCCACACTCAGATATGCGCTGTGCCACCAGAAAATACGGATATCCAGCATATGCCAGAACCATCCGATCACAGGGATCACGGCGCCGACGGTCAATCCCCAATAACAGGCATAGCCGATCAGCGCAAATTGGGAGCGCCAGTTTCGGGAATGCTTGTACAGCACCCAGGCGGGTTTGTAATCTTCGCCGTAAAACAGTTTCATATAATAATCGAACATATTTTTTGAGGGAAGGCTTACATGCTCATATTTCCCGAAATACCACGTCGCGAGCACGATCAGAACAAACCCCACTGCATTGGCAATAAAGAGCGCTTCCCATCCAAATCCCCATACTCTCACAAGCGGATTCCACTCTCTCCCTAAATCCGGCGTATTCATGTATGTGACAAGCCCGTCCATCAGATGGATCAGCAGGTTTCCTGCAGAGAGACGGATAAAACGATATTTAGTATTCTTTCCCGGTCTCCAGAATACGAGACACAGCGCCAGTACCAATACCGCCGTCACAAACAATATAAGTTTTCCCTGCAAGCCTCCTGCTGCCATACTTTTTCCCCTTCCGGCTTTAAGCCCGCTGCCATACTTTTTTCCTTTCGGCTTCAAGCCTGCTGCCATACTTTCTCTTCGGCCTTACGCCAGTTCCAGCGCAACCTCGATCATATTCTTAAATTCTACGCGTCTCTCGTCAGCCGACAATTCCTCTCCCGTAAATACATGATCGGAAATGCTCAGCATGCTCAGCGCCTTTTTCTTCGCCTGTACAGCATTGATATAGAGCGCCGCGGATTCCATCTCCACAGCAAGTATTCCCGCATCCGCCCATTTCTTTGTACGGCTCGGATCAAAATTATAGAACGCATCCGCGGAAAGGACATTGCCGACTTTCACGCTGATATTTTTGTTCCGCGCAGCAGCAACCGCCTTCTCCAACAGCCCAAAATCTGCAAGAGGCGCAAAATGTCCCGGCACATCGAGCTGTCCCTGATAAGAGGAATCCGTGGAAGCCCCCATCGCTATCACAAGATCCTTCAACTTCATATCATCCTGCAGGGCTCCCGCGCTTCCTATTCTTATGATGCTCTCCACCCCGTAAAAATGATACAGCTCATAGGAATAGATCGCTATGGAAGGAATACCCATACCGCTTCCCATCACGGAAACTTCCTTCCCCTTATAAGTTCCGGTGTACCCGAGCATATTTCTCACCTGATTAAAGCAGACCGGATTCTCCAGCCATGTCTCCGCAATATATTTTGCCCTCAGCGGATCCCCTGGCATCAGTACCGTCTTTGCGATCTCCCCGTATTTCGCCTCGTTGTGCGGTGTCGGTGTGTAAGTTTTCTCCATTTCGATTCCTCCTCTTCCTGTACCTGCAAAGTGTTGTTCTAAACAGTAATATTATTCTTTTAATATAGCACAAATATTTCCCCTTTACTATTCAAATCTTCCCCGTTTCTGTGTATACTTATATCAAGAATTTTTAATGTACTGACAATGGAGGAACAAGCCCTTGAAAGAAAGTATTAAACCACCCGTAGAGATACGTTATCAAAGAGAACTCTCCGCCCTCGAGGCTGCCGATACCGCCAGAAAACCGCAGAACTGGCGGCTGTCGCCCCAGGCGGTCCGCACCTTTATCTTAGGAAGCCCGAAACCTGTTACATATCAGGGGGAGGCTGTCGCTATCCGGAAAAAATATTTCGGCAACGACGCGCTGGTGGAGCGCTGCATCGTCACACTGGCGGGAAACAGGGGACTGATGCTGGTGGGAGAACCGGGCACCGCCAAGACCATGCTGTCCGAACTTCTCTCCGCCGCCATCAGCGGCGTCAGCACCAATACCATACAGGGCACCGCGGGAACCACCGAGGACATGATCAAATATTCCTGGAACTATGCCCTTCTGCTGGCAAAAGGTCCCGGCAGGGAAGCCCTTGTCCCTTCCCCGCTCTACGTGGGAATGGAGCGGGGCATCCTGACCCGCTTTGAGGAGATCACCAGAACGCCTGCCGAGATCCAGGACTCCCTGATCAGCGTTTTGAGCGACAAGGTCCTGAACGTGCCGGAACTTGGGGACGAGGGTTTCCTGTTCGCAAGGCCGGGATTCAATGTGATCGGCACGGCGAATACCAGAGATAAGGGCGTCAACGAGATGAGCAGCGCCCTGAAGCGCCGTTTCAATTTTGAGACTGTCATGCCGGTGCGGGAAGTCTCTCTGGAAAAACAGATCATCCTGAACGAAGTGGAAGAACTGGCAAAGGAGAACGGCATCGACATGACGCCGGATGAGGAGGCGGCGGAACTTCTTGCCTCCACTTACCACGAACTGCGGGAGGGCGTCTCCTCCTACGGCCACAGGATCGATAAGCCCGGCGCCGTTATGAGTACCGCCGAAGCTGTCTCCGTCTACTACCAGACGATGATCTCCGGCTACTATTACGGCGACGGTTCCATCGATATGGACTGCCTTGTACAGAATCTGGTGGGCGCCGTCTCCAAAGAAAACAAAGAAGATCTCGGCAAGGTAAAAGAATACTTTTCTACCGTCATCAAAGATAAGAGCAGCAAAGAAGGTGGATTATGGAAAAAATATTACGAAGCGAGGAAATGGCTGAAATAGTGCTGCTCCCCGTCAGACATCACAGTCCCGCCTGCTCTTTTCATGTCAGAAAAGTGATCGAAGAATATCATCCTTCCGTCATCCTGATAGAAGGACCCGAAAATGCCAACGAACTGATACCTGTTATGGTGCATCGGGAAACGCAGGCTCCCTTTGCCATTTATTACTCCTATCACGACAAGGCGGGACTGCTGTCGGAAGAAAAAGAACATTATAAATGTTATTACCCTTTTCTGGATTACTCCCCGGAACTTGCCGCCCTGCGCGCCGCGGCAGAGCACGGGATCCCCGCCGCCTTTATGGACCTTTCCTACGGGGATATCCTCGCCGCATCCAAAGAAGGGGTTGGACTTCGGAAAAAAGAGGAAAAGAACAATTACAATGACGATTATCTGCTTTCCCGGAACGCTTATGTACAAAAACTCTGCGAAAAAGCAAATCTAAGAAACTTTGATGAATTCTGGGAAAAGTATTTTGAGATAGACGGGCTTTCCAAGGACAGCGATGCCTGGTTTTCGGACCTGCTGCTCTACTGCAGACAGGCAAGGGAAAGCACGCCCGAAGAAGTCCTTCAGGACGAAGGTTCTCTGGCAAGAGAAGCGCATATGGCGGAGGTGATCCTGCGGGCAGCGGAGGGAAAATTTACCAGGACATTCCCAAAGGCGGCTGCCGGCTCAGCACAGTCTTTTGTCCCCGATACGCAGGATGCGGATAAAAACGGCGCATCTTCCGTACCTCTCCGCATCCTGGCGGTCACGGGAGGTTTTCATACGCCTACCCTTTCTGCACTTTTGCGGGAATCCGCCGCTTCCGACAGGAAAAAAGCTGCGAAGAAAATCAAGGATCAGAATCAGAACGTCTACCTCATGCCCTATTCGATGGAGGCGGCGGACGCTCTGAACGGCTATGCCAGCGGCATGCCATACCCCGCCTTTTATCAGAAAGTGTGGGATAAATTTTCAGAAGTTCCCGACAACTGCTACCGGCAGACGGTCCTCGATCTTCTCGTGTCATGCGGAAAAGAAGTCCGGCGGAAAGAGGGCAACCTGTCAACCTACGATGAGATCTGCGCGGTCCGGATGGCAGACGGGCTCTCCGCGCTGCGGGGAAAAAGCCAGCCGGGCGCCTACGAACTTTTCGACGCGGTGCTGTCTTCCTATGTAAAGGGCGAGTACACCATCGCCACGAACGCGCCGATGCTGATCCTCAGAAAGCATATGACCGGCAATGCCGTCGGAAAGCTCTGCAGCCAGGCGCAGGTGCCGCCCATCATTCAGGATTTTGAGGCGCATTGCCGTCAGTTTTCTCTAAAAACGGGTTCCACGCTGGAAACAGAAGTTACTCTGTCCTTATTTTCTTCTGACAAACATCGGAGAGAAAGCTGCTTTTTTCACCGCATGCTCTTTCTGAATACTTATTACGCGAGAAGAGTCAAAGGACCGAACCTCCAGCAGCAGAAGGACCGCAACCTGATCCGAGAGATCTGGCGGTACAAATGGAACACGCAGGTGAATGCCGCCCTGATAGACGTCTCTGTCTACGGCGCCACGATAGAGGAGGCGGCGGGCAGCCTTGTCAAAGAAGAACTGAAAAAGGAGATCGGCGCGGGCGCCTGTGCCATCCTTCTCACCAGAGTGTTCGAGATGGGCTTGAAGGAACACCTTCAGAATGTCTATGACAGAGCACAGGAGCTGATCCGGCAGGATACGGATTTTTATTCCCTCGCAGACGCCCTCTCCCACTTCAAGATGATGCGGGAACTGGCATCCCTCTACCGGTCAAAACTGGACTTCGATCTGCTCATGGACCTGACGATCCGGAAGCTGATATCCCTGCTGCCATCCATGACCGCCGTCAAGGAGGAAGACCTCGGCAGGTGCATGGATGCCATAAAACTGCTCTATCAGTTGACAGAGGAAGACACACAGGAGGAATTTTTTGAGATCCTTATGCGGATGCAGAAAGATACACAGATACAGGCAGGCCTGGACGGCTGTATCCACGGCATTCTTTACGGAGGCGGCAGGGAAGATGCCTCTCTCATCGAACACGCCGCTCTCGGCTATGTGCAGGGTACAAAGGAACAGATGAAGAAGACCGCCCTTTTTTTCCGCGGGTTGTTTTTCTCCGCGAGAGATCTTATCTTTATCGGCGGGCAGATCCTGAATATGCTGGACACATTTCTGCAGCAGACAGAAAACGAAGAGTTCATGGAACTCCTCCCGGAGCTCCGCATGGCTTTCACATACTTCACACCGAGGGAGATCGATAAGATCGCGGAGAAAGCGGCATCCCTCCACGGCAGGAGCGGAAAGGATATCACAAGGCTGAAGGAGATTCCTCCCGACTGGTATGCTTACGGGAAGGAACTGGATACTTATATCGGGCAGAGGATCAACGGAGATATCGTATGACAGATGAACAGGAACTTTTAAACAGATGGCGGCTTGTGCTCGGAAAATATGCGGCGGATGCGCTCCCGTTTTCGGGCAATACCCTGCATTATATGGACATGGAGGAGGCTCTCGACTTCCTGTATTCCAGAGAATACAGCGAGGAGCAGGGTATCCGGCAGGAGGATCGTCAGGGCGGGCGGGAAAACAGCAAACTCACGGTCCCTTCATGGCTGCAGCAGGTAAAAAAACTGTTCCCAAAGCAGACCGTGGAAGTCATGGAGCGCCATGCATTGGAAAAATATAATATGACCGAACTTTTGACGGACCCGGAAGTTCTGCAGAAATTAGAGCCGAACCGGGAACTGTTAAAAACGATTCTCACCTTAAAGCACATGATGAAGGGTGAAGTACTGGACATGGCGAAGGAGATCGTGCGCAAGGTTGCGGAGGAACTGACGAAAAAGATGGAGCAGGAACTGAAACGATCCTTTTTCGGCAAACTGGACCGAACCTCCTCGAGCCCCGTAAAATCCGCCCGGAATCTGGATATCAAAAAGACCATACGGCAGAACCTGAAAAATTATGACACCGAACAGCAGCAGCTTGTCCTGAAACAGGTTTACTTTAACTCCCGCATGAAACGCTATAATACCTGGCGGGTGATCCTCTGTGTGGATGAGAGCGGCTCCATGCTGGACTCCGTCATCCACAGCGCTGTCATGGCGGGTATTTTTGCAAAGCTGCCGATGCTGGATGTGAAGCTTGTCATATTTGACACGACGGTGGTGGACTTGAGCGGCTATGTGGAAGATCCGGTGGAGACGCTTATGAGTATTCAGCTCGGCGGCGGCACGAATATTTCCGGCGCTCTCTCCTACTGCGAGACACTGATCGATTTTCCCTACCGGACCATGGTCGTTCTGATCTCCGATCTCTATGAAGGCTACGGATATCAGAATCTTTACAGCGTCAGTAAGGGCATCATCGAGAGCGGCACAAAGCTGATCGCTCTGACCGCCCTGGATATGGAAGCCAACCCCTGTTATGACAGACATGCCGCAGCCGCGCTCGCAGGGCTCGGCGCCCATGTCGGGGCGATGACGCCGGAGGAGTTGGCGGAGTGGATCGGGAAGATCATATAAATATATAGTGTATAAATTAAAGGAATAGCGGAATGACTGACTGGAAAAAAGAATTAGCGGAGATCGATGACGAATATTTAACAGGGCTCACCAACAAAGGGATCTTGAAGAGAGCTTACAAGGACAAGGAAACGATACCTGTAAAAATTATGGAAACAGCAGAAGAAGCTGTTCTGCAAGTGGACAATGAGACGGTCACTTTGTGTATCCCACTGGGTCAGAGTAAATGCACCTGTCCGTCAAGAAGTATTTGCAGGCATATTATTCTCGGTATACTGGTATTAAAGGAATCTGTCTGCAGTGAGGATCATACTTCTATGGGGACACAATTTATAGATTCTCCGGAAGATAATGCAGTTACCGAATCTTCTGACAGCTTTCCTCCCAAACAGGATGGTATTATTGATTTACCCGATGAAACACTTTCCGAGCAACATAATACTGCTGAACTTTTTAATAGTTCTTCTATTCAGAAACGGCTCTGGAATGAAATCCTTTCCTATCCGGAAAAAAATCTGTGTAAAATCATGGGCACACGACACCTTACCTCCTTTTTGGATAAAGCAGGTAGAAATCTTTGTCCGGAAATAGAAGAATCTTCCGTTTTTACTATACAGCTTCCCGGTCAGGATACCACGGTAAAACTCCTCTCCCCTCTGGAATATTCTTCCTGTACCTGCCACAAAAAGGATCTCTGCATCCATAAGGCGGAAGCTATCCTCTGGTGCAAGCTGAAAGCCGGCAGGCTTTCCCTGAAGGATCTCGATGAATCCCGGAAAAAGGAGATATCTGTCGATCCGGAGCAGGTGAAAAATGCCGCCTCCCAGATGAAAGATTATCTGGAGGAGCTGATGGCAACCGGGCTTTCCAGAGTTTCCCCGGATGTGGCGGATTCGCTGGAACGCTTTGCGATCATCAGCCACAATGCCGGTCTTGCCGATCTCGAGAGGGCATTCCGGGCGCTCGGCACGCTATACCAGTCATATTTAAACAGGCAGGCGTCTTTTCTGACTGCCGATCTGATGAAAAGGCTCGTCGGACTATACTCCAAAGTAAATATTCTTCTGGAAACGGAGGATACCGCCTGCCTTGCGAAGGAGGCGGGGACCTTCCATGCGGATTATCTTCCCGCCGGTAATCTGAATCTCGCCGGTATCACAATGGAACATTTCGAGGATGCCGCAGGATATGAGGGGGAGACGGTCTATTTTCTGGAGACGGATTCAAACAGGTGGTATACTTATACTACAGCGCGCCCCGTTTTTTACGATCAGCGGAAGAAATGGGGAAAGCCGCAGAAGGCGGAAGCCCCCTGGGGGCTCACCTGCTCTCTGGAGAACCTGATCATGCTGCGGATCCATCTTGACAACGCAAAGTGCGATGAGCGAAGACGCCTCTCATCCAGCAAAGAGACAAAAGGCGAGATCACAGGAAATTTCCAGCCCGATCCGGAGAACGTTCCGGGCTGGTATTATGAAGATTTCGGAAAATTATTTTCAGAACGGATCACAGAACAAAATATCCGGGGACAGGATCTGGTATTGATACAGCCCGCCTTCTGTGAGAGAGCTACTTTCTCCAAAACGGACCAGTCGCTCTCCATGACTTTATATGACAGGAAAAAGCGGGAGATCATACTGGAACTCGCCTACTCCAAAGAGGAGGCGAAAAATATCCGCTATCTGGAAAGGATCAGGGAGGATGAGCCGCCCTGCTTTATCGGCAAAATCTATTTGAGGGACGGACGCATCCGCCTGATCCCGGTGGATACATGGAAGCTGACGCCCTGACCGGAATCAGCATACGCACGATAAAAAATGAGTAATAGATCATGGGAAACGATCAAAAGAATGCCAGAAAGGACTATAATCCGCATGTATTCGCAAAACAGAGAAGATTACTTTGAAGAATTTTTTACGGAGATCGGCTCCATCTTAGAAGATCTGTGTCAGAGCGGTTTCCATACCGTTCATGGCAGCACTTTGCAGGAATTAGAGGAAAAGGCAGACACCGCCGCCCAATGCGGCATGAAGCATCTCTCCGAATTGCTGGGCGCCCTGCGCGAAGAACTGTTCAGTAACAGACACCGGATATCCGCCGCCAAGAGCGCCGATTCGCTTTCCGCAAAATATTATACAAAGCTGGTAAAATATATGCAATTCGGCATGGAAAAGACCGCCTATGACAGGGGGAAAAATTATTATCTGGCGGAGAGAGATAAGGAGGATAATACAGGTGAAACTAACAACTATGACAATTGAAGAAATATGTGTTGCGAAAGAAAATCAATTGTTTGACCGAAAAAGTGCCAAAATTGAGTCAACAGCTATTGCTACTCCGATCATCGCTTTTGCAAATGCCGATGGTGGTTTGTTAGCCGTAGGAATTGAAAACAATGGCGAAATTACAGGAATAGATGATTTTACGAAAAACATAAATGAAATTTTGTGGGCATCTTTAGATTTCTGTCGGCCATCGATTATAATTGAAACAGAAATAACAGATTGTATAGACAGTCAGGGAAGAAACAATCATCTATTGTTGATCCGAATTCCTCAAAGCAGTGAACTTCATGCAAATCATCGTGACGAAGTATTTTTGCGTATCGGTGACAAATCAAAAAAACTTACTTTTGATGAAAGATTGCAATTAATGTACGCCAAAGGCACAAGATATTATGAAAATGAACCTGTATATGGCAGCAGTATAGATGACATTGATATGGATGTTGTCGCTGATTATTGTACAAAAATAGGGTATGGCAAATCGCCGGAAGAATTTATCAGCCAAAATAAAAAATTTATTGTAAATACAAATGAACGTCAGGAAATGAGCGGAGCCGCAATACTGCTTTTCGGCAAAAATCCTCAATTGTTTTTTGAACGCGCCAGAGTACGTTTTATACGGTATGAAGGCACAGAAGCCAGAGTCGGCACCGCAATGAATGTGGTAAAAGATAAAATTTTTGAGGGACGGATTTTAGATCTGGTGGAAAAGACGATTGAGTTTGTCCGAAGCCAGATAAAAGAGCATACTTATCTGGGACCTGACGCCAAATTTATAACTGAACCGGAATATCCTGAATTTGTGTGGAAGGAACTTATTGTAAATGCTGTTGCCCACCGTGATTACAGTATTAAAGGAACAGACATTCAAATTAAAATGTTTGACGATCATATTACTGTGGAGAGCCCGGGAACGCTCCCAGGTATTGTCCGCCTGAATAATATGAGGGAAACTCATTTTTCAAGGAATCCAAAAATTGCTGAATTTCTCCATGAATACAAATATGTACGTGAATTCGGTGAAGGTATTGACAGGATGTATCTCGAAATGGAGCAGGCGGGATTGCCTGAACCCCAATATCAGACACAGGCTTTTATGCTGCATGCAACAATTAAAAATAAAAAATCTTTAGAAACCTTAAATTTAGATAACACCCAAGTTAACACCCAAGTTAACACCCAAGTTAACACCCAAGTTAAAATACTGGAATTTTGCAAAATACCGAGAAGCAAAAATGAAATAACAGCTTTTTTGGGATATAAAGATGCAAAAAGTATTGCAAAGAATCATTTAAAGCCTCTCATTATGGCTGGAAAACTGACAATGACAATTCCGAATAAGCCGAACAGTAAAAATCAAAAATATGTTGTAAAACAATAACCTATCAGGAGAGAAACGAACTCTAGAAAACAAATAAATAGAAACTGGAGGATCAAAACAACCATGAGAATCTCAAGAGAAACACATAACGAAAGTATAATGAAACTGTTGGAAAAACTGAATCTGGCGCCAGAACATCTGGATCTTCTGGAGCGTTATCTGTCCGGCGAAAAGGGGGAAGAAGTCCTGAAGGATCTTCCCTACAAAAATCTGACCGCATCCCATCAGACGGACACTACCGTTTTTGCCGGTCTCTTTAAACATGGCAAAATGGAGGAAGCGGGGAAACTGTTCCACATCCTTTTTGCCATCGGCGGCACAAGCTGTACTTCCCTGCTGCCCCGCGGTATCGGCGGCGGCAACGGTCTTGCATATCTGTGGAAACTTCCCGTCGACACGGACAAAGCTCTTGCTGTTTACGCTGCGGATGCCGGTATCTACCAGTACCGTATCGCGACAGGGATCCAGCAGATCATAAAGCTGACAAACCGCGATGCGGAAGCTGTCAGGAGGGCTTATCTGCTTGCAGACTATCCACAAAATGTAAAAAATATACCTAATATAGATATGCATCCCTGCGGCAGCGCCAAACTGATATTACTTGCCGCCTATTTCCTGATCAAATATCCGGATGCCGGAAAACTGCTTCAAAAAGAGGAGAAACAGGGCGGCATTCTCACCGGCATCAATAAATTTTTCGGGAAAACGCCGGAAGCGGGCCGTCAGGTGAAAGATGAGGATATCCCTCTGATGCAGCAGTATGAGGATATTCTGGTCAACAATCTGATCAACATATACGATGCCCACACGATGCCTGCCTCCATCATGCAGGACATCAAGCAGGCGATCAGACAAAATCAGATCACCGACAACATATTAAAACTTTCCAACAGGAAGTGTAAAATTTCCACCTATACCCTGAATCTTCTCGGTGGAACAGCGCTTCTCAATTTCACTCTGTCGGACATTTTGAGAAATGTCGTGAAAATATGTTTTGCCGTGAGCGTTCAGGATATGTTCACCGTCGCCGTCACAGTCAGCAACGGACTATGGATGGATATCCGATACAGAGGCGGGGATTACGACGATCTTTTTGATATCGATCAGAGAGCTCTGATCCTGCAGGCGGCCTCCAGAAATCTGGATATGGTTCTGAAAGTACAGTTTCGCAAGAATAAAGCAGCCTTTATCCAGATTCTGGATCGCGCAAATGCCCATGACTCTTCCGTTATGATGAAAATTCTTGAACAGGAGGATAAATCGCTCTTTCTTGAAAGGCAGAAAGACGGCACGAAGGAGCGGGATAAGCTGATCAATCTGATCACAGAGAGATGTCCCAAGATCAATGAAGCAAAAAAATATCTGCGGGGCGAGATGGAACTGTCTGATTTTCTCTTTTACGAAGATCAGATCTTTACAAAGTACGGATACGGCGGCAATGTCTCACAACTGAATCAGTTATTACAGACTTATGCAGAAACATATCTTGACCATGATTTTTATAACCGGGCAATGATCTATTATTTCCTGAGCGGCACTACCTATTTTTTCTATTGGGGAATGATCGTGAACGGTACGCTCAATACACAGAATGTCAGGAAGATGTTTTCATCCTTCGAAAAAGAGCATCTTGACGCGGTGCACCAATTAAAGTTCTACTCCATGATGTACCAATATTTTTATAACGAAAAGCACAAAGAACTGTTAAAAAATACGACCGTGGAAATCTTCTGTAAATATATCACCATAAACCGGGAGGAGATTCTTTCAGCTTTCAAAGAAGCCGACGCTGTCAGCAGAGTTTTGGCTTTAACAGTCTTGAGTAAAGATCCGGAAAAAAATAAAACGGAAATCCTGTCCTATGCCCAGGACGGTTCAAAACTTGTAAAAGAAACGATCTGCGATATACTTTGCCAGCAGAAAGACTGGGAGACAGAAATTCTGGCATTTCTTTCCTCCAAGAAAGCGGCGGAGAGAGAACTTGCCGTCCGCACACTGGCGAAATGGGATTCCGAAAAATATCAGCCGGAGCTTATGGCTTTGCTGGAAAAAGAGAAAAACGGTAAAGTGCGGGCATTGCTGCAGGATCTTTTCAATGCGGGCGTTTCTCAGGCAGGCAGCGTATTAACTCTGCAGGATCTTGTGAAGCAGATACATAAGGGCGGGAAGAAACGCACCTTGGCATGGGCTTATGAGACGCCTTTCTCTGAAGTACATAAGAAGGCTGCGGGTGACAATGTCGGCGACAAACAAAATATTTCCGAACCGATATTGGCGAATGAAGAATATCTGCAGGCGATCCTGCTCAGCTATGCTTCCATGTCGACCTGCGGCGTCAACAAAGACGCAGCGGCTCTGGCGGCAGAACTGAATGAGGCAGAGTTTGCGGTCTATGTCAATGAACTGTTCGATAAATGGCTCGCCCTCGGCGCGGAGGCAAAGAAGCGCTGGGTGCTCTACGCCGCATCCATCCATGGCGGGACAGACATCATCAAAAAGCTCCAGCACCAGATCAATGAATGGCCCCAGCACTCGAGGGGCGCCATCGCCGCGGACGCCGTGCAGGCGCTCGCTTTGAACCCAAAACCCGAAGCACTCCTCATCGTGGACAGCATCTCCAGAAAATTTAAATTCCGTCAGGTAAAGGCTGCGGCCGCGGAAGCTTTGAAATTTGCCGCAGAGCAGCTCGGCATCACGACGGAAGAACTGGCGGACCGCATCGTGCCGAACCTCGGCTTTGACGAAAAGATGGAGAGGCATTTCGATTATGGCGAAAGATCCTTTACCGTGACGATCACGCCTGCCCTGGAGATAGAAGTCTTTGACGAGAGCGGCAAGAAATTAAAGAACCTTCCTGCACCCGGCAAGAAGGACGACCCGAAAAAATCCGCGGAGAGCTACGCTGCCTTCAAAGAGATGAAAAAACAGATGAAGACTACCGTGAACAGCCAGAAAATGCGCCTGGAGATGGCGCTCTCCACCGAACGGAAGTGGACCTGCGAGGCATGGAAAAAACTCTTTGTGGAAAACCCGATCATGCACCAGTTTGCGATCGGGCTGATCTGGGGGATCTATGAAGACAATAAACTGACGCAGACTTTCCGGTACATGGAGGATGGCAGTTTTAATACGGAAGAGGAAGAAGAATTTATTCTCCCGGAAAACGACAGGATCGGCTTAGTCCATCCTGTGGAATTATCCGAAGAATCCATCACTGCATGGAAAACGCAGCTTGAGGACTACGAGATCACCCAGCCGATCGAACAGCTCTCCCGCCCTGTCTACCACATGACGAAGGAGGAGGCGGACTCCAAATCTATGGAACGTTTCGGCGGATATATCCTGAATGACCTGTCCCTGATCGGTAAGATGCAGAATATGGGCTGGTACCGCGGACAGGCGGAAGACGCAGGCATCTTTTACTATTTCTACCGGGAGGACAAAGAACAGGGATTGAGGGCGGAACTCAACTTCTCCGGCACTTATGTCGCGGGAGAAAATGAGGATGTCACAGTTCTCGACGTGAAGTTCAACAAAAAGATCAGCGAGCTTTCCGAGCGGTATTTCAGCGAGATCGTTATGCAGACCGCAAGAGCCGTCTCCTCCAGCCAGGAGAAAAACGAATTCTGGAAGGATGACAAATAATTTCTGAAACACGAAAATTTTCTTCATCTAATAAAGGGCTGCTGCGCGCAGATTTAAAACCTTCGCACAACAGCCCTTTCATATTCTTACCAGCGTCCGCCCCCATTAACTACATATTTATTTTCGTCACACCCTCAGGCTTCGTCATTCCGCTCGCTTTCATCTCATCATATTCTACCTCTTTCCTGTAATTGCGGGCGATCAAAAAAATACCTAACAAGATCGCAAGAATCGAGACAGCGATCATGACATATGCCGTCGACATCTGCGCAGGTCCATAGAGAACAAGGCATTCCCCGTCCGAGTAGGAGGAAAGCATCTCTTCCACTTCACTCTCCGTATAGCCCATGTACTCCAGTTCTTCCCGGAACGCATTCTCCAGACCCTTTAACTGTTTGTCCATTTTTACTGCTACACCTTCAAAATGAACTCCCGTCTGCGGATAATCTCCTCCCTCCAGATATTCATATGTCTCATTTGTCAGCGTATCCATATCATCCAGATCAGCTTTACGGATATAAACTGCTGCCATTCCTCCCTCCCCCACCGGGATCATGTAATAATAACCGGTAGTTTTGGACGCTGTTCTGGAATTTTCATACTGCGTATAACTCTCTTCACTGGCAAAACTTCCAAGACTGTAAAAAATCTCTCCTTTGATATGCTGTCCCTTTTTCAGTCCGTTCTCCAATACATAATCATAATCATGGGATGGCATTAAAATATTCGGAAAATCTCCCTCTTTTATCAATACGCCGAGAAAGATGCATCCTAACAATAAAACTATTATTGAAAATCCTGATATACTTCTTAATAATCTCCCTATCATTCTCTTTTCCACTTCTCCTGTTTATGTCCTTCTTTTTCCAGACGGCTTCTCAATTCTTCCAGGAAGTCCAGAAACTTTTCTCTCTCTTCTTTCTGGACCATATTGGCAATACCAGCCATCGTTTTGCTTCCTGTATCATTGATATTAAACTGCTCGCCATGATCCCCATAGTTTTTGCGGTAAATAAGCCATGCCTGCTGATACTTCGCATAATATGTCACGCCGACCACAGCGCTCATATCCACAAAATACGGTTCCGTATGTTGAGTCAATTCCCTGTCTATCTGGACGAGCCCTACCCTGCTGTCACTTTTCCTATACCCGACAATATAATGATAATATGTCGTTGTATTCGTATCAAAAACCAGTCCTTTTTCAAATTTGGAAGTTGTCTGGCTCGCATGAAGAATTTCATAACTGTCTCCATCCTCCACCGCCTCATTCCACATCTTACGCATCACTTCTTTTTTCCTTTGACAATCCGCAGCGTCATACACTAATTCTTTCGGTTTTTTTGAAAATAAACCCATCTTTTTTCCCTCCTTCTGTTAAGACTGCTGTCAAAAATATCATATCACCTCCCCTCTTTTCCGTAAAGCCGGCAGTCCTCTATATTCAGAAAAATTTTTTGACAAACATATTCTGCGGATGTAGAATCTATTCATATTCTTTATTTTGGCAAATAAAATGCAATCCTGCCTGGCATTAACCAAAGTGCCACGTCTGCGCGGAGTTATTGATTTGCTGAATGAAGTATTAAAATGACATAACACAGACTTGCTGAAAAGGATCAAAACAGATGAAAAACAGAATTGGTTTTCTATTCGATGATCATAAAAAGAAAAGAAGTATTTTTCTCATTCTTACATTATGCATGACGATTTTTATAATCGGTATGCTCGTCTCCTGCGGACATAATCCGCAGGAAACAGAGCCGCAAAATGATATTTCCGCCGATACTTCTTCCGATATTTCCTCTGATACTTCCTCGCCGGCAGATACTTCCGAAATATCTGAAGATCCGGAACACACTGACATTTCGGACGCAGATACACAGACACAGGCTTTCAACTATAATCATGATTACAACAAACTCATCCGCTGTTACAATGGAGATGTCTATCTCTCCGATGAAAATGGTATCTATCTCATAAAAAACGGGACAGGACCGGAAGAGCTTATCATTGAAAATACCTACCGCCCTACCCGGGGCATAGAAATATATGACCACTATCTTTATTTTTCCGGCTCCCTACCGGGAGAAGATGAGACTTCCTCCACCATCTATCGCATGGATCTAAACACTTATGAAGTAGAAGATATGCTCTCAACTTTTGAACAAACGTTTGATCAACTATACAACATTTCTGTCTACGAAGACGAACTGTACGCTTCCTGTGAATTTCCCGGCTTGAAGGTTGGTTTTAAGCTGGATCAGAACGGAAATATCACCGGACAGTTGGATGAAAATGCGGAAGACTTTCTCTATAAAGAATACAATGAATATATGAAGCTCGAGGCGCAGATAATGAATGCCGGATATGATACGGAGGAATACTGGAAACTGACGGAGAAGCTCCACGAAAAATATCTTGCGCTGACGGATGTTGCCTCCTGCAAAAAAATACTGCATGGCAGCCAGATCGTCAGCCGTTACGAGAATGAGGCTGTAAGGAATATCTATCTGGAGACAGAAGACGGTGAATACAAATTTTTATGTGAAGACATCGGCTTTCCTTCCCTTGTGACGGAAGAAGGCATTTATTATGCCTCCACCGAATCAGGCGATATCTGGTTTATGGATTACAATTTTGACAATGAGCCAAAAACACCACAGCTTTTCTACGAGAGTGATCCAATGCTGCTTGAAAGTATCTCCCTTGTAAATTATGATGCCGATCATGTCTATCTGCTAAAAAGCGAACATATCGGTTTTGATGCGGAAGACATGCCTTTATTTGAGACTTACCTGATCCGCGTCTCACGAAAGGACGGCGACGCGGAGGAAGTCTATCAATTTGAGGAAGGCTTTGATGCATTCGGAATGACGAACCGCATTTACAAACATAACGGTATATATGATAACAAAATGTATCTCGAATCCCATGAGATCATAAATCTTGATCCGAAAGCAAACAGCATGCAGACAGCAGGATAGCCCTTATAATCTAAAGCCAAGATTTGAAAACCGGTGCAGCCTGCCCTTCTACAGACTGCACCGCAATTTTTAAACTTCATCACTTTCTATCTCTATGATCTTTGTTCCGACCTTCTCCACAAAAGCGGCATCATGTTCCACCAACAGCATCGTGGGACGGTATTTCATCAGAAGTTCCTCTATCTGCATCTTGGAAAAGACATCTATGAAATTTAGGGATTCATCCCAGATATACAGATGCGCCTGTTCGCATAAACTTCTGGCGATCAGAACCTTTTTCTTCTGTCCCCCGCTGTAGTCTTCCATATTCTTTTCAAACTGTCCCCTTCCCAGATCCAGTTTTCGGAGCAGCATTAAAAAGTTTGTGATGTCTAACTGATACTTCTCCGCATAATCTGCAAGACTTCCCTTTAGATGAGATGTATCCTGCGGCACATAGGATATTTTCAGACCTCCTGCTGTAGTAATCGTGCCTTTATAACGGATCGGATCGGCGAGAGACATACTATGCTCAATCTCTTTGTCGGCTCTCTCCTCCGCCGTCTGGATGATCGCCTTTAATATACTGGATTTTCCACAGCCGTTTTTTCCGTGAAGCACAACACATTCTCCGTTTTTTACTTCAAAACCTACAGTGCCAAGATCCCTGCGGCTCCCGTCAGCATGCTCATAATAAATACACACATCGGATAAATTTACGAGCACTTCCTTGTGATGCCTTAAAGGGAAGAATTTCAAATCCTCCACTGTCTCCAGATTCTTCAAAAGTCCGGACTTCTCTTCGATCGCTTTCTCTTCCCGGTGTTCCAGATTCTTGCGGCGTTTCTCCATTCTCCTTGTCTTTTCTCCGATATATGCCCTCCTCCCTTTATTGGACATCCCTTTTTTCTTTACTTCCTCCGCCGCCTTTTTCCCTATCTTTCTGGATTCGATCTGATCCGCCCACTCTTCTTTCATGCGGGCGGACTGCTCCAGCCTCCTGATATCCTTTTTCAGTTTTTCATTTTCCTGCAGTTCCCAGTTATCCCTTCTCTTCTTCTCCTCCCACCAGGTAGAAAAATTTCCCTTATATATTTCTATATTCGTTTTATTGATCACAAGAATATGATCGACACACTGATCCAGAATATCTCTGTCATGGGAAACCAGAATAAAACCTTTCTTTTGCTTTAGATAATCCCTGATGGTTTCCCTGCCCCTCACATCCAGATGGTTGGTGGGCTCATCTATCAGCAAAAATTTATGATCCTGTGAAAACAAAGCCGCCAGCATCACTTTTGTCTGCTCCCCGTTACTCAAAGTACGGAAAGGACGATACAACACATCCTCTTCCACATGAAGAAGAGAAAGCTCCTTACAGAGTTTCCACAGCTCATACTCCGGGTATATCTCATCCATATTTTCCAGAAAAGTCTTCTCCCTGTCCCGTATAGAAAACGGAAAATAATCAAAACTTTCCTCGCAACTGATATTTCCCCTGTACTCATACTCGCCCATGAGAAGTTTTAAGAAAGTCGTTTTTCCTCTTCCGTTTCTTGCAACAAACCCGAGTTTCCAGTTCGTATCTATCTGAAAAGATACATTTTCAAAAATATTGTCCGAACTCCCCTCATAATGGAAAGTCAGATCATTTACACTGATCAATGACATATAAATTCTCCTTTCATCTTTCTCTACTCACCATGCAGCTCGTGCGCCGCTTTAGCAGCAATTTTCAAGTGTCATGGTACTTTTGCACGATTCTGTACAAAATAAAAGATGCAGAAATATTTCCTGCATCTCCATTTTCCAAAAAAGTAACGAACAAAACCGATCAGCGCATATATTTTATCTCTGCCTGAAAGTCTTTATCTGTCACAACTATTCTGATATCAAAAAGGATTCATGTGAAAATATTCCTGCCTGCATGACGATCACACTTTCGAGGTAGTCGCTAATATGCTCAAGCCAACCAGAAATTGGTTTTATGCACGGCATTAGCCCTCCCTCACGGAAATAAACCGTCCCCGATTTGCTTTTACTGTTCTCTGTCATGCTTTTTTCAATTAAATGATCAACAGGTAATAATAATCACACGCACACCTCTTTCTTTTTAATCTTAAAACCCCAAACAGCACACTGTACGAACTGCTCTTATAGTTAAATGCTGTAAGAGTTTGTAGCTGTTTTATAATATAGACCTTATGATATCTTTTGTCAACTATGAAAATTATTAAGTTAATAGCGGTATTATTCAAAGGGCTCCTGACCATTTTATATTCTTACCTGTTGACTAAGATACTTACCAAATAATATAGAAGGTTGAACTGTAACTTATTCATAATAATTTAGGTTCAATATCATTAAGTTGATTTTGACAGTAAAAAATAATAATGATATAATCGAATCTGCAAACCGAAATCAAGCTGCTGTCTTTCAAGCGGCGATACGAGCATATGTAGCTATATGCGAGTCGGTTTGTATTAGCAAACCGAAATTTGTACTGCATATTTGATCAGGAGGAACATTATGAAAATTGAACATTTAAAAAATAACGAAATTGATATTGCAGTCGTTTCCGGTGATGCGATGGTGATCGTTGATACGCAATCGGCTTTGGATCTGGCAATGACTGTAAAGTATGAGGCAGGTACAGATAAAATTGCGATTGATAAGAGAGTAATCTGTGAGGATTTCTTTATTCTCAGCACAGGTGTAGCAGGTGAGATCCTTCAGAAATTTATGAACTATCATGTAAAGGCAGCTGTCTATGGAGATTATTCCCACTATACCAGTAAACCGCTGAAAGATTTTATATATGAGTCAAATCATGGAAAAGACTTTTTCTTTGTGTCAACAAAAGAAGAAGCGATTCAGAAATTGACAGAAACACAGTAACAGTTATGTACAAATTTCGGTTTTTTAATATGTGACAGAGAGCAGGATTCAGAGGTTGATGAAAAATATATGATAAAGATAATTATCATCGGCAGTCCCGGTTCCGGAAAAAGTACTTTTGCAAGAAAATTAAGAGATATCACAGATATTCCGCTGTACTATCTGGATATGATATGGCACAAACCGGATCGGACAAATATATCTCAAGAAGAATTTGATACACAGTTGAACGATATCTTACAGAAAGACAGATGGATCATTGACGGAAATTATCAACGCACCCTTGAAAGCCGTTTAGAAAAATGCGATACTGTCTTTCTCATGGATTTTCCTATTGATGTCTGTCTTTCAGGTGCGGAGTCCCGTATCGGAAAGAAACGGGAAGATTTACCCTGGATAGAACATGAATTTGATGAAGAATTCAGACAATGGATCATTGACTTTCCCGAAAACCGACTGACACAAATATACCAGAAAATCGAAAAGTATAGGCATAATAAAGATATAATCATTTTTAAATCAAGAAAGGAAGCAGATGAATATCTTGACAGTCTACTACATGTTGTATTGTAAAATTCTATTGTTTTATATATTTTAAATCTTTTTATATAATGTTTCACAAAATATTATTGTTTCATAAATATGTTTCACAAAATTCAGTTCAATATGTTGTGGTTAAAATGTTTCACGTGAAACATTATCTAGTGGTTAAATCAATATTAAAACGGAATGTTTCACGTGAAACATTCCGTTTATAAAATTTTTCATATATAAGTCAATCACTAATCTCCTACAATATCTAGTTTTTATTAAGTCAATAACCTTGCCGTAAGCAATCACTTGGCTCGTTATTTGCGGAAATAAAAATACAAATTATGATTAATATTCTCCATTATATTCTTCTGAAAAAGACACCTGAACAAGATCAATATGATATGGAAGATAAATATTTCTACATCATATATACAGTCATTACTTTCAAATTTCAGATACATCACCCAAAAACTTTTCAACTTGGAAAATATATTAGAAAACACTGACTAATATAACTATAATAATCACAAAAATGATATTAAATATCCAGACCCACTTATTACCCAAATTCATCGTATATGCAAACTCGCTTTGTGGTCTCTTGATAATTACTCTTTTATCTCCTCTGTTGAAATATAGCCTTCCAGTTAACCAACCGTCATCTCTATTACCTGATTTCATAAAGTTCTCCTTTTCAACTTCCGGTCTAACACGATCACTCCATAAGTTTCTTCGATAGTGCGATCAATTCTATCTTTGCCCTCTCAGCATCAGGTGTAATATAAGAAATACAATTTAAAATCTGATGTGCTATATGTACCCTTTCCAAATATAACTTAAATTCTTGATCAGACATATATTCCTGATCTTTATTTTCTTTTATTTCATCCTTCTGTATATCATCAACTTCTGTTTTATTTTTTTCTATTCCATCTTCTCCAACATCTGATACTCTTTCACATTTATCTCTATCCAAAATATCCTTTTCTACAATATTATCTGTATTGTCAACTTCTATATCTTCGACAATATTTTCATTTTCAACTGCCGCTACTTCTTTCTTCTCCTCAAAAACATGCAGATTTCCGATAACGATATTCACCTTATCGATCAAAACTTTCAAAGCATCTATCTTCTTATGATATGCTGCATTCTCTTCCTCATACTTCTTCTTTTCCGAAGTATCCGCTTCAATCTGTTCTCTATGGATATTCTCCGCATTTCTCGGAGAAAAAACTTTAAAATCCTCATCTTCCTTCTTTGAAAGTTCCCTCAGATAAGAATTTATCTCCTCTATTCTAAATTCATTCTGATTTACCAGATTATAAACTTTTCTTTTTTCCTCCTCCAGCACATCCAGCACTTCTTCCAACACTTCTATATTTTCTCTCATCTGTACCACATCTCCAATCTGCGAATTTCAAATCTATGCACCGAGAACAGGTTCCTCATATGCAAACAATACCTCATTAATCTCAAAAATATCATAAATACCATTTTCTAAAAAATAACTGACAATGATATCAAATTTGGAACTGTTGGAGATAGAATACCCTGCCCTGTTCATCAAATCCTTTGTCTCATCCAATGACAATTCCAAAGCGATTGCAAAAGAAAAAACAGTTCTTTTTGTGGGAAGATAATTTACATTGTTCCTTATTTTTGAAAAATGCCTGCGGTCTATATTTGCCTTTCTGTAGACAACAGAATCTTTCAATCCTCTCTCATCTATCAATCGAAGCAGCATCTGAGAAAATGTCTCGTCCATATTTTTGATCAGTTCGTCCAGACTGCGTTCCGACTTTTTAAATTTCTTTTTCTTCGCCGATCTTGCTGATTGCTCGGAAGGATGAGGATCACTAAACATTTGAGGAGCAGCGAAAACCGGTGCTGCAGCTGACGGAAGACTTTCCCTTGTCTCATCAGTCGGTAAAACTTTCGCCGCCGGTATCTTATCTCTCACCTCATCTGTCGGTAATTTTCCTGTTGCAGAGTAAAATACGGGACTATCATCGTTTTCACATAATGTCCGAAGATCATTTTCTTCAAAAACAGATGATCTTACCCTTTCCCTTCCTCTCCTGTTATCAGAGAAAAACTCATTATTTTCATCGACATAATGATCATCAATATATTCTTTTACATCAGAAAAAAGCTTCTGTCCCACCGAAAAAGAATTTCTGTCATATAAAACAAGATAGATCAGCATGTCGTACTCCGACAAAAAATCAGTAAAAGCAGAAACCGCCGCTTTCATCGCTCTGTCTTTTGGAAAACCATAATTACCTGAAGAGAGAAGAGGAAAAGCTATCGAATCGCATTTCTTCTTCAGTGCCAGTTTTAAAGAATTCTGATATGTACGATATAATATTTTTTCTTCGTCATGCTTCCCATCCTGCCATACAGGACCCACCGCATGCACGATATATTTAGCAGAGAGGTCAAAAGCATCCGTAATGACTGCCTCGCCCACTTTACATTTTCTAATCTTTCTGCATGCCCTCGCCAGCTTCCTCTCACCAGCAGACAAAAAGACAGCCCGGCTGGTCCCGCTTCCCTCAAGCAGATCAACATTGGAAGGATTTACGATTGCATCAGCATCTACTTTCGTTATATCATTGCGGACTATCAAAAAAGGCATATCTCAATAACTCTCCTCTTTATAAAAACTACAACAAACCAACCCGGCTCACATTAAATTTAAAATACCGTTCATCTCCAATAATCTTTCAGATATTCCTGAACAGACCGGCTCATCTCCTTTGAAAAATCAGAATTATATTTCCGCTTACAAAATGCCTGACTCCATTCCTCAAAACTTTTGTTCTCTGTCTCCTTATCAAACATCTTTCGAAGCTGCTGACCGTCCCTTCTCCTGTAAACATTTTCCTGCACCATATCTTCCAGCCGGCATCTCCTGGGTTTAGTCCTGTCCTTTTGCTGTCTGGTAGGATAACCAAACACCAGCATGGCAGCCGGAAAAACATACGCAGGAAGATGAAGCATTTCCCGGTGCAGTTCGCACTGTTCCATAATATCCCCTATATAGCAGGAACCGATCCCCATACTTTCCGCAGCCACCACAGCATTCTGCGCAGCAATCAGAGCATCATCTATCGCCAAAACCAGATCACCGCATCCCGGTCTTCTTGGATCTGCCCCACCCTCCTCAAAAACATCAATCCACTTTAATACATCCGCACAAAAGATAAGCACCAGAGGAGCCTTCGCAATAAAAGGCTGATTGTCGCAGCTCACCGCAAGCCTGTCCTTCAACTCCTGATCCGTTATATCAAGGATCGTATAAAGCTGCTGGTTTCCTGCAGTGGGCGCTTCCATCGCCGCCATCAAAATCTCTTTTTTACATTCCGCAGATACAGGGCGGTCCTCAAACACCCTGACAGATTTTCTATCATATAATGATCTCACTATCTCATTCATATCTCGATACCTCCCATAAACAATGGAAATACCCTCAACAGATCGGTTCCTTCGCGGGCGTTCCCGCTTTCCTCGGATATTTTTTCGGCGTATCCTTTACTTTTCTGATCAGCAGCAAACTTCTCTTTATATCAGTATCCGGCAGTAAATACTCTTTCTGCTCTTCTATTTTCCCGCCCAGAATTTGAATTGCCTTTTCCCCGGCAGACAATTCTTCTTTTAATTTTTCCGATTTATAGGAAATAAAATAACCATTCTTTTTAACAAAGGGAATACACAACTCCGTCAAAGTGGAAAGATTGGCAACCGCTCTGGAGACACAAAGATCATACTGTTCCCTGTATAACTGCTGCCTCGCAAAATCTTCCGCTCTCCCGTGGTTTGCCTCCACATTTTTTAAATGCAGTTTATCAATCACATTATTTAAAAACTTTACTCTTTTATTTAAGGAATCCAACAGAGTAACTTTCATTTCCGGAAAAACGATCTTCAGAGGAATTCCCGGAAATCCCGCGCCTGTCCCGATATCTATCAGGGCAATACGATCATTTTCCAAAAAAACTTCCGTCTGACAGACTGCAAGACTGTCAACAAAATGTTTTAAGACAACCTCCTCAAAATCCGTGATAGCGGTCAGATTCATAAAAGAATTCCACTCGATCAAAAGTTCATAATAATCCATGAACTTCTCTATCTGCTCTCCGGTCAGCCTGACGCCAAATACCTCACATTTTTTCTGAAACTCCTCTGTATTGTATAAACCCATAATCCACATTAACTCCAAATATCATGATCAAATTTACTTCCCGATAGACGAAATATAGACAAGCAGAACCGAAATATCCGCCGGAGAAACACCGGAAATCCTGGAAGCCTGACCGACTGAAACAGGCCTGTATTTTGCCAGCTTCTGTCTCGCTTCAATTCGAATACCGGAAATATCTTCATAACAGATATCTTCCGGGATCAAACGCTTCTCCATCTTTTTAAACTGCTCCACCTGACGGATCTGCCTCTCAATATATCCCTCATATTTAACAGAAATATTAACCTGTTCGATCACAGCCTCACTCAAAGCAGGACGTTCCTTATCGATAGCCGCAACACTTTCATATGTAAATTCCGGCCTGCAGATGATCTCCGCAAGACTCGTTCCGGTTCTTAAAGGAGAACTTCCCATAGAAACCATAAACTCCTGCACCTCTTTTGAGGCACCTACCACTGTATTCTTAAGCCTTGCGATCTCTTCTTTGATCTGTCTTTCTTTCTCACAGACATGCTCATACTGCGCTTCGGAAATAAGTCCGACTTCATAACCAATTTTCCGCAGTCTCAAATCCGCGTTATCCTGCCTCAACAATAATCTGTATTCCGCCCTGGAAGTCATCATCCGGTAGGGTTCCGTATTTTCCTTTGTAACAAGATCATCTATCAGAACACCTATATAAGCCTCGGAACGATCCAGAATAATCAGCTCTTTTCCCTGAATCTCCCTCACCGCATTGATACCTGCCATCAACCCCTGCGCCGCCGCCTCCTCATAACCGCTGCTCCCGTTAAACTGGCCCGCGCTGAAAAGCCCTTTAATATGTTTAAATTCCAAAGTCAGATAGAGTTGTCCCGGATCGATACAATCATACTCTATCGCATAAGCATTCCTGACTATCTTACAGTTTTCCAAACCCGGAACCGTTCTGTACATCGCAAGCTGCACATCCTCCGGCAGAGAAGAAGACATACCGTCCACATACATCTCATTTGTATATTTTCCCTCCGGCTCAATGAAAACCTGATGTCTGGATTTATCGGAAAACTTTACTACCTTGTCTTCTATGGACGGACAATATCTTGGTCCTGTTCCCTCGATCACACCGGCATAAAGCGGAGACCTGTCAAGGTTCGCTCTGATGATATCATGCGTCTCCTCATTTGTATAAGTAAGATAACAGGACTCCTGTTTGATCTGCACATCTTCAGGATCAGTCTCATAGGAAAATGGGATCACCCTCTCATCCCCGAACTGCTCCTCCATCCTGGAAAAATCTATGGAACGCCTGTCCATCCTGGCAGGTGTACCCGTTTTAAATCTTCTCAATTTGATACCCGCATCTTCCAAAGCCTTGGAAAGATGTGTGGAAGACTGCATGCCGTTCGGTCCCGTATAGGTAATAGCCTCTCCGCAGAGACATCTCGCATTCAGATAAGTACCTGTACACAAAATAGCCGCCTTGCACTCATAGATACCGCCCGTCAGTATTTTCACTCCGACTATTTTTTTCTTTATTGAATGATCTCTTTTATTATCAACATTCTCCTCTTTCACATTTTCATTATTAATTTCGTTAATATTTTTTTTATTATTCTCATTTATATCACTGGCACTTATATATTTACTCTCTGTACCTCTATCATTTACCACATCATCCTCAAAAACATCTTGAAGCAAAAGTTCACATACTTCTGTCTGCTTGATCGTCAGATTTTCCTGATTCTCCAGGATCATTCTCATAGAACGGCTGTACTCCGCTTTATCCGCCTGACAGCGCAGAGAATGAACAGCGGGACCCTTCGACTTATTCAGCATCTTTGACTGCAGAAAAGTCTTGTCAATATTTTTACCCATCTCTCCGCCAAGCGCATCGATCTCCCTGACGAGATGTCCCTTGGAAGATCCTCCAATATGAGGATTACAGGGCATCATCGCTATACTTTCTATATTGACAGTAAAAATAACCGTCTGCAGGCCAAGCCTCGCACAGGCGAGCGCTGCCTCACACCCCGCATGCCCCGCACCTATCACACAGACGTCCGCTTTCTCTCTGAATTCCGGCATAAAACACCTCTATCTTTATTTCTATTATTTCATTTCAAACCTGTTTTCTCTCTCAAAGTATAAATTACTTTTCTCATATAATCAATGTATTTATATCTATTTCACTTTCCAATATCATAACTTTATAATATTTATTCACTTCCCCATACAAAATTTCTCAAATATCTCATTCACCAGATCATCTCCGACTTCCTCCCCGATGATCCTCCCAAGCGCTGCATAAGCGTTCATCAGATCAACAGAATAAAAGTCTTCCGACATTCCATCCTCGATACTCTGTTTTACCATCAAAAGACTGTCCCTCGCTTCCAGCAAAGCTTCCTTATGCCGCATGCTCGTGATGATCACTTCACTGTTAAAAGAAACTTTTCCGTCAAAGAACATCTTTTTTACTGTCTCTTCAAATTCTTCTATTCCCTGATGCTGCAGAGCGGATATTTTTATGATCTTTACATGATCTTCTATAAAATGATCTTCCCTCTTTTTATCCTTCAGCATACCATTGAAAAAAAGCTGTAATTTATCTAAAATTTCTTTTTCAGTTACCACAGTATTCAGATCAGATTTATTTAAAAGCACAATAAAATGCTTATCTTTCAAAATCTCAAGAATCTCTTCATCGCTCTCATCCAGATCCACCGAAGAATCCACAATATAAATGATCAGATCCGCCTCCGCCGCATATTTGCGCGCCTTCTCCACGCCGATCTTTTCCACGATGTCTTCCGTTTTCCTGATACCCGCCGTGTCTATCATATGCAGGCTGACACCACCAAGCCTTATATTCTCCTCCAAGGCATCCCTCGTTGTCCCTGCAATATCGGTAACGATAGCCTTTTCCTCTCCCAACAATTCATTTAAAAAAGAAGATTTCCCGGCATTCGGCTTACCTAGAATAACTGTCCGGATCCCCTCTTTTAAAATTCTCCCGTCATCTGCGTGAGAAATTAATTCTTCTATCTTATTTCCTGTTTCCTCTAAAACCGAAAGAAGCCTTTCCCCATATCCATCCGTACTATAATTTTCAGGATCATCCAACGCAGATTCAATAAAAGCAACCTCATAAATAATCTTACCTCTAAGTTCTTTTATTATAGAAGAAACCGAACCTTTCAACTGGCTGACAGAAGCCTCCAGAGCAAACTCATTTTTAGACTGGATCAGATCCATAACGGCTTCCGCCTCCGAAAGATCCATACGCCCGTTTAAAAAAGCTCGCTTCGTAAATTCTCCCGGCTCCGCAACTCTGGCACCGTTTTTGATGATCAGATCCATCACCTTCCGCAAAACCAAAATACCGCCGTGACAGTTGATCTCCACCACATTTTCTGCAGTATAACTTTTCGGCGCCCTCATAACAGAGGCCAGCACTTCATCGATCAGCTTTCCATCATCCATAATATACCCATAATGTAAAGTATAAGTTTTCGCATCTTCCAGAAAATATTTCTTTTGAAAATGAGCCTTATCCTCCGATCTCTGAAATTCTGCAAAATCCTTTTTTCCAAAAAATATTCTATCCGCGATCCGAAAAGCATCTTCCCCGCTGATCCTGATGATCCCTATTCCTGACTCTGAAAAAGCTGTCGCTATCGCCGCAATCGTATCTGTTCTCATACCTATACCCATTATAATTCTCTCTATATAAGCAATCAGGGCGCCCACCTGACGCCCCAATTCTACTACTTATCTTCTAAAATATTATTCAGTTAAAACTTAAACCTAATATTTTATCTCTCCCTCTTGATAGTAACCACAACATGCCTGTAAGGTTCATTCCCCTCACTATGCGTTGTAACATACCTGTCATTCTGAAGCGCGGAATGAATGATCCGTCTCTCATAAGGATTCATAGGTTCCAAAGAGACTGCTCTCTTTGTTCTTTTTACTTTAAAGGAAATATTCTTGGCAAGGTTTTCCAGAGTTTCTTTTCTTCTCTGCCTGTAATTTTCCGTGTCCACTTTAACCCTGATATAATTCTCCGTATCCTTATTTACTACAAGAGATACCAGATACTGCAATGAATCCAAAGTTTGTCCTCTCTTTCCGATCAGGACACCCATCTCATCGCCGCTCAATTCTATATCCATAGTCTTTTCATCTTCATCATATTTCACATCAGAAACAACAACCATATTCATCGCTTCAAAAACACTGTTCAGAAAATCTTTTGCAGTATCTTCTATGGAAGATTTTATTCTCGCCTTAATAACCGCAGGCTTGGAACCGATACCCAAAAATCCGGAAGAGCCCTCTTCTATCACTTCATATTCCAATTTATCGCTCGCCACCGTAAACTTCTGACATGCTTCAATTATCGCATCATTCACTGTCTTTGCAGAAAATTCAACAAACTCCATTTTTCACCTTACCCCTTTCTGATCATTTTCTGGTATTTTTCTCATTATATTCCCTCACCATATTTGCTTTTGCAGCCATGGAGCCGGGTTTTGCATTTTTGCTGTAATACTCATTTGCCTTCTTTAATGCAGCTTCCCTTTCCGCATCGCTGAGATTGGATTTTTTATTGATATCGATATTTCTGGTATTTATATTCGCATATTGCTGCATCTTCTCTGTCTGGACTTTTTTCTTTTCCATCTTCTTTGCAGCTTTATCCTTGTTCTTCTCTATGATATAATCAAAATCCATCTTATCGATATGCTTATTGATCACAACCTGCTGAATACTTCTGATCACGGCGCCGGCTATCCAGTAAATACCCATACCTGCAGGAAGTGTAAAACAGAAAACTGCAGACATGATAGGCATCATCGTATTCATCATCTTCATCTGGGCAGCCATCTGATCTGCCTGCTCATTCCCACTCTTTGCCTGAGTCGGCATCAGCTTTGTATTGATCCACTGTGTGGCAGCAGCCAGAACAGGAATCAAAATTGCTCCTGCCACCATCAGATATGCTCCGCTTGAAAAAGCATCCTTAATAATGAAAGAAGGGGAATTCGCTATATTCAATCCTAAAAAGTTGTTATATCTGTCAAGAGCACTTATCGTTGTATCAATATCAGCGGAAAGAGACGGATACTGCGTTTTAAGGCTCAGCCAATCCGCTGTGCTTGCCCTGTTCAACACGTCAATATAAGTATTCTGAATATAACTTGTCACACCGCTGACAAAACTCTCATTCTCAAACTGTTTTGCATACATTCCCGCATTGGAAAATTTCTGAATGAATTCCGCACTTCCTTTTTGCGCGATCAGTTTATCCACAAAAGGAAAAAATACTTCTTTTACAGAAGCAACATAAGCGGGAATCGCGTAGATAACACGATACAGTGCAAACAGAATAGGCATCTGGATCAAAAGCTGGATACAGCTGCCGGAAGCGGAAACGCCATATTTTGCATAGACTGCCTGTGTTTCCTGATTCATGGCCATCATGGAATCATTGTCTTTTTTGTTTTTATATTTCGCCTGAATAGCCTGGATCTCCGGACTCATCTTTGACTGAAGTTTGGAAAACTTCTGCTGCTTGATCGTAAGCGGCGTCAGACAAAGATAAATGACTACCGTAAATAAAATAATGGAAAGGCCTGAATTCTGAATACCGATCATATTCAGCACATAGAAGATTCCTTCCATCAGATAACCAAGTATTTTTGCGACCGGGCCGATAAACATACCCTGGTACTGTGTTAATAAAATATTAGACATTTAGCCTCCTTACTTTCGTCCGGCTTTACTTTTTAAGGAACCGGATCATATCCTCCCTTGGAAAAAGGATTACATCGCAAAATTCTCCATAAAGCCAGCATCCCCCCCTTTAACGCACCGTATTTTTCCACCGCTTCCAAGCCATACTCCGAACAGCTCGGAAAATAAGGACACTTTGTACTTTTTAAGGGAGATAAGTACTTTCTATAAATTTTAATCAACCAAATCATAATACTTTTCATAGTAATAACGATTTTCCGCATCTTCTTTAAACATCCGAAATTAAATTCAACTTACTGTTTACATATACGATGCAGCCTTCCAAGATGCAACAGTGCGCTCTCGATTTCCCTGAAACCGACATCCGCCGCACTCTTTTTCGCAACGACTACAATATCTAAACCACTATTAAATATTTTTTCATGCAGCCGGTAACTTTCTCTGACCAGTCTGTAAAAATGATGTCTCACCACGCTGTTTCCTATCTTCTTACTGGCAGAAATACCCAGTCTGTTTATAGCCTGACCATTTTCCACAACATACATCACAAGATAACGATTTGCCTTTACTATTCCTTCTCTATAAACATACCGGAAATCTTCATTTTTTTTTAATGATGTCGAAAATTCCATCTACATTTTCCTCGGCTTTAAAGAAACAGGCCACAAATTTTGTTTTGTGGCCAATGTAAATGTTTTACATATAAATACCTTATGCAGATAATCTTTTTCTTCCTTTTCTCCTTCTGGCAGCCAAAACCTTTCTTCCGCCAGGGCTGCTCATTCTGGCTCTGAAGCCATGCACTTTAGATCTCTGTCTTTTTTTCGGCTGAAATGTCATTTTCATATCTGATACACCTCCTTCTTAACATACTGAATATTTTTATTTATCGAACAACTCATATCCGCAAACGTTTTGCTTATTTGCTCGTATCACCGTTCAGAAAAACGGCATCTTTGTGGAAAATATCGTTTCAATTATATAAGTAATTGTCTTTTTCGTCAAGCAGATATGTCAAATTTTTTAATGAAACTTATCCACAAAAATCCTGTAAAACAAAGGATTTTTCTAAAAATATCATAAAATCAATATATAGTAATTAAATACAGATATTGAATACTACATATAGAAATACACATATCAACAATTCCATCAATGTGGACAATTTACTTTACATAAAGCTATCCACAAAATGTGGATAAGTTGTGGATAATATAACTAAAACATATTATTTTTCATTCTTTTGACTGAGGATATCTATATTTTTCTTTTTATTGACTCTTATTATCAAAAAATTTAACTTTATTTATATTCAGTTATCCACAGCATTAAATGATTATTTATGTGGATAACATTTTCTTTTTATCTCTTTTGTGGTACAATAATGTGGATATAAATAATTTGAAAAAAACGCTCTTTTATATTATAATGGAATCTAACGCCTTTTATCAGATAAATATTTTTTTCTCTCGCTGCTCGCGGGAATAAACAGCAATCATTACTATGGAGATATCAAAATGGAAAATGCCTATTCAGATTCCATAAAAGAAAAATGGGGATTGATCAAAGAAACCATAAGAAAGGAATATGAACTGTCCAACATTTCTTATTCCACATGGATCGAACCTTTAAAACTGTATAAGGTGGACGATGATAATGTATTTATCATCATTCCCGCGGACAAGGCCCATGCCATCAATTATATCTCCAACAAGTATACAAGCTTTTTTGAGGTCACCATCACTGAAATGATGGATAAAAATTTTACTGTCTCCTTCATTTTGGAAAAAGATATTGAAGATGAATCGAATGAAGAAAACAGTTCAAAAAAATCCATATACAATATTGTATATGAAAGGGCAAACCTGAATCCAAAATATAAATTTGATACCTTTGTTGTGGGAAGCAACAACCGTTTTGCACATTCCGCAGCGCTTGCTGTTGCCGAAACGCCCGGCGGAGCATATAATCCGCTGTATATCTACGGCGGAGCGGGACTCGGAAAAACACATTTGATACATTCCATCGGACGTTTTATCCTGGAGCAGAATCCTGAAATGAAAGTTCTCTATGTAACTTCCGAACAGTTTACAAACGAAGTGATAGAATCCATCAGGAGCGGTAATGCCGCCACCATGACAAAACTGCGTGAAAAATACAGGACTGTAGACGTATTAATGATTGATGATATTCAGTTCATCATCGGAAAAGAAAGTACACAGGAAGAATTTTTCCATACTTTTAACGTACTGCACGGCGCCGGTAAACAAATAGTATTATCTTCCGATAAACCTCCGAAAGAAATGGAAGCTTTGGAGGAACGTTTCAGATCCCGTTTTGAATGGGGGCTGATCGCCGACATTCAGGCTCCTGATTATGAAACAAAAGTGGCCATCCTCCGCAAAAATGCGGAAATTTATGAGAGAAATATAGACAATGCCATTTTTGAATATATAGCAAACAACATCCAGTCCAATATCAGGGAGCTGGAAGGCGCCTTTAATAAGATAATAGCCTTCTCCAAGATCAATAAGATCCCTCTTGATGAATTGACGATGGAACATGCAAAAGATGCTTTGAAAGATGTGATATATCCTTCTAAATCCAAAGAGATCACGACCGATCTCATTATAAACATTGTTTCCGAACATTTTGATGTCACACCGGAAGATATCAGATCACAGAGAAGAAATGCCGAATTTGTTATTCCAAGGCAGGTCTATATGTACCTTTGCAGGGAACTGACAGACACCCAGCTCACCAATATCGCAAAGACACTTGGAAAAAAGGATCATACAACGATCATTCACGGCATTAAAAAAATAGAGGAAGAAATGAAATACAATGAGGAATTGAAAAATAAGATCAATATCATCAAAAATATTTTGAGTCCCTCCTGATATTTCCACAATTTTATGAACATCCCCTGTGAATGGACGAGGATATCTTTTAACAGGTTCGGATCTTATCTGAAAGTAGAAATATTTAAAGTGGATAAAAATGTACTTATAAAAAGTTATTCCTCTGTTTTCCATAGACTTTTCCTGTTAATTTTCAGGCTTATTTGCAGGATATTTTCAGGTTATAAACATTTCAACATCCCTTATTATTATGGATTATGAAATTCAGTATTAATATACAGCCACTGCGCTGCCCACAACAAAACATGTAAACAATTATTCAAAGGAAAGGATTATGCACAGATGAAATTAGTATGTTCGAGATCAAATCTTTTAAACGGTGTTCAGACAGTATCGAAAGCTGTTCCCAGCAAGACTACGATGTCTATCTTACAGTGCATATTGATCAACGCTTCTGATAAGATCACACTGACGGCAAATGATATGGAACTTGGTATAGAAACGATCGTGGAAGGAGATATTGTAGAATCCGGTATTGTTGCATTGGATGCTAAAATATTTCTTGAAATCGTGCGTAAGTTTCCTGACGGAGATATTAAAATAGAAACAAATGATTCCTACGAGACTGTTATCACCAGCGGAGATGCAAATATTAAGATCGTAGGAAAATCAGGAGAAGATTTTTCGTATCTTCCGAATATTGAAAAGCTTGATTCTATTATCCTGTCACAGTTTACATTGAGAGAACTGATCCGTCAGACGATATTTTCCATCGCGGATAATGATACAAATAAATTGATGACAGGCGAGCTGTTTGAGGTGAATGATGATAAATTGAGAGTTGCCTCCCTGGACGGACATCGTATCTCCATCAGAAAAGTTTATCTGAAAAATTCCTATCCGAGGAAAAAAGTTGTTGTTCCGGGAAAGACTTTAAATGAGATCAGCAAAATTTTGAATGGCGATACGGATAAGGATGTGGTTATTTTCTTTACAAATAAGCATATTGTGTTTGAATTCGATAACACTATAGTGGTTTCCAGACTGATCGAGGGAGATTATTTTAATATTGATCAGATGCTTTCTTCTGATTATGAGACGAAAGTTACTATTAATAAGAGAAAACTTCTTGACAGTATAGACAGGGCTACTCTTCTGGTAAAAGAAGGGGATAAAAAGCCGATCATCATCAATATTACGGATGATAATATGGAATTGAAGTTAAATTCTACGATCGGCAGTATGAGGGAACTGATCGATATTTCTAAGAATGGTAAGGATCTTATGATAGGGTTTAATCCAAAGTTTTTGATCGATGCTCTTCGGGTTATCGACGGGGAGGAAGTTGATATTTATCTTGTGAATCCGAAGGCGCCTTGTTTTATCAAGGATTCTGAAGACAGTTATGTTTATATGATACTGCCGGTTAATTTTACGACAGTTTCTTAAAGGTAGAATAATTTAGGTTATGACGATATCGGCAAGGGTATCATAGAATTAAGTTTGGATTAGATTTTTTGAAGTGTAAATAATTGGGAGATATCTGGCATGGAAGAGGTAACGATAAGGGATGAATTCATAAAATTAGGGCAGGCGATGAAACTTGCCGGTGCAGTAGGTTCGGGAATTGATGCTAAAATATTGATTCAGAACGGAGAAGTAACAGTAAACGATGAAGTAGAACTCCGCCGCGGAAGGAAACTTTATAAGGATGATATATTTTCTTATGGAGATAAAAAATATATCATAAAAAATTGAATGTATAATGATATTTAGCCTATAACATAGCTCAGTTGAGAAATATATTTATCAACTGAACGGACTGCTGACGAAAAAGGAATCCACCATTTTATGATAATAAAATCTCTGGAACTTCAAAATTTCAGAAATTACGGCACCCTGCAGCTTGAATTTGACAGCGGCACCAATATTTTTTATGGTGACAACGCTCAGGGCAAGACAAATATCCTTGAAGCCATTTTTATGACGGCTACTACCAGGTCTCATAAAGGCAGCAAAGATCAGGATATTATTCGGTTCGGATATGACGAAGCTCATATCCGAAGCTATCTGTTTAAAGAAGAAATTACCAGACAGATAGACATGCATTTAAGAAAAGGAAAGACGAAAGGTATCGCAATAGATTCTCAGAGAATAAAAAAAGCTGCGGAACTGATGGGGCTTTTAAATGTAGTATTTTTTTCGCCGGAAGATCTGAGTATCATTAAGAACGGGCCTGCTGAGAGAAGACATTTTATTGATATGGAACTTTGCCAGCTCGATTCTTTTTATCTGTATAATCTGAATCATTACAATAAGATCGTAAATCAGAGAAATAAACTGCTGAAAGACCTGTATTTGAATCCGGGACTTCGGGAAACACTTTCTATCTGGGATTCCCAGCTTGCATCTTTCGGAAGCAAACTGATAGAGAGACGTGAGATATTTATATCTCAGCTTGATGATATCTTAGGTAAATTACATACAAAATTGTCCGGCGGAAAAGAAAAGATTGAGATCATCTATGAAAAAAATACAGAGATCGATGAGCTGGAAGATAAACTGAAAAAAAATCAGGAAAAGGATATTTTGTTAAAGCAGACTACGGTGGGACCACACAGGGATGATATCCGTTTTATGGTAAACGATATTGATATCAGAAAATTCGGTTCCCAGGGACAGCAGCGCACAGCGGCGCTCTCATTAAAATTATCGGAGATAGAGCTGGTAAAAAAATCCATAAAAGATACGCCGGTGTTGCTGCTTGATGATGTATTGTCGGAGCTTGACAGTAACAGGCAGAATTATCTGTTGAACAGTATAGGAGATATTCAGACAATTATAACCTGTACAGGACTGGATGAGTTTGTTAAAAATCGTTTTGAAATAAATAAAGTATTTAAAGTAGTTGACGGAAGTGTAGAAAGTAAATAATATCAATATTTAACTGTTGCAAAGTTTCCATATAAATTTTATATTTTGTGGAAAAGAAAGGACATTTTAAATGGGAATCGAAAAAAATAAGGAAGAATACGGTGCTGATCAGATTCAGATACTGGAAGGCCTTGAAGCGGTGAGAAAAAGGCCCGGTATGTATATAGGGACCACTTCTTTGAGAGGGCTTCATCATCTTGTTTATGAGATCGTGGATAACTCTGTAGATGAAGCGTTGGCAGGTTTCTGCAGCGTTATCGATGTTTTTATAAACGAAGATAATTCTATCACGGTCATTGACAACGGCCGCGGAATTCCCGTAGGAATTAATCAAAAAGCAGGGATTCCTGCCGTAGAAGTGGTCTTTACAATCCTGCATGCCGGCGGAAAATTCGGCGGAGGAGGATATAAGGTATCCGGCGGACTTCACGGTGTGGGCGCTTCCGTTGTGAATGCTTTGTCCGACTGGCTTGAGGTGGAGATTTCTTCGGAAGGAAAAGTATATAAGCAGCGTTATGAGAGAGGAAAAGTATGTTATCCCCTGAAGATCGTGGGCGATTGCGATATGGAAAAAACAGGGACAAAAGTTACTTTTAAACCTGACGGTTCCATATTTGAAGATACAGTCTATGATTTTGATATTTTAAAGACAAGGCTGAGGGAGACCGCATTTCTGACAAAGGGGTTAAAGATCCGTCTGACGGATAAGAGGGAAGAGACGGAGAAAACGCGGGAATTTCATTATGAAGGCGGTATCAAGGAATTTGTCAAATATCTGAATAACAGCAAAGAACCCCTCTACAATGATATCATGTATTTTGAGGGCAAAAAGAATAACGTTTATGTGGAAGTGGCAATGCAGCACAATGACGCCTACAATGAGAGCGTTTATACTTTTGTCAACAATATCAACACGCCGGAGGGCGGTACGCATCTGATGGGATTCAGAAATGCCCTGACGAAGACCATGAACGATTATGCCAGAAATGCAAAACTTTTAAAAGATTCCGAGCAGAATCTTTCCGGCGAAGATATCAGGGAAGGGCTTACTGCCATTGTCAGTATAAAGATTGAAGATCCCCAGTTTGAGGGACAGACAAAACAGAAACTCGGTAATTCGGAGGCAAGAGGCGCTGTCGACAGCGTTGTCAGCGAACAGCTTACCTATTTTTTGGAGCAGAATCCTGCCATAGCAAAGGTGATCTGTGAAAAATCCATTATGGCGCAGCGGGCGAGGGAGGCGGCCAGAAAAGCGAGGGATCTGACAAGGCGTAAAACGGCTCTGGAGGGAAGCACTTTGCCCGGTAAACTGGCGGATTGTTCCGATAAGGATCCGAAAAACTGTGAGATTTATATTGTGGAGGGTGATTCCGCAGGCGGTTCCGCTAAGACGGCGAGAAGCCGTGCCACGCAGGCGATCCTGCCGCTGCGCGGTAAGATCCTGAATGTGGAGAAGGCGAGGCTTGACAGGATATACGGAAATGAAGAGATCAAGTCCATGATCACTGCTTTCGGAACAGGGATCCACGATGATTTTGATATCACAAAGCTGCGGTATGATAAGATCATCATTATGACGGATGCCGATGTGGACGGCGCCCATATTGCGACGTTGATGCTGACATTCATCTACCGGTTTATGCCGGAGCTGATCAAGCAGGGGCATGTTTATCTCGCAAAGCCGCCTCTTTATAAGCTGGAAAAAGGCAGTAAGATATGGTATGCCTACAGTGATGATGAATTGAACAGTATATTAAATGAAGTGGGAAGAGATCAGAATAATAAGATTCAGCGTTACAAAGGACTCGGGGAGATGGATGCAGACCAGCTCTGGGAGACTACCATGGATCCGGAACGCAGAATTCTGCTTCGCGTCAATATGGATGAGGAGAATGAAGCGGAGATCGATCTTACCTTCAATACGCTGATGGGTGATAAGGTGGAACCGAGGCGCCTATTTATTGAAGAGAACGCAAAGTTTGTAAAGAATCTGGATATCTGATAATATGGATTTTTCATGTCGTGTACACGGCAGAATGTGAGGAAATATGGATGATAAAATCTTCGATTTTGATAAGATAGAAGAAGTAGACCTGAAGAAAAAAATGGAAGATTCTTACATCGATTATGCCATGAGCGTTATCGCAGCCCGTGCGCTCCCCGATGTAAAGGACGGATTAAAGCCGGTGCAGAGGCGTGTGCTTTATTCCATGATCGAATTGAATAACGGACCTGACAAACCGCACAGGAAAAGTGCCCGTATTGTCGGTGATACGATGGGTAAATACCATCCTCACGGAGACAGTTCCATCTACGGAGCCCTTGTCAATATGGCGCAGGAATGGTCTACAAGATATCCGCTTGTGGACGGACATGGTAATTTTGGTTCCATGGACGGCGACGGCGCCGCGGCCATGCGTTATACGGAGGCGAGGCTTTCAAAAATCTCCATGGAACTGCTCGCGGATATCAATAAAAATACCGTGGATTTTGTGCCAAACTTTGATAATACGGAGAAGGAACCTGTGGTGCTTCCAAGCCGTTATCCGAATCTTCTGGTTAACGGTACTACAGGTATAGCGGTAGGTATGGCTACAAATATCCCGCCGCATAATCTGAGGGAAGTTGTCAGTGCTGTTGTAAAAATTATCGATAATCAGGTTTTGGAAGACAGGAAGACAGAAATAGAGGAAATTCTCCCGCTTGTAAAAGCACCGGATTTTCCTACGGGCGGTGTTATACTCGGCACAAGGGGCAGTGAAGAAGCTTACCGCACGGGAAGGGGTAAAGTACGTGTCCGCGCCGTTACGGATATGGAGACCATGAGCAACGGAAAAACCCGCATTATCGTGACGGAACTTCCCTATATGGTGAACAAGGCAAATCTGGTTTTGAAGATTGCCGATCTTGTGAAGACAAAGAGAATAGATGGCATTACGGATCTGCGGGATGAATCCAGCAGAGAGGGAATGCGGATCGTGATCGAGCTGAGAAAAGATGTCAATGCCAATGTTATCTTAAATCAGCTTTATAAACATACCCAGCTTCAGGATTCTTTCGGGGTAAATATGCTTGCCCTTGTTGATAATCAGCCGAAGGTCATGAATCTTCTGGATATGCTCAATTATTATCTGGATCATCAGAAAGATGTTGTGACCAGAAGGACGAAGTATGATCTGAATAAGGCGGAGGAGCGGGATCATATTTTACAGGGACTTTTGAAGGCGCTCGATCACATCGACGAGGTGATCCGTATTATCCGTGCCAGCGCTTCCACCGCTGACGCCAAATTAAATTTAATAGAAAGATTTGAATTTACGGATGTGCAGGCGCAGGCTATTGTGGATATGAGGCTGCGTGCCCTGACAGGTCTGGAACGGGAAAAGCTGGAAAATGAACATAAAGAACTGATGGCTAAGATCCAGGAATTGAAAGCTATCCTTGCGGATGAAAAACTGCTTCTCGGCGTTATCAAGGATGAGATTCAGGTGATCGCTGATAAATATGGTGATGACAGGAGAAGCAGGATAGGTTACGATGTGTACGATATCAACATGGAGGATCTGATCCCAAGGGGAAATACTGTTATAGCCATGACAAGCCTTGGCTATATCAAGCGTATGACTGTGGATAATTTTAAGACACAGAACAGGGGCGGCAAAGGCATTAAAGGGATGACTACCATCGAAGAAGATTATATAGAGGATCTTCTGATGATGGATACTCATCAGTATGTGATGTTCTTTACTAATCTGGGCAGGGTTTACCGGATGAAAGCCTATGAGATTCCGGAAGCCGGCAGAACCGCGAGGGGAACCGCGATCATCAATCTGTTGCAGTTAAGTCCGGGAGAGAAGATTTCCGCTATGATACCGGTTATGACCTATGATGACGATCAGAACCTGTTTATGGTGACAAAGAGAGGTATTGTAAAGAAGACTTCTATTGTGGAGTACAGCAATGTACGGAAAAACGGACTGATCGCGATCAATCTGCGGGACGACGATGAACTGATTGAAGTAAAAACTACGAACAAGGATACAGATATCCTGCTTGTGACAAAATTCGGTATGTGTATCCGCTTTAAAGAGACGGATGTGAGAAGTACCGGCAGAAGTTCCATGGGTGTTATAGGAATGAATCTCGCAGACAGGGATGAAGTGATCGGTATGCAGCTCAATACACAGGGAGATGAACTGCTTATCGTTTCCGAAAACGGTATGGGCAAACGGACAAATATCGATGAATTTACGGTGCAGCGCCGGGGCGGAAAAGGTATCAAGTGTTATAAGATCGTAGAAAAAACAGGAAATGTAGTCGGTGTGAAAGCTGTCAATGAGGATCATGAGATCATGATGATCACGACGGAGGGCATCATCATCCAGATCCGTATGAGCGATGTGTCCGTGCTCGGCAGAATTACTTCCGGTGTAAAACTGATCAATCTGGAGAAGGGCGTCAAGGTTGCTAAGATAGCGAAAGTGCGTGAAAAGATCGAAGGGGAAGAAGATGAGGAGAGGACAGATACGGAAGAATAAATATTAAAAGATATTCAGATATTGTTGAACTGTAAACCTGTTTCTTATATGTTAGAAGGAACACATATTTTAAAATGGAGGTAATACGGGATGGGTAAAAAATTTGATGTGATTGCGTTGGGGGAATTGTTGATCGATATGACAGATAATGGTGTATCCGGTCAGGGAAACACGCTGTTTGAGGCAAATCCGGGCGGGGCGCCTTGCAATGTGCTTGCCATGTTGAATAAACTGGGACGCAAGGTCGGGTTTATCGGCAAGGTCGGCGATGATATTTTCGGCCATAAACTGAAAAAAGTGCTGGATGAAGTGGGGATTGATACAGGTAATCTGATCATCGATAAGGAAGCGCGCACAACACTCGCTTTTGTGCAGACTTTTGAGGACGGTGACAGGGATTTTTCTTTCTACAGAAATCCCGGTGCGGATATGATGCTGAAGAAGGAAGAGGTGGATGTATCGCTGCTGCAGGATACAAGGATCTTCCATTTCGGTACGCTCTCCATGACCCATCCTGAGGTGAGGGAGGCTACAAAGTTCGCAATCGATGAAGCAAAAAAAGCGGGAGCGCTGATTTCCTTCGATCCCAATTTAAGGGAACCTCTCTGGAACAGTCTGGATGACGCGAAAGTGCAGGTTCTCTACGGACTTACAAAATGTGATGTTTTAAAGATTTCCGACAATGAGATCCAGTGGCTCACCGGAGAGGAGGACTATACGGCGGGCGTGAAAAAGATCAGGGAGGAAAATGATATTCCGCTCATTCTGGTTTCCCTCGGAAAAGAAGGCAGCAGGGCTTACTATAAAAAACCTGGCAGCGGGGAAGAGATCATGGTGGAAGTAATGCCTTTCCTGCAGGAAAATACGATAGAGACGACCGGAGCCGGAGATACCTTCGGGGGCTGTGTGTTGAATTATGTTCTGGAAAAAGGACTCGATGATCTGTCAGAAGATAATTTAAAGGAAATGCTCACTTTTGCAAACGGAGCCGCTTCCATTATCACGACCAGAAAAGGGGCGCTCAGAGTGATGCCGAGCAGGGATGAAGTGGAGGAATTGATCAAATAAGAGTAGACAGCATGCGTATTAAAAGACAATATTTATTTATAATTTTTCCGGTAGTATTATGGATTGCAGGTATTTTTATTATTTTCTTTTCTTCGGAAGAAATTAATGCTACATATAAGAATAAAAATTATAAAGATGATATTTATATAAATACACCGGAAGATTTAATAACGTTTTCAGAAAGCGTGAACGGAGGGGAAGATTATACAGGTATATATGTTGCTCTTGGAAATGATATAGATATGTCCGGTGTTCCTGAGTTTATTCCGATCGGCATATGGGAGAGCGGAAATTATTTTTGCGGTGTGTTTGACGGCCGGGGACATACAATAAAAAACCTGACGATCACTACGAGTCTTGGCAACAGCAACAGCGGATTGTTTGGTACTCTTGCCGGAACGGTCTGCAATCTGAATATGGAGAACTGTTATATAAAGGGATCTGCATGCGGCGCTATCTGCAGTATTGCTGTTGATAAATATGTCAGGATCTATAATTGCAGTGTGGATCACTGTGTGGTAGATGCTCCATACACGGATATAATAGGCGGCCAGTATCTTGGAAAATCTGAAAATAACATAGTGGACGGCAAGGGAAATATTGATATGTTGAATGATAATCTAAAGAATATTTCCTCAAAGTGCTATGGGATTGCGATGAATAAGTGGGAGAAACAGGACGGAAAACCTGTTCTGTCTGTCAATGAGACAGAACAGGCACTTGATATGGTTATGCATATCGACAGTTTTTCTTATACAGGAGATATAAAGCCCTATTATTCAGAGGAAGAACAGGTATATTATTTTATTCTTCCTAATAACAGATTAAGTGGAACAGCTTTTTTGGAATTTGATGATGGGACAGGAAAAAAAGAAAATTATTCTGTCGATCTGTCAGGATATAAAGAACAGGAAAAAAGTATCTTTGTTTCTGCCGGAGATGAGATCATCGTATCCGAAAATGCTGAAACAGAAAAAGATAACAGCAGACAGACTTATACCGTTAAAATCTGTTTTACCGAAAACACATCTTCCGTTTTTATTTATACAGATAAAAGATGGGTGATGGACTATTTACAATCTTCCAAAAAGAAGATGGCTTCTGGCCATATTGAAGTTTTGGATGAGAATGGTGAAACAGATTATAAGGGAGGTCTTAAAAAAATACATGGAAGAGGAAATAATTCATGGAATTGTCCTAAAAAAGGATTTAATATTGAATTGATGGATAATGCAGATCTGCTCGGCATGGGTATGGAAACAAATTTTGCGCTTTTGCCGGGATACAGGGATGCGTCTCTTCTCACCTATAAAGTAGTACAGGATCTTTGTAAAGAGACAGGCAAAGAATTTGCGCCGGAGTACAGATTTGTCAATGTTTATGTCGATGGTGAATATCAGGGAATGTATATTCTGGCGGAAAAGATAAACATAGGAAATAACAGGATCGATATCGACACAGGTAATCAGGATGTCACGGGGAGTTATCTTTTTGAACTGGATAATATTGCCTATCAGGATGAATTAAATGTATTTGAGACCGACCGCCATAATATCTATACTCTGAAATATCCTGCCGTTGTAGGAGAAGAACAGATAGCATACTGCAGAGATTTCTGGAATCAGTTCGAGTATGCTGTAAAAAGTGAAGGTGGCTGTAATGAGCAGGGCCGCCACTATACGGAATATGTAGATATGGATTCTCTGGCGCAGCTCTGGCTGTATGCCGAAATAAGCGGAGAATACAGCTTAAATGCGAGCGTTTACTTTTATAAGGAGAGTGACAGTAAAGGCGACGGGAAGCTCCATGTAATTTATCCGTGGGATGTAGAGCACTCATTTAAAGATGAAGTATTGATGGATAGAAATGTGATGTTGGATATCAATACGGATGAAGCGAATTATCTGTGGTATGAACTCTATACACATGAGGATTTCAGGAAAGCTGTCTACAGAAACTGGATAGATGTTTACCGTCCTGCAGTGGTAAAACTGGTAAATGACGAAAATACGGGAGAAAATCCGGATGGTATCACATCTCTATCCTACTATAAGGAAAAATATGCGGTTTCTTCTCATTATAATGAACTACTTTGGGGAGAGGATCAGAATATAGAAGTAAAAGCGGATTTTATCAAAAGATTTTTGGAGAAAAGAATACCGTATCTGGACGAGTCGTTAAAAGTTAACTGATAACGCAGACCAGTACGGATAAAGAAAAATACCCTCCTATTTATTACTGAAATAAGAGGGTATTTTTCTTTTTTCACTCTGCTTCCCTGAGTCTTTCCACAATAGATTTCTTCGCAAGGAACCGATAGCTGATCAGCGGCAGCAGAATGCCAAGCAGTGCAAATATCGGTGTCGTTATGAACAGCGGCGTTATCATAATGTGATATTCAAAAAACCAGAACATATTTTCCACAACGTTCGCCGCAGCCGGGCTGATGACGACCGCCAGAATGAAGGAGATGATAACAGAACCGATCGTATAGTAAAGTCCTTCCAGCACCAGCATTTTTTTCAACTGTTTTCCGGTCATGCCGATGGACTGCAGCATGGCAAATTCCCTGTGGCGGGCGATGATGCCGGTGAGAACAGCGTTCAGGAAGTTCAGAACGCCGATCAGCCCTACGATGAAGCTCAGAACGCTTCCCATCATCATGAACATATTGCGGAAGGATTCAAATTCTCCGGCGTACGTGTAGCGGCTCTCATAATCCAGAGAGGAATCCGTATTTTGCGTATAATCTGCGAGAAATTCTTCCGTATTTTGTTTGACAGATTCGTCGTCTGCCATATCAAAAGTGTAGTACATTGGCACGGAAGTACCGGTATCTCCGATAAACTGCTCAGAGTTTAAGACGAACTGTTCATTTCCATAGAAACGGTAATTTAAACTTGTGGGTATGGAAACGACAGCAGCTACTTCGTACTCCACATCTTTGGATCCTTCTTCTTTTGGCCGTATGGAAACGGCGGTTGTCGCAGATAAATTTTCAAGATCCGTACTATCGTATAGTTCTCCTGTCAGCGCATTATAATATTCTATTTCTTCGCTGTATCTGATTTTTACCGTATCGCCGACTTTCGCCCAGTTTGTCCAGTCTTCCATGTTGCCGTAGTCATCTTCAAAGTAGACGGCGGCGATCACATTTTCTTCTGTTTTCAGGCGGGAAATGTCTCCGTCCCAGACTTTCAGCTTATCGAGACAGAAATTATCCATTCCGTAGATATCTATCTCATTTAAGAGTTTATCTCCCTCTCTCGGCGCATTGCTGATCATCTGTTCTATAAATTCAGAATCATAATATTTTGACATGTGGCCGTTTCTGATATAGTCTTCCGAGACAAAATCGTAGACGAAAAAGCCCGCCTCTCCGTAAGTTTTTCCGGCGCCTGTGATGCCGTCCATATTTTCCAGCAGCTTAATGATATTATCCGATACCGGTGTTCTGTTTCCCCAGTGCATCCTCACATTGAAATAGCTGGCGTCCGCAACGATAAAGTCCGTACTGATCATATTGCTCAGATATTTTTCCATGCTGAAGCCGTTTGTTAAAATGACTGTCAGGGTAAACAGTACGATGGACAGAGACATGGACAATACGGTGACAAATGTTTTTTTCCGGTTTCTGCCCATATTGGCGTACGCCATGGAAAAAATGGAAATTCCCCTTTTAGAGCCTTTTTTCGTTTTCTTCTTTTTGGAGAGGTAATCCGATTCCGTGTAGCGCAATGCCTCAATGGGGGAAACTTTACCCGCCATTTTACCCGGTTTCCTGCAGGAAATCAGTACCGTGGTGACTGAAAAAAGTGCGGCGCCGATAAAGATGGCCGGATTGGCGGAGGCGGAAGAATAATAAATAGCGTTGTTATCCGCTATTGCCCGTATGACGACAGGCGCAAAAAGCACGCCGGCTCCGTAGCCGAGCAAAAGTCCCGCGGGAATGCCTATCAACGAAAGAATCAAAGACTGCAGCAGTACGATCTTTTTGATCTGTCTTCCGGTCGTTCCGATGGTTTTTAAGAGGCCGTAATGGCGGATATCCCCTGCCACTGAAATCTGAAAAATGTTGTAGATGATCAGATAGCCGGTAAAGATGATCAAAATAACTGCCGCTATGATGCCGAGGATGACGGAAAAGCCCATGGCATCAGAGAGCTGTGAACCAACATAGCCCCAGTTGACGCCCAGTTTTATGAAATTGTCTTTATTTATATCATCATTTTGGTAGCCATGTTTTTCCAGAACGGTTTTTAAATCATTTTCGATGGAAGAACCGTTTTTAAACATGACATCAAGGCCGTAGGAACCGGTAATGCCGTTATTATTCTGATTATTGCATTTTTGCAGGATTTCCTCGAGGCGGCTCTCCGCCATGGCTATTTGATTTGCCGCCATGACTTCGTCATACTCCCAGTAACCGCAGAGCGTAAAGGTTTCTGTCGTCTCTGTGCCGTCCACATTGATGGTGACCGTAAACTTATTTCCGAGTTCCGGTTCCACACCGAGCAGGGAGAGTACTTTCAGATCCGTTGCCGCCTGATCGGTCCCCTCCTCAGGAAGATGTCCGACAGTAGGGGTGGTAAAACCGAATTTTGCATAATTTTCATCCATATAGCTGACTTCCACCTGGGATTTGTTAAATACTTCGTCAGTCGCAAGGCCCGCCATGCGGCGCAGTCCCCATTCTTTGATCAGAGGATCGTCTTTCAGTTCGTCAAACTGTTCTTTTGTCAGCTCTTTAAAAATGCCGTGGGCGTAAGTGCCCACCTGTCTGAAATTGCTCTGCTGGAAATTTTCCACCATAGATAAAACTATCGTAAAAAGCGTTGTAAAAAGGATCGTAGTCAGGGCGACGGCAGTGATCGTTATCAGGTTGCGCAGTTTTGCAGACTGTAAGTTTTTCAGGGCAAGACTGCGGATACATTTTCTGTTTGCTACTCTCATATCTGTGCCTCCTCCCCTACATCGTTTCCCTTGTTGCAATCTTCCCGTCTTCAATGCGGATGATGCGGTCGGCAAGCTGGGCAATTTCTTCGTTGTGAGTGATCATAACAATGGTCTGGGAGAACTTTTGGCTGGTCAGCTTTAATAAACCAAGTACATCCTGAGAAGTTTTGCTGTCCAGATTGCCGGTAGGCTCATCTGCCAGAATGATGGCTGGTTTAGAGGCGATGGCTCTTGCGATAGCTACCCTCTGCTGCTGGCCGCCGGAAAGATTATTGGGAAGGTTGGCAAGCTTTTCGGAAAGTCCCAGTGTTTCAATGATATTGTCGATAAAGCCAGAATCCGGCTCGTTTCCGTCGAGTTGGATTGGCAGTACAATATTTTCATAGACATTTAAGACCGGCACCAGATTATAATTCTGGAAGACAAAACCGATCTTGCGCCGCCTGAAAATGGTCAGCTCCTCATCCTTTAAAGTAAAAATATCCTTTCCGTCCACTGTTACCTGACCGGAAGTAGGTCTGTCCAAACCGCCCAGCATATGCAAAAGCGTAGATTTTCCGCTGCCGGAAGTACCGACAACTGCTACAAATTCCCCCGGTTCGATCGAGAGTGTTACACCGTCAAGCGCATGTACCGTATTTTCGCCGTTGCCGTAAATTTTTTTGAGATTTGATGTTGACAAGATAGCCATAAAAATAGTCTCCTTTTCATGTCATGCTTTTATTTCTTATAGACAGGAGCATATAGCCTGTCAATGCACGACTTCTATAGTACTATATTTTCATAACAATCTTACCAGATTCTTTCCATAGGAAAAGAAATTATGACAGTTCTGTAAGAAATGGTTTTCAGATCATGCGAGTTTCTGAAGTTTTTCACTGTGTTCAGCGACTACCTTCTTTAAAAGATCGACATCATCATAGACAATTTCCATTTTATCGGCATTTTTCTGATACCGTTTAAAAGTATCCAGATAACAGGATTCGATAGTATTTAGCCGCGGCAGGATAACATTCTCCTGAAACAGCCTGACATTGTGAAGGCCGGTTTCCAGAGATTCTACTCTTTCATTTAAAATATGGAATCCTTCATCTAAAGAGTTTACTTTTTCTTCCAGAGAATCTACTTTTTCTTCCAGAGAATCTACTTTTTCTTCCAGAGAATCTACTTTTTCTTCCAAAGAATCTACTTTTTCTTCCAGAGAATCTACTTTTTCTTCCAGAGAATCTACTTTTTTTTCCAAAGAATCTACTTTTTTATCTAAAGCATCCACTTTCTCATCCAAAGCATCCACTTTTTCATTTAAAGTACTGATATCTTTCTCCATGGGTTTCAGTTTTATTTCCAGTCTTCTGTCAACTACCTGCGATATCGCCAGTAAATCTTCGTTTGTAAGTATCATATGGGCATCTCCTTTCTGTGTAAAACATCTGTCGTTTTGATTTCGTTTATTTCACTGATTGTCAATTATAAATATTTTACACTTTTACATAAGCCGTCGGATTAATTCAGGACATGAGTTAAATATATCATATCTGGTAAGTAAAGTCTATTCTTTTTTTAAACTTTAAAGCCGTTTTGCAACAGTTCAGGCAAAGGCTGAACTGTTAGTGCTTTTTACAGGGGAAGATATACGGAAAAAACAGAACCCCTTCCCGGTTTAGAGGAAACTTTCATATAACCTCCTTCCATCGTGATGATTTGCCGGGAGAGAAACAGGCCGATTCCTGCACCCGGTTTTTCGCGGACGGATTCGGAACGGTAAAAACGCGAAAAAATCTTTGCATGTTCCTGTTCGGGAATACCGATGCCGGTATCCGCAACCTGAATACAGAGAAACATTTCATAGGATTTTATCGATAAAGTGATACTGCCGCTCTCCGTATATTTTATGGAGTTATCGATCAGGTTACCGATGGCTTCCGTCGTCCATTTTTCATCAAAAACGGCAGCAGGATTTTCCGTATGTTCATCTGCATTTGATCCGGCATTTAATATGGAAAGAGCAAGATTTTTTTCTTTTGCAAAAGGAGCGTATTGTCCTATCAGATTATCTATCATAGGAAGAACAGGAGCCTTTTTCGGCGACAGGGTAAGGATTCCTGTCTCCAGACGGGAAAGCTTTACAAGGGATGTGATCAGAAATTTCAGCTTCTCTGCCTGCGAGGTCAGGGAAGATACATATTCTCTTGATTCAGGGGACAGATCCTGCTCTGATAATAACTCCGAATACAACAAAATATTGGAAATGGGAGTTTTAGTCTGATGGGAAATATCGGAGATCAGCGTCTTGATATTATTTTTTTCAGCAGATACATTCCTGTAGGAAATTTCGGATGCGGAGAGATATTTGGCAAAACTGCTTTCTAAAGCGGAAAGCCTGCTCTCATCAAAGATATGTTCCGTAAAAGAACCGTCAATGGCAGCGTTTACCATATCTTCCATACGACGCATGATCCGCAGCGTATGTAAATGATAGAAAAAGATGATAAGGGATGATATGATGACACACAAAACTGCGATAAAAATAATGACAGCAAAATAAGATTCTCTCATTGAAAACGACCATGTCCTTTCGGCAATCTGTGAATTTGTGAATTTTTCCGTATGCCTGATGCGTATTATACATACATCAAAAGATCATTCTGTATTATTTTTCCAGACATACCCGATACCGTAAACGGTTTTAATGTGATCCTGCGCTTTCAGTTTATCCCGAAGCCGTTTTATTGTGACAGAGAGAGCATTTTCATCCACATATTCGGCGCCGTCTGTCCATACCGCGTCGATCAGCTTATCACGGCTTAATGTAATTCCGGCATTTTCCACTAAAAGCCGCAGCAGCTTTTGTTCTGTTTTGCTCAATTCCGTTTTTACTCCGTCACAAAAAAATTCCATTCTGTCGAAATGAAAAGAATAGCGGCCGGTCAAGAAGGAAACCGCCGGTTTTTCAACACTTTCCCTGCGCAGGGCGGCATTTACCCTCGCCCGCAGAACAGCAAGGGAAAAAGGCTTTGTAATATAATCATCCGCACCGAGTTCGAGGCCCGCCACGATATCCGTTTCCATATCGTTGGCTGTCAGAAGAATGACAGGCGTCGAAAATGTATCCTTTATTTCTTTCAGAAAGTCAAAACCATTTCCGTCCGGCAGGTTCACATCCAACAGGATAAGGGAGTAAGTTTGCTTCTGAAGCAAACCTCTCGCTTCCCGAAGAGAATGACACCCCGCAGTATAAATTTCGTCGGATGAAAGAGCTCTGCAAAGTCCCGTTGTCAAAGCCGAATCATCTTCCACGATAAGAATATTTTTCATACGATAATTCCCTCTACTATTATTTCAACATGAACGATCATAAGATCGGAATATAGTTTATCACAAATATTTTTTATAAAATTGTTTTATCATGTTATGAAAGAAACCACAATCCCTTAAAACAGATCAGGGATAGAAAAGTAAAATACAATTTTTAAATTACACAATAATCTGCATAAATTTACATAATAAAATAGCCTGTCACTTTCGTTTTGTCGTATAAATTTGCAGAAAATTTATGGAAATCCCATGAAACATTGGACATTGTTAAAATTTTGTGCTATTGTAAATTAATGTGATAAAGTATTAACATGCCATAAATATCGTTATATGTCGCATGCATATTATGGCATAAATAGCAAAAAACAAGATGATAGTAAAGGAGTTTTAACCATGTTTAAGTACATTGTTAAAAGAATCATTCTGGGGATTGTGACGATATGGGCCGTTGCAACACTCACCTTTTTTCTGATGAATATGGTACCCGGCGGTCCGTTCTTATCAGAAAAAGCGATCAGTCCTCAGGCAACAGCCGCGCTGGAAGCGAAATACGGATTGGACAAACCGATGTCCCAAAGATATCTTACCTATATGACGGATGCTTTGCACGGCGATTTCGGTGACAGCTTAAAACAGAGGGGGCGTACGGTTACATCTATTATCATAGCAAGATTTCCGGTATCTGCCAGACTTGGCCTTTCCTGTGTTATGGTTTCCCTGATCCTTGGAATTCCGCTTGGATGTATTGCGGCATTAAAGAGAGGAAAATTCGCGGACAGCCTGATCAGTGTTGTGGCGACCTGTGGTATTGCGGTGCCGAGCTTTGTGATCTGTACGGTACTGATGTATTTTTTGGGTGTGAAACTGGCAATCTTGCCGACGATCGGGCTTGAGACGGCGAAACATTATATTATGCCGGTGGCTGCTCTTTCTTTCTATCCGACAGCTTATATTATGAGGCTGATGCGCTCTTCCATGCTGGATGTACTGGGTCAGGATTATATGCGCACGGCGCGGGCAAAAGGACTTGCAGGCGGTGTTATTCTGTTTAAACATGCCCTCCGCAACGCGATTCTTCCGGTAATTACATATGTGGGGCCGATGCTTGCCTATACGATCACAGGCAGTTTTGTAGTGGAGAAGATCTTTGTGATTCCGGGCCTGGGCGGAGAATTTATCAAGGCGATCAACGGACGTGATTATACGATGATCATGGGTACGACTATTTTCCTTGCAACGCTCGTTATCATTATGAACGTATTCGTGGATATCGCCTATAAGATCGTAGATCCGAGGATCAAGCTGAAGTAACGGTAAATGCTGCTTTGGTGTTGTGGTTTGATTAAATTAACTTAGAAAGGCATAATGATAAAATGAAACAGAATCCTTTAAGTTTTCAGTTAAAATTAAATCCTGAAGATTTTCTCCCCGCTACAGAAGAGGAAAAACAAAGTCAGGTTATTATGCGTGAAAGCGTGAGCTTCTGGAAAGACGGCATGCGCCGTCTGCGTAAAAATAAAGTGGCGATGGTTTCTATGATCGTCATCATTCTGGTCATGATATTTTCTTTTATTGTTCCGATGTTTTATCCTTATTCTTATGAGGAACAGATCAAAAAAGCAAACAATTTAGGACCGATGGAGTATTCTGCGGAGGAACAGGCGCGGATCGATGCGGGCGAAAAAGTATTCCCCCACATTTTCGGAACGGATAAGATGGGACGTGATTATGCGATCCGTGTGATGATGGGAAGCCGTATCTCACTGATCGTCGGGCTGGTTGCCACTGGTATCATTCTGATCATCGGTTCCATTTACGGTTCTGTGGCTGCTTTTTTCGGCGGCTGGGTCGATCTGATCATGATGCGTATTGTGGATATCATCTATACGATCCCGGATATCCTGCTGATCGTTCTTTTAAAATTTGCGCTGGATGATCCGCTGAAGCGGCTGGCCGAAGTACCGGGTTTCAGCTGGGTCAATGTGATCGGAACGAACCTGATCAGTATTTTCCTGGTGTTCGCCCTGCTTTACTGGGTAGGTATGGCGAGAATGGTGCGAAGCCAGATATTGACATTAAAAGAAAGCGAATATGTTACGGCGGCGAGAGCCCTGGGCGTCGGAAACGGCAAGATCATCAAAAAGCATCTTCTGACAAACTGTATCGGTACACTGATCGTAACGACAACGCTGCAGATTCCGTCTTCCATCTTTACGGAAAGCTTTTTGAGCTTCCTCGGTATGGGTGTGGCGGTTCCGCTTCCCTCCTTAGGTTCACTGGCGGCCGATGCGATCAACGGTATGGGTACTTTCCCGCATCTGCTGTTTATTCCGGCGATTCTGATCAGTTTGATCATCCTGAGCTTTAACCTTTTCGGTGACGGCCTGCGGGATGCATTCGATCCGAAGCTTAAAAATTAGTCAGGGAGGAGAACGAAAATGGCAGAGTATCTTGTTGATATAAAAAATGAACGGCTTTCTTTCTTTACTCCCGCGGGAGAAGTAAAAGCGTTAAACGATGTTTCCATTCATTTAAAAGAGGGAGAGGTTCTCGGGATCGTGGGAGAGAGCGGTTCCGGTAAGTCTGTCACGGCTTATTCCCTGATGGGCCTTACGGCACATCCCGGTAAGCTGCTTGGCGGAAATCTAAATTTTAACGGGCATCAGATTGAAAATATGAGTGAGAAGGAGATGCAGGGAATCCGGGGAAACGAGATATCCATTATCTTTCAGGATCCCATGACAAGCCTGAATCCGGTCTATACGGTGGGCAACCAGATCACGGAAGTGATCCGTCTCCATACCGATAAAACAAGGCAACAGGCAAAGGAACGCGCAAAAGAACTTTTGGAACTGGTGGGCATCAATGAGCCGGAGAAACGTTTAAAACAGTATCCTCACGAACTTTCCGGCGGTATGCGGCAGCGTGTGATGATCGCGATCGCTCTTGCCTGCGAACCGAAGCTTTTGATCGCGGATGAGCCGACGACAGCGCTTGATGTGACGATCCAGGCACAGATCCTGGAACTGATGATGGAACTGAAGGATAAGCTGGGCATGGCGATCATCATGATCACCCATGACCTCGGCGTGGTGGCGAGCATGTGTGAGAGAATAGCGGTCATGTACGCTGGAAGGATCGTGGAATACGGCACAACGGACGATATTTTCTATCATCCGAAGCATCAGTACACCAAGGGATTGATCCGTTCCATCCCCAGACTGGATACAAAGGAACATGAGAGGCTGATCCCGATCGAGGGGACGCCGGTGGATATGCTGAATCCGCCGAAGGGCTGTCCTTTTGCTCCCAGATGTGATGCAGCGATGAAGATCTGTCTTCGTGAGATGCCGCCTGTCACAGAGTTCGGAGAAGTGCATTACACACAGTGCTGGCTGAATCAGAAGGAAGAAATGGAGAAAGGAGCATCTCATGAGTGAACATTTTATCGAAGTAGAACATCTCCGCCAGTATTTTCCGGCGGGGGGTTTCGGCAGTAAGAAAAAATTTGTGCGTGCGGTGGATGATGTCTCCTTTTTTGTAAATAAGGGGGAGACACTCGGCCTGGTAGGAGAATCGGGCTGCGGCAAGACCACGACAGGACGTACCATGCTGCGTCTCTATGAACCGACAGACGGCAGATTTACATTTGACGGCGAGACGGTCTTTGATGTAAAGAAAAAAGAATTTCCGAATATGCTGCCTTTCAGAAAACGGATGCAGATCGTATTTCAGGATCCCTATGCAAGCCTTGATCCCCGTATGACGGTGGGCGATATCGTAGGGGAGGCCATCGATGTCCATAAACTTGCGGCAAATGATAAAGAGCGCTATGACATGATCATCCATATGCTGGAGAGAGTAGGGCTTAACTCCGAACATGCAAACCGTTATCCCCATGAATTTTCCGGCGGACAGAGACAGCGTGTGGGTATTGCGAGGGCTCTCGCTGTAAATCCTGAATTTATCGTCTGTGACGAGCCGATCTCTGCGCTGGATGTATCGATTCAGGCGCAGGTTATCAACATGTTTGAAGATCTGCAGGAACAGATGGGGTTGACATATTTATTCATTGCCCATGACCTGTCTGCGGTGAAGCATATTTCCAACCGTATCGGCGTTATGTATCTCGGAAGAATGGTGGAGCTTGCCGACAGTTATGAGCTGATCGACCGCCCGCTTCATCCCTATACAAAGAGCCTGATCTCGGCAATCCCGATCGCAGACCCGAAACAGGCGAGGAAGAGCAACCGTATCGTGCTGGAAGGAGATGTACCGAGCCCGCTCAATCCGCCTTCAGGCTGTACGTTCCGGACGAGATGTCCCTACGCTACAGCGGAATGCGCGGAAAAGGTGCCGGAATGGAAGGAAATAGAGAAAGGTCATTTTGCAGCCTGCCACAATATAGATAAGATAAATTAATTGTTGACAAATGCAATGAAATATGGTAACACTGAAAAGTGATACACTTTTTTTTAGAAAATTTAATAAATTTTAAGGAGGAAACATTATGAAAAAAAGAGTAGCAGCTCTTTTTCTGGCAGCGGTTATGGTTGTCAGCGTAACGGCCTGCGGCAATTCTTCATCTGAAGAACCTGCAGCACCGAGCGAGAGCACAGAAGAAGCAACAGAAACCGGCGATGATGCGGCAGCAGAATCTGACGGGGGGGCAGCTTCCACAGGTGAGAAAGTTCTTTCCGTACAGATCGGACCTAACCCTGAGACCCTTGATCCCGCATTGAACAGTGCAGTTGACGGCGGCAACATGATCTTACACACATTTGAATGTCTTCTGACAGTTGACCAGGAAGGCAAACTTGCTCCCGGACAGGCTGAAAGCTGGGATATATCTGAGGACGGCCTGACATGGACTTTCCATTTAAGGGACGGCCTGAAATGGTCTGACGGTTCCGACCTGACAGCTAACGATTTCGTTTACAGCTGGCAGCGTGTATGCGATCCCAATACGGCAGCTCCCTATGCGGAGACGGTTCTGAGCATGGTTGAAGGTTACGAAGATGCTATCGCAGGCGATATCACAAAACTGAACGTGGTAGCAGTAGATGATACTACACTGGAAGTACATCTGTCTTCTCCTTGTTCCTACTTCGGCTCTCTGGCAGCATTCGCAACACTGAGCCCTGTACAGCAGGCGACGATCGATGCAAACGGCGATGCATGGGCAGTAGATGCAGGTACTTATATCTGTAACGGTTCTTTCTATATTTCCGAGTGGGTTCCTGGTTCTTACATTATGTGCACGAAGAACCCCAACTACTGGAATGCAGATGCGATCAAACTGGATGCGATCAAGTTTAACCTGATCGAGGATGCGAACGCTTCCTACAGTGCATACCAGACAGGCGAGGTTCTGTTTATCAAGGACGTTCCCACAGAAGAGATTCCTTCTCTGGAAGGCAACCCTGAGTTCTACGTTGATCCTATCATCGGAACCTACTACCTGAGCTTAAATACACAGAAAGCTCCTTTTGATGATGTAAATGTCCGTAAGGCACTGAGCCTTGCAATTGACCGTGATTATGTGGCAAATACCCTGATGCAGGGAACTTATTCACCGGCATCCAACTTCATGGGCCCGGGCTGGATCGATACAGACGGTTCCCAGTTCATGGATAACGCTAACGGCGGACAGCCCTATATCGATGTGGAAAACTATGAAGCAAATCTGGAAGAAGCAAAGAAACTCCTTGCAGATGCAGGTTATCCGGATGGTGAAGGCTTCCCGGTTATCACATACAGCACAAACGACGCTGGTTACCACAGAGTTGTTGCAGAATATCTGCAGCAGGCGTGGGCTGAGCTCGGTATCACTCTGAACGTGGATATCGTTGAGTGGGCAAGCTTCACACCTATGAGACGTAACGGTGATTACGAAGCATCCCGTAACGGCTGGGTAGGAGACTACTCCGATCCTTCCAACATGCTGGATCTGCTGTACTCCACAAACGGCAACAACGACGGTAAGTTCAACAATGCAGATTACGATGCGGCTATGGATATTTCCAGAACAACTCTGGATACGGCTGAGCGTTCCGCAGCACTGCATGAAGCTGAAGATATCCTGATGGATCAGGCGGCATGTATCCCTGTAGCTTACTACAATGACTTCTGGCTGCAGAGTGATAAGATCACAGGTATGTGGCATTCCGCATATGGTTACTGGTACTTCATGTACGCTGATATTACTGAGTAAAATAAAAATTTATTGAAGATAAATTTTTATGCTACTACACATTTTGATACAAAATGTGTAGGTTCCCGTATTATTTTACGGTAAGGTTAAATATAAAAACCCTGCGTTTTCGGACGCAGGGCTTTTTAATGTAGTGCGCCTGACGGATGTATTTATTCATTAATTACCTGTTACTTGACAATGTTTCTGTATACTCATACAATGAATGAAAATGAGAATTGATAATAAAGGGGAACATGGATGGACAGACTGTACGAGCAGATGGAATACGACGGTATAAGGCCTAAGGAGGCATATACTGCAGATGGAACCTTTATTGAGATGAATGAAGAAAACGTATATGTGACTCATACATCAAATTCGGATTTCGAGATCATCAATCAGAGGCACACTTCCGTTGAGATCCTTTTTTGTGAGGAAGGCGAAGCAGATTATAAAATAAATGAGGAAATATATTCTGTCGGCAAAAACGACATTTTGATCATCGGGGCGATGGACTTTCATTTCCGTAAGGTTACAAAAGTGCCGTTTAACCGTTACGGACTGACGATGCTTCCCACTTATATTAGAACGATCCCTGCCGTAAATGATTATCTCGGCATATATGAGACCCAGAGCCCCGAAAACAGTATGCTTCTGAAAGGGCTCAGCGACAGGGAGTTTGCGGAGTATGTGCATATTTTAAAACATTTGAGGGAAGAGACAAGAAATGCAAAGGCGGACAGTTCCGAGATCGTTGCTGCATATATTCATATACTGACCCTGATGCTGAAAAGAAAACTGCACTTTCAGAATACGAAGATCAGCCATTCTCCGCTCCATCAGACCATGCTGCAGATCAAAAGTTATATCGACCTGAATTATAAAGAAGACCTCAGCCTGGAAAAATTGGGAGAACTTTTTTATTTCCAGCCAGGCACGATCAGCAAATATTTTAAGCTGGAATTCAATACCAACATCAAAAAGTATATCAATACTGTCAGAGTATCAAACGCCGTGCGGCTTCTGGAAAAATCCGATATCAGCATAGAAGCTCTGGCTATTGAAGTGGGATTTGCGAATGTGAACACGTTTCTCCGCCAGTTCAGCGAAATGATGCAGATATCCCCTCTGCAATACAGAAAGAAACATCGGGCTTATCTGAATAAATATCATACGATCAATTTGTCCTGAAAATCATTTTATGTGTCTCTCCTTTTGCTTGACATAGCTGATATCTGACTCTACAATGGATGGAATAAGCAGGAAAAGAGGAAATACATATGGAAAGAATGTATGCGCAGATGGAGTATGACGGCAAGAGGCCCAAAGAAGCATATACCGAGGATGGAGCAGCCTATGTAGAAATGAATGAAGAAAATGTTTATGTGAATCATACTTCCGATTCCGGCCCGGATATTATGAATCATAGGCATAATTCTATAGAACTTCTTTTCGGAGAAAGCGGCGGAGCGGAATATAAAATAAATGGAGAAACTTATACGATTGGCAAAAATGATATTCTGATCATCGGGGCGATGGATTTTCATTTCGCAAAACTGACAGAGGTTCCATATAACAGGTATGGGTTGACAATGTTGCCAATCTATATGAGGACGATTCCTGCAATCAGTGATTATCTGGACATTTATCAGACTTTGGATTCCAAAAAAAGCATACTTTTAAAAGGATTGCCGGACAGGGAGTTTGCAGAATATATCCATATATTGCGGCATTTAAGGGAAGAGACGAGGAAGCCAAAAAAGGATAGTGCGGAGATAGTGGCAGTTTATATCCATATGTTGACACTGATGCTGAAAAGAAAATTAGACTTTCAGAACTCAGAAAATGCCCATTCACCGCTCCATCAAACCATGCTACAGATCAAGAGCTATATTGATCTAAATTATAAGGAAGAAATCAATCTGGAAAAATTGGGAGAGCGTTTTTATTTTCAACCTGGTACGATCAGCAAATATTTTAAATTGGAATGTGGAATCAACATCAAAAAATATATCAATACGGTCAGGATATCCAATGCGGTGCGGCTGCTTGAAAAATCCGATATCAGCATAGAATCGCTTGCCGCAGAAGTGGGATATACAAATGTCAATACATTTCTTCGCCAGTTCAGTGAAATGATGCAGATTTCCCCTTTGCAGTACAGAAAGAAACATCAGGTACACCTTAAAAAGTGCAGGTCATTAGATATATAGTGAAAACCACCATTTCGGAAATAAATGGTGGTTTTCGCTTTTTGTACAAAAAATGATGATTTTTGAAATAAATTCGGTGACATTTATAGACTGATTTATGTTATTTTTTAAATATGTTAGGAAAAACGCAAAATATACCGGTATAATTCTATTTTGAATTGTGCACGATTCAAAATGGAAAGCAGTTAAACTTAACGATTGCATAAAATATCATATAAAAAATTGGGAGGAGTCAAATGTCTAAGAAAATTTTGGCAGTTATTTTGTCACTTACTATGGTGGCAGGAACTTTGATAGGCTGTGGAAACAGTGCTGATGATACAAAGGATGCAGCGGATGCTCCGGCACAGGAGGAAAGCGCAGAGGCAACAGGAGAATCCGAAGAAGGCCCAGGGGAGGCAGCGGCATTAGGTGACGAAGAAGTTACCGTTACAATTCTGTGTGCATATGCAAGTGAAGATCCTCACGGTCAGTATGTTTATGAATATGCGGATAAATTTATGGAGCAGTATCCCAATATTACGGTAGAAGTGACAGCGATCAGCAGCAACGATATCTATACAAAGCTCGCAGCAATGGCGACTTCTCCGGATGATCTGCCGACACTGTTCTTTACAAGTGTCGATCAGGCACCGAGCCTGTTTGATTTAGGCCTGATGGAAGATCTGAAAGGACAGTTGGATGATGAGACGCTTAACAGCTTTGCAAATGGTATTATAGAAGCGTGTACGTTAGATGACCAGATGGCATTCTATCCGATCGATGTACAGCCCAGTGCTGTTATCTACAGGAAAGACAGATTTGAGGAAGCAGGTCTTTCCGTTCCCAAGACATGGGATGAATTTCTGGAATGTGCAAAGACATTGACAGTAGATTCCGACGGTGACGGCGAGATCGATCAGTGGGGATTCTCCATGGTAGGTTCCAATAACTCTTCAGGACAGAGCCGTTTCCAGAGCTACTTATGGAGCCAGGGCTTTAAGCTGGTTGACGATTCCACCGGAGAATGGACAACAGATATCGGTTCTGACGGGTTCTTAGATGCATTTACTTTCTGGACAAACATGAATAATGTTGATGGCGTGGTTCCGACAGGTATCACAGAAGTAGATTATGCTACGGCAGCAAACTATTTTGCTATGGGTTACACAAGCATGATCCTTTCCGGTTCTAATGCATTAGGTGTAGCTTATGCAAATAATCCGGATCTTGAAGGAAAACTTGGTTCATTCCAGATTCCGGGCGATTATCCCGGCACAATGCTGAATGCGGAAGGTTATGCTCTTTGCAGTCAGGCCGGTGATGCGGAAAAAGCGGCAGCAGTGGAATTCCTGAAGTTTTTCAGCACCAATGATCCGGAGTATAAATTCTGGCAGGCCAGCGGAAAGATTCCGTCTACAGTGGAAGGACAGAAGGTGGAATATATCACGGGTGATGACTATGCCGGCTATCTTGCGACAATCGATGCAGGCTGCATTGATGTGATCAACTTCCCTGGTATGAGCGCACTGAAGACAGTTCTCGGCGATGCTTATTCAGCAGTGTTCAGCGGTGATAAGACCAATGAACAGGCAGTGGATGATCTTGTAAAAGAGATGGATACATTACTGGAAGAATACAACTAAACATTTTTCTTAAAGAGATATTGAAAAAACAAGTGGGGAGCTTTCCTCACTTGTTTTTCCCAAAGAAAGCTTTGATCAGCATAAAACTGTTCATAAACCGTACAGTTTCTGGTCAGTGTAAGGCCTTTCATGAAGCGTACGGCTTTTGGTTATGAAAGAAGGAAGTGAAATGAAGAATACAGAAAAGAAGCAGACAAAGAAAGGTAAAGTGGAAAAAAGACAGTCCGTGGGATATGCTTTTATCGGACCCGCAGCTTTTGCCATGATCGCTATGATCGTATATCCGATGGCATACGGGCTGTATATCAGCTTTTTCAATACAAATCTTGTGACAAAATGGAAGTTTGTGGGACTCAGGTATTATATGCAGGCATTTACTAATTCAGAGTTTTACTCTTCTGTACTTTTGACCTTTAAATTTATGATTCTCGTTGTGATAGGGCACTTCCTGCTTGGATTTATTCTTGCTTCGCTTTTGAACACGGAATTTAAAGGCAGAACGATCTTCAGGGTGATCTTTATGTTGCCCTGGCTGTTCCCGGAGAGTGTCATCGCCCTGCTTTTCACATGGATACTCAACCCGATGTACGGTGTATTAAATGCAATATTAAAATCAATGGGACTGATCAGCAGCAATATGTCATGGCTCAGTTCAGGAAGTCTGGCATTTCCGACGATTGTGTTTGTCTGTATCTGGAAAGGCTATCCGCTTGTCATGACGATGATCCTGTCCGGTTTGCAGAGTGTCTCAAAGGATCTGTATGAGGCAGCGATGATCGATGGTGCGACAAAATGGAAACAGTTTCTGCATGTAACGGTACCGGGACTGCGGCCCGTACTTACCACAACGCTCATTCTGGACAGTGTGTGGTGGTTTAAACAGTATACACTGGTTTATACGATGACCGGAGGTGGTCCGGGCAAGGCGACGGATCTGGTCAGCCTGAGCATCTATGGTACGGCGTTTAACGATCTGCAGTTTGGCAAGGCGTCCGCCTGGGGTATCATTGTATTTGCGATTTGCTATCTGATCAGCAAAATATACAGACTTATATTGAAGGAGGAATAGGCAGATATGAGAACAAAAAAGAAACTGATGTCAGCAGGAAGATATCTGATTTTGATAGTGCTTTCTCTGTTTATTATCGTTCCCGTTCTGTGGATGATTTCCACAGCGTTCAAGGGAGAAGCACAGACCTATTCGCCCTCACCGGTATGGATTCCGAATCCGATATCCCTGAATTCATTTAAAAAATTTTTCGGTCTGTACAGTTTTGGAAAAATGACAAGAAATTCATTAGTTACCTGTCTGGGTTCCATGGTGATCTGTACGGCATGCGCCTGCTTTTCAGGTTACGGCGTTACAAGATTTAAATTCAGGGGAAGAAAACAGTTTATGGCGTTTCTGCTTGTAACCCAGACGTTTCCGAGCGTTATGTTGGTGGTTCCATTTTATGCGGTGCTCAGCACTTATCATTTGACCAATTCACTGCTTGGCCTTACTATTGTATATGCGGCCACTAATATTGCGTTCAGTACCTGGATGATGACATCTTACTTTGAGACGATACCTCTGGAACTTGACGAAGCCGCGAGAGTGGATGGGGCAAACAGTTTTACGATCTTCTGGAGAATTGTACTGCCGCTCACAGTCCCCGGTATTGCCGCGGTTGCGATCTTTGTCCTGATAAATGGCTGGAATGAGTATATGTATTCCTCCATTCTGATTTCGAAAGATGCTTTAAAAACTCTGACGGTAGGCATTGTCTCTTTGAATACACAGAATCAGGTACACTGGAATGATATGATGGCTGCATCCACAATGTCCTGTCTGCCGCTTATTATCCTGTTTTTATGCTTCCAGAGATATTTTATTGCAGGTATGACCAGCGGGGCAGTGAAAAACTAAATCGGAAGTTTGAGCGATAACCGAAAAAACTAAATAATTTTAAGAATGTTACTGTAAAGTAAAAATTCTTGCAGTAACTGAAAAAGAGGATGGATCATGAAAAACATTACAATCAGAGACATAAAAACAATTATCACAGCACCTCATGGTATCAACCTGGTGGTGGTGAAAGTCGAGACATCGGAGCCGGAACTGTATGGACTTGGCTGTGCGACCTTCACATGGAGGTATAAAGCGGTCATCCCTGCCATTCAGGAATATCTCCGCCCGATGCTGATCGGCAGGTCCGTGTACAATACGGAGGATATCTGGCAGACGATGATGGGAAGTTCTTACTGGAGAAACGGTCCTGTTCTGAACAATGCGATCTCAGGTGTTGACGAGGCGCTCTGGGATATCAAAGGAAAGATCGCCGGACTGCCGCTGTATGAACTTTTCGGCGGAAAGTGCCGGGAAGGGGTCGCCGTCTATAAACATGCGGACGGAAATACGGTTGAAGAAGTGGTGGAAAATCTGCATGCTCTGCAGGAACAGGGATATCACTATATCAGATGTCAGATGGGGACCTACGGGGGAACCATGAACGGCGCGCCCCAGAAGCTGAATAAACCGGAAAATGCGCCGGACGGCATGTATTACAGTCCGAGGCTTTATATGCAAAATACAGTAAGGCTTTTTGAAAAAGTCAGAAATGATGTCGGCTGGGATGTGGAGCTTTTACATGATATTCATGAAAGATTGACGCCCATCGATACACTGAATCTTGTAAAAGAGTTTGAGCAGTTTAAGATGTTCTATGTGGAGGATGCGCTGCGGCCGGATCAGGTGGGTTATTTTGAAAAGCTCAGAAGCCATACGACGACGCCTCTTGCTATGGGAGAATTATTTACGAATTCGTTGGAGTGGAAAACGATCATCCAGAATCAGTGGATCGATTACATCCGGGTACATATCAGTGATATCGGCGGCCTGACGCCGGCGAGAAAGCTTGCGGCATTCTCAGAGGCTTACCAGGTAAGAACCGCATGGCACGGACCGAATGATCTCTCGCCTGTCGGTATGACGGCGCAGATGCATTTGGATCTGTCCTCCTCCAATTTCGGCATACAGGAATTCGCCGGCTTTAATGAGGCGGAGGAAGAAGTGTTCCCGGGATGCCCCGAGGTCAGAAACGGTTATGCGTACCTGAATGATAAGCCGGGCATCGGTGTTGATTTTGACGAAGAAAAGGCGAAGAAGTATCCGGCTGTCGATACGATGGATTTCAGCTGGCTCTACAGCAGGATAGAGGACGGCACGGCGGTTAGGCCTTAGTAGGAGAGGTGTAGTATGTATGATATTATAATAAAGGGCGGCAGGATCGTTGACGGCAGCGGCGAAAAACCTTTTATTGGCGATATTGCTGTTGTAAAAAACAGGATCGTGAAAATTGCTGGAGAGATCAATGAATCGGCGAAAAAAGTGATCGATGCGAGAGGAAAGACGGTCACGCCGGGGCTGATCGACGGGCATACGCACTCAGAATTGAATGTGATGTACAACAGACAGCAGCCCCATGCGGTATATCAGGGAATTACGACGATCGTGACCGGGCAGTGCGGCCTGGGCTTTGCCCCGACCACACCGGAAGGACTGAAACGTTCCCTCCGTATGAACGGAGGTATTTTCGCAGATCAGGGGAAGTACCTTCCGGCGTGGAGCAGCTTTGCGGAGTATCTGGAACTCCTTGGCGGCGCCGCAGTAAATGTGGCGTCCAATGTATCCCACAATGCCATCCGGGAATACGCCTTAGGCTTTGCGGATCAGAAACTGACGGGAGATCGTCTGGAAACAGCAAAGGAAGAGCTGGAAAAGGCAATGTTGAGCGGCGCTGTGGGGCTTTCTGTCGGACTTTCCTATTATCCGGGAGGCTTCTCGGATACGGAGGAGATCGTTGAGCTCTGCAAGGTCGTAAAGAAATATGACGGGATCTTCTGTGTCCATCAGCGTTTAAATGACGGACAGATCCCACGGACTTCTCTGGAGGAGGTTGTAAAGATAGTGGAGGAGACAGGGGTGCGGCTGAATATGCTGCACTACAGGACCGGCGGTTTAGAGGATTATCGCAGTGTGTTTGAACCCTTTGCAGAACTGGAAAAACAGGGCGCGGAGATCCATTATGAATTTTACCCGTATCTGGTGGGCGCGGGGCTCCTTCTGGCGCTGCTGCCCGGATGGGCACAGGAGGGCGGTTATGATAAGATCATGGAACGGCTGTCGTCCGCATCGCTTCGGGATAAACTGCTTGCGGATATGCGGGAGAGACATAAGTATTTCTTTGCGGAAGGACAGACTGCCAGAGTTGCCCTGACAAAAGATAAATACGCGGATTCGATCGGAAAAACGCTGCGGGAGATCTCGGAGGAACATCAGGAGACTTTCCAGGAGACTGTGATCAGACTGCTGTTGGAGAACGAGTTGGAAGCGGGCTTTGTCGGTGTGGAAAATCAGACGGAGGAATTGAAGGAAAAGCTGTATGATGACCAGTACCGCCTGTTCACGGATGACCGCTATACCGTGGGGAGCGACACGATCCCGGAGGGCGTTTTATGCCATCCGAGGACTTTCGGAGCCTTTTCGAGGACAGTTCGCATGATGCGGGAGAGAGGAGTGCCTGTGGAATATATTATCCGGAAACTGTCGGCTCTTCCTGCAGAAATATACCATATCAGGGACCGGGGCATGCTGAAGGAGGGAAATTATGCGGATATCTGTATCATGGATTATGAGAGATTGAGAGATCAGGCAGATTTTGAGAATCCGAGGCGCAGAGCGGAAGGGATAGAGACTGTGCTGGTGAATGGACTTCCTGTGCTGGAAAACGGCGAGATGACGGGAATTTTGAGCGGAGAATGTGTAAAAAGAGGACAGGTTTGAGAATATGAGCTGTTATGAGACATTACATATAAAAAGAATCATAAATGCCAGTGAACCTTATACGAATCTGGGCGGTTCATTGATGGAAAAAGAGACGGTGGAGGCGATGGCGCAGGCGGCGGAATGCTGCATCGATTACGAAGCGCTGCGGGATGCGGTGTGTGAAAAGGCGGCGCAGCTTACAAAAAACGAGGCGGCTTTTGTGACAACCGGAGCTTCTTCCGGACTGGAGCTTTCTGCCGGAGCCTGCATGTGCCTGGGGCAGGAGGAAAAGATGGATATGCTGCCGGATACCTCAGCATTTTCCAGAAATGAGATCATTGTCATAGACGGGGATGTACTGGATATTATTCCCTATTGGAAACTGGCCGGCCTGACAGGGGCGAAGATCATAAAGGTGAGACCGGATGCGGAATCTGTCAAAAATGCAGTCTGTGAAAAGACAGCTGCCTGCATGCTGTTTCCTTCTTCTGTTTATGAGAGGGGAATTCCGGTCTGTGAGGAGATCATTCCCATATTAAAGGAAACAGGGGTTAAGATCATCGTGGATGCCGCCGCACAGCTTCCGCCTGCGTCAAATCTGTGGTATTATACAGAAAAACTGGGGGCAGACCTGACGATCTTCAGCGGCGGAAAACATATCAAAGGACCGCAAAGCACGGGACTGATCGTGGGGGATAAAGAACTGATCAGCCTTTGCAGGATGCTTGCCAGTCCCAACCCAAGGCTGGGGCGGGCATTTAAGACCGGAAAGGAAGAGCTTGTCGGCTTCATTACGGCGTTGGAACTGTTCGTGGCGGAGGACGAGGAAAGACGTTTTAAAAAGCAGGAAGAAAAACTGTTGAAGATCGCGGAGGCCGTAAGGGAGAGGACGGGAATCCGGACTGAGATGCTGCATCAGGGAAGGCTCGGCACATATCAGCCTCTGCTGCATCTGTATCTGCCGGAAAACATGACGGCAAAGGGCTGCAACGAGTATACGAGAAGCCTTGACCCTGCAGTGGATATCGGTGTATATCCGCCGGAATTCAACAGGGAAGATAATGTGGTATTTGTCAATGCCTATAATCTGAAGGAAGGCGAGGAAGCCATAGTTGCCGATGTGATATGTGATTATATTCTCGGGAATCAAAACGGTGGCCGTGCTGAAGGAGAAGTGTAACGGTTTGATGCTGAGGTAGAAATACCTCAGCATCTTATTTTACCGGCGCTTATGCATACTATTTACGGATATCGGCCATTTACATCAGTTTTCTGAACAGATCTTTCAGATCTTCCACACTGGCATCTTTCGGGTTGCCCGGCGCGCAGGCATCCGCGTATGCGGATTCTGCAAGGAACTGCAGGTCTTCTTCTTTTAATGCTTCCAGTTTGGAAGGAATGCCGACATCTTCGGAAAGTTTTCTGACAGCATCCACCGCCGCTTTGCGGTATGCAGCCTGATCCATGGAATCCACGTCTTTTACGCCCATAGCCCTCGCGATCTCGCGGTATTTTTCCCCTGTGCAGTCAGCGTTGTAATCCATGACGATGGGAAGCATCATAGCGCAGGCAACGCCGTGGGGGGTGTCATAGACAGCGCCCAGTGTATGAGCCATGGAATGAGCTATTCCAAGACCGACATTGGAGAAGCCCATTCCTGCGATATACTGTCCGAGAGCCATGCCTTCACGGCCTTCCTTTGTGTTTTCCACAGCGCCGCGCAGGGATTTTGATATAATCTCGATCGCTTTTAAGTGGAACATGTCCGTCATCTCCCAGGCGCCCTTTGTGGTGTAGCCTTCGATGGCATGCGTCAGGGCGTCCATACCTGTGGAAGCTGTCAGTCCCTTCGGCATGGAGGACATCATATCGGGATCGACAACTGCGATGATCGGCATGTCATGAGGATCCACACAGACAAATTTCCGTTTCTTTTCCACATCCGTGATAACGTAGTTGATGGTCACTTCCGCTGCGGTACCTGCGGTTGTGGGCACTGCGATGATCGGTACACAGGGCTTCTTTGTGGGAGCTACGCCCTCCAAGGAACGGACATCCTCAAATTCCGGATTGGCGATGATGATGCCGATGGCTTTCGCGGTATCCATGGAGGAGCCGCCGCCGATCGCGATGATATAATCCGCGCCGGATGCTTTGAAGGCAGCCACGCCGCTCTGCACATTCTGGATGGTCGGATTTGCCTTGATATCGGAATAGATCTCATAAGCAAGGCCGTTTTGTTCGAGAAGATCCGTCACCTTGGATGTTACATTAAATTTGATAAGGTCGGGGTCGGAACATACGAAAGCTTTTTGAAACGCTCTCGCTTTTGCTTCGTTTACGATCTCCGCGATCGCTCCGGCACCGTGGTACGATGTTTCGTTGAGCATGATTCTGTTTGCCATAAAAAATCTCCTTCTCTGATAATGATAAATTCAGCGAACAGCTTCGCTGTTGTTTATTGTAGCATGGGAAAAGAGGAGTGAAAAGAGAAATTTGTCATTCCCCTTGACATCTTTAAGAAAAAACAGCAGAATAAAGGCATAAACAGTAAGAGCTGGCAGGCAGCGGAACGGAGGAGAAATTTGAAGATCGTCATTTTAGAGAGAAACAGTGTGGGGCTCGATATCGATGTGGAGCGCCTCAGGGAATTCGGGGAGTTAGATATCTATCCGAATACTGTAACGATAGAAGAGGTGGCAGAGCGGGTGAGAGACGCGGATATCGTGGTATCCAATAAGGCGCCCATCAGGGAGGAATCCCTAAAAGATGCAAAAAATGTAAAGCTGGTCTGTGAGTTTGCGACAGGATACGATAATGTGGATGTGGAATATTGTAAAAACAGGGGTATTTTAGTCTGCAATGTCAGAAATTATTCCACGGCGATGGTGGCGCAGCACAGTGTGGCTATGGCGCTGTTTTTGATAGAAAAGCTGCGCTATTATGATGAATATGTAAAATCCGGCGCATATGCGGCGCAGAGCCGTTTCTCCCACTTTGACGAGCCGTTCTGGGAACTGGAGGGAAAGGTCTGGGGCATCGTCGGCATGGGCAATATCGGCAGGAAGGTTGCAAAGATCACGGAAAGTTTCGGGTGCAGGGTGATCTTTTATTCCGCTTCCGGAAACAGTACCTGTACGGATTATGAAAAGGTGGATCTGAATACTTTGCTGGAGCAGTCGGATGTGCTTTCCCTGCACTGCCCTTTGAGTGACCGGACGAGAAATCTGATCGATCTGGCGGCGATGAAAAAGATGAAAAGATCGGCAGTCCTGATCAATGTGGCGAGGGGGCCTGTGGTGAACAGCGCCGATCTGTACACCGCTCTGACAGACGGGGAGATCGCGGCGGCAGGGCTGGATGTGCTGGAGAAGGAGCCCATCACGGATGAGAATCCTCTGAGCAGGTTTACGGACAGCCGTCGCCTGATTATTACGCCCCATATGGCGTGGGCGAGCCTTGAGGCGAGGGAACGCTGTGTGGACGGCGTATACCAGAATATCAAAAACTTTCTGGCGGGGACGCCGATCAATGTGGTAAACGGATAGCAGATGGTTTATATCCGTTATGAAGGAAACTGTTTCGTACGTTCAGTTTAAGAAGCAGATTTTACAGGATAAACGAAATGCATAATTTTACAGGAGGCAGGAAAGACCATGGGAATCGTATTAAAGAACATTCTGGCACTTTTGCCGGAAGGTGACAGGGATGTCATTCGTGAGACGGATATTTATATCGAGGGGAGTAGGATCGCTTCCATCGGCAAAAAGCCGGAGGGATTTTCGGAGGATAAGGTGATCGACGGGAAGGACAGGTTTGCCATACCGGGGCTTGTGAACTGCCACACCCATTCCTATATGTCTTTTATGCGGAATGTGGCGGATGATCTGAGCTTTATGGACTGGCTGTTCGGGACGATCGATCCCATCGAACAGCAGATGACGGACGAAGATACCTACTGGGGCGCCTGTCTTGCCATTATAGAGATGATGAAGAGCGGGACGACCTGTTTTAACGATATGCAGATGAACATTCATCAGACCACCAGGGCGGTTAAGGAATCGGGCATGCGCGCCGTGATCAGCAGGGGGCTTGTGGGAAGCGGCAATGACGAGGCGGGGCAGATGCGCCTCAGACAGGCATATGAAGAGAGGGATGCAGCGGCAGACTGCGACAGGCTGACTTTTATGCTGGGACCCCACGCGCCCTATACCTGTGACGACGGATTTATGCGCATCGTATCGGAAGAAGCAAAGAAAAACAATATGCGGATCCATGTGCATCTCTCCGAGAGCGAGAGCGAGATAGAGCAGATCAGGGAGAAATACCACTGTACGCCGATTGAGATGGCGGCGAAAAACGGGCTGTTTGATGTGCCCGCCGTGGCTGCCCACTGTGTGCAGATCACAGAGAGCGACATGGATATTCTGAGAGAGAAGAATGTCAGTGTGGCCACAAACCCTGCCAGCAATATGAAGCTAGGGAACGGATTTGCGCCTGTTCCGAAGATGCTGGAAAAAGGGATCAACGTATGTATCGGTACGGATGGGGCGGCCTCCAACAACAGCCTGAACCTGTTTCATGAGATGAGCCTGCTCGCCCTGATCCACAAGGGCGTTGTGAAGACGCCGCAGTGCATCAGCGCCCGAGAGACGATCCGGATCGCCACGATAAACGGTGCGAAGGCACTGGGACTGGAGAAGGAGATCGGTTCACTGGAAGAAGGAAAGAAAGCTGATATCGCTATCCTCAATTTAAATACACCGTCTCTGACACCGAGGAATAACCTGATTGCAGGGCTTTCCTATTCCGCAAACGGTTCCGAGGTGGAGACCGTGATCATCGACGGAAAAGTTACGATGGAAAACCGAAAGATATTGACGATGGATGAGGAACTGGTGTATAAAAAGATAAATGAAATTATCGTTCGGATGGGACTGGATAAAAAGCAGTATTGAGGGACTGATATATCCGGAGCTCTGTACCGATACGATCAATTTATATGCGGAGATATTGTATGAGTGATATCGATGCGCCTCAGTGATGACAGGACAGACGACCATCACTATAATAAAAATTCGGCTGAATATCTCATCATTTTATCGGAGGAAAAAAATGAACAGTGAAATCAGAGACTTGAGTTTAGCCGAATCCGGCGAAAGAAAGATCGAGTGGGTGAAGCGGAACTGCGACCTGTTGCGCACTCTGGAAAAAGAGTTTGCGGAGACGAAACCTTTTGCGGGGAAAAAGATCGCCCTTTCCGTGCACCTTGAGGCGAAGACGGCTTACCTTTGCAAAGTGTTGAAGGCGGGTGGGGCGGACATGTATGTGACAGGCTCCAATCCCCTTTCCACACAGGACGATGTGGCGGCGGCGTTAGTGAAAGACGGGCTGGAAGTCCATGCGTGGTATAACAGCACGCCGGAGGAATACGAAGCCCACATTCAGCATGTGCTGGAGGCGGGCCCCAATATCATCATTGACGACGGCGGAGATCTCGTCAATATGGTTCACACAAAGATGCAGGAATTGATCCCGGCGATCATCGGCGGATGTGAGGAGACAACCACCGGCATCATCCGTCTGGAAGCGATGAACAAAGCAGGGGAGTTGAAATTCCCGATGGTGCGTGTAAACAATGCGGACTGCAAGCATTTCTTTGATAACCGCTATGGCACGGGACAGTCCGTATGGGATGGCATCAACCGTACCACAAACCTGATCGTGGCGGGAAAGATCGTGGTGGTTGCCGGCTACGGTTGGTGCGGCAAAGGAACCGCCATGAGGGCGAAGGGGCTCGGCGCGCGTGTCATCGTCACGGAGATCGATCCGATCAAGGCGATCGAGGCGGTGATGGACGGCTTTGATGTGATGCCTATGAACGAGGCCGCTAAGATCGGCGACTTCTTTGTGACTGTCACAGGCTGTGACAAAGTGATCGATGAAGAGGACTTCGCGGTGATGAAAGACGGCGCGATCCTGTGCAACGCGGGACATTTTGACTGCGAGATCGATATGGCCAGACTTCGCGAGATCGCTCTGGAGACCAGAGAACAGAGAAAGAACATCATGGGCTATAAACTTCCCACGGGCCAGTGGATCTTCGTGCTGGCGGAGGGACGTCTCGTCAATCTGGCAGCAGGGGACGGGCATCCGGCGGAGATCATGGATATGAGCTTTGCGATCCAGGCGCTGTCCGCGAAATATCTGGTGGAGCATGGCAGCGAGCTTAAGGAAAAACTGATCGATGTACCCAGGGAAGTAGATATCGATGTGGCAAAGAGAAAACTGGCGTTCCTCGGAAAAGAGATCGATGTGCTGACGCCGGAGCAGGAGAAATACCTGAACAGTTATACGCTGGCATAAGTCAATAATCTCGCGGCAGTCGCCAAATATACATGTGGACACATCTATATGGCTCATTGTCCGCGGAAATAAAAAATACGCAATACAGAAAACCGCCGGAGCAGCAAACATAAAAGACTGCTCCGGCGGTTTTATATGCGCATTTTATTCGAAATTTCTGATAAATTCTACGGTCAGCTTTGCGCAGTGTTCCGCCGCCTGCTTCTCAAAGGTCGGGAAATCGATCTCGCCTGCGGAATCGTCCGCCTTATCGGAGATGGCGCGGATGATAATAAAGGGCAGTTTATTTAAATAGGAAACCTGTGCAACAGCGGCGCCTTCCATCTCGGCGCAGTCGCCGTGGAAAACGGTGACAAGCCTGTCCTTTACTTCCCTGCTGGAAATAAACTGATCGCCTGTCACGACAAGCCCCGTGAGGACGTTGATATCAGGGTTTACCCGCCTGCAGGCCGAAACCGCCGTATCGATCATTTTCCGGTCCGCGGGAAAAGCGAGGACATCGATGTCCGGAATCTGACCGGGTGCAAAGCCCAGAGGGGAGGAATCCATATCATGCTGCAGGGCTTTTTCCGAGATGAGGATATCGCCGATATCCAGCTTCGGGTTTAAAGAACCGGCCACGCCGAGGTTGATGATATGCGTCACATCGAACAAGTCTGCTAGGATCTGTACACACATCCCCGCGTTAACCTTGCCGTATCCGCACCGCACAACGACTACGGATTTTCCGCTCAATGTGCCGTCATAGAAACTCATCCCGGCTTTTTCTGTGACCGTGTTTATTTTCATTAAATTTTTCAGGGTGGCAACCTCCAGTTCCATCGCCCCGATGATGCCTGTTTTTGTCATGGTGATCTCTCCTTTTTTGAATACTTTTATAATTTTATCATGCAGAATTATTTGGGACAAGAGATATCCATAAAAGAAAGCAGAAAATCTGCTATCATATTTGTTGGTGCGTTTTGGCGTGGAATATGATAAAGTAGATGTTAAGACGGCAAGTATGAAAGGAATGAAGATTTTCTAAGGCCGCAAAGGACGCTGCCTAAGAAAATCTTCATTCCTCGAAGAATCGCTGAAGCAATTCTTCCACAAGTTTCATGGATTGTTTGTGCCGCTGCAGGCGGCATGACAGGAAAGGTATGAGGGATTATTATGAGGTATTATCTTGGATTGGATAACGGCGGGACAGCGACAAAGGCGGCTATCTTTGATGAAACCGGAAAAGAGGTGGCGGTCGCCGGAATGGATACGGCGATGCTCGTGCCGAAGCCCGGTTTTACGGAGCGGGATATGGACGAGATGTGGGAGGCAAACTGTGAGGTGATTCGGAGGGCTATCGAAAAGGCGGGGATATCCGGTGAGGAGATCGCCTGTGTGGCGGTCTGCGGACACGGCAAAGGGCTTTACCTCTGGGGAAAAGATGACAGACCTGTCAGAAATGGTATCATTTCCACGGACAACAGGGCATGGCGTTATCCGATGCAGTGGAAAAAGGATGGGACGGAAGAGAAAGTGTTTGAACGCTCCTGCCAGCATATCCTGAGCAGCCAGCCGGTGTCTTTGCTTGCGTGGCTAAAGGACAATGAGCCGGAGACACTGGAAAAAACACAGTGGATCTTCGCCTGCAAGGACTATGTGAGATTCCGTCTGACGGGGGAGGCTTTCGCGGAGCGCACGGATTATTCGGGATGTAATCTGGTCAATCTCCATACCGGGGAGTATGATCAGGAGCTCCTTGACCTGTTCGGACTTTCCGGGTGTATGGAAAAACTGCCGCCGCTTAAGTATTCCACGGACATCTGCGGCCATATCACGGAAGAAGCGGCGGAGAAGACCGGACTGAAGGCGGGAACGCCGGTGGCAGGCGGAGCTTTCGACATCGATGCCTGCGCCGTGGCGGTGGGTGTCACGGATGAAGAACATATCTGTATGATCGCGGGAACCTGGAGCATCAACGAGTATATCGGCAGGGAACCTGTAACGGACGGCAGTGTCATGATGAATTCGTTCTTCTGCCTGCCGGGATATTATCTGGTGGAAGAGTGCTCTCCAACTTCCGCGGGAAATAACGAGTGGTTTATGAAAAATCTGCTCCCGGAACTGCGTGAGGAATGCAAAAAGAACGGGACGAGCGTTTACGAACAGATGAACGCGTGGGTGGAAGAGATTCCGGCAGAGGAATTCTGCCCGGTGTATCTGCCGTTTCTGATGGCGAGCAACGTGCATCCAAACGCTAGCGGGAGTTTTGTGGGGATCAGCAATTTCCATACGAGAAAACATTTGCTGCGGAGTGTATACGAAGGGGTTACTTTCTGCCACAGGTATCATCTGGAGAAGCTTCTGAAGACCAGAAAAGAGCCGGTGAGATCCATCCGTCTTGCGGGTGGTGCGGCGCGCTCGCCCATGTGGACGCAGATGTTTGCGGATGTGATGAAACTGCCGGTGGAAAGCGTACAGGTAAACGAGACGGGAGCTTTCGGGTGCGCGCTGATCGGTGCGGCAGCCAGCGGCGCTTATGAAGATATCGCAGGCGCGGCAAAAGATATGTGCCGGATCTCGGCGCCGGTTCTTCCGGATATGGAGAGGGCAGCCGTCTATGATAAAAAATATGAACTGTACTGTAAGACGATCGAAGCGCTGGACGGGCTCTGGGATTCGATACAACAATATAAGGATGAACATTAAAAACAGCTTGTAAGATTTACCGGCAGGATTTATGATAAAAGAAGGAAAACGGAATCAGCAGAAGGCCGGGGATCGTATGAAATGATTTTCAGATCATATACACCGGAAAACTGCAGAAAAGTAAAAATGGAGGGAAATTTTTATGGGCAATGCAAAAGAACTGATTCAAAGCGGAAAGGCGGTACTCGGTATCGAGTTTGGCTCGACGAGGATAAAAGCGGTGCTGGTGGATGAAAAGAACCAGCCTATCGCATCCGGCGGCCATGACTGGGAAAACCAGCTTGTGGACGGCATCTGGACCTATTCTCTGGATGTGATCTGGGCGGGTGTGCAGGACTGTTATAAGAGCCTTGTGGAGGATGTGCAGAAACAGTACGGCGTAACGGTAAACAACTTTGCGGCGATCGGCTTTTCCGGCATGATGCATGGTTATATGGCGTTTGATAAAGAAAATAACCTGCTTGTACCGTTCAGGACATGGAGAAACACGATCACAGGACAGGCGAGCGAAGAACTGAGCGAACTGTTCGGTTTTCACATTCCGCAGAGATGGAGCATCGCTCATCTGTATCAGGCGATCTTAAACGAGGAGGAGCATGTTTCCGAGGTGGCCTTCTTCACCACGCTGGCGGGTTACATCCACTGGAAGCTGACGGGAAAGAAAGTGCTCGGCGTCGGCGAGGCTTCCGGTATGTTCCCGATCGATATCGCGACAAAGCAGTTCAATAAAAATATGATAGCGCGGTTTGATACACTGATAGAGCCGAGAGAATTTGACTGGAAACTGGAGGAGATCCTTCCGGAAGTGCTGGTGGCAGGTGAACATGCGGGAACACTGACCGAGGAGGGCGCGAAACTCTTAGACCCGAGCGGTGCTCTGCAGGCAGGTATCCCGATGTGCCCGCCGGAGGGAGATGCTGGTACGGGCATGGCGGCTACCAACAGCGTTGCGAGGCGTACAGGCAACGTGTCCGCCGGGACATCCATCTTCGGTATGGCAGTGCTGGAAAACGATCTGTCCAAACCCTATGAGGAGCTTGATATCGTGACAACGCCAAGCGGCGACGCGGTGGCGATGGTGCACTGCAACAACTGCTCCTCCGATCTGAACGCATGGGTGGGTATCTTTAAAGAATTTGCAGAGAGCTACGGCATGGAAGTGAATATGGGAAAACTGTTCGGCGTGCTGTTCAATAAATCTCTGGAGGGGGATAAGGACTGCGGCGATGTGCTCGCTTACAACTATTACTCGGGAGAACATATCACCGGATTTGACGAGGGAAGGCCCCTGCTGGTGCGCAGGCCCGACAGTAAATTTAATCTGGCAAACTTTATGCGCGCAAATCTCTACACGACAATGGGCGCGTTAAAGACCGGTTTTGATATCCTTACCAAACAGGAAGGCGTGACTCTCGACAAGCTGCAGGGACACGGCGGCCTGTTCAAGACAAAAGGCGTGGCGCAGAGTTATCTGGCGGCGGCGACCAATACGCCGGTATCCGTTATGGCGACTGCAGGCGAGGGCGGCGCATGGGGCATGGCACTGCTGGCGGCTTACATGATCCAGAAGGAGGACGGGGAAGATCTTGGTACATATCTGGATAACAAGGTGTTTGGGGACGCGGAAGCTTATGTGATGGAGCCCGATGCGGCGGATGTGGAAGGTTTTGAGAAATTTATGAAACTCTACAGCGCAGGGCTGGCGATCGAAAGAGCGGCAGTGGATCATATGAAAGGCTGAGCAAAATATTATTTTTTAAGCAGGTATCAGCACCTTTGCAGATACCTGCTTTTATCAGCCCTTTGTGCAAATGTCCTAAATTTTCCAACTGATTTTGAGGAGTTATTCTCGGCTACAAAATCTTGACAAAGGAAAAAACGGTGCTACAATATATAGTAGACGCCTCAAAATTAAGAGAAAAGCGTCTGTTACAGGGGGAATCATACGGGGGAGCCCAACGTAGGATTTTGTGAGAAAACGGGCGGAAAAGGGACAGTAGTAAAGTATGAAGATTATTAAAAGAAGCGGCCAGGAAGTAGCCTATGATATTTCCAAAATTATTGCGGCGGTCAGAAAGGCAAACAACAGTGTTGTGGATGCCGAAAAGATGACAGACCGCCAGATCGACGTGATCGCTGACAATATGATCCGTCAGTGTGAAAAAATGAATCGCTCTCTTTCCGTAGAGGAGATTCAGGATATGGTGGAAAACGAGATCATGAACCAGCGCGCCTTCACGGTGGCGAGAAGTTATATCACCTATCGTTACAGAAGAGCGCTTGTCAGGAAGGCAAATTCCACCGATGAGCAGATACTAAGCCTGCTTGAGTGCAGCAATGAGGAAGTAAAACAGGAAAATTCCAATAAAAACCCGACTGTAAACAGCGTACAGCGCGACTACATGGCGGGGGAAGTCAGCAAGGATATCACTAAGCGGTTCCTGCTGCCGAATGATATTGTGGAAGCCCATGAGAAGGGTATCATCCACTTCCATGACGCGGATTATTTTGCACAGCATATGCATAACTGCTGTCTTGTCAACCTGGAGGACATGCTGCAGAGCAGCACGGTCATCAGCGAGACGATGATCGATAAGCCAAAGAGTTTTTCCACGGCTTGCAATATCGCGACACAGGCGATCGCTCAGATCGCGAGTTCCCAGTACGGCGGACAGAGTATCTCCTTATCCCATCTGGCGCCGTTTGTGCAGGTGAGCCGTGAGAAACTACGCAAGCAGGTAAGGCTGGAGTTTGACCGCGTGGATCTCCCGATGGACGAAGAGAAGATCAACCAGATCGCCGAGATGCGTGTGAAAGAAGAGATCAACCGCGGTGTGCAGATGATCCAGTATCAGGTGATCACGCTGATGACCACCAACGGACAGGCGCCGTTTATCACGGTATTCATGTATCTGGATGAAGTGCCCGAAGGGCAGACAAGGGACGACCTTGCCTCGATCATCGAGGAAATGCTGAACCAGCGGATCAAGGGAGTGAAAAATGAGAAGGGCGTGTTTATCACACCGGCATTCCCGAAACTGATCTATGTGCTGGAAGAGGATAATATTCATGAGGACAGCAAATACTGGTATCTGACAAAGCTCGCCGCAAAATGTACGGCGAAGAGGATGGTGCCGGATTACATCTCCGAGAAAGTGATGTTAGAGTTAAAGGGCGATGTGTATGTCTGCATGGGCTGCAGGAGTTTCCTCACTCCAGACAGATTTACGGATAAGAATGTCGGAAATCTGGCAAATGCCGGAAACTATGATCCGAAAAAACATAAGTATTACGGAAGATTCAACCAGGGTGTTGTGACGTTGAATCTGGTGGATGTTGCCTGTACTTCGGGCGGCGACAAGGAAAAATTCTGGAATATCATGGACGAGAGGCTTGCGCTCTGCCATAAGGCGCTGATGTGCAGGCATGAGAGGTTAAAGGGAACGCCCTCGGACGTAGCGCCCATCCTCTGGCAGAACGGGGCGCTGGCACGGCTGAAAAAGGGAGAGACGATAGATAAGTTGTTATATGATGGCTATTCCACGATCTCTCTGGGTTATGCGGGACTTTGTGAATGTACCAGATATATGACAGGCCGCTCCCATACGGATCCGACAGCGACGCCTTTTGCATTGGAAGTGATGGAGCACCTGAATGCGGCGTGTAAAAAATGGAAAGAGGAATCCAACATTGATTTCAGCCTGTATGGGACGCCGCTTGAGTCCACGACCTATAAATTTGCGAAGGCGCTGCAGAAGCGCTTCGGCATCATCAGCGGTGTGACAGATAAAAACTATATCACAAACAGCTACCATGTACATGTGACGGAAGAGATCAACGCCTTTGATAAACTGAAATTTGAAGCGCAGTTCCAGGCTCTTTCACCGGGCGGCGCTATCAGCTATGTGGAAGTGCCCAACATGCAGGATAATCTGGAAGCGGTGCTGACCGTGATGCAGTATATCTATGAGAATATCATGTATGCGGAGCTGAACACAAAATGCGATTACTGCCAGAAATGCGGCTATACCGGAGAGATCCAGATCATTACGGATAAACATGGGAAGTTAGTGTGGGAATGCCCGAACTGCGGAAACCGCGATCAGGATAAGATGAACGTGGCGAGAAGAACCTGCGGTTATATCGGAACACAATTCTGGAATCAGGGAAGGACGCAGGAAATTAAGGAAAGGGTGCTGCATCTCTAAGAGGTATTGGTGTGGGGACGCTCAGAATGATTAAAAAGAGTGCAGAATAATATATTTAGAAATAAAAGCGCGAGAAATCGGTTTGTTTCCCGCGTTTTTATTATAAAATGGCGTTGGACATGTAAATTCAGTGATGGAAGAATTGGGGGAAGGGTTATGAATTATGCGGAAATTAAGACCTGTGATATTGCCAATGGTCCTGGGATCAGAGTGACTTTGTTTGTCAGCGGCTGTACCCACAGATGCCAGAACTGCTTTAATGAAGAGACATGGGATTTCAAATACGGCAGTCCGTTTACCGCAGATACAGAAAATGAACTGATAAACGCTCTGCGCCCCGACTATGTAAAAGGACTGACTTTGCTGGGAGGAGAACCGTTAGAGCACAGCAACCAGCAGGGGCTTCTGCCGTTTATCCGCCGGGTGAAAAAGGAACTGCCGGGGAAGGATATCTGGTGTTATACAGGCTACACCTATGAACGGGACGTACTGGAAAGAATGTGCGCGGAATGGGAAGAGACAAAGGAGCTGCTCTCTTATATCGATGTGCTTGTGGACGGTGAATTCGTACAGGCATTAAAAGATCTGGGGCTCCGCTTCCGAGGCTCCAGCAACCAGAGGATCATCGATCTGCCGAAGTCTTTACGGACGGGGAAAACGGTGCTCTGGGAAGATAAATTCTGATAAGTGAATAAGGTTTATTGAGCCGGCCATGACCTCATGAGCCGGCTGATTTATTTCCGCGAGCAAAATGCCAAGCAAGCTTGGCGATAGCCGAATGGCTGCAGATCAGACCAACAAAAATATTGACACGCAACAAAGAAGTGGTAAAATGGTAGAGGTCTAAAAAATACAGCATAAATGACTTACGGAGGCAGAAAATGATACAGATATCAGAAACAGCAACTACGTTGCTCATGTTGGGGTTTGCAATGTTTCTCGGGCTTATACTGACCCGTGCGGTGAGGAATTTCGGAATTCCCGCGGTGACAGCTTATCTGATAGCAGGACTTTTGATAGGGCCGAGCCTGATCGGGAGGCTGGGAATAGGATTCCGTACCTTTGAGGATGTGGAAAGCTTTGGAATTCTTTCGGATGTGGCTCTCGGATTTATTGCCTTTTCCATAGGAAATGAGTTCCGGCTGAAAGAATTGCAAAAGACCGGAAAACAGGCCACGGTGGTGGCGATCGTACAGGCGCTCGCGGCCACGGTACTGGTGGATGTATGTCTTATAACGATCTATTACATATTTGATCTCGGCAGCAGTATTGGGATCCCTACCTGCATCTGTCTGGGAGCGATCGCTACGGCGACGGCTCCGGCGGCTACGCTGATGGTAGTAAACCAGTATAAGGCGAAAGGGCCTCTTACGAGCATACTGCTTCCGATCGTAGCGCTTGACGATGCGGTCGGACTGATCGTATTTGCGGTATCCTTCGGGGTGGCGAAGGCGCTTTATTCCGGAGTGGCGATCAGCGTGATCACGGTGCTGGTGAACCCGATGCTGGAAGTGGTCGGATCGCTTCTTTTGGGATTTATCATGGGAGTGATTTTTACAATGTTGGAGAAATGGTTCCATTCCAATACAAGACGTATGGGTATTTCCATTACTTTTGTGGTACTGACGGTAGCGCTCTCCATGGTGAGGATGGAAATTCCGGGAACGGAGATCGAACTCGGGTTTTCGAGCCTGCTGGTATGTATGATGTTAGGTACGGTATTCTGCAATATCTGTGATTTCTCGGCGGATATCATGGACCGTGTGGATAAATGGACGGCGCCGCTCTTTGTGGTATTCTTTGTACTCAGCGGTGCGGAGCTGGATCTCAGCGTGTTTTCCAACCTGACGGTAGTGGCGATAGGCGTGATCTATATCATTGCCCGTTCCGGCGGAAAATATATCGGAGCTTCGCTCAGCTCAAAAGCAATGAAATGCGAACCTCAGGTTTGTAAATATCTTGGCATCACGCTCCTGCCGCAGGCGGGCGTGGCGCTCGGCATGTCTGTGACGGTTGCACAGGAACTGGGCGAGGAAGGCGCGATCATCAGAAATATCGTGCTTTTCGCGGTACTGATCTATGAACTTTTCGGACCGATGCTGACAAAGATCGCCCTGACAAAGGCGGGAGAGATCACACCGAGGCCGGAAGGACAGGACAGGTCGAGGTTTGCGCCGGCGGAGTGAAGTTAGTTACTGACGGCGGACGCGGGTAAGAATTAACTTAATGATGCTAATATCGGTTAAATGCGTTAGAAGGAGCATATATTCTGTGACTTCCACAGGGTATATGCTCTTGTATTTCTTAAAATTACATTATCTTTTGTGTCGAAGGATTGAGTTTCTCATAAATATCATATACTATGATAGAGGATGTACAGGGATTTATCCGGTTGGCATAAGGCGATGTATGCGTCCGCTGGCCGTCAAGTGTATCTCCTGTGCAGTAGAATGTGAGGAATTATGAAGAAAAAGCTGTGGACAGGGGCGGCTGTTCTGTTGCTGCTTGACGCCATATTGTTTGGTTTGCTGATCTATCAGGGAAGAATAACGATAAATCATCCTTCGGAGGCGGATTATCCGATCCGGGGTGTGGATGTATCCTATTATCAGGGTGAGATCGACTGGGAAGTGCTGGCGAAGGAAAATATTAATTTTGCGTTTATCAAGGCGACAGAGGGCAGCAGCCATATCGATACAAAATTTAAAGAAAACTGGGAACAGTCGGGAAAGACAGGGTTAAAAAGGGGAGCATACCATTTTTTCAGTTTTGAGAGCGAAGGTACGGCGCAGGCAGAACACTTTATTTCTGTAGTGCCAAAAGAAGAGGGAATGCTTTCTCCTGTGATCGATATTGAGTTTTATGGCGATCGTTTTCACAATAAACCTGATGTGGAAGAGACAAGAAAGCAGCTGCAGAATCTTCTGGACAGACTGGAAGAATATTATGGCGTAAAACCGGTGATCTATGCCACGGAAAGTTCCTACAGCACTTATATCAGGGGGGCTTTTGACGACTATGCGCTCTGGATAAGGAATGTATATTTTTCCCCGAATATGGGCATGCCCGGAAAGTGGACTTTCTGGCAGTATGACAGTGAGGCAAAGCTGCAGGGCTACAGCGGGGAGGAGGAGCACATTGACCTGAATGTTTTTTACGGCTCCGAAAAAGAATGGATTAAATTTTTGGAAAATCATACCGTTTCCGACGGTCGTGATACAACTATGATACAAAATCGTTAAAAAGTTGAAAATAATTTAAACAAAACTTAAGAGAAGAGCATCTTGAAAGTAGGAAGGAATACAGAAATGTCTAAAAAAGCACTGTATGACTCTCTGGTGAAACACATTGTGGAAAATCAGAACCAGTTTTACCGTGCCGCTTTTTATTATGTAAAAAACAGGGAGGCGGCATTGGATGTGGTGCAGAATGCCATATGTAAAGCGTTGGAAAATTATGAAAAACTGCAGAGCGAAGAGGCGATGGCGAGCTGGTTTTACCGTATTGTGATCAATGAAAGCCTGATGTATCTGCGGAAAGAAAAAAAATACATAGCATGGGATGAGTCGGATAATGATCTATTGGAAGGAAGCTATGAAGAGCCGGCCTATGAACCGAAGATAGAGGTTGTCTCTAAAATTTCCGAATTGCCGACAGATATGCAGATCGTGATCCAGCTGCATTTTTTTGAGGAAAAGACATTGAAAGAGATCGCGGAGATCACGGAGACCAACTTAAACACGGTAAAATCAAGGCTGTATGCGGCCTGTAAGAAGCTGGGAAAAGAACTGGAGAAGGAAGACGAAGAGCTTTTAACGAGATATGGAAAATCATTAAAAAAGGCGGAGAGGGAAAGCCGGAATGAAGCATAACTATTTTCAGGAAGAAAAACTGAAATATGAAGATATAGAGATACCGGATGAGCTTTTGCTGATGGTGAGACAGACGGTGGCTGCGGACAGGCGCAAAAAAGCGGCTGCCTGGCGCAACCGTGTCATCAGGATGGCAGGCTCTGTCGCGGCTATTCTGTTTTTGTGCCTGACGATAGGGGTAAACAGTTCCTATGCGTTCGCGGAGACTGCGATAAAGATACCTGTGGTAAAAAGCGTGGCAAAAGCAGTGATCGTCAGGAGCTATAAAGCGGACATCATTGCGCTGGATGAGGAAAACAGAAAGGCAAAAGAAGAAAAAGAGGTCACAGAACAGAAGCCTGAGGAGACGATGCCTTCTGTGAGCGATAATGATACCGTTTCAGAGAATGAGGTATCAGAGCCGCCCACGGTGCAGGAACCGGAAGAGGTTCTCGAAGGGATCGATGCCTGGAAAGCGGAGATGACACCGGAGAAATTGAAGGAGATAACGGAGATATATACGCCCGATATGGAAGAACGCTATGCGGATGCACCGGAAAAACTCCGGACGATCCTGTTGGCGGAGCTGCCGGAAAAAGATATCTCCCTCTACGGATATCATGAAGGCGGCAGAATGACGGGAGTCGCCCTGCGGGTAGAAGATACCTGTCAGTATTATGACTGGAATTATATGAACGGCACGAAAAAACTGCCGGAGATTTCTTTTGCGGATGCGGACGGAGACGGGGAGGATGAACTGGCCATCCTGCTGTACAATGGCGAACCGCAGATGGAGACGATATCAAAGGAAGATATAGAGGAGCCGGGTAAGACAGCGGGAGAAAACGGGGAATCTTCAGAAAATACGGACGGCAATAAAAATAAAGAAGCGGCAGGAGAGACGGCATCCGGTCAGGATAAGGCTGCGGCAGGCGATACATCGGAGAAAAAGGCCGCGGAAACCGGAACAGAAAATACATCAACAAATAAAACGTCGGAAAGCACGGAAAATACAACGGCAAATAAAATGGCAGAAACGCCGGAAAATGCATCGGCGAATAAAACAGTGGGAACGTCGGAAAATACTGCGGCGGGAAAAGAAACAGATCCTGCGGATGCCGGAAAAGCAAAATCTTCTGTGCAGGAGACGGCGGGAAACGGTGCACAGGAGAACGACTCTGCAGACAATACCGATAAAACGGCCGCAGAAAGTGATAAGACGACCGTTTCCGGAAATGACATAAAAATATCCGAAGAGCCGGAAGAAGTACCGATGCAGCAGGCGGGAGAACTCTGGATCATATCTCTGAAGGACGAAAACTGGTCTGCCAGCGTCCTCTCTGTCAGCGACTATGAGAGCCAGATCATACATCAGCTGAAGGCAGAATACGATGAGGCAGCAGGCTCTGTCCAGCTGTATTTCATGGAGGACGCTTTCGGAAAACCTGAGAAATTATCGGACAAAGAAAGGGAAAACCTGACATATGAGGCGGTAAATCTTGCTCCGGAAAGGGAATTCGCGGCAGATAAGGGACTTTTCCTGTACTTTGGAATGGAAGCGTCTTTTGTAAATGAAGACGGCGAAGAGATTAGCTTTCCGCTGAGTATCAAACTGAAAGCGGAGATCCGCCTGGAAGACGGTTCTCTTGTCATTGAAAACATAAAAGAAAGATAAATTAAATTGGTACCAATAACCAGCCGGGAGAATCATATGATTCTCCCGGCGTCCGGATAACAATCTTTTTAACAACTCTTTTTCAGCCAGTCGCCTCCTGGATCAGCTTCATAATGGAACTGATAGAACTCATCTGCATGGAAGCGTTCATCGCATCGATATAACTCTGCCTTGTAAAATACAACTCCTGCACTTTTTCCACAAGAAGTTCCGGCGTCAGGTCCCCCTCCTGGATCACCATACTGTACCCCTGCGATTCGAAAGAGGCAGCGTTTAAGAGCTGGTCGCCGCGGCTTGAGCCTGCCGGCAGCGGGATCAGCAGATTCGGCTTTTTCAACGCCAGAAGCTCGCAGATCGCGTTGGCGCCTGCCCGGGAGATGATGACATCCGCCATGGCAAACACATCTTTCAGCTCTGCCTTCAAATATTCAAACTGTTTATAACCGTTGACATTGAGCAGCAGATTATCCACTTTATCCTTACCACAGATATGAACCACCTGAAAGTCCTGCAGCAGCGCATCGAGGGCATCCCGCACGACCTGATTCACGCTTGCCGCCCCTAAAGAGCCGCCGATGACCATGACGACAGGTTTGGAAACAGTGAACTTACAGAGCTCTAAAGCGGCGATCTTATTTCCGCTGGATAATTCCTCGCGGATCGGGGAACCGGTCAGCACAGCTTTTTCTTCCGGCAGCATTTTTAAAGTTTCCGGGAAATTACAGCAGACTTTCTGCGCGATCGGGATGCAGAGCTTGTTGGCAAGCCCCGGCGTCATGTCGGATTCATGGATGATGCAGGGGATATGCAGGGAAGCCGCCGCCCTGACGACGGGTACGCTGACAAAGCCTCCTTTGGAAAATAGAACGTCAGGTTTTTCACGCTTTAAGATCTTTTTTGCTTCGGCAAAGCCTTTTATGACACGGAACGGATCGGTCAGGTTCTTAAGATCCAGATATCTCCTGAATTTCCCTGTTGCGATACCGTAATATGGAATTTCCGGAAAATCGGAAATCAATCTTTTTTCTATTCCCTCATAGGAGCCAATATAAACTATTTCATAGCCTGCTTCCTTCAAATGGGGAATCAGCGCAATATTCGGCGTGACATGGCCGGCAGTGCCGCCGCCTGTTAAAATAATTTTTTTTGACATGAAAACGACCTCCGCATTTACTGACTGACAAGTGCTGCTTCCAATGCTTTTGCCAACTGATCGGGGCAGGAAGTAGGTTTAAATCCGCATTTTAACCCTTTGAGCCGCCGGATGGCTTCCTCTGCGGGCATTCCCTCTATCAAAGCCGCAACGCCCTGCGTATTTCCGCTGCAGCCGCCTGTAAAACGAACTCCTTTTACGATGCCGTTCTCCAGCTCAAAATCAATCCCCTGGGAACAGACTCCTGATGGTTTGTAATGCATATTCCTCTCTCCCTTCTGTACTGGGTCCTGCCGCTCTCAGATCCGTCCGACGGATTTGGCGGGAGGCCTGCTGATTTTTTTATCAACAAAAATATTTTATTAAGAAGAAATTATAGCAGAAAATAATGTCGTTTTCCAGAGAAAGAGTAAAAATCCCCCCATATTTTGTAAAAATACGGCGAAGGATTTTTGTTGAGTGAGAGACTTTTTCCGGATTATACTGAAACTGACATAAACGGGAGAAAGGAGCCTGTAATATGAAAAGCCTTTTTACAGAACATAAAGTACTTGCCGGTGTAATATTAGTATTGTTTATTTTCAGCCTGCTATGCCAGATCATAACAGGTTTTCTTTACCAAAATATGATAAAAGAGACGTATAATATGTCATCCACAAAAAATAAAATGCTGAAAACATGTAAATTGAAATTTACAAACCGATATGAACTGCATGAGAAGGTAGTGAATATTCCTGTTTTTGTGGATAAATTCCTGCATGGCATTAAGTTCGGCCCATTGTCTGCAAAGAGCATAGAGCATCTGGGGGGACAGCTCCTTTTGCTTTCCATTTTTATAACGGGGGCCGGAGCCTGCCGGGGGATCATCGTGGGAGAAACGATCGGGGAGATCCTTGCCTACTACTTGGCCGCTTTTGTGATGCTCTATGCCTATTTTTCCATTTCGGCGGCGGTGGACCTGAAGGGGAAAAAGGAAGTACTGAAAACAAATTTAATAGATTATCTGGAAAATAATATCAGTGTGCGGATTCCCCAGTCGAAGAAAGAGCAGGAGCGGCTGGACAGACTGGAGGCGGCGGGAGGAGAGGACGGTATTCGGCGGGAAGAGAATACCGGCCCGGAAAAAGAATACATAAAAAGAGCAAATGACAACAGAGAAGAATATGGAAAAAGAATGGAGGACGGCGGTAGTGATACCGGAAAAGGAGATGCCGGAGAGAGGCCTGTAAGGGCAGGGGAAAGATCGACGGAGATCGCCGATTTTGCCGCCCATAAAAAGAAGGGGGAAGAGAAAAAACTTGCGCCGGAAGAAATGAAGGAGTTAGAAGGGCTTTTATTGGAATTTGTTTATGATTCTTACTGAATTTCTGTTGAAATTCTATTGAAAGAAAAACGGTTCTTTGTTAAACTGAATCTAGTAAATTCAGTGACTGTCTGAACTTTCGGATAAGACAGGGCAAAAATTGAGAAAAGGAGCAAAACAATGAGCAAAGTAACGTTTGACTATTCTAAAGCGGCACCCTTTATCGCGGAACACGAAGTAGAAAATATGAAAAAACCCGTGGCGGATGCAAAGGAAGTCCTGGTCGGCAGGACCGGCGCGGGAAACGACTTTTTGGGATGGATCGATCTTCCGGTAAATTATGATAAGGAAGAGTTTTCGAGAATTAAAAAGGCGGCGGAGAAGATCCAGGGTGATTCCGAGGTACTTCTGGTGATCGGTATCGGCGGTTCCTATTTGGGGGCGAGGGCAGCGATCGAATTTTTGCGCCACAGCTTCTATAATATAGTGGACAAGTCTGTCAGGAAAACGCCTGAGATCTATTTCTGCGGCAATTCCATCAGCTCCACTTATCTGAAAGACCTGATGGATGTGATCGGGGATCGGGATTTCTCCATCAATATCATCTCCAAATCCGGCACGACGACAGAGCCGGCTATCGCATTCCGCATCTTTAAAGAGATGTGCGAGAAGAAATACGGCAAGGAGGAAGCGGCAAAGAGAATCTATGCGACCACCGATAAGGCGAGAGGCGCGTTGAAGAAACTTGCGACGGAAGAGGGATATGAAACGTTCGTAGTGCCCGATGATGTGGGCGGCCGTTTCTCCGTACTGACAGCGGTGGGCCTGCTTCCGATCGCAGTATCCGGCGCGGACATTGATAAACTGATGGAAGGCGCGGCAAGCGGCAGGGAAGCGGCGCTTAACAATGCGTTTGAGGAAAACGATGCGCTGCAGTATGCGGCGGTCCGCAATATCCTGCTTAGAAAAGGCAAGGAAGTTGAGATCCTGGCAAACTATGAACCTGCGGTCCACTATATTTCCGAATGGTGGAAACAGCTTTACGGCGAGTCCGAGGGAAAAGACCAGAGAGGTATCTTCCCCGCCAGCGTAGATCTGACAACAGACTTGCACTCCATGGGACAGTTCATTCAGGACGGCGCAAGGATCATGTTTGAGACAGTGCTTGATGTGGAGAAGAGCAGGGCAACCCTTACGATCGGGGAAGAACCTGTAGATCTTGACGGCCTGAACTATCTGGCAGGCCAGACGGTTGACTTTGTAAATAAGTCCGCGATGAACGGAACGATCCTCGCCCATACCGACGGACAGGTGCCGAACCTCATGGTGAAGATTCCGGAAGTAAACGAGTTTTATCTGGGACAGCTTTTCTATTTCTTTGAGTTTGCCTGCGGCGTATCCGGCTATCTGCTGGGCGTGAACCCGTTCAACCAGCCGGGCGTGGAAAGCTATAAGAAGAATATGTTCGCGCTGCTCGGGAAACCGGGGTATGAGGAGCAGAGGGAAGCGCTGCTGAAGAGGCTGTAGGATGTGGGATAAGACTGTACTTTTTAGGAGCTGTTGATAAACAATGAGTAAAAAGATCCGTATAGTTTTCATAATCGTATTATGCATTATCTTTTTTTCCTCACTGGCGTTTCTTCTGCAGATCATGATGGGATATCGTATGACGGATAAGTTATATGAAGAGTCTGCATCAAAGTTTACCGCGGAAGCGGGAAAAGAAGGAACTTCAGAAGATGCGGGGAAAGATTCAAAAGAAGATACGGAGGGTGTACCGATCACGGTAGATTTTGCGGTGCTGCAGAGTGTAAACAGTGATGTGGTGGGCTGGATCTATTGTGAAGGGACGGCTGTCAACTACCCGGTGCTGCAGGGAGAAGATAATGATTTTTACTTGAGCCATACATATGACAGGGCGGCGAATCGTGCCGGCTCCATATTTGTGGAGGCGCTCAACACACCGGGATTTGCGGATTCCAATACGATCATCTACGGGCACCATATGAAAAACGGCTCTATGTTTGCGACGCTCAGAAACTGGGCTGATCAGGATTATTATGAAGAACATCCGGTGTTGTGGCTTTTGACGCCGGAACAGAATTATCAGATAAAATTGTTCAGCGGATATACAACGCCGGCTACCTCGGCTACCTATACGATTTTTCAAGGACCCTGTCAGGAACTGAATGATTATCTGCAGATGGCGCATGCCAGCTCGGACTTCAGCGCGGATGTGGAGACGGATCCGAACGGGAAGTATGTGCTGTTATCCACCTGCGAATATGATTATGAAGATGCCAGATATGTGCTGCATGGGATGCTGGTGCCGTTTGAGGAGGAATGAAGAGAATAAAGTATTTTACTGAAAAGGCCGGAAGATACCGAGAAAAAAGAGCATGAAGCATATAAAGACCGCGCTTACAAAATGATGGAGGCGCGGTCTTTATATGTCCGGAGATATCATCACAGAAATGTTCTTTTTTATAACTTTATTTCCGCGAGCAACAAGCCGAATAGACATGCTTGCACGTATATTTGGCGACTGCCGCGAGGGTGCAATACTCCGTAGCTTGCTGCAGGGTATTTCACTTTCTGTTCACCTGGTCAAATACTTTCGTGATCTCATCCTCCGGCGCCGGTGTCAGCAGGCTGACTGCTATATTGAAGATAAAGCCGACGATAAATGCAGGAAGCAGTTCATAGATATGGAAGACATCGCCGAGTTTCGCTATGCCGAATTTCCAGACAAAGATCATGATGCCGCCGGAGACCATGCCCGCCAGTGCGCCCCATTTATTGGAACGCCTCCAGAACAGCGCGCAGAGGACCACAGGCCCGAAGGTCGCGCCGAAGCCGGCCCATGCGAAGGACACGATCTGGAATACGGAACTGCCCGGATCCCTCGCCAGAAAGATGCCGATCACGGCGATGGCGATCACAGTGCATCTTGCGATGGCCATGGATGTTTTTTCTTTCAGCTTGATGCCGAGGAAATCCTGCATGATATTCTGAGAAATGCCGGAGGCCGCCGTCAAAAGCTGGGAGTCTGCCGTGGACATGGTAGCCGCCAGAATACCGGCCATGATTACACCCGCCAGGAGCGCGGGGAAAATCCCGAATTTACTTAAGAATCCTGCGATTTGGATGATGATGGTCTCGGAATCCTCGAGAGCAGGGATCACGCCTGCCTGCGTCATGCTGTAACCGATGATGCCGATCAGGATCGCGACAGTCATGGAGATGACAACCCAGATACTTGCCACCCTTCTGGATAGAGCCAACTTTTCTTCGTCTTCGATCGCCATGAAGCGGAGCAGGATATGGGGCATGCCGAAATAGCCGAGGCCCCATGCAAGGGTGGATATAATGGTCAGGGGCGTGTAGGGGGAAGCACTGCCGGCAGCGGCCACATAGGTTTGCGTAAAGCTTAAGTAACCGGGCAGGGCTTTCGCGTTTTCGATCACCGCGGCAGCGCCGCCCGCCTGTACCACGCCGAAACCGATCACGATAAACAGAGCGATGGTCATGATGATGCTCTGGATCAGATCGGTGGTACTTACCGCGAGAAAGCCGCCGAAGGCGCAGTAGGTCACGATGATGACGGCGGATACGATCATTGCCACCATGTAATTCATGCCGAACAGCGTGCTGAACAATTTACCGCAGGCGGAAAAGCCGGACGCGGTGTAGGGAATAAAGAAGATGATAATGATAATGGCGGCGATGGCCGTCAGTATATTTTTCCGGTCGCCGTAGCGTTTTGCAAAGAAATCCGGTATGGTGATGGCGCCCACCGCATGAGAGTAGCGGCGGATCTTTTTGGAGACGATTAGCCAGTTTAAATAGGTTCCCGCGGCCAGCCCGATCACGGTCCAGCCCACATCGGCGAGGCCGGAGAGATAGGCGAGCCCGGGAAGGCCCATCAGCAGATAGCTGCTCATATCGGAGGCCTCTGCGCTCATGGCGGTGACAAACGGCCCGAGAGTCCTTCCGCCCAGATAAAAATCATCCGTGTTGGAGTTCTTTTTGGAAAAGGAGATTCCTATGTAGAGCATCCCGCACAGATAGACCACAATGGCAAGAATAATACAACTTTGTGTCAGCATAATAAATTTTTTCCTCCTCATAATTCCTCATAATAATGCATGTCACTGCATTTTTATACAAATCTTTACCAGTTTAGCACACTAAAGGATATTTGTCAAAATATCGCGGTTGCATTCGGGGAAACCACTTGATAAAATGAACATAAGTAAATGGAAAATCAGATAAGCGGAGATAGCGCCGGGGGAGGCTGCGGCGAAATACCGGAGATGAGATAATATTTATATACAATAATAATGGCCGAGGAAATTACCATGACTGCTGAAAATATAAAATATCCTTTAAAAAACAAGCTGATCATACTGGTGCTGGTAGCGATGGTGCCGATCCTTTATGTTGCTATCTATCTGATCATGGCGCTGCTAAATTACAGCCGCGCCTATGACCAGATCGTCAGCAGCATGACCGTGGCGAATAATTACAATATCAATTTCAAGGAGGAGATGGATGAGAGCCTCTATAAACTGGTGGTGAGCAACGTTACTTTTGATACGATCGAGGAGGACGGAACCTTTAAAGACCCGTATAAACTGATCGAAGAGCTCAGGGCGGGAAGCAATAACCTGTTGGCGATGACAACGGACAGGGACAGCCGGATATGGCTGCAGAGCCTTCTGCGGAGCATCGATACACTGGAAGACCGGGTGAACGATATCAAGCTGAATAAGGAGGCGGACGGGCAGTACGAGGAAAGCATCGATATGCTGAACAACGATATTTATATCCTGACGGAACTGATACAGGATGATATCCAGCAGTATATTTATTATCAGACAAGAAGCATCGAACAGCTGAAGATCCGGTTAAACGAGGAAGTGGAACACGTCATTTTTATCAGTATTCTGTTCGGGGCAGGTATTGTGGTTGCAGTGATCCTGACCGCAAGCGCGCTGCTGAACAGCATCACAAAACCGATCCAGGAGCTGTGCCGGATCACCAGCCAGATCGCGGAGGGAAATTTTTCGGACAGGGCCAAAATGCAGACGGGGGACGAGCTGGAGGTATTGTCGGACAGTGTGAACGACATGTCGGAAAATCTGGAAGTCATGGTGCATCAGATAAAAGAAGACGAGAGAAAGATGCGGCATGCGGAGCTGCGGCTTTTGCAGGAGCAGATCAACCCGCATTTTCTGTATAACACGCTGGATACGATCGTCTGGCTGATAGAGGGAGACGATCCGGATAAAGCGGTGGATGTGGTCGTTGCGCTCTCGGAGTTTTTCCGGCTGGTGCTGAGCAAGGGGAAGGAGTATATTTCCATCCGGGAGGAAAAGGAGCATATCCGGGGGTATCTGGAGATCCAGCAGGTGCGTTACCGGGATATTCTGGATTATGAGATCGACATAGGCCCGGAATTGTATCAGTATAAAATATTGAAGCTGACACTGCAGCCGTTGGTGGAAAATTCCCTGTATCACGGGATCAAATACAAGCGGGCAAAGGGAAAGATCTGGATCACGGGAAAGATGCTGCACGGAGAAAAAGGCGGGGAAGACAGAATTCTGCTCTGTGTGCAGGACAGCGGCGTGGGCATGGATGAAGAGGAATTAAAAAGGCTTCGGGAGGAGATAAACAGGCCCTGCAAAGAGACGGAAAAGGGCTTCGGGCTTGCCAATGTAAACGAGCGTATCCGTATGAATTTCGGTATGGAGTACGGTATGACGATCGAGTCGGAAAAAGGGACTGGGACAAAGGTCAGTATTGTCATTCCGGCGGTGGAGCTGCATGAAAAGCTGCCGGGGGAAACTTTGCAGGGGACGGTAAAGGCAGATAAAAAAGAGGAGAGCGCATGAAGAAGATAGTGGAAAAAATAAAGGCAATGGTTTTCGGGCATGTCGGCATCTTTATCTTTCTGCTCTGCGTCGTGCCGCTTCTCTCCATCAGCCATGAGATATTCAGGGATATTGAGATAGAACAGGCGCCGGCTGATCCGGAAGCAGAGGATCTGATCGTGGTGGGGGTCTCCCAGCTCGGCAGCGAGTCCGGGTGGAGGACGGCGCATACCCTTTCGATCCAGAATGCGCTGACCAGGGATGCGGGCTATTTCCTGATCTTTAACAACGCCCGCCAGATGCAGGAAAACCAGATCAAGGCGATCCGCAGCTTTATCTCCCAGCGGGTGGATTATATCGTGTTTGCGCCGGTGATAGAGAGCGGCTGGGAGACGGTGCTGCAGGAGGCGAAGGATGCTGGGATCCCGGTGATCGTTTTAGACCGTATGGTGGACGTGAAGGATGATTCCCTCTATACGACGTGGATCGGAACGGATGCCAGAAGCGAGGGGAAAAAGGCGGGGAGATGGCTGGAGGGGTACCTGCGCGAGAAAAACCGGCAGGATCAGGAGATCGATATCGTGGTGCTGCAGGGAACGATGGGTTCCACGGCACAGATCGGCAGGACGGAAGGCTTTGAGGAGATTGCGGCGAACCACGAGAACTGGAATATCCTGGAATCTTCTTCCGGTGACTTTACCGCGACAAAAGGAAAAGAGGTCATGCGGGGGATGTTGCGCCGTTATCCGAAGATCGATGTGCTGGTTTCCCAGAATGATGATATGACGATGGGAGCGATCGAGGCGATGCAGGAGGCGGGCGTCAGTTTCGGGGAGTACGGAAAAGTGAAGATCATCTCCTTTGACGCCATCCGCGACGCGCTGGAGATGGTGGATGAGGGAATGATCAATGTGGATATCGAATGCAATCCGGTACAGGGAGAATATATCGACAAGATCATCCGCAAATTGGAAAACGGGGAGCCCGTAGAAAAAAGTTATGTCGTAAAGGAAAATGTATTTACGAAAGACAATGTGGCGGAATTTCTGGATGACAGGACATACTGAATTTCACTTGGAAGAGGGAAGATAAATGCTGAAAGTATTTTTGGTGGAAGATGAGAGCATTGTCAGGGAAGGGCTGAAAAACAATATTCCCTGGCAGGAGTACGGTTACCAGTTTACGGGGGAGGCGAGCGACGGGGAGATGGCGCTGCCGATGATCAGAAAGATCCGGCCGGATGTGCTGATCACGGATATCAAGATGCCGTTTATGGACGGGCTGGCGCTCAGCCAGATCGTGACGCAGGAGATACCGGATATCAAGATCATCATCATCAGCGGATACGATGAATTTGAGTATGCGCAGCGCGCTATCCGTGTGGGTGTGGAGCAGTATCTTCTGAAACCGATTACCCGGGGAGCGCTGCGGAAGGTGCTTCTGGAGATCCGGGAAAAGATCGAGACGGAGCAGGAACAGAAGAATTATCTGGAGACTTTCCAGAATGAGATGAAAGAATATGAGGAGTACTCCCGCAGAAATTTTCTGGAGAAGGTATTTGGGGGGGTTCTCTCCGTGCAGCAGATCTATGAGGAAGCTGCAAAAATTTCGCTGGAGCTGGGCGGCCCCTGCTATAACATCGTGCTTTTGAGCCTGCAGGTAAAACGCCGGAATACGGAAGCCATGATACAGGAGCCGGAGAGCTTCGACAGGGTGAAGGAAGCACTGTTCCGGTATTTTATGCGGTTTCCGGAATATCTCGTCTTCCGCTGGAATATCAGTCTTTACGGTGTTCTGATCAAGGGAGAAGCGGGACAGATGGAGGAGATGAAAATAAGATGCCTTCAAAATATAGAAAAGATCTGTTCGGAAGAAGAATTTTCCATGGAATGGCATGCGGCGGTGGGGGAGCCGGTGGAGCGGCTCTCCCTTCTGCCGGAATGTTATACGAAAGTAAACCATATACTTGCGCACCGCTTTTTTAATCCGCAGCAGCACATCCTGACGGAAAAGGATGCGGAAGAACTGATGCCGGGAAAGGATATCAAAAGCTTTGAGTCTTTAGACAGCTCGAAGGTGGATCCGGAGATCATCCAGGGATTTTTGAGGGAAGGAAAACAGGAAGAGCTGGAAGATTTTATAAACGGCTATCTGGCGGGGGTGAAGGAAGCGCTGGAATCCAGACTGTTCCGGGATTACCTGCTGTTAAATATACGTTTCACGACCGTCAACTATATGGAAATGCTGGGTATCAGTCAGGAGGACCTCCTGCCGGAGAGCGATCATGACAGGATAAGGGAAGTGTCCTTAAGCAGCGCTGGTATCTATGATTATATGCGGGAACTGCTGGAGAGGGCGCTGATGCTCCGGGACCGGGAGAACGAAAATCAGGGCAAACGCGTACTCAAAAAGGGATTAGAATATATCGAGGAAAATTTCAGCGAGGATTCGCTTTCCTTAAACAGTGTGGCAGGCGTGATCGGTGTCAGCGGAAACTACTTCAGCAGCGTGTTCAGCCAGGAGATGCAGATGACATTTATCGAGTATGTCACAAAGAAGCGGATGGATAAGGCGAAAAAACTGCTGCGCCAGACCGAAAAACACTCCGGGGAGATCGCGGCGGAGGTGGGCTACAAGGATCCCCATTATTTCAGCTTTGTCTTTAAAAAGACGACGGGCTTAACGCCGAGGGAGTACCGGAATGGAAAATAAACGTCAGGCGGGCGCAGGGCCGGCACTGCGTTTTACGGAGAGATGCCAGGGAAGGGTCTGGGAAGATACGGAGGAGCCCTTCATCAGTCTCAGTATATTTTCTGCGGCAGTCACGCCCATCTCATGGTTTTTATGGGACAGAGAAGTGATCTGTACGGGAGAAAGTTCGCTTAAGTAGGAATTGTCGAAACATACAATGCTGATATCCTCCGGAACCCGCAGATTTTTATAAGTCAGTTCTTTGATGAGCCAGTAGGCGATCTCGTCGTTATAACAGACAACGGCAGTCGCGTCCTTTAACTGCTTTTGGGCAAATTCAGACAGAAAGCCGGTATCCTGCTTTTTCTGCAGCGCGTTAAGCTGTGCGGTATCGAAGCGGCTGATACAGTCCTCACAGAAAGGGATGTCCTCATCCCGCAGGGCTGATAAGAGACCGAAGCACCGTTCGCTGCCCTGTATGTCATCAGCTTTGAAGATACCGGCTATTTTTTTATGCCCGAGGGAAGAAAGATATTTTCCGAGATAATACCCGCCTCCGTAATTGTCATCTTTTACGGAAGGAAAGTCGGGCAGGTTGACATAGTTTCCGTGGAAAAACAAAACGGAGGTGCCCATCTGTCCAAGACGGTTGTACAGGTCGTGATTCGGTGTCGGAAAAACCGTCATGCAGCCTTCGCTCAGAATGCCGCGCACAGGATTTTTCAACAGCTGCAGCAGGATTTCCCTTTCTGCGGATGCCTGATTGTTTGTGACATGGACTGTGGAAGAGAAGCCCGCTTCCTGCAATGTGTTCCGCAGATCTGCGAGAATGCCCGGGTAGATATATTCCGTATCAGAACAGATCAGGATCGCTACGCTGTCCTTTTCCGACTGTCCGGAAAGTCCTGTGGCATAGGAACCGCTGCCCTGCCGCTTTTCTATTAAATGTTCTGCTTCCAGAACGGAAAGGGCTTTCCGGACAGTCTGGCGGCTGACGCCGTATTTCTGGCAGAGGGCTGCCTCCGTAGGCAGTTTGAAGGTGCCGCCTGCGTTTTCCTCTATTAAATTTTTTAACAGGCCGGCAAGCCAGACGTATTTTGCGGACATAGTGTTTCCTTATTTGAATATGAGATCAGCCGGACGCCGGGAGGGAAATCAAATCCTCCGTCGCCACGCTTTCGCTCTGGGCTGAGCATTAGTAGTTGAATTATTATGAATGTGAATTATCTGCCTGTGTATAAAATAATATATAAAACATGGTCCCTCGGGAAAGGTGAAAAATTACTTCTTTTTTGGGAGAGGTTTAAAAAATTCAATGTTTTTTGAAAGATAATTCTTATTTTGGTCAATTTCACATATACTTTACAGGGATGATAAACGGATAAAAATTCCTGAAATTCTAAAACAATCTTAAGAATTCCTACAAAATCTTAAAATATCCAACAATAAAAGCAAAATTTGTATCTAAAAATGTCATATTATACAAAAAGTTGTATTGTTTAGATGAACGAAATTAGGTAAATTGCACAAAAATGAATTGATTTTGAAAAACAGATGGGTTAGAGTAAATTTACGGAAACAGAAAACCTGTTCCGGCGCAAAAAAATAAAATTCATTAGGGAGGAAAGAAAATGAAGAAAAAAATTGCGTTATTATTAGTTGCTGCAATGACAGTTTCCAGTCTGGTTGCATGCGGTAACTCCGCAGCTCCTGCGGAAGAGGCGGCAGCTCCTGCAGAGGAAGCGGCTCCGGCAGAAGAAGAGGCAGCTCCGGCTGAGGAGGAAGCTCCTGCAGAGGAAGCGGCTCCGGCGGCAGACGGCGAACTCATCAAAGTAGGTTTTGCACAGGTTGGCCATGAGTCTGACTGGCGTGCAGCTAACACAAAGAACTATCAGGATACTTTCAGTGAAGCAAACGGTTATGAGTTATCTTTCGTAGACTGCGATAACGACCACGCAGTTCAGATCGAAACAGTCCGCGGCTTTATCGAGCAGGAACTTGATTACATCTGTATCGCTCCGATCCAGTCCGCAGGCTGGGACACAGTTCTTCAGGAGGCACAGGATGCAGGTATCCCGGTTCTCATCGTAGACCGTGCGGTAGATGCTGATCCTTCTCTGTACACAACAGCTCTCGGCTGCGACATGATCGCTGAAGGCGAAGCTGCCGGCAACTGGCTTGCAGAGTACTTAAACGGCGAGGATGCAAACATCCTTGTGATCGAAGGCTCCGTTGGCGCATCCGCAACTCTTGGACGTACGGAAGGCTTCAACAATATCGTAGCTAAGAATTCCAACTGGAAAGTTCTTGATTCCCAGTCCGGTGACTTCACACAGGCAGGCGGCCAGGAAGTTATGGAATCCTTCATCAAGACCTATGGCGCAGGCAACTTCAACGTAGTTGTATGTCAGAACGATAACGAAGCATACGGCGCAATGGATGCGATGGATGCGGCAGGTATTACATACGGTGTTGACGGCGATGTACAGATCATCTCCTTCGATGCTACACATGACGGGCTTCAGTACACACTGGACGGCAAGATCACATGTAACGTAGAGTGTAACCCTCTGCAGGCAGGTTTTGCTGAGGAAGTTGTTAAGAAACTGGAAGCAGGCGAAGCAGTTGACGCGTGGACACTGGTTGAAGATTCAGCTTTCGTAGCGCCTGGTATTGAGAGCCAGTATGCGACAACCATGAGCCAGGAAGTTCTGGACGGCCGTGCTTACTAAAATACGGAAGACTTTCTGAGGCGGCATGACCGTCAGTCAGAAAAATGAATCAGGTTGTAAAAGGGGAGAAAATCCCGGGGAAACTGGGGGTTTCTCCCCTTTACGCTTTACGACGAAAAAGGATGGTTACCGCCGCGGGAAAAGAGGGGCGTTAACCGGGTATTACCTGGGAAGAAAATTCTGGGAGGAGATGTCTGCATGGAAAATAATGTTGTTTTGAGTATGAAAGGAATCTGTATGACATTCCCCGGTGTAAAAGCGTTGGAGAATGTGGATTTCCATCTGAAAAAAGGTGAGATCCGTGCACTTATGGGAGAAAACGGGGCAGGGAAATCCACACTGATCAAGTGTCTTACCGGGGTAAACAAATTTGAGGCGGGAGAGATCTATCTGGACGGCATCGACGGCCCGATCGTGAATAAGGATACGATGGATGCCCAGAAAAAAGGGATCTCTACTGTTTATCAGGAAGTAAACTTATGCCCGAATCTCTCTGTGGCGGAGAATCTGTTCATCGGCAGGGAGCCTATGACAAAGATCGGGACGGTAAACAGAAAAAAAATGAATGAAATGGCGGCAAAGCTGATGAAAGATCTGGATCTGGATGTGGATGTGACACAGAATCTGGAAGAATATTCACTGGCTCTGCAGCAGATGATAGCGATCGCCCGGGCGGTGGATATGGACTGTAAGGTTCTGATCCTGGATGAGCCCACCTCCTCGCTGGACGACAACGAGGTGGCAAAGCTCTTCGGCATGATGAGAAGGCTTCGCGGGCAGGGTGTCGGTATCGTCTTCGTAACACATTTCCTGGAGCAGGTTTACGAGGTCTGTGACGGCATCACAGTGCTTCGGAACGGTACACTGGTAGGAGAATACAGTATCGAAGAGCTGCCCCGTGTGAAACTGGTTGCGGCAATGATGGGCAAAGACTTTGATGATCTGGCAAATATCAAACCGGAAGGCAGCGGCGATAAGTCGAAGGAGCCCCTTGTGATCGAAGCGAAGGGACTGAGCCATGCCGGGACGATCAAGCCGTTTGATCTGGAGATACATAAAGGGGAAGTGATCGGTCTGACCGGGCTTCTCGGAAGCGGCCGGAGCGAGCTTGCGCGCGTGATCTACGGCGCGGACAGGGCGCAGACCGGGACGTTAAAAGTAAAAGAAAAAGAAGTGACGATCAAGAATCCGATCGATGCGATGAACCTCGGCATGGGGCTTCTGCCGGATGACAGAAAGGCGGAAGGCATTATCGGGGATCTGTCCGTGCGGGAGAATATCATTCTCGCGATGCAGGCAAAACTGGGGATCTTTAAGAAGATTCCGATGGCAAAACAGATCGAGATCGCAGATAAATTTATCGAGATGCTGCAGATCAAGACCGCGAGCAGGGAAACCCTGATCAAGCAGCTCTCCGGCGGCAACCAGCAGAAGGTCATACTGGCGAGATGGCTTGCGACAGATCCGGATTTCCTGATCCTGGATGAGCCCACCCGCGGTATTGATATCGGAACAAAGACAGAGATCCAGAAACTGGTGATCAAACTGGCGGAGGAAGGAACGAGCGTTATCTTTATTTCATCCGAAATCGAGGAGATGCTCAGAACCTGCAACCGAATGGCGGTGCTCAGAGACGGCTCCAAGGTCGGCGAGATCAGCGGCGAAGAATTGTCTCAGGAAGGTGTGATGAAGGCGATCGCGGGAGGTGCTAAATAATGGATAAGATAAAAAAGATTACAAAAATGAAGCTGTTCCTGCCGATTTTCAGTATGATCCTTGTGATGATGATCAATGTGATCTATGATATCGTCAGCGGAAACCCGCCCCTTAGTTTCTTTACGATCAGCATCAATAACGGTATCCTTTACGGACGTCTGATCGACGTTTTGAACAGGGGCAGCGAAGTGGCTATTCTCGCGATCGGTATGACGCTCGTTGTATCGGCTTCCGCCGGTACGGATATTTCGGTGGGTTCTGTGATGAGCTTGTCCGGCGGCCTGTGCTGTATGCTGTTAGCCGGTTACGGCGTAACGAATGTGAGTGAATATAATGTACCCCTCTGGGTCGGCATGCTGGCGGGTATCGCGATCGCATGCGTCTGTGGCCTGTTCAACGGATTTTTGGTGGCATATATGAACATCCAGCCGATGGTGGCGACGTTGATCCTCTGGTCTGCGGGCAGGGCGATAGGGCTTCTTCTGTGCAACAGCAATATCGTGTATGTGCGTGTGCCTTCTTTCCAGTTCTTCGGCGGGTACTGCGGCATCATCCCGACACCGATCATCATTGCGGCGGTCTGTGTGGCGATCGCGGCGGTTATTTTGAGGGTAACGGCGCTGGGCACATATATCCAGAGTGTCGGTATCAATAAGAAAGCTTCCAGAATTTCCGGATTCAATTCCGCGAAGATCATTCTTCTGTGCTATGTGATCTGCGGACTGTGCGCAGGTATTTCCGGCCTGGTGGCAACCTGCAGGATCTACTCTGCGGATACCAATAACATCGGTCTGAACATGGAGCTGGATGCTATCCTCGCGGTAGCGCTCGGCGGCAACAGCCTTGGCGGCGGCAAATTTAATCTTGCCGGTTCCATCATCGGCGCATACACGATCCAGGCGATCACCACGACACTGTACGCTCTGGGCGTTTCCTCAGCGCAGGCGCCTGTATTTAAGGCTATCGTGGTTATTCTGATCGTGGTCATTCAGTCTGAACCCGTGAAAGCTTATTTCAAAAAACTGTCCGCAAAAAAGGCAGCAGCGAAGGAGGCGGTGCAGGCATGAAAAAATTAAAAATCGGTGGAAATAATATATTGCTCGCCATTACGGTGATACTGTTCGTCCTCATGTATCTGGGCGGCTGCATAATTTACGCGGACAAGGGATTTACGCACTTTCAGACGTTTTTGAACGTGCTGATCAACAATGCGGGCCTGATCGCTGTCGCGGCGGGTATGACCTGCGTGATGCTGACGGGCGGTATCGATATCTCTGTGGGCTCCCTGATCGCCATGGACTGCATGTTTCTGGCGGTAGGTATGGAGACATGGGGCATGAAGAGCCCGGTGCTCATGCTTATAGTCCTGGTCATCGGCGTTGTGTTCGGCCTGGTGCAGGGGTTCTGTGTGGCTTATCTGGAGATCCAGCCTTTTATCGTGACGATGGCGGGAATGTTCTTCGCCAGAGGTATGACGGCTGTGATCTGTAAGGATCAGGTGAGCATCGTTTCGGATGAACTCTTTACGGCGATCTCCAACGCGAAGATCAGTATTCCGTTCGGCGGATATGAAAACAAGAAGGGTATTTATCAGGTGCCGTTTATCCGCCCGACAGTTGTAGTGGCTTTGCTCGTAGTAGTTTTGGTTTATCTGATGTTAAAATATACGAAATTCGGCAGAAGCATCTATGCAGTGGGCGGCAATCAGGTTTCGGCGACGCTGATGGGACTGAATGTAAAGAAGACAAAACTGCTTACCTATACACTGAGCAGTTTCCTGACATCCATCGGTGGTATCTGTTATTGCTTAAATACCATGTGCGGTACGACGACGCAGGCGGCCGGCCTTGAGATGGATGCGATCTCGTCCTCGGTCATCGGCGGAACGTTGCTGACCGGCGGCGTGGGCAACGTGCTCGGCTCGCTGGTGGGCGTGCTGATCAACGGTACCATTTCGACCCTGGTGAAGACCAACGGCAAGCTGGTGAGCTCCTGGGCTAATATCATCACGGCTATCCTGTTATGTTTCTTTATTCTTCTGCAGGCAGTGTTTGCCAAAATTAAAGAAAGTAAGAAGGCATAAGAGTGGCAGCATAACATTATTTTCCTGTGGGGGCCTGCTTTTTACGGGCAGGCCCTCATTATTTTAGTATAAGTTGGGAAAAAACTCTGAAAAATCCATAAAATCCTTGACAAACAGGGGAAAAACCACTATAAATATGTGTAGACGTTTTTTCCGGGAAATGCTTTATTTTAAGGGAAAAATTTCAGAAACCAATTGTAGTTATAATAGGAGGATTTAAAATGAACAAAATGGAGTTAGTTGCAGCAATTGCTGATCAGGCTGAAATTTCCAAAAAGGATGCTGAGAAAGCACTGAAAGCTTTCACAGATGTAGTTGCTGATGAGTTAAAGAAGGGCGGAAAGGTTCAGCTTGTAGGTTTCGGTACTTTTGAAGTATCCGAAAGAGCTGCCAGAGAAGGCCGTAACCCTCTGACTGGTAAGGCTATGCAGATCGCTGCATCCAAAGCGCCTAAGTTCAAAGCGGGGAAAGCATTAAAGGATATGCTGAACGCATAAATTGCTGAAGAAGATGTGTAATTTGTGCACACTGAAAAGACCCGGGCAGCAGCGCTGCCCGGGTTTTCTGTTAGGTGATAAGGAGAAATATTATGAGGCTGGATAAATATTTAAAAGTGTCACGGCTTATCAAGAGGCGTACCGTGGCAAATGAGGCCTGCGACGCAGGAAGGGTACTGATCAATGATAAACCCGCAAAAGCCGGCACGGCGGTGAAAACAGGAGATATCATTACGATTCAGTTTGGTTCTAAAGAGGTTAAGGTGGAAGTGCTTGATGTGGCGGAAGTGGTCCGCAAAGAAGAGGCGAAGGAGATGTACCGCTATATATAAGCGCCCTGGAAAATCTGTAAAATTTTGGTATCAGATGGACGTCCCGTTCATATATTATGTAAAAGGATTTTCGAGTTTATATCAGGGGAGGAACGGGATGGAAGATTTAAGCGGCAGCTTTAATAATAACAACGGACATGGCAGCAGTTATACCAGAGGGCAGCTACGGACCCATAAGATCGTGCTGACCGGCAGAAAAACCTGTACGATAACAGGCGTGAATGATGTGCTTTCCTTTGATATCAATGAAGTGTTGCTGGAAACAGAGCAGGGAATGCTGATGATAAAGGGATCGGAACTCCATGTCAGCAGGCTTTCTTTAGATAAAGGCGAAGTGGATGTGGACGGCAGCGTGGATTCGCTGACTTATTCGGATACATCAGGTGCAAGGGAAAAAACGGAATCCTTTTTTGCCAGATTGTTTCAATAAGGGAAAAAGGGGAAAACCGATATGAGTGAACTGGTGACGACTGAGTTCGTTCTGTTCCTGTATGCTGCTTATTTCGGGATCGAAATAGCTTTTGCCTATGATCTGCTCCGCATTTTCAGGAGAGTAGTGGGACATAACGGGCTGGCTATGGCGTTTGAGGATTTTTTGTACTGGCTCTGGGTGGGGATCAAAGCGTTTTTGATGCTTTATGAATATCATAACGGACACCTGCGTTTTTATACGATACTGGGGGTATGTACCGGGATCTTTCTCTATACGGTTTCCATCGGGGCTTTTTTTGTGAAGTACAGTGCAAAACTGTTGAATAAAACAAAAAACGGGGCCTTCAGGGCAGCGGAAAGAGCCGGAAAAAAGGCGGAGGGCATTCTGGAGCGGCCAAAGAAAGCCGCGGTATCGAAATGCTATGCCCTGAAAGTGCTTATAGGCAGGAAATGCAGGTTTTTTTACAGAATGATAAAAAAGAAGTTGACGGTGTTTCGGAAAATGATTAAAATATTATTATGTAAACATTAAGGTCGGCAGATCTTTTATTTATGAGAGAACGGAGGGAGCGCAGGGTGGCGCACAGACGGGTGGCATACCAGAAAAGAAAACAGAATAAATTTGCAATGATGCTTGTCACGCTGGTACTGCTCATGCTGATCGTGGTGGTGAACATCCGAAAAGGGGAACTGAGGGAAAAACAGGCAGTTTACGCGGCAAGGCAGGAAGAACTGCAGGAGAAGATAGATCAGGAAGAGGCTAGGGCGGAAGAGATCAAGGAGTATGAGAAATATACACAAACTCAGAAATACATTGAAGACATGGCAAAAGAAAAGTTAGGGCTTGTGTATGAGGATGAGATCGTTTTTAAAACGGAAGGGGAATAAGCTGTTCGGTAACGGACAGCTTTTTTGATGGTAAAATATTCTTTCATAATGTCCCGTATGAAGTTCCTGTGCGATTCTTGTCGGAAAAAACCCGAAAGTCCGGGTGCGATTTTGACAAACATCGTGCCGGAAATATGTCTATAATCATCACACAAAAAACAGGAAGGAGTGATGATGATGGAAACATCCTTAATACAGGACTATGAGAGGCAGAGGCTGATGGAATATGCGGATTCCTTCCGGGAACTGGCGGATACCTTTCAGAGTTTTACGACAGAGGCGGAAAGTGAAAAGAAAGAATATACGGAGGGAGAGAGGCAGCTTATTTTGTGGGAGAGGCAGCTTTCGGAACAGCGGGCGGTATTTGCCGGGCAGCTTCAGGAAATGTCCCGTATGCTTTCGGGCATTGCCGGACAGGAGCGGAGTGTGGAGAGGATCAGCGAGAAGAAATACCGGCAGCTGGTGCGGGAAATGAAAACGGAAGGTATCCTTGTGGGAGATCTCTTTTACATACGGGTGGGCGACGGTCACAGACAGTACAGTATACGGCTCAGGACGCTGAAGGCCGTCAGTATTTCCTCGGAGGATGCGGCGGGGCTTTTGTCGGTGCTTCTGGACATGCGTCTCGTACCCCATCGGAACTGCGGTTTTTTCCTGTCGCAGGAGTGGGGGACCTACCTGTTTCAGGAGGAGCCATCCTATCATGTCCTGACCGGAAGCGCAAAAGCGATCAAGCAGGCCGAGACGGTTTCCGGGGATAATTTTGAAAGCTTTGAGCATGGGGAGGGGAGTGTGGCGATCCTGCTCTCCGACGGTATGGGTGCAGGGGAGAGCGCGTTGAAGAGCAGCGCCATGGTGGTGGATCTGATGCAGCGTTTTCTGGAGGCGGGATTTTCCGCGGAGGCTGCGATACGGCTTGTAAACGGTGTTCTGCTGACAGGCGGCGCAGAGCAGAATACGTCCACGATAGATTGCTGCAGTATCGACCTGTACCGGGGAACCTGCCATTTTTGCAAGGTGGGAGCGGCGCCCTCCTATCTGAAACGTGATAATCTTGTGGAGCAGATTTCTTCCCGGAATCTGCCGCTTGGACTGATCGGGGAGCCGGAAAGCGAATCGGTGACCAGATATCTGGAGGACGGGGATTACATCATCCTGTTGTCGGACGGGGTGGTGGATGCTTTGAACCGGGGAGTCGGGGAGGCGGCTCTGCCGGAGATCATAAGCCGGTTCCAGAGTAAAAATCCCAGTGAGCTGGCAAATGATATCCTGGGCTATGTGCTGGGACAGTGTAAGGGGGAGGTGCGGGACGATATGACTGTGCTGGTAACCGGGTTCTGGGAGAGGACAAGGTAAAAAATGAAGGGCAGGAAATACTTGCTTTTTTGAGATGTTTACTATAAAGTTAAGGAATGGGTACACGGGAAAAGGTTAAGGAATTTATTGAAAGGGAAAAGTTGATCCGAAGCGGTGACCGGATCTTGCTGGGGTTGTCCGGCGGCGCGGATTCTGTCGGTCTGTTCTGTCTGCTTCTGGAGCTGAGGGAGGAGCTTGGGTTCGAACTGCGGGCGATTCACGTCCATCACGGTATCCGCCGGGAGGCGGAGGGAGATGTCGCCTTTGTGACGGCGCTCTGTGAGAAGGAAAATGTGCCCTGTTATGTTTTCCGGGAGGATGTGCCGGGTTACGCGGAGGAAATGGGACTTGGCGAAGAGGAGGCGGGAAGGATCCTGCGGTATCAGGATTTTCGGAAATGTCTGGAGCGCTGGGAGGAGGAAGATGCGGAAGAAAACTGCGGGTTCCGGTTTAAGATCGCCACGGCCCACCATGAGAACGATCAGGCGGAGACCGTGCTGTTTCAGCTTTTCCGGGGCTGCGGGCTTTCGGGGCTGCGGGGGATCCTGCCGGAGAGGGGGAATATCATCCGCCCTATACTCTGCTTATCGCGTGAGGAGATCGAGGCGTATCTGACGGGGAAGGGCATCGGCTGGCGTGAGGATGCGACGAACGCGTCGGGGGATTACAGCAGAAACAGGATCCGGCATCAGATCCTGCCTGTGGCGGAGACTGAAGTTTCCCGGGGTGCCGTTTCCCATATCGGAAAAACGGCACAGATCCTGCGGGAGGCGGAGGACTATATCAGGCGGCAGACAAAGGAGGCTTATGAAAAGATATCCCTCCGGCAGGAAGGCTTTCTGGTTTTTGATACTGCGCTCCTGCTGGCGGAAGATATTTTTTTACAGAAGCAGGTCATCCTGTATGGGCTCGGAAAAGTGCTGCCCGGCCGGAAGGATATCGGAGCGGTGCATGTGGAAGATATTTTGAAGCTGGCGGGGAAGCAGGGGAACGGACAGGTTATTTTGCCGGGCGGCGTGCGCGTGCAGAAGCTTTATCAGAAGCTGTTGATATTCCGGGGGAGCGCAGAGGGAAAAGAATCTGTCCTGTCGGAGCTTCTGCCGGAGGCCGGGGGATTTTTATGCGGGGAAGAGCCGCCTTTGTTCAGGGCGGAAATAATAGATCTCTCGGATGAAGCGGCAGCGGTAAGGCGTTTCGGGATCCGGGATGTTTCGGAAATCATGGGATGTATTCCCGAAAAAACATATACGAAATGGTTTGATTATGATAAAATAGAAACATCGTTCTCCCTGAGACATCGGGAAAGCGGGGATTATCTTTCGATAGACCGGGCGATGAACCGTAAGAGCCTTCGGCGCTATCTGATCGAGGTGAAGCTGCCGGTTTCCTGCAGGGAGCGGCTCTGGCTTTTTGCGGATGCTTCCCATGTGATGTGGGTGCCGGGAGGACGGATCAGCAGCTATTATAAAGTGACCGGAGAGACAAAGACCATTTTGCAGATTGAGATCTGCACAGGAGGATAGCAAAGGAGGAAACATGGCAGAACACGTGAGAGTTTTATTGGCGGAAGAAGAAGTTGACAGGCGGATCCAGGAGATCGGCGATCAGATCAGTAAAGATTATGAGGGAAAGCAGGTGCACCTTATCTGCGTGTTGAAAGGCGGCGCTTTCTTTATGTGTGAGCTGGCGAAACGGATCACCGTGCCGGTATCGCTTGATTTCATGTCGGTATCCAGTTACGGCAGTTCCACGAAATCCAGCGGGGTGGTCAAGATCGTGAAGGATCTGGACGAACCGCTGAAGGATAAGGACGTACTTGTGGTGGAAGATATCGTGGATTCCGGGAGGACGCTGAGTTATCTTCTGGATATGCTGAAGGACAGAGGACCGAAGAGCGTGAAGCTCTGCACACTGCTTGACAAACCGGAGAGGCGGGTCGTGGATGTACATGTGGATTATACCTGTTTCCAGATTCCGGATGAATTTGTGGTGGGCTACGGGCTGGACTATGACCAGAGATACAGAAATCTTCCGTATATCGGCGTCGTGGAATTTGACTGATTCCGTATAGACAGCCGGAGGGCTGCGGATCATAGTAAAGCCTGTTATAAAAGAAAAAGGAGTAAGAGATTTTGGATCAGAACAATAAACCTAACAGAGGAATAACGGGATATGTATTGCTTTTGGTGATTCTTCTCGGCGTTTTATCGATGGTAAGCTTTTATTCGGGAAAAAGAGGAGGATACACCATCCAGAATATGGAGGAAGTATTGTCCTCGGGACTGGTGAAGGAAGCCAGGATCACGCCTAACCAGACGCCGCCTACCGGATCGGTGGAGCTTACGCTGTCGAACGGCGGACAGATGATCGTCCAGGTGACGGATGTGGCGAAAGCGGAGGAGATGCTGAAAGAATATAAAATATATCCTGTGATAAATAAGGCGGAAGGGGAGAGTATCCTGACGACGGTGATCCTGCCGCTGGGGGTCAGCATGCTTGTGGTCATGGTGGTGATCTCCATTATGAACAGAGGCGGCGGCGGTGCCGGCAGGATGGCGAATTTCGGGAAGAGCCGGGCCAGATTGTCGCTGGGGGATGACAGCGTCACCTTTGACGGTGTGGCGGGCCTGAAGGAGGAAAAAGAAGACCTGCAGGAGATCGTCCAGTTTTTGAAAAATCCCGGCAAATTTATCGAAGTCGGGGCGAGGATCCCGAAGGGCGTTTTGCTGGAGGGACCTCCCGGCACTGGTAAAACTTTGCTGGCGAAGGCGATCGCCGGGGAGGCGGGCGTACCGTTTTTCTCCATTTCCGGTTCGGATTTCGTCGAGATGTATGTCGGCGTCGGTGCATCCCGCGTCAGGGATCTGTTCAGTGAAGCCAAGAAGCACGAGCCCTGTATCGTATTTATCGATGAGATCGATGCGGTGGCAAGGCAGCGCGGTACCGGTATGGGCGGCGGACATGACGAGAGGGAACAGACGCTGAACCAGCTTCTGGTGGAGATGGACGGCTTCGGCGTGAACGAGGGCGTTATCGTCATCGCGGCGACAAACCGTGTGGATATACTGGATCCGGCGATCATGCGTCCGGGCAGGTTTGACCGGAAGATCGTGGTGGGAAGGCCCGATGTGGGCGGCAGGAAAGAGATCCTGCTGACCCATGCGAAAAACAAGCCTCTGGGAGACGACGTGAATCTGGAGCATATCGCCCAGACTACGGCAGGGTTTACCGGTGCTGATCTGGAAAATCTCCTGAATGAAGCCGCTATCGTGGCGGCGAAGGACGAGCGGAAATATATCTGTCAGGAGGATATCAACAAAGCTTTTGTCAAGGTGGGTATCGGTTCCGAGAAAAAGAGCAGGATCATCTCCGACAAGGAAAAGAAGATCACGGCCTACCACGAGGCGGGACATGCCATCTTATTCCATGTGCTGCCCGATGTGGGGCCTGTCTATACGGTCTCCATTATTCCTACCGGGGTGGGCGCAGCGGGTTATACGATGCCCCTGCCGGACAAGGATGAGATGTTCCTGACAAGGGGACGGATGGAGCAGGATATCATGGTATCTTTAGGCGGGCGTATCGCGGAGGAGATCATCTTTGACGATATCACCACAGGCGCGTCCTCCGATATACGCAAGGCGACAAAGGAAGCCCGTATGATGGTCACAAGATACGGAATGTCGGAAAATATCGGTGTGGTCTGCTATGACGACGATGATGACGAGGTGTTTATCGGCAGGGATCTCGCCCATGCGAAGAGCCACAGTGAAAATGTGGCGGGAGAGATCGATAAGGAAGTAAAGGCGATCATAGATAAATGCTATAGAGAGGCGAAGGAGATCATTTTAAGCCATGAGCAGATACTGCACAGGTGTGCGGAGCTCCTGCTGGAGAAGGAAAAGATAAACAGGGAGGAGTTTGAAAGTTTATTTGTGCAATTTCAACAAATTTGAATGATGAATTTTGTGAAATTTGTGAATTCTAAGCCTTGTGGACAGAGGGGTGGTATGCTATTATACTACTTGTAACCCCCCAATACATTATATAGTTTTTTGCTATACCCCATAAGAAAGAAATACCTTCTCTAAAAAGGACAGTCGAAAGGCTGTCCTTTTTACTTTATGTTTTTTTTACTTGAAAGCACGGGATAAACATAATAAAATAATAGAGTACAGGAATTATCCGAAATATGGAAAGGACGTAGTGATATATGAATTCTGGATTTCAGTCATCATTTAATCCGCAATATTATGTTTCAACGATGCGTCCTGTTTTTAACAAACGGGCTTTATACTCGGACAACACGGAAAATTATCTTTATCCTGCGGAGCCTGCACCTTACAGTGAGGTAACAATTCGCTTCCGTGCAGAGAAAAATAATATTGACAGGGTTTTTCTTGAGTGGAAAGGAACGTCTCATCTGATGGAAAAGACAGAGGAGACAGATTTGTTTGAATATTATGAGCTTGTGCTGGAACTGGAGGATCAGAGCATCTCATACTGCTTTAAAGTACAGTCCGGCAAGATGACGATCTATTTTGATCAGCGGGGAGCGGTAAAGGAAGCTGACCCGGATTATTATTTTACGATCATCCCCGGTTTTAAAACGCCGGACTGGGCGAAGGGGGCGGTCATGTACCAGATTTTGATCGACCGTTTTTATAATGGGGATAAGAGCAATGATGTTCTGGATAAAGAGTATTTCTATATAGGAGATTACTCTGCGAGAGTGCCGGAAGAACAGTGGGATAAATATCCTGCGCAGATGGGCATCCGTGAATTTTACGGCGGCGATCTGCAGGGTGTGCTGGATAAGCTGGACTATCTGGAGAGCCTCGGGATCGAGGCGATCTATTTTAATCCGTTGTTTGTATCTCCCTCCAACCATAAATATGACATTCAGGATTATGAATATATCGATCCCCATATCGGGAAGATCGTCTATGATGAGGGTGAGCTTCTTCAGGACGGTCAGAATGAGAACAGGTTTGCGTCCCGCTATATCAATCGTGTTACGGATAAGCGCAATCTGGAGGCGAGCAATGAATTTTTTGCCAGATTTATTGGGGAAGCGCATAAGCGGGGCATCCGTGTTATTATAGACGGTGTATTCAACCACTGCGGTTCTTTTAACAAGTGGCTGGATCGGGAAAGGATTTACGAGGAAGCGGCAAATTATGAAAAGGGGGCCTATGTTTCGTTTGACAGCCCTTATCACAACTGGTTTTTATTCCATGATCAGAATCCGAATAAGTGGCCCTATAATCATACCTATGACGGCTGGTGGGGGCATGATACGCTTCCGAAGCTTTACTATGAGAACTCTCAGGAGCTGATGGAATATATTTTAGGGATCGGGGAAAAATGGGTTTCGGCGCCTTATAATGCGGACGGATGGCGGCTGGATGTGGCTGCGGATCTGGGCATGTCTCCGGAGATGAACCATCATTTCTGGCAGGAATTCCGCAGGCGTGTGAAAAATGCGAATCCCGACGCGCTGATCCTGGCGGAGCAGTACGGAAATCCGAAGTCCTGGCTGAACGGGAAAGAATGGGACAGTGTTATGAACTATGACGCGTTCATGGAGCCTGTCACATGGTTTCTCACCGGTATGGAAAAGCACAGTGACGATTTTCGGATGGATATGCTGGGCCATGCGGATAATTTCTGGGGAGCGATGAAATATAACGGTGCGAGGTTGATGGGCCCCGCAAGAATGGTGGCGATGAATGAGCTCTCCAACCATGACCACTCCCGGTTCCTCACAAGAACGAACCGAAAGGTGGGGAGGACGAATTATCTGGGGCCGGAGGCGGCGGAGAGGGATATCAACAAGGCGGTGTTCCGTGAGGCTGTTATGATCCAGATGACCTGGACCGGCGCGCCCACCGTGTATTACGGGGATGAGGCGGGCGTCTGCGGATTCACCGACCCGGATAACAGGAGAACCTATCCGTGGGGACATGAGGATAAAGATCTGGTGAAGTTCCATCAGGAGATCATCAGAATCCATAAATCCCGTCCGGAGCTGAGAACGGGCTCCTTAAAGCCCATTATCGGAGAATTCAATCTGATAGCGTTCGGGCGTTTCAGCGACAGTTCCAGAACGCTGACCGTGGTCAATAATAATGACCATGAAGTGACCAAAAAACTGGAAGTGTGGGCGCTCGGCGTTCCGAAGGAATCGAAGATGGTGCGCGTCATGCTGACAGATGAAAACGGATTTACGGTAGAGCCGGTGGAGTATATGGTAAAAGGCGGAAGGCTGGAAGTGACTCTGGGCAGAACTTCGGCGGCGATTTTCTGTCAGGAAGATGATGTGCAGAGGAATTATGTCGATAAAAAGCGTGAAGGAGAAAAGAGCAGCTCAAGTATTTATGAACAGGAGCGGGAGAGTGTGTCTGCAGGAAAGCCCGGGAAATCTATTTTTGGGAGGATCCAGGAAAGAATGTCCCTGTAAACAGATGAAAGGTTATCCCCGCGGACGATGATGCGGGCGTGGTTAAAGCCGGATTTTAGCCGGCCTGATCCGGATATTTCATCGGATTAGGACCGTAGAGGTGAATTATGGTACCAGATAGATTATATACTGCCAGAGATATGGCGAAGATCGGTTGCAACGGCTGTCAGGGCTGTTCTTACTGTTGTCAGGAGATGGGGGAGTCGGTTATACTGACTCCCTTTGATATCTGTGAGCTGACGAGGAACCTTGGCAAGAGTTTTGACGAACTGATGGAAGATAAGATAGAACTTTATATGACAGACGGCATGGTGATGCCGAACCTGAAAATGGCAAGGAGAACAGTGCCGACGGACCAGAAGACGGGAAAGGCCTCTGGTACAACAGCATTGGTGGATACGGCGTCGGGCGGGGAGAAGGAGATATGCGGTTTTTTAAATGAGGAGGGCAGATGCAGTATCCATGCGTTCCGGCCGGGACTTTGCAGGCTGTTTCCGCTCGGGAGAAATTATGAGGTCCGGCAGGTTGAGACGGAGGACGGCGTGCGGGAAGTGAAGGGATTTCAGTACTTTATAGTAAAGGATTCCTGTCCGAGGATGAACGGGACGAAAGTGAAGATCGAGAAGTGGCTGGAGATCCCGAATCTGAAGAAGAATGAGGAGTTTATCACGAGATGGCATTACTTCTGTAAGGATTTTCAGGAAAAGATGCAGGCGCTGCTGGATGCGGGGGAAGATGAGAAGGTGAAGAAGAGCAATCTTGCCATGCTGGAGCTGTTTTATCGGAAGCCCTATGGGGCGGAGAGGGATTTTTATGAGGAGTTTGAGGAGAGAATGGGGAATTGTGAAAGATATGTTTGCACAAACAGAGAATAATTTTGATTTTGTGCAAAGTACTGCTGTACAGGACATTGACATTGTTCGCCCATAAGAATTATAATATTTTTACTACATAGTACCAAAGAGACGGATTGCAATAAAAAAAGATGTCTGAATTCAATGAGCTTTTATACTATATGAAATGAGCCAGCCCATAATAGATGATAAAAGTACAAAATGACTATTTAAGATTTTTATATGAAGAAAAGGGGGTATTAACATGAGACCGATCACCATGGAGCGCGTGGAGCAGACGCGCGCGGAAATCCTTGAGACAATTAAGAGTCCGGTTCTGACACATGAGCAGAAAGTATGCACGATGGCGAATAAAGCGGATTCTTTGATGGAAGTGCTGGATCTGCCGGAAGGGCTGGATGAGCTGTTGAACGCGGCGATCGATACGAAATGCATCTGTGACCTGAATGAGGGGCATGCGCCGGTGCGTCCGAGGTACATCATTCCGGACTATGCAAAATTTATGCGGGAGGGTTCGAAGTTTTTGCAGCTCGATCCGCCGAAGGATCTGTTTGAGGCGCTGAACAGCCTGCTGATCTTCTATAAACATGTGCCCAGCGTGACGAATTTCCCGGTTTATGTGGGTGCGTTGGATGAACTGCTTGAGCCGTTTATCGATGATGTGGACGAGGAGACGGCGAAAAAACTGCTGAGACTCTTCCTGATCCATGTGGACAGGACCGTGTTGGATTCCTTCTCCCACGCAAATATCGGGCCGAAGCCGACGAAAGCCGGAAGATTGATTCTGGAAGTGGAAGAGGAACTGGAACAGGCGGTGCCGAACCTGACTTTGAAATACGATGCGGAGATCACGGACGATGACTTTGCCCTGCAGGCGATCAAGACTTCCCTGCGCAGCGCAAAACCGAGCTTTGCGAACCATAAGATGTTTACTTCCGAACTGGGGGAGGATTATGTGATCGCAAGCTGCTATAACGGCTTGAAGCTGGGCGGCGGCTCCTATACGCTGTGCCGTCTGATCCTTTCCAATATCGCGAAGCGCGCGGATTCCCTGAAAGATTTTCAGGAAAAGCAGCTTCCCTATGTGATGGATATCATGGCGCGCTATATGGATGCGAGGATCAAATTTGAAGTGGAGGAGAGTGGCTTTTTCCAGAATAATTTCCTCGCGAAGGAAGGTTTTATCTCTCAGGACAGATTTACGGCGATGTTCGGTATGGTAGGACTGGCGGAGTGCGTCAATATCCTGATGGAGAAGGAAGGAAAAGAAGGACGTTACGGTCACAGTAAAGAGGCGGATGAGCTGGGCGTTGCGATCATGGAACAGATCAATGACTTCAATGAGCAGCATGTAAATCCTTATTGTTCTGTGACAGGCGGACATTTTCTGCTGCATGCGCAGGTAGGCATTTCCGATGACAAGGATGTAAGCCCGGGGACAAGGATTCCGATCGGGGAAGAGCCGGAGGAGCTGTTTGATCATTTGAAGCACTGCAGTTTATTCCACAAATATTTCCCCTCCGGGACAGGCGATATCTTCCCGATCGATACGACCGTACATAAAAATCCGGAGTTTCTGCTGGATATCATCAAAGGTTCGTTTAAGGAGAATCTGCGCTATCTCTCCTTCTACGCGGCTGACAGCGATGTGATCCGTATTACCGGTTACCTGGTAAAACGTTCGGAGATCGAGAAGCTCAGAAGCGGCGTAGCCGTACTGCAGGATACCACGGCGCTCGGCATGGGTGCGGCGGATAACTGCAAGATTGAGGAGCGGAAAATACGGTAATCTATATTCTGGTGAAAAAACAGATCTTGTTAAAGTGATGGCCCTGAGAACAGGACCATCATTTTTATGCAACGGTGATTTCTACTTTACTCCCACAAAATGCCACGCCATATTTATAGATGGTATGAATATCATGCATCACCATGTCCGTGTCATATTTTGAGGCGATGATCTGCTGCAGAGCCGTATTAGAAAGTTTTTTAAGGTCCGAATTTTTCTTGCCAAGTTTCAGCTCTATCAGAATGCCGGGCAGGTCATTGTTTTTGGGCATGAGCTGGATATCATATCTGCCTGTGCCTGACTCGCGGTTTGAAGTAACATAATATTTGTCGTTGAGAGTTACACAGAGCCCGAGCACCAGACCGTGGTAAAAGTTTTCTCCGACGGTATCATAAAAGCTTGCGGACTGCAGAAGAAGTTTTTCTATCTGGCCTTTTAGCAGTTCGGAATCCCCGGAAAAAAGCGCTTCCTGAAGTGGGATCGTGACGGACTGGGGCAGGAGCAGGCTTAATTTTTGCAGGATCTCCTTATTATAAACAAGGGAAACCTCCTTATTTGGCAGTGCGACTTCACACATAAAATCGCCGGTAGATGCCAGTTCGGATCTTATTGTTTTCAAATAACCGGCGACCAGCAAAAAGCTGTATATGGAGGAGGGATTGTTCTGAATCTGCGGATATATGACACCTGTGTCAATATATGACAGAAAGGACTCACCCTGTAAAAGCGCGTTTAAACGCTTATAGATATCTTCATCCGCGTTTGTGAGGATCTCCCCGATGATCTCATTGTTTCCTGTGGCCTGCCAGAAGGCTTTCGGCTGGCACATGTTGCTGAAATAATTGATGACGGACCAGGGGTTGAAAATATCGGAGGCTCCAAAACGGTAACCGCCATACCATTCGCAGAGTTCGTCATATTTATCTTCGGCATGGTAATATTTTGCCATTTCTTTTACTTCATCCGGGGTAAAACCGAAATACTGGCTGTATTTATTATCCAAAATGGAGTGGATGACCAGATTGTTTAACCCGCTGAATATGCTTTCCTTTGCGACACGGAGGATTCCGGTCATAAAACCATAGGCAAGATGCCTGTTGTCTTTCAGACCGCCGGAGAAAAGATTCCGCATAAAAAGGATCACTTTGTCATAAAACCCATTCATGTGTCCCTGCTGGATGGGAGTGTCATATTCGTCTATGATGATGATGGCGGGGATGTTGTAATGGTCATGAAGCATTTTGGAGAGATTTTGCAGTCCCTGTGCCAGTTCTTGTTCAGATGCCTGCATGGACGATATTTTGTTATAGTATTCCTTGTCAAAAGAAGTGCATACTTCACTTTCCTGCAGTTCTTTATGCCGTAAATATTCTCTGGCCAATATAGAGCTGAGATTGAGGAAGGTTTCTTCCCAGGTATCAAATTTCACGTCTTTGAAAGAGACAAAGATAACAGGATATTTTCCTTGATGATCGCGATACTTTTTACCGCATTTCCAGATAAGCTTGTCTTTAAAATAGACAGAAGTGTCTTCTCTGGCCTTTTCAAAAAAGACACGCAGCATATCCATATTTAAGGTTTTACCGAAACGGCGGGGACGGGTGAACAGGGATACCATCGGGCGCTCGTCCAGAAAATCTCGGATCATCAATGTTTTATCAATATAATAGTATTCTGATTGCGCAAGGCGGTAATCGGAAATGCCGATAGGCAGGGGGAGACCGACCGGTTTTTTATCTTTTTTATATGCACCGGATTTTACACGTTGATCCGCCGGCTTTTCGGCATCCGCCGGGATAAGCCATATATGTCCGGCTTTTCTGGCGCCTTTGACCTGTCCTTTGCTGCACAAATCGGAAACCCTTCGTTCGGTCAGGTCCCAAAGAGCCGCAGCGTCTTTTACAAACATTGTATCAGCCATAGAATATGCCTCCTCTTGCGATACTGTGGTGGGGAAACGGGTTCTCTCTATTTATTCTAATCTGAGAAGAGAAATAAATCAATAAAATTCGGAAATAAATCAATATATTTTGATATATTTCTTTTTGAGCTTCATAAAATCTTAAACTCCGCTTAATGGAAGCCTAAACAGGAAATATGCTAAAATACGGAGAATAAAGGAAGAATAACGTACAACACAGGAGGAAGCCTTATGGTTCGGGTATTGAGTATGGGCATAGAAATTTTTTCGTCCGTGATCTTTGTAGTTCCGGCTGTTTTTATTTTACAGTATGCCGTATTTAAGCAGAAAAGATTTTCTAAAACGGCGGCAGTCATGGTTTTTATGTTTTATCTTATTGCAGTTTTTTCGGTGGTCGGGATTCCGACAGTCTCTTCATGGCATGTTGATCCGACGTTTAATTTGATTCCGATCATAGATATTGTGAACAGTCCGCTGGACTATATCAGGAATACCATTCTGAATATCATTCTTTTTGTGCCGCTGGGGTTTTTGCTGCCGATGATATGGAAAGAGTATCGCTCTTTGCGGACGGCTGCGCTGGCGGGGTTGATGCTGTCTGTTCTGATCGAAATATTGCAGATATTCACATTCAGGTTAACGGATGTGGATGATCTGATCACCAATACGGCGGGGGCAGTGCTGGGATTTTATATAGCGAGATTGTTTTCTTTCAGACTGCCATTTGGACTGGCACTGGGACTGGCGGAAAGCGATGAAAACGGATATAGCAGGTATGAGCCGGTCATTATTTTGGCGGCTGCTTTTCTGATCGGATCCTGTCTGAAAGCTTTTGTGTCGGATGCCATATGGGATAAAATACTTTCAAGCCCGCTGTGGGAAAACATAAAATAATAAAGCAATATGGTTATTTTATAGTGAGAGCCGTCCATTTATCGGGCGGTTTGTGATAGAATATAGGATGAACATGAGAGTTTTCAGGCGATGAAAGGATAAAAAATGATTCCTGTGTCTGTAAAAAAAGAATTGGAAGAAAATGGCTGGAAGCGGGTATGCAAATATGAGAAACAGGAAGAACTCTTCATAAAAGGTTTCTGGTGCATCAAGGACAGCAGGGGAAAAACGGATATCTATAAAGGATGGAATCTGCATACGGAAACCGGGATATTGTATCTGAGCAATATCCCGGTGAATAGGCTGGTTGATTTTGTAAAGCGATGCGGCGGATGATATCGTGTGAAGACAGTCTGTCGCATTCTAGAAGAAATGATATTGATCCATATCTTATCGGATAAAGTTCGTCCTGTGCTCCCGTTCCGTTTCCGGTAAGGAAATGCCCATCTCCCTGCCCGCCTCAAAACACTTGAGCATCCATGCCAGATTTCTGGCAAGGTTGCGCATGGTCTGAAGGCCTTCCGCGTCTTCGGCCGCTTCTCCGGGAACGCGCCCGTGAACGGAGTTCCAGTAGGTGGAGCCGGCTATGGGCATCTGGGAAATGCCGAAGTATTTATTCAGCACATCAAAGGAGGCGGAACAGCCGCCCCTGCGTGCGACGGCGACGGATGCCGCAGGCTTGAACATAAAGGAACTGCTGCCGCTGTAAAATGCCCTGTCCAGAAAAGAGAGGATCCTTCCGCTGGGGTGCGCGTAGTATACCGGCGTGCCGAAAACGAAACCGTCCGCTTCCTTTGCCTTTGAGATAAATTCGTTTACTTTGTCATCCGAGAAGATGCAGCCCTTTTCCGAGCATTGGCCGCAGCCGATGCAGTCTCTGACAGCGTCCCCGCCCAACTGAAAGATTTCATAGGAGACGCCTTCTTTTTCCAACTGTTTCCCGACTTCCGAGAGTGCATAGTATGTATTTCCGTTTGGCTTTGCACTGCCGTTTAGCATTAAGACTTTCATTTTAAAATACCTCCGAGTCAGATTTTTAAAAATTATAACATTTATTGTGAAGTATTAGAAACGTAATCTATAAGGCATAAATAAGATAAATTATTTGCCAAACAGATCACTGTGTGATCCGGTACGGGACAACGTCAACACCAGTATATCATCCTCAATTCGGTAGATAAGAAGCCAGTCAGGCTGAATATGGCATTCCCTGTGTCCTGCCCAGTCACCGGTAAGTTCGTGGTCTTTGTTTTTCTCTGGCAACATCTCTCCTCGTGACAAGGCTCGTATGATTTCATCCAACAGATCGATGTTCAGACCGCGTTTAATTGCCAGTTTGTAATCTTTTTTAAATTTTGTGGTCCAAACAATGTCACGTTTCATCTTTTCAGTTCCCGGAGAGCTTCCTCAACATCAGAGTAATGCTTCACGTTTGGGTCATGGGAGATGCGTTCGGCTTCCCGCATAGCGGCGATAGTTTCTTTATTGGGCTGATCCAGCTTCACATCGAAAGGAAAACCACCAACGCGGAGGGACTGGCGCAGAAAAACATTGATAGCAGTGGTAAGGTTCATGCCTAATTCATTGTATAAATTTTCGCACTGTTTTTTAATGTCGCTGTCCATGCGGACACTAAAATTTGTTGTAGTAGCCATAATATCAACTCCTTTTGTATTTCATTATAACTATAGTATATGTGATTTGCAATGCAAAATCAATTCAATAGATTTCTATTTTTATTTTTTCATGGTAATATTTTGTAAATGAAAATATTTATTGTGATATTTACGGATGTAGAGAGTCTTATGGGAAAGGAGGAAACAAGGTGGATAAATCGGATATTTCATTTGAAGAATATTATAAAGATGTGCTGCGTTTCCTGAGGGGGCTTTCCAGAGATGAATATCTGGCGGAGGAACTGATGCAGGAGACGATCTGCCGGGCGATAAAGTCCATTGATACATTTAAGGGGGATTCCGATCTGCGGGTGTGGCTTTGTTCCATAGCAAAGAATCTGTATTTTACACATTGCAGAAAGCAAAAACGTGTCGTGCAGGGGGAAGCATACGAAAATCTTGAGGCGGAAGAGAAGTTGTTTTCGCAGGTGATAGAGGATAAAGAGACGGCATTTCAGGTACATAAGATTTTACATGAACTGCGGGAGCCGTATAAAGAAGTTTTTTCACTGCGGGTTTTCGGAGAATTGTCATTTCGGGAGATCGGGGAGCTGTTTCAGAAATCCGAGCACTGGGCGTGTGTGACGTATCACAGAGCGAAAAGTATGATCCGGGAGAAATCGAGGGATCAATGTGTGGAGAGAGCGGTAAAGTATGGGGATTAGCAAAAATTTATGTCCGCTGTACGGCTGTTACTGCCTGAATGGATTTGATGAGAAAAGTTTAATGATCTGAGAAGACAGGGAAAGGAGATTCCATGAAAATAGATTGTGACATTATAAAAGATCTGCTGCCTTTGTATGTGGAAGGGCTTGCCAGCGAAAAGAGCAAAGCGGCGGTAGAGGAACATCTCGAAGCGTGCGAAGACTGTAAGAAAATTTACCGGGAGATGAAAAAGCCGGAGCCAAAGGTCCACTATAACAGGGAGCCGGCGGAGAGTTTTCAGAGATATGTAAGGAAAGAAAAGAGGAAGCTGGGGATAAAAACGGCGGTCGTTACGGCGGTGATCATTTTGGCGGTGGGCGCTGCCAGGGTGTTTTTATTGGGGGGAGCGTTTGCTTTTCTGGCGTGGGACAGCGCGAATGCGGATATTTTTGAGGATACGGATGTCAGCCATTATTCCCTGTATATGGGGGAGAACGCGAAAGAAGAATATGTTCGGAAGTGGGATATGGATGAGAGTATTTTTCCGGAGAAGATCACGGATGAGATGCAGGTGACGGATTACAAAATGGTGTATTACAATCCCTGGGACGCACAATTTTTGAGTTATCTGGTTGTGGAATATGATGAGGAGGCTTATAATGCGGAGGTAGAGCGTTTGAAAGGTTATGATTCCACGGAGTATACGGGATATTACGGCGCAGAAGGCTTTCCGGAAGGCTGTACGCTGCTTGCCATGGAAGCGGATTCCTACCATGGATTTGTGTATGCGTTGGAGATTGGGGATAGGCAGATCGTGTATGTGGAGCTGATCTTTTGCAATTATTTTATGGATCTGGATTATAAGAGCATGATCCCGGGGGAATATCTGCCGGTGGGGTTCGATGCGGGGAAAGATAATCCGTACAGAGAGAAGATGTTGGGGTAATAAAACAGCAGGAAAAAGAAAAGGATAACAGGGATGTACAATGTAGGTATCTGTGACGATGATAAAGTATTCTGTGCCGGGCTGGAGGAGATGGTTCGCTCGGCGGCAGAGAAGCTGCATCAGAAAATAGAGACGGAAGTGTGGTATTCCGGCGAGGGCATCATGCGGGATCTGGAGAAAATGCCCTGTCCGGATATCCTGTTTCTGGATATCGAGCTGTATGAAAAGAGCGGCATCGACGTGGGGAGGTTTATCCGGGACGGGGATGATTATATGACTCATATCGTATATGTCTCCTCCAAACAGGAATACGCCATGCAGCTTTTTCGTCTGCAGCCGCTGGATTTTCTGATCAAACCGGTATCCGAAGAGCAGGTGAAAGAGGTGCTGGAGCGGAGCCTGAAGCAGAGGGCACAGGGGAAGGCGCTGTTTGAATATCAGAAGGGCGGCATATTCTATCAGGTGCCATGCAGGGATATCCTTTATTTCGTGAGTAACGATAAAAAGATCACCATGATGACGAGAGAAGGGGACGGCGATTCGAGAAAGAAACGAAATGTTTGCGAGTCGAACTGTCGTATTGCAGGCGGCGATACGGGCAGAAAGCGGAGCGTTTGCGGGGCGGCGGATCTGTTGTGCGGACATGAGTTTTATGGAAAGCTGAAAGACATCGCGGACAGGCTTCCGGCAGGTTTTATCATGATCCACCAGTCCTATATCATAAACAGCGACTACGCCGCCGAGTATACATACGAGACGGTAAAAATGCAGGACGGCAGCCTTTTCAATATCAGCAGGCCATACCGGAAAGCCGTGCGCAGCAGGATCAGGGAGTTGGAGAAGGAGAGGCTGCATGTGGGGATATAACATAGATGTACGGGGAATTCTCATTATGGCGTTGGCGGTTCTGCTGAATGTCGTGCTTCTAAAAAAACTGGCGGAGATTTTTGCGGCGGTAAAGTTCTGGTTTACAGTGATGCTCTGCAGCGTGGAGACGGCATGTTATCTGATCCCGTATTTTGCCGGGGGACGAAATTTTTATGTGCAGGAGATGGCGGGAGGGTCGCTGCTGTTTCTGATCTGCTTTTTCCTGATCCGGAGGACAGGGCTGCAGAGGGCAAAAACGGAGGGTTCGGACGGAAAGCAGACTGCGATACTGTTTGTCATACCGGTGACCGGGTTGGCTGCCTTGATCAGCCTGCTGCTGGGGGATTTAAAGCCGTATGGTTTTGCAGTGCTCTGTAGTTTTTGTATTCTGGCAGCGGATCTGAGCGTGTTTTATCTGTACGATGTGCTGATACAAAATGACACACATGTCAGGCAGAGGGATGTTTACAGGCAGCAGACCGATCATTACAGAAACCAGCTCGAGGTGATCGGGGAGTCACAGGGCAGGATCCGGGCACTGCGCCACGATATGAAAAATCATATGCTGCATTTAAGCGCGGAGCTGCGGCAGGGGCATTATGAGGATGCGCTGCGCTATCTGGAGGAGATGGAGAGGGAGCTGCAAAATCCCGCGGAGCACGTGAAGACCGGAAACCGGGAGATAGACAGCCTTTTAAACTATAAGATCCGGAAGGCGGAGCAGGTTTTATCGGAGGTGGAGAGCGATATCCATGTGCCGATGGAGCTTGTGCCGAAATCCTTCGATATCAATGTGATCCTAGGAAATCTTCTGGATAATGCGATCGAAGCGGCGCAGGAGAGTGAGAGGAAATGGCTGAAGCTGGTGCTGAAGGCCGACAGGGGCGTGTTCCTGATCCATATAGCGAACAGTTGCGGCGATCCCCCGAAGAAAAGCGGGAAAAAGTTTCTCTCCACGAAAGGGGGTGCGGGGGAGCATGGCATCGGGCTGCGGAATGTGAAGCGTATGGTGGAGAAGCAGAACGGGAATATTGAGTTTCAGTATGAGGACGGCTTGTTTTTTGTGGAAGTGATGCTGTATATGAATGAGATGTGACCTTTTTATGGAAGCTTTCATCATAGAGCAATAAATTTGTAATAGTGTCATTTTCGCCAAAAATATGGTCGAATTTCGCCGATCATTCTGCGGCAGTAAAAAGCTGTGATATATTATGTTTCAGGAAAGCCGCCAGCCGGACGGCGGCGAAGATGAAACAGGAGGATGCGATATATCATGAAAAAGAGAACAGCTAAAATACTGGTGCCGTTTTTTATGTCACTGACACTTTTAACGGCCTGCCAGAAGGCGCCGGAGGTATCGAGTGATGATGAGATCTTGCGGGCAAAGGGTCCTTCGGAGGATGCCGTGGAGGCGATCGTGAACGGGGAGGAGGGATCCCCGGAAACGACGGAAGAAGCGGCGGGTGTGTCGGACGGAACGAACGAAACGGCGGGAAGCGGTACAAAAGCGGTTTCAAAAAATACAGAGGCGGTCAGCGTGGTGTTGGGCGGCGGCGAAAGCCGCATGAAGATAGATGCGGAGGTCGCCGCAGTGCCGGATACGGTAAGTACCCTTATCATGCAGGCGGATAACAGTTTAGATGAGACGGCGCTGCGGGACTTTCTGGAGCCGCAGGGAGAGGTGAAGGATATCACGGAAGAGGTGCTGGCGGCAGAGGAAGCGGAGAGGCAGAGAGTCGAGGAGATCGATGAAAAACTGGGTGAGGGAAGCAGTATGGTGGAGATTGCCGGTGTGGGAGACGAAAGCCGGATTGCCCTGACGGACGGGAACAGAAAGGCGATTCTTTTCGGAAATACCGGCGGCAGCTATGAAGATGCCCTATTGAAGGAAAAATGCTTTGTTTCGGCGAAGGAAGAGGCGCAGAAGCTTGATATAAAGGATATGGAGGCGGGGGACTCTGCTTTTTCCCTGCAGGACGCGAAGGCGCTTCTGGTCCGAAAGCTCTCTCTTCTCGGTATAGAAGATATTCATCTGAGCATAGCGTATATTTACGGGCAGGATGGCTTTTTATTCTATGAAATGCAGTTTTCCCCTGTTGTGGAGGGGATTCCGGTAGCGGATTCCTTCGGGCAGCAGGATATTGCGAGGGTATATCCGGAAGGGACTGCCTGGGTGTGCGAGGAAGGCGTTGCGAACGTCGAGGTGTGGAACTGCTGCATGGAGCAGGCGTCCGAGGTGAAGAACGGGAAGATCCTGAGTTTTTCCAAAGTGCAGGAACTGCTGGGAACTTATTTGGACGACGGCAGCCTGCTGTGTGCGGAAGATGTGCCTTTTTCCACGGCGGAACTGGTTTATTGTGTGGAACTGAGAGATGGAAAACTGGAACTTGCACCGATGTGGAGCATTCATATGGATCTGGAGGAATATGTGGAGTATGTCGGACAGACGGGCAGGAGCGATCTTGTCTGGAATATTTATATCGACGGGGTGACGGGGGAACTTGCAGGAGCGGAGTAAAGCGCCGGCTGCAGGTATGCCGGGCGGCGCGGAAGGTCAAACGGAAGGAGTATTTTCCGTTATGGATACAATAGTGGTATGGCAGACGGAGGTATGCCTGCTACGGCGGAGGAACAGGAGCTGACATGAAAAGTTTTTTCTTGCAGGATCTGAAGCGAAGCATCATAAATCCGAGGTTTTTTGCAGGAATCGTGTTTGTACTTGCCATTTTAATGCCGCCGGCAGTGTTGGATATGCCGCTGGACGGTAGCAGGAGTTATCTGTACGGTTTCGGGAATATTTTTCATGCATCGGGATTCTCGCCTTTCGCGGCGATCTTTCCGGTTCTGGCTTATGCCGCGGTTTACTGCGAGGAGCATAGCAGCGGTTATCTGCGGATGATCCTGCATCGGACGGGCTATGCGGGTTTTATGAGAGTGAGGTCGATTACCGTGGCTTGCTCCGGCGGGATGATGATCGCGGTGCCGGTCACGATAGTCTGTCTGACCGCATATATCGGGGGAGCCCACGGGATTCCGGCGGATTCGGATGAGGGGCTTCTCGCGGGGACAAAGACGATCGAAGCGCTGATGAAGTACGGGGACTGGTATGTGGTCGGCGGGAAAGTGGTTCTCGGTTTTCTGTTCGGCGCACTGTGGGCGTTGGTGGGGTTAGCCTTTGCGGTGTGGATACCGAACAGGTATGTCAGTCTGCTGGCGCCCTTTATCCTGTATGATACGCTGTGGCTCTTTATCGGATACAGATCGTTTAATCCGGTGTACCTGCTGTCCGGGGATGATGTCGGGAACGGCTCTTATCCGCTGGCTGTTTTGATCGACATGGCATATATTTCGGCGGCGCTCCTGTTTATCTATGCGGGGATCAGGCAGGAGAGAAGGAGCTGAGGGAAGACCGGCGGGGACGGGGCAACAGCCAAAACAGTCTGGCAGGCATTAAAAAAATATCACAGGCTGCAGAAAGAGCAGGGTTATTGATATGAAAAAAGTTCAGAGCATTTTACAGGTGACAAGAAATCTGTTTTTCTGCGAATGGAATGACAAACGTGTCATAATGGGGTTTCTGGCGGGGATGGCAGTGCCGTTTTTCTGGTTGAAAAATTTTCTGGATTACGCGGCGGGAACGGGGGAGCCGGTGAATATCCTGGAGGCGTTTTTGGTAGTGGAACATGAATACAAGACAGTGATGTTTCTGGCGCTGGGGTGGTTTCTTGTTATTTCCGATGCGCCTTTTATCAGCGGAAATACGCACTATTCTCTGTACCGGATAAGAAAGCGCGGGTGGAATGCCGCTATGGTCCTCTATATTCTGATACAGGCTGCGCTTTATACGGCGGCGGTGGCGCTCCCGATGGTGCTCTTGTCGCTTCCCTCTGGCTTTGTGGGAGAGATGTGGAGTAATCCTGTCTATATGTTGTCACAGGATTACAATATGAACCGGAGCGTGGAATATGGAATTAGTTTTCTGCGGCAGGATGTGATGCGGCGGATGGATGTGCCCCAGGCTTTTGCGGCGACGGTTCTATGCTTCTTCTTATATATCGCCTTGATGGGGATCATCCTGTATACGGGGAATCTGCTGCTCGGCGGGATCTGGGGGATCGTTATCGCTTTTATCGTGCATATCGGCGGATATGAACTGCCCTTTTTGGGGCATGCCAAACTGGCGCTGATGGAATATGCATGTCCCGGAAATTTCGCGGATTCCGGCGGGATGCATATTCTGCGCCCTGTGATGGTCATGGCGGGGATTGCGGCAGGGCTTGTACTTATAGAGTGTGTTTTTATTGACAGAGTGGATTTTAAAGGGGAAGCACAGGAGTGAAGGGCGGTATGAGGAGATGGAAAAAGGATTTGTCTATGATTATCTTGCAGGGGTTGAATTCGCGGGACCGGAAAGTATCTATTTCGGAAGAATCCCTCTGATCCCGCTGGGGCGGTGGCTCATGGGTGTGGCATTGGTTCTTTTTGTGACAGGAATCTATTTAGAGCGCAGGCGGCGGATCTCCCTGTTTGAGATAGTGCGTTTCGGAGAAAGGAAGCGCTGGTGGAATGCAAAGTTTTTGAATCTGTTTCCGGCGGCTGCGGCAGGGTGCTTTTGTTACGGGTTCTGCCTGAAAGGGCTGGATCTTATCCTGCATTCACCAAAGCGGCAGGGGACGGAAGAGATGCTGATCCTGCTCTTATGGCTGGTACATATGATGACATTGGCGGGCGTATTCTGCCTGTTTGATCTGACATCCTTTCGCCGTATGGCTCCGGCATTCCTGTTTGTGACAGAAGTGTCAACATATACGGTCGGCTTTTATTGGTGGGATCTGTCAAAGTTTATGTTCGGAAACTGGGGTATGTATGTGCAGAGCAGCAGGGTAGAAAAGGTTTACGGGTTTTCACCGGCGGCTGTGGTATTTCTTGAATGTCTGATGATCGCGGAAGTCTGGAAGGCGGGTGCGGTGCTGGCGGAGAGAAGGGAGAATTGTCTGTTATAGGCAAAATATTCGCTTATTAGAGTTATGACAGAGAGATTTTATTTAGGTAGATTGAAGTGATAACTGAAAAATAGAACTCCGACAAAAGTTGGTATCAGGTAGTGGTGGGTAAAAAAGAGGCGGAAAGGAATCGAAATGGAATATATGGCGGAAATCAAAAATGTGAGCAAAAAGTTCGGCGATGAGACCGTGGTCAGGGAGGTTTCCATGTCTTTGGAGCCGGGGAAGATATACGGTATAGCGGGCAGAAACGGTTCCGGCAAAACGGTGCTGTTTAAAATGATCATAGGTTTTTTGAAGCCCACCGCGGGAAAAATTTTTGTGGGAGGCAAAGAGATCGGGAAAGATGCGGATTTTGCGGAAGATATCGGCATTATCATCGAGACGCCCGGCTTTCTTGACAGTTTTAGCGGTTACAAAAATCTGGAATATCTCGCCGGGATCAAAAAGCAGATCGGAAGAGATGAGATCCGGAAGAGTATGGAACTGACAGGACTTGATCCCGGCAGCAGAAAAAAGGTGAAAAAATATTCTCTCGGTATGAGGCAGCGGCTGGGCATCGCCCAGGCGATCATGGAGCATCCGAAATTCCTGATCCTGGACGAACCGATGAACGGGCTGGACAGGGAGGGAGCCGCCGAAATGCGGGCGCTCTTTCTGAGGCTGAAGGAGGAAGGCGCCACGATCCTGCTGTCAAGCCATCACAGGGAAGATATGGAGGAGCTATGCGACGAAGTCTATGAGATGGAGGACGGATGCCTGAAAAAATCTCCGGATTTCAATTTGCCCCTGTCAGAAAGTCCATCAGATAGATCACTTTGATGCCTTCGTAAATACAATTTTATTCCGAAATTAGAACATGAAGGAGACCGATTACTCTGCTATAACGGGATGCACAAGGGATTCTGCAGATACCGCATCCTTCCTGTACTCGCGCGGCGTGCGGTTGTGAAACCGTTTGAAGGTACCCGCAAAGTTGCTGGGACTGTCGAAACCGCAGGAGGAGGCGATATCAGAAATGCTGAGTTCCGGACAGTATAAGAGCATTTCCGCACCCTGCATGATCCTGTATTTTAACAAATACTGGATGGGCGAGAGCTGTATGGTCTTCTGAAAACAGCGCAGGCATTCCCGCTCCCCGATATCGGCAGACTTTGCGATGTCCGAGAGGGAAATGTCGGCGGAAAAGTTTTTGTGGATAAATTCGAGCATTTTCCGGATGCGCAGGCTGTCCTGGCTCTGAACCGAAGTATGGGCGCCTGCGGTGCCCTCAAATTCTTTCGACAGAAAAAAGCATATCCGGGACAGGTTTTCCCTGACCGTGAACTCAAACCCCGGCGGCTCCTTCTGCATTGCGTCAAATGCGTTTAAAAACCATCGCAGGATATCTTCCCGTTCGTTGCGCAAAAGGGGCATGGCGGTAAAACTGCTGCAGGATAGTAACGGCTGCATGTATTTCCGGGCAAATACCGATTCCTCGCTGCCGGAGACGAGCAGAGGGCTGAAGACCAGGGAATACAGATGGCAATAGTCTGCACCGATCCCATAGTGGAGCACATTGGAATTTATGGCAAAGGCGTCTCCTTCTTCTATGTAGAATGTTTTGGACGGTATTTTCAGCTCCATCCGCCCCTCCTTCATATAGATGATCTCCAAATCTTCATGCCAGTGCCAGGGTATGGCGTTCTCCTCATTATCCGTATAGACGGAGGAATATCCCGCGCACGGGAAAGCCAGCGTGCCATGAGGGTTGAGTTCTTTTAATCTTTGATTCTGGTGTAACGTACATTCCTGCAGTGCCAAGACATACCTCCTCTGCGTCAGTCGGTTTTTTTATATTATATGTCCGTATTTCGATTGTATCAATCCCCAAATGTCGATATCATAATAGCAGCAGAAGAAAAACGTCAGTAGGAGGTAATAAGATGTTTCAATTATTGTTGGCTATCATTTATCTGGCATTTATCAGTCTGGGGCTGCCGGATTCCCTTCTGGGATCGGCATGGCCCGTCATGTACCGGGAATTTTCGGTGCCGGTTTCCTATGCGGGTATTATTTCCATGATCATCGCCGCGGGAACGATCGTATCGAGCTTGCAGTGCGACCGTCTGACAAGGAGGCTGGGGACGGGAAAGGTGACGGCGCTCAGCGTGCTGACAACGGCTGTCGCATTATTCGGCTTTTCCGTGAGCCATTCCTTTCTGGCGTTGTGCATCTGGGCAATTCCCTATGGACTGGGCGCAGGCTGCGTGGACGCATCCCTCAACAATTATGTTGCGCTGCACTATGCAAGCCGCCATATGAGCTGGCTGCACTGTATGTGGGGCGTCGGGGCGTCCCTCGGACCGTATATTATGGGATTTGCGCTGTCAAACGGACAGAGTTGGAATATGGGATACCGCTACATCGGGATTCTGCAGATTGTTCTGACGGCTGTTTTACTGTTTAGCCTGCCGCTGTGGAAAGGGCGATGCGCTGACGGACAAAATGCCGCCGGGACGAATTCCGGCGAAGTTGCCGAAAAGAGAGAAAATACCGGTTCAGGACAGGACAAAGCGCTCACCCTGCGGCAGATCTTTCGGATTCCGGGCGCAAAAGAAGTGATGCTCACTTTTTTCTGTTACTGTGCGGTAGAACAGACGGCAGGCCTCTGGGCTAGCAGTTATCTGGTACTGCACTGGGGAATCAGTTCCGAGACGGCGGCAAATTTTGCAAGCATGTTTTATATCGGGATCACAGTCGGAAGGGCGCTCGGCGGATTTCTGACATTAAAGCTGAATGATAAGCAAATGATCAGGCTGGGGCAGGGGGTCATTCTGTTTGGGGTCGTATTGCTCTTGCTGCCGATCGGAAAAGGAACAGCGCTCTTCGGACTGATCGCCGTCGGACTGGGCTGTGCCCCGATCTATCCGTCTATTATCCATTCGACGCCGGAGCATTTTGGGGCGGATAAATCTCAAGCAGTGATCGGTGTACAGATGGCGGCAGCGTATGTGGGTACCTGCATTATGCCGCCGATATTCGGACTGATCGCAAACCACATCAGCATCGTGCTGTTTCCGGTGTATTTACTGCTGATCCTGGCGCTGATGGTGCTGATGCATGAGAGGCTCTTGAAACGGGCAGGCAGGGTATAAACGATCAGCAATATAAGTATAACAGTAAAACAGCAAAATATTATAAGTTTTCCGATTATAAACGGTAAAATCTGTTGATTGAATATAAAAACTGGGATATACTACATATATCGGGAGGTGATTACAGTGATTTACAGACCGGCTTATGTAGACAGGATCATGGCATACACAGATACTCCGTTTGTGAAGATCCTTACGGGTGTGCGCAGATGCGGGAAATCAACCATACTGAAAATGATCATGGAAAAGCTGCGGACAGAAAAGGAAATAGAAGAAGAGCAGATCGTAAGTTATCGCTTTGACTCTATGGAATATGATGATATGACTGCAAAGCAGATGTATGATGAATTAAAGAAAAGGCTTTGCAAAGGAAAAAAGACTTATTTTTTTCTAGATGAAATACAGGAGATCAAAGGATGGGAAAAAGTAGTAAACTCTCTGGCGTCTGATCACGATGTAGATCTGTATGTGACAGGCTCTAATTCCTGTATGATGTCGTCAGAGATTTCCACCTATCTTACCGGAAGATATATAGCGTTTCGTATTTACACATTATCCTTTGAGGAATATCTTACTTTTAAAAGACAATATTCCAAGACAGGAGACGCGGGATCGGAGCTGGCGGAATATATCCGCTTCGGTGGATTTCCGGCGATACATTTAAAAGAATACAGTCAGGATGAAGCATATACGATCGTAAAAGATATTTATAACTCAACGGTTTTTTCTGATATCGTGAAGCGTAACCAGATCAGAAAGGTGGATCAGTTAGAACGTGTCGTAAAATATACTTTTAATAATGTGGGTAATACTTTTTCGGCGAAATCAGTTTCTGATTATCTGAAATCAGAAAAACGGATGTTGGACAGAGAAACGGTTTATAGTTACCTTGAGAAACTGGAGAAGGCATACCTGCTGCACCGCTGCTCAAGATATGATCTGCGGGGAAAGGAAATATTAAAAACGCAGGAAAAATTTTATCTTGCAGACACTGCACTAAGGTACAGCGTGCTCGGATATCATGCGGATGCTGTGGCGGCGAGTCTGGAAAATGTCGTATATTTGGAATTATGCCGCCGTGGATATCAGGTGTACGTCGGAAAAACAGGATCCAACGAAATTGATTTTGTGGCAGTCCGTCAGAATGAAAAACTGTATATACAGGTAACACAACAAATAAATACAGAACAGACCCGAAAGAGGGAGTACGAAAGACTGCTGGAAATACATGATAATTACCCTAAATATATACTCCGCACAGATGAGTTCGCAGGCGGAAATTATGAGGGGATCAAGACCATGCATGTGGCGGAGTTCCTGTTGAGCAAAGAGTATTAAAGCCGGAGATTAAAGAGCCCGCTTAAATTCCTTCCAGAAAGCGACAGTCTCCAGCAGATCGGCTTCATCTTCAAATATGTCCAGAGCCTTTGCCGCTTCTATGGCAAAGTCCACATAGGCATTGGCTCTGGCGGTAAGAATATTTTTATCCAGAACACAGTCATATTCTTCCATATGTGAGGAGCGGACGCCGTTTAACAGGCCCGCTTTCTCCAGAACATCCACCCCGGCGCAGATTCCCGCGATCAGGACATCTGCGCTGTACAGAGCCTTCAGGGAATCATATACGATATCCTGATCGATATGGGATATATCGCCGCCCGGAATGATGAAACTCCTGACCTCGGATAAGTCGATATTTTTCAATGCTGTGTCAGGCAAAACACAATACCCTTCCGTGGCTCTTATTGCCTTTTCATCCAAAGAACAAAATACAAGATCGCTCCCTGTAACTTTCAGAAAATAATTTAATATGACAATTTCGTATATACAGCAGTCATCATATAATAAAACAACATCTTTCATATCTGTTCCTCCCATTCCTTTCTCTTTTCCTGATAGGAAAACAGTTCCGCCGGAATCTTGACAGTATCCGGGGAGAGCGGCGTCTGCATCACACATCCTTTTAAAGGGAGGCCGTGGGTTCCGGTATCCTTATCGGGCTTTAACCGCATCAGGAAAAAGAAGGCGCTTCCGCTATGGCATTCGGGATAGGAACTTAAGTATTCTTTTGTATAGAACTGAAGGCTGAAATCCTTGCTGCATTCGTATTCTATACCAATATAGCACATTCCCTGCGGACAGTTCTGCTCCAACGCTTTGTAACAACTTTCTTTTATTTCCGCAAGTTGCTCCGGCGAGACCTTTTTGATATATTTCGGATCCTGAAACTGTTTTTCCGTATCTTCCCACACATCGATCAGGGTGACATCATTGATGTGGCACCACACCTGTTCCCCGTCGTGATCAAGAAAGCTGAAAGAACGCTTTTTGCCGACAGTCAGCGTAATGGTCTTTTCAACGATATGGCGGATAGAATCGGGCCTGTGTTTTATGAGGATGGGCATTTGCGGCGAATACCCCGGCAGCCTTTTCAAATCTGCGATCTTCAGCGTCACAAGCTGCAGCTCATCCCATTCTTTTTCCCGCAGCCAGTCGGGAACGGTCCAGCCGGCGCGCATCATGTCGAGGAATAATGCGATCGTTCTATAATTCTGCTCGGAATATTTCAGAGGACTCCCGGAACCGCCCTGTATCTTCAGCTTCCTGCCGCCGATAGTGATCTCGCTGCAGTGCAGGTAGGAAAAGCCGCTTTCCCGGTGCTCTTTCAGGCTCTTCCGCTGATTGCGGCGTTTCTTTTTCAGGGAATCCGGATACGGCGGTTCCCTGAAGGGCTCAAGGATATACAGCGATGCGGTATCCCCCATGCTCATACCGATGATATGAAATTTTTCACCGTCCCTTTCTATCGTTTTTTCGATGACAAGAAGTTTGCGCCATTCGTTCGGGATAGATTCTAAATAGGAAAGCTGCATATGTTGATATGCTCCTTTAAATATGAAGTAAAAAGTTCTCTATAAATCAATATAGCACAGAATCGGAAGAGAGTGGATACTTTTTTAGAACTTCTTTACACCTCTTGCTTTTTCCATTATAATATAAAAAGTAACAAACATCAGCTATATAGAAGAAAAATAAGAAGGCGGTGAAAATATGACTGAAGGTGAAATGTTAAAATTATCAGTTGAAGAGTATTCCAGGCTGCAGGGATATATGCTTCTGGTCGACAAAGAATCTGAAGCATATAAATCCATGAAGGTGCGCTATACAGAGTTAAAGGTCATTCTTACAGCATCCGGTGTTAATCTTACGGAGTTAGACAGAATTAAAGAGTGACAACCAAAATACAACTGATAGACTTTCCGATGTGTCTGTGTTAAAATGCCTGATAGTATCACTGATGATCAACCAGGCATTTATAAAAGAAATGGAGGAAAGTCATGTTCAAAAGAAACAGGCAGATCAACGATCCGCTGAACAGGAAAGAAAGTTTGAAAAAAGGATTCGGCATTGTCAGAACAGTGTTTATCGTGATCATCCTTCTTATCCTTGTCAGCGGGTCTTTTTATTCCATTCAGGAGGAGGAGCAGGCGGTGGTCTGTACCTTTGGGTCGCCCCGGGCGGTGACGACGCCGGGACTGCATTTTAAGATTCCCCTGATCCAGACCGTGACAAAGGTGAATACGACGATCCAGGGCTTTTCCATCGGCTATCGGGATGAAGCGGACGGTGTGGATGACGACGATGCCCTGATGATCACATCGGATTATAATTTTATCTATGTGGATTTCTACGCGGAGTACAGGGTGACGGATCCGGTGAAGGCGCTCTATGCGTCGCAGGATCCGGAGCTGGTGCTAAAAAATATCGCCCAGAACTGCATCCGGACAACCATAGGATCCTACAGCGTGGACAGTGTGCTGACCACGGGAAAGAACGAGATTCAGTCCAATATCAAACAGATGATTTTAGACAAGCTGGAGGACTACGACATCGGTATCGCGCTGGTCAATATTACGATCCAGGATGCCACACCGCCCAATGCGGAGGTTGAGAACGCTTTTAAGGAAGTGGAGACAGCAAAACAGGGCAAGGAGACAGCCTTAAATAATGCTAACAAATACCGCAACGAACAGATTCCGGGCGCGGAGGCGGAATCCGACAGGATACTGCAGGAGGCGGAAGCGGCAAAGCAGGAGAGGATCAATGAGGCAAACGGCCAGGTTGCCCGTTTTAACTCCATGTATCAGGAATATATCAAATTCCCTGACGTGACGAAAAAGCGTATGTTCTACGAGACGATGGAGGATGTGCTGCCGGATATCAAGCTTGTCATTCAGGGGAGCGACGGCACGATGAGCACCATGCTTCCGTTGGACAGCTTTGTGACAGAAAATAAAGGCAGCATATCCGGTGCGGCGGGCGGAACAGATACAAATACAGATTCACAGACGGACAGCAGGCGGACAGACAACGCAGAGACAGGGGAGGAGGAATAAAGATGGTATATGAACGATATAATTCCGATGGGACAAAAAAACCGGAACCGACAGAAAAAAACCGTAAATTCAGAATCTTTCCTGTTATCATCATTATCATCGCGGCGCTCTTTCTGCTGTCAGGCTCCATGGTGATAACCAAAGAAAACCAGTTCAAACTGATCCGTCAGTTCGGACGGGTGGAGCGGGTACAGACGCAGGCTGGCCTGAGCTTTAAGATCCCGTTTGTGGAATCCGTCGATACGATCCCGAAAGAATTGCTGATCTATGACCTACCCGCCTCGGATGTGATCACTTCCGATAAAAAGACGATGATCGTGGACAGCTATGTGCTCTGGCATGTGACGGATCCGCTGAAATTTGCCCAGACACTGAGCGGTTCGGTGGGCAACGCGGAGGGGCGTATCGATGCCATCGTATATAATGCCACAAAAAATACGATATCCAATATGAAGCAGGACGAGGTGATCAGAAGCCGGGACGGAAAGATGACGATCACGGTGGAGGAGCCTGCCGCAGAAGTAAAAAATAATGATCTGGAAGTTTCCACGGCGGTGGAGGAGGTGGTGGAGATCACTTCCCTCACGGAAAAGATCATGGAACAGATAGACGGCGTGGAAGGGCAGTACGGCATAGAGATTCTGGCGGTGGAAGTAAAGAAGCTGGATCTGCCGGATGACAACAAGCAGGCGGTGTACGCCCGGATGATCTCTGAGCGCGAAAATATTGCGGCGCAGTATACGGCGGAGGGAAAATCCGAAGCGAAAATGATAGAGAATACTACCGATAAGGAAGTGTCCATTATGCTTTCCGATGCCCAGGCAAAAGCGGAGGCGACTGTGGCGGAGGGGGAGGCGGAATATATGCGCATCCTTTCGGATGCCTACGCCGATCCGCAAAAGACGGATTTTTATTCCTTTGTGCGGGCGTTGGATGCGCTGAAGAAGAGTGTGAAGGGGGATAATAAGACGGTCATCCTGTCAGATGACTCCCCGATCGCACAGATATTTAACGGACAGTATTAAAATTCAATCTGAATAAACTTATTGCATTTATACCGTAAAAATGGTATAAAATAACTAAGAAACCGTTCTCGAACCCCCTATCCTGATTCTTCTGGATCAGTTGATTGGTTCTATGGACGGTTTCTTATTTGTTTTATTTTCTGCTAAACACTTTTACGGTAAATATGATTTTTTCACATTCATTTGGAAAAAAAGGAAAAGATGTGTTATATTCTTTAGAAGGCCGTCTATGAGGTTTCAGTGACAGGAAATATGTGAGGAAAGGGTTTTGATAGATGAATACAAGAGAGTATAAGACAAAAGAATTGTGGAGCAGGTTTACGCCTTATTTCAGAAAATACTATGGCACGCTGGCGATGGATCTGTTCTGTGCGGCGCTGACGACCATATGTGAACTGGTGCTGCCGATGATCATGCGGTATATCACAAATGTGGGAATCCGGGATCTGGCGGCATTGACGATCGGGACGGTGGCAAGACTTGGCGGGATCTATCTGGTGCTGCGGATCGTGGACTGTATCGCCGCCTACTATATGGCGAACGTGGGCCATGTGATGGGGGCGAAGATCGAGACGGATATGCGGCGGGACGCCTACAGCCATCTGCAGCAGCTTTCGAATACCTACTATAATAATACAAAAGTCGGGCAGATCATGGGGAGGATCACCAACGACCTGTTTGACGTGACAGAGTTTGCGCACCATTGTCCGGAGGAGTTTTTTATTGCCGGGATCAAGACGGTCATTGCCTTTATCCTGCTGGCGAGGATCAACCTGCTTCTGACGGTGATCATCTTTTTGTGCGTGCCGCTGATGGCGGCGGTATGTATGATGTTCAATTTCAAGATGAAAAAAGTGTTCAGCAGGCAGCGCCAGCAGATCGGCGAGCTGAACGCGAGGATCGAGGACAGCCTGCTGGGACAGAAGGTGGTTAAGGCATTCACCAACGAAGATGTGGAAAACGAAAAGTTTGAGCATGACAACAGCGCTTTTCTGGATATTAAGAAAGATTCTTATAAGTATATGGGTGCTTTTCAGACCACGGTCAGGATGTTTGACGGACTGATGTATCTGCTGGTACTGGTGGCGGGCAGCCTGTTTATGCTGAAGGGGCTGATCGATCCGGGGGATCTGGTGGCTTACATCATGTATGTGTCCACGCTGATCGCAACGATCCGCAGGATCATTGAGTTCGCCGAACAGTTCCAGCGCGGGATGACGGGCATCGAGCGGTTTCTGCAGATCATGGATGCGGATATCGAGATCTTTGATGAACCGGGCGCCGTGGAGCTAAAAGAGCCGGAGGGAAATATCGTATTTGAGGATGTGAATTTTGAGTATCCGGACGACCACAATCAGGTGTTCAGCCATCTGAACCTGGCGATCCGCGCCGGGGAGAAGGTTGCCATTGTGGGGCCTTCCGGGGGCGGAAAAACCACGCTGTGCAATCTGATCCCGAGGTTTTACGATGTGTCGGCGGGGCGCATCATGCTGGACGGGGAGGACATCAAGCAGTTTACCTTAAAGAGCCTCAGAAAGAGCATCGGAATCGTACAGCAGGATGTCTATCTGTTCTCAGGCACGATCTTTGACAATATCAGTTACGGCAGACAGGGCGCTTCCAGAGAGGAAGTGGTGGAAGCCGCGAAACGTGCCGGAGCTCACGAGTTCATCATGGGTCTGAAGGACGGCTATGACACCTATGTGGGAGAACGGGGCGTAAAGCTTTCCGGCGGACAGAAGCAGCGCATCAGCATCGCCCGGGTATTTTTGAAAAATCCGCCTATCATCATTCTGGATGAGGCGACCTCTGCGCTGGATAACGAGAGCGAATTTGAGGTGGCGAAATCACTGGCGAAGCTCTCGGAGGGAAGGACGACACTCACCATCGCCCACAGGCTTTCCACGATCCGCAATTCCGACAGGATCCTTGTACTGACGGAGGAAGGCATCGTGGAGGAGGGAACCCATGATACGCTGATGGATCAAAAGGGTATGTATTATCATTTTTATGAGATGGCAAATGAGCTGAAATGATACTATTTCGAATAGTGAGTGAGCCTGAGTAAAAATATTTACGAAATGAGCGGGAGACAAAGTGTTTATTAAAAAAGGAGTGGCGGATAACGGGGACATATTGCGGACATTGATCGCCTTGTCCATCCCTACCCTGCTGGAAGAGATGCTCAGGACGCTGCTGCAGTATGTGGATACGGCGATGGTGGGCAGGCTCGGGGAGCAGGCGACGGCGGCAGTCAGTGTGACCACAACGATCACCTGGCTTGTGAACAGTATATCTTTTGCAGCCAGTGTGGCGGTGCTGGCAATGATCTCGAAGGCGGTGGGCAGCGGGAATGAAGAGCTGGTCCGGAAGATCGCGCAGCAGGCGCTTTTGCTGACTGCCGTTTTCGGCGTTGTGACGGGCGGCGTTTCGATCATATTGAGCCCTTATATCCCGGTCTGGATGGGAGCGGAGGAGGCGGTGAGAAGGCCCGCCTCCGTCTATTTCACGATCGTCAGCATCCCGATGCTGTTTCGCAGCGCAACGATCATTTTAGGCGCGGCGATCCGGGGAACGAAGGATACAAAAACCCCGATGCTTATCAATGTCGGAAGCAACCTGTTGAACGCGGTGTTAAATTATTTCCTGATCTACACGGCGGGGCTGGGTGTGGCAGGCGCGGCGATCGCTTCGGCGATATCTTACACGCTGGCGGGAATGCTGATGTTTACGGCTTACCGCAGAAACAGGTTGCTGCGCTGGGAGTGGAGCAGTTTCGGCATAGAGAAAGATCTGCTGAGAGAATGCACCGGGATCGGCGTGCCGGTTCTGGGGACAAATATGGCGTCCTGCCTCGGCTATGTGGTGTTCGCCGGACTGGTTTCCGGCATGGGCACGACTGTCTTTGCCGCCCATTCCATAGCGGTCACGGCGGAGACTATGTTTTACATACCGGGGTACGGGCTGCGCACCGCGACTTCAACGCTCGTCGGTATTTCCCTCGGGGAAAACAACGAGAGAAAGCTGCAGGCGGTGAGCAGACTGAGTATTCTGATGACAGTGGGGATGATGTGCATCTCCGGCGTGATCCTGTATCTGGTGTCCTATCCGCTGATGTGCCTGTTTACGCCGGTGCCTGTTGTGGCGGGACTGGGCGCGGAGATGTTAAAGCTGGTGGCATTTTCGGAACCGTTTTTCGGGCTGATGGTCGTGCTGGAGGGCATTTATTACGGCATGGGACGTACCCGCTATGCGTTTCTCGCGGAAACGGGAAGTATGTGGGGGATCCGGATCTTATTTACATTCCTTTGCGTGACGGTCTGGAAACTGGATCTTCGGGCGGTGTGGTACTGTATGATCGCGGATAATGTCTGCAAGGCGCTGCTGTTTACGCTGCCTGCGGGGCGGTATGTGTTTGGAAAGAGCGAATAGCTGGAATACTTTTCTCCAAGTGGGAAATACTGTAAAAAAAGGAACAGGAGAAAGGTATGTATCAAAAGGGCGATTATGTGGTATACGGAACAAAAGGGGTGTGCCTGATAGAAGATGTGACGATGCTGGACTGGGGGGCGGACTGTATTTCCTCGGAAAAACTCTGCTATAAACTGACGCCCCGGTTTGTAAAGGGCAGTACGATCTATGCGCCGGTGGAGAATGAAAAGACGGTGATCCGCTCCGTGATGTCGAAAGAGGAGGCGCAGTCTGTCCTGAACAGGGCGAAGCAGCTTGAGACGCTCCGGGTAAAGGATGAAAAGGAACGCGAGGCAAGCTACCGCAGGGCGCTGCTCAGCGGCAACAGCATGGAGTGGTCAAGGATCGTTAAGACGTTGTATCTGCGGAAGCAGGAGAGACAGAAATCCGGAAAACGCATGACCTGCATCGATGAGAGATATCTGCATATCGCGGAAAATATTCTGTTCGGGGAGATGTCCCTGCCGCTGCAGCTGACGGTAAAAGAGGTGGAGGAGAAATATTTTCAGGAGATCATAGATTACTGAGGCGGTAACTATATCGCCTGTGAGGATGGTGTATTTACCGCTAATGTTTCATTGCCGGCGGCGGGGTGAGCGTTGCTTGGTTTTGAGAATGTGGTATTTTAAAGGGTTCCGGGTCATATGATCCGGAATTTTTTGCTGCGCAAAGATATGCCTGTAGAAAAAGATATATGGAAAATAATACTTTCAAAAATAATGGATAGCGGTATATACTTAAGCGTGTGCAAAAAATGAACGGAGGTGAAGCCACTATGAAACAATGATAAAAGGAAAAAGTAAAAGAAAGGAGGAAAATTTTGGCAATGAACTTAATAATTCGATAGAAAAATAAATAATTGAAAAAATGCAATAATATATTGACATAATAGAAATAAAAATATATAATATGCACATATAAAGAATAAAAATAATTCAGACAATAAACTTAATAAGTTTTCGTAATAAATTTTATGAGAGGATTTTAATGAAAGAAATATTAGATGGTTTAAATAATGAAAAAATACAATTGTCAAATCGTTCGTTGGTATTAAACATCATCATTAGAAAAGGAAATATATCAAGAAAAGAATTGGCGGAAATAACGGGACTTGGAAAACCAACTATTACGAATATTGTAAACGAATTGCTGGAACTTGATATTGTTGAAGAGTGTGAAAAGCCGAGGACTTGGGGGGAAAGAAAAACAAAAGGCCTGACACTGAAAACCCGTTCCATTAAAATTTTATCGGCCAGATGGATCCGTACATATTTTAAAGTGGCAATTTTTACGCTGTCAGGTGAAGTAATCGATTCAGAGGAATGTGAGGTATCGACAGAGGAAGACATCTGGCAGACGACAGACCGCATACTGAATACAATTGACAGCCTGCTGCTCAGACATGACAGAAAAGAAATTCTGGGGATGTGTATCGGAGTTCCCGGCCCGTATCTGAGATGTTCGGAGATGAATAAGGCAATTGTAAACGGTTATGAAAGACTTAAGGAAATAGATGTTCAGAAGTTCTTTGAGGACAGGTATGATTTTTCCGTAATAACAGAACATGATGCGCACCTTTCAGCATTCGGCGAGTGGGAGAGCATGGATGAAGAGAAACAGGACCATTGTAAATGTATGCTCGCACTGCAGTCTGTAGGGATCGGGATTGGAGCCGGTATCATTTTAAATGGAAAGATCGTCGAGGGTGCTTTCGGTATTGCCGGAGAAATCGGTCAGCTGGGAATTTATTTTAATGGTCCTGAGAATACTTATGGAAGAAGGGGAACTTTGGAATATTATGCGTCATCGGCAAGTGTAAAACGTTATATAAGTGAGAGAATGTGTGATTTTCCTGAGAGTAAATTGTCAGAGGAGAGTACATATGAGGAAATTGTAAATGCTTATTATGAGAAGGATCCGCTGGCGACATGGGCGTTTGATATTTTAGCATGGCGGCTGGCATATGGACTTGCTGATACGATATTTGTGATAAATCCGGATGAGATCATCATCGGACCGGATTATCCGATTTCGGAACGCTTCATAGGAAAGATCAGAACATCTTTGGAGGGGATGGTAAACAGGGAGATTGGGGATAAGATCAAAATTCGGTATTCGGCATTTGAGGAGGATACAACATTGATCGGAGGGTATTATTTCACTTTGGATCACTTTATCAATGAAAGAACTCTTTATGAGAGAGTAAAAGAAATGATGAGTGAAAAGAAGAAATAGTTATTAACTTAGTGCAGCAAAAAAATTATATAAATGGGAGGTTTTTAACATGAAGAAAAAACTAATTAGTTCTGTGCTGTGTGCGGTAATGGCAGTATCATTACTGGCGGGATGTGGTTCTTCGGAAGGGACGGAGACCACCGTTCCCGCAGAAGAAAGTCCGGGATCAACGGAGGTGTCGGAAGATTCTGACAAAGATCCGGTTACCCTTACGTTCTGGTCATGGGAAGCCAGCGATCTGGAAGCGAAAAGTATTCAGGCGGGTATTGATGATTTTCAGACACTGTACCCGTGGATCACTGTCGACTATATGACAGTGCCGAGTTCGGATTTCCATACCAAGCTGAAAACGGCTCTGGCATCGGGAGACGGACCGGATGTATTTTATCTGGACGCAACACAATGCAAGGATTTTGTAAATGCCGGTCTGTTGATGGAACTGACGGATGTTGCGTCTGAATTTACAGCCGATATGACGCGGGCATCGTTGGAAAAGGTAAGTATGGTTGACGAAAATGGCGAGACACATGTATACGGACTTGATATCTGTAATGTCGGACCGGTCATTTTCTATAATAAGGATCTGTTTGATGCGGCCGGTGTTGAGTACATGCCGACAAAAATGGATGAGCGCTGGACATGGGATGAATTTGTCGAGAATATGCAGAAACTCACGATCGTCGATGATTCAGGAAATACGGTACAGTATGGTACCTGCAACTGGCAGGAGCAGTATTCCCTGTATGTGTTGCAGTATATGCTGGAGCTGAATGGAACATCCTGGTATAACGAGGATATGACGGCGGCGGAAAATGTTGACAGCGAGGAGTCAAAAGAAGTTTTGAACAATATCAAGGCGCTGAGAACAGAACTGGGCGTTGCGCCGGATCCGAATGCGGCAGGTTCCGATACAGGTAACTCTCCGACCGCTATGTTCCTGACAGGGAAAGTCGCGTCGATCGCTATTGGCTCTTATGCATTGCAGGAAATTTCTGCGTCTGATATCAATTATGGCGTCGGCCTGTTCCCGACCTTTGGGAAGGATGACAGTGATGCATTTATTGTCTCTGCCGATATGAAGGCGATCAACAAGGGCACCGAGCATCCGGAGGAAGCGCTGCTGCTTGCTGAGTATATGAGTTCTACAGATTTCGGGATCCCGATTTATAAGACAGGGCTTTGGATGCCTAACAGAGAGGAAATGTACAAGGAGGAAAATCTGGAGCAGTGGTTTGACAGGGATGTTTATCCGGAAGGATGGGAAGATTTGCTCGAGGTATTCCAGAACGCGAAAGACAAACCCACAGATAAACTGTCCAATGTAAATGCGGTTAATGATGCTGTTGATGAGGAGCTTCAGGCGTTTTACTATACGGATCAGGATGTCGATACAACATTGCAGAATATTGAGACCAGAATTAATGCAGTGCTTGGCAATTAAGAGATTCTTGGCAGCTATTAATTAAAATGTGCAATGAAGTGGTTCTGTATAAAGCTTATTATACAGAACCATTTCATTAAAGAGGTAATTATGAAGACAAGGAAAATTAATAAAGATGCATTGTGGGCAATACTTTTTTTAGGGCCGGCTGTCATCGGGCTGTGTGTTTTTACGGTTTATCCGTTAGTGGATTCTCTGTGGATCAGCTTTAATACCTGGGGATTATTCGATGATATGAGCTTTGTAGGATTCAAAAATTATGTGGATTTTTTTCATGATCCGATAGGCAGGAAAGTCTTTGTAAATACGGTGGTATTTACCCTGATCGCCGTTCCGGTTCAGCTGGTCATGGCATTCTTTCTGGCAATAGCGCTGAATCAGAAGATCAGAGGGATCCGCTTCTTTCGGGGGGCATATTTTCTTCCGGCTATCGCATCGATGGTTTCCATTTCCATTGTATGGCAGTGGTTGTTTAACACAGACTTTGGAATTGTCAATTATATTATCCAGATGTTCGGGGGAAAAGGGCTCAGTTGGCTGACGGACACCAGATTATCACTGTGGACGATCATTATAGTAAGCTGCTGGAAAGGATTAGGATATAATATGGTGATTTTCCTTGCCGGGCTGCAGGGGATACCATCTTCTTATTATGAGGCGGCGGAACTGGATGGATGTACGGGACTAAAACGTCTTGGTATGATCACGGTTCCATTGATCAAGCCGACAACACTCTATGTAAGCATTACATGCGTGATCAACTCTATGCAGGTATTTGATCAGGTAATGATCATTACCGGGGGAGGACCGGCCAGATCATCATCTGTTCTGGTCCAGTATATTTATGAAAACGCGTTTGACTATTATAACATGGGATATGCATGTGCCCTGGGATGGATCCTGGCAGTATTTATTTTTATTCTGGCAGCTTTACAGTTTAAGTACATGGATAGCGATGACTATAGCGTTGAATAGCTGATAACAGGGAGTTTTAATATATGAGTAGAAAAACGAAAAGATTTTTGATCAAATTGATATCTGTAATTGTGCTGTCGATTGGCGCAGTAGTTATGTTGATACCTTTCATCTGGATGCTTTCGACATCTTTTAAAGACATATCGGATGTATTTAAGTATCCCCCGACTTTCTTCGGAGATGTTTTTCACTGGCAGAATTATGTAAATGTTTTTTCAACGATCAATTTCTGGGGAATGTTTAAAAATACGGTACTGGTGACTGTAGCGGTGGTAATGGGACAATTGGTAACCTCAACCATGGCGGGATTCGGATTTACGTATTTGAAGTTCAGAGGCAGAGATGTGATATTCAAAATTTTTCTTTTTGCAGTGATGATCCCGTTTTATGTTATGTTGATTCCGACGTTTGCGTTATTGCGCCAGCTGAAGCTGATCAATAGTTTGTGGGCGCTGATCTTACCGTGTATAGTATCACCGATCGGTATTTTCCTGATGCGCCAAAGCTACCTGAGCATTCCCAAATCGCTGGGAGATGCGGCGGCGATTGACGGCTGTTCTCCCTGGGGAATATTTTGGAGGATATTTTTACCGCTGTCGAAGCCGACTATGACGACACTGACGATTTTTGCGTTTATGAATACATGGAATGATTTTATCAGACCGTTAATCTTTTTAAACAGTAATAAAAAAATGACGCTCACGCTTGGCTTATATAATATGGTCGGAAATTATGCCACAGATTGGGGGTTGTTGATGGCGGCGGTCATTATGAGTCTGCTTCCGGTTTTGATCCTTTACCTGTGTCTGCAGGATTTCTTTGTTGAAGGAATTGCGATGACAGGGCTTAAAGGATAAGAAAATATAAAAAAGAGAGGGTATTAATATGAATTTTGAAGAAAAGATTAAAGAGAGTACAACAAAAATTTTTGAAGTTGCAAAAAAGGCGGATTTGGATCCGTCAAGGCCGGAGTACCATTTCCATGCTCCGTCACAGTGGATGGATGATCCGAACGGTGTGATATTTTATAAAGGCTATTATCACATGATGTATAGCCTGAACCCGGACACCGACAGATATCGGGCGGGTATGGTGTATAAGACGGGTTCTTCTGTCTGGAAAACATCAGAACCGGACTGGACAGGCGGGATCACGGTGTGGGGACATGCGCGGAGCAAAGACCTGATTCACTGGGAGCATATGCCGGTAGCGCTTTATCCTGATACCGAGACAGGTGAATACTATATTTGGTTCGGCTGTACGGCGATTAATGACGAGGGTGTTCCGGTTGCTATTTATACCAGCATCGGATATGAAGACAGGAATCCGACAGATTCCGCGGTACAGTTTATTGCTTTTGGGGAGGATGATAACCTTGAAAAATGGACTCCTGGAACAAAAGTAAATCCTATTATGACGGAGGAACTTCATAAAGGAAAAAAAATCTGGGAGTGGCGCGATCCGTTTCTTTTCAGACAGAATGGAAAGGCTTATCTGATCCTGGGTGGTAAGGAAGATGCGAAGCAGGGCGGCAAAGCGGCAGTACTGCTGTATGAAGCAAGAAATAAGGCTTTTACAGAATGGGAATACAAAGGAGTGCTGTTTCAATATCCTAATAAAAAATTGAGAAGCTGCGAGTGCCCGAATATCGTTCAGCTTGGGAATAAATGGGTGATCTTTGTTTCCCCGCATGGTCCGGTGGAATATTTTGTGGGTGATCTGGATGCCGACAATTGCCGGTTTAGCTGGGAAAAGCATGGGTTTGTTGATTACAGTTCCCATTTTTATGCGACAAATGTGATCGAAGACGATAAAAACAGAAAACTGCTGTGGGGAGCGGTTGAAGGTTTCCGGAATACTTCCGGCTGGAATGGTATTAATTCTCTTCCGAGAGAGATTTCATTGGATGATAAGAACGATCTGGTTCAGAAGATTCCGGAAGAATTGAAAGAACTTAGGGGAGAACATTATATATTAAACGGTGAAAAGTCTGCGATGACGGCAGAAACCGGAACGTTGGAGATACTTGTGAACTATAAGGCGGGCAGTCATGGACAGATCAAACTGGCTGATACGGTTCTGGATATATGTGCGGATATGCTGGTTGTGGAAAATACAAATATTCAGCTGAAAGATGCATCGGAACATACGCTCCACATTTTCCTTGATAAGAGTATGATGGAAGTTTTTATTGACGAAAAAGACTGCTTTACGGCGATGGTCGATCCTATTACGGAAAAATGTGAAGTGCAATTGTCGGGCATCGGGATAAATATGGATATATGGAAGCTGAATGCGAAAGATTTATTTTCTAAATATGAGTAAAACTAGGGGAAATAGTGTATGGGCGGATATTATGTAATCGGAGTCGATTTCGGATCTGATAGTGCAAGGGCGATCATTGTAAATACGCACTCGGCAGCAACCATAGCAGAGGCTTCCATGTTATATCCTCGTTGGTCAAGAAAAGAATATTGCGATATAAGTATATCACAATATCGTCAGCATCCCAGAGATCATCTTGAAGTTTTGGAGTCTATATTAAAAATTGTTATTAAAAAAGCGGGAGGTTCTATAGCGGACAAGATTGTCGGCATCGCTGTTGACGCGACCGGTTCCACTGTTTGTCCGGTAGACAAAGAGGGAAGGCCCCTGTCATTATCAGAGGAGTTTTCAGATGATCCGGATGCCATGTTCCATTTGTGGAAAGACCATACAGCCGTAAAAGAGGCGCAGGAGATACAGCAGGGTCTGTCTTCCGGGGAAATAGATTATACACAGTTTCAGGGAGAATATTCCGCAGAATGGTTTTGGGCAAAGATTTTACATACGACCAGAAAAAACCGAAAGGTCAAAGAGGCGGCATATACATGGGTAGAGCATTCTGACTGGATCGCAGGGATCCTGGCTGGGAAGATAAAACCGGATGAAATAGTACATGGAGCATGTGCCGCAGGACATAAGGCGCTGTGGAACAGTATGTTTGGCGGACTGCCGTCCCGGAAGTGTCTTAGTAAGATCGATCCGTATCTTGGAATTATTTATGACCGATATTCACAGATGCCGAAGAATGCCGGCGAAAAAATAGGAGCGATTTCGCAGGAGTGGGCGGAGAAGCTGGGGCTTTCGAACAACGTATCTGTAGCCGTCGGTTCGTTTGACGCACATGCAGGAGCCGTTGGAGTCGGAATATCGGAAAGAACACTTGTAAAAGTAGTAGGTACCTCGACGGTGGACATGTTGATCATTGATCCAAATGAGGTGAAAGGGAAAAAGCTCAGCAACTGCTGCGGCCTTGCGGAGAATTCGATCGTTCCGGGATTTATCGGATGTGAATCCGGCCAGAGCGCATTCGGAGATACCTATGCGTGGTACAAAAAAATATTGATGTGGCCGTTGGAAAATATGGATATACCGGAGGGCATTCTTTCTCAGGAAAAGAAAACGGAGTTAAAGGATTTACTGGAAAGCCGGATGATCAGGGCACTGGAAAATGCGGTGGAGGAACCGAAAGGACAGGATACGCTTATCGCGCTGGACTGGTTTAATGGAAGAAGGTATCCGTGCCTTAATGAAAATGTTAAAAGTGCACTGAAAGGTCTTACTTTGGGAGCTTCTGCACCGGATGTTTTCAGGGCGCTGGTGAAAGGGACTATATTTGGAAGTAAACATATTTATGATTCTTTTATGGAATCCGGGATAAAAATCGACAGAGTAGTCTGTGTTGGCGGAATAGCATCTAAATCAGAGTATATTATGCAGATGATGTCAGACGTATTGAATATTCCGATCATGGTATCCAGTGAAAAGCAGAGCTGCGCCAGAGGAGCCTGTGTTTTTGCCTCTGTGGGAGCCGGTATATATGAAAGTGTGCAGGAGGCACAAAGGGCGTTATGTGAGCCATACCATCCCACTTATTTCCCGCATGAGAAGATGCATCTGAAATATATGCTCGATTACAAAAAGTATCTGAAACTGGGAGAATATGTAGAAAGAGATTTGGCAAAGGAGGAAATATGAGTCCCGAAAAAATAAATTTTTTGCGAAAAAAGGCGATGGAGATCAGACTGACCGGGCTTGAAATGGTGCGAAATGCAAGATCGGGGCATATAGGGGGAGCGTTTTCATTATCGGAGATCATGTCTGTTTTGTATTTTGACAAGATGAATATTGATCCTGAAAGACCGGACTGGGAGGACAGAGACCGCTTTGTATTGTCAAAGGGTCATGCGACAGTAGCGCTGTATCCGACATTGGCATTAAGGGGATTTTTTCCGACGGAGGATTTGAATATGTTTCGGAAGTTGGAAGGTAATATGTCAGGACATGCGGAGATGCATCATGTCCGAGGTGTTGATATGTCGACGGGTTCTCTCGGACAGGGATTTTCTGCGGCACTGGGAATGGCGTTAGGTGGAAAACTGGCGGGAAAAGATTATTATTGTTATGCGATACTGGGCGACGGGGAGATCCAGGAAGGGCAGATATGGGAGGCATGCATGTCTGCGGACAAGTATAAGCTGGATCATTTGATCGCAATTTTGGATTCCAATAAAGTGCAGCTGGACGGCACGGTAAAAGAGATTATGGATACAGGAGATCTGAAAAATAAATTTGAGAGTTTTGGGTTTTATGTGCAGTCAATTAACGGACATGACGTGGAACAGATAGCAGATGCAATTGATAATGCCCGGAACAATCGTGGAAAACCTTCGATGATCATTGCCAATACAATTAAAGGAAAAGGAATATCGTTTATGGAGGGAAGATCTGAATGGCATGGGAAAACGCCGAATGATGCGCAGTTTGATGCAGCTTTTAAAGAGTTGAAAGAGAAATATGCAGAGTTGGAGGCGGAAATATGAGTGAAAGAATTGCGACAAGATATGCGTATGGGGAAGAACTCGCAGAAGCAGGATCGGATTCCAGAATAGTGGTGTTCGATGCAGATGTTTCCACCTGCACAATGTCATGCCTTTTTGGGAAAAGGTATCCGGAAAGATTTTTTAATATGGGGATTGCAGAGGCCAATATGGTCGGAACAGCTGCGGGTATGGCGACGTTGGGATATAAGCCGTTTGTCAATTCTTTTGCGATGTTCATGGCAGGAAGGACCTTTGAACAGATCCGCAATAGTGTTGCCTATCCGAATCTGAACGTCACAATAGTGGGAACACATGCCGGATTAGGAGTGGGAGAAGACGGGGCAACACATCAGTGTCTGGAAGATATGGCCTTAATGCGGGCAGTTCCGAACATGACTGTCATTTGCCCTGCGGATGCTGGTGAGACACGTCATGCCGTGCGGAGCATTGTGGATTATGATCATCCTGTTTATCTGCGCCTTGGCAGACTGGCGTGCGGCACAGTTACAGATATAGAAGGTTATCATTTTGAGATCGGTAAGGCGGTTACTTTGCGTGAAGGGACAGACGCATCTATCATAGCGGTAGGGAGCATGGTAGAAAGGGCGGTGCAGGCAGCAGAGCAGTTGATGAAAGAAAATATAAAGGTTCGTGTGTTAAATATGCATACGGTTAAACCGCTCGACATCGGGGCTGTGCAAAAAGCGGCAAGAGAAACAAAAGCGATCGTGACAGCGGAGGAGCATAATATTTTGGGCGGGCTTGGTTCAGCGGTTGCGGAGTGTGTGGCTGAATATATGCCGGTTCCGGTTCGCAGGATCGGAACGAGGGATACGTTTGGCCGTTCGGGAAACGGTGAGAAACTGTTGGATTATTTTGGATTAGGCGTTGAAAATATTGCAGACGCGGTAAAGAAGGCTATTGCGGATAAAAACAGAGGCGCAGAAGCACCTCCGTTTTTCCAGGGTTGTTTCACGAAGGATAATTGAATAACAAAAATTACTTGAATTTATCGAGGGTTATGGAATCTATACAAATTTGGCCGTAACCCTCGACTTTTTTTCCCTGTAGAGGTATAATGTCTATATAGTATAGGTGTATTCTACCTATACAGAAAGGAGGATGTTATGCCAGTAACAGAAAAGAGATACCCGGACTGGGTGCAGGAGAAACGGACACGGGGAACTACGGTGAAAAAGAAAGGGGATACCTATTATCTTTATAAGCGGACATCCAGGCGTGTCCCCGGAAAGAAATATCCACAGCCGGTAGATACTTATATCGGCATCATTACCCCGGAAGGAGTCATAAAAAGCGAAAAGAAAAAAATATCCCTCAGCGGGATCGAGGTGAGGGAATACGGGTTTTCCAGAGCAGTATGGCAGCTCTGCCCGGAGGGGTGGAAAAAGCCCCTGGGGGATGACTGGGAGGATGTCCTTTCCATCATCCTGTGGAAGCATTCGCCGGAAACTTACCTTTTGAAAGAAAGGGAGATAAAAGCGGAGCGGGATTTCCACTATCAGTTTAACACCCAGGCTTCACTGCTGAGCAGGCGTATCTATAAAGAATACGGGATGGGGCTGCAGGAACTGCAGGCGCTGAAAGGCATTTACCTGCTGTATATAGGAAAGGAAAAAGCGGTATCAAAGATCAGCCCGGAACAGGAACGGCTGTTGAAAAAAACGGGGGTGGACCTTTCCCTGTGCTGAAAACGGATTCCGGACAAAGCCGCTCGTGGAATACATGAGGGCGGTGCCGGATCCCAGATGCGGCCGGAAAACAAAACATGACCATGCGGAAGTGCTGGTATGCCTGGCGTGCGGCTTTCTTGCGGGGAGGACGACCATACGCAGGAGTCTCAGGTGGTGTAAAAAGCATTTGGAAGAATTGAGGGAATATCTTCCATTAAAGAACGGCATCGCCTCCCCATCCACAGCATGCCGGCTCCTGTCAGGGATCGATGAGGAAGTGTTTGCGCTGGAATTCATGGAATGGATCGGGGAGATCGTGGATACAAAAGGGATCCATCTTGCGGTTGACGGAAAGGCACTGCGGGCGGGGATGGAAAAAGTAAAGGATTTCCGGGCACCGATGATCCTGAATGCAGTTGATGTGGCAACAGGGCTGGTGGTGGCACAGATGCCCATAAAGGATAAGGAATGTGAGATCAAAGCGATACCGGAACTGTTAAAGCTGCTGGATATAAAAGGAAGCGTCATCACGGCAGACGCGATAGGGACCCAGACGCAGATCATGGAGCAGATCCTGTCCCAGGAGGGGCATTTTGTGCTGATGGTCAAAAAGAACCAGCCCCAGTCTTATGGGGAGATCATGAAATATTTCGGGGAAATGTCGGAAGACCATAAAAAAATGGAGAAGGACGAAAGCTACAGGCCAAGATACCCAGGGATGCAGAGGAAATATGAAGAAATAAGCCGGATGGAGAGGAACCGGGACAGACAGGAATACCGGTGGTACAGCGTATGCACGGAATGCAGCCTGCTGACAAAGACGCAGGAAGAGTGGCCCTTCCTAAAAACAGTGGGGCTGGCCGGGCAGGTACGGATACCGGTGGAAAGGGACTCAAGGGGGAATGACATCACGCCGGATATAAAGACTTTTCTGGAAAAGGGTTCAAGGCGGCGGCCAAAACCGGTCCAGGATGAGGGAACAGGGAAGGACCTGCAGAAAACAGGGATGATCTCGGACATGGAACTGACGGCGGAGGAAATGGGGCGGATCAAAAGGGGGCACTGGGCGGTTGAAAACCGCCTGCACCATGTGCTGGACGATACATTCCGTGAAGACAGGTCCCCGGCGAAAAGATCAAAGAATAGTCTGGCCCTGATCAGGAAGTTTGCCTATAACATCCTGCGGATAGCCATGCTGGCCGGGGACTGTTCGGAGATCATGACAGAAGCGATGGATGATTTCAATGACGATCCTTTCTTAAAGAAGAAATATGTCTTCAACGGAATTAACAGCTTATATTAATACAAAATAAGTATATAAGATCTGAAAAAAAGAGTAAAGAAAAAAAGGGGATATTGCGCGCTTTTTTCGGATAAACATTCCTGAAAAGATAAAAAGCAACAAAAGCAGTCGGCGGAATGGATTCTGATCTGATTGATCAAAGGACAGGAACAACGGATATTGTTTGGGAAGCTTCATGAAACAACCCTGCCGTTTTTCTAAACCCTCTTGCAAAATCTGCAAAACCGGTCTATAATCAGATTAGAAACCGAAGGATTTTGCAGGTCCGACGGTTGCACAATCGGAAACTAGTAATCACTTAAAAAAACGGATCACAGGCTGTCCTCTATGGCCTTAGAGGATAGCCTTTTCCGTTATTTGCGGTTGTTTCTATTGTCTAAGTATGTTAAAGCTGCAAAAACAACTAACAGCAGTGTAAGTATTTCTAAAGTATTCATACCGACCTCCTTTCCGTTTCCGGAAAAGGCAACCGCAGACTATCCCCATTTGTTCTAATCTGACTAAAGGAATTATATCATGATATGTAAAATAATACTACACAAAAGTTAATTTATATATTTAAGATGTTTTCTGCTCCAACGCCGCCGCGACAAACCCCTTAAACAGCGGATGCGGCCTGTTCGGGCGTGATTTTAGTTCCGGGTGAGCCTGTGTCGCGAGAAAGAACGGATGATCAGGGATCTCTATCATTTCCACAATGCGTCCGTCCGGTGAAGTGCCGGAGAGTTTCAGCCCATGCTTTGTCAGGATATCCCGATAATTGTTGTTGACTTCGTAGCGGTGTCTGTGTCTCTCCTGAATGTTTTTTTCACCATAGAGCGCGTAGGCTTTGGAATCCTCCGCGAGCACGCAGGGGCAGGAACCGAGCCTCAGGGTGCCGCCGATGTCTACAACACCGTTCTGGTCGGGCATCAGCGCGATAACGGGGTAGGGCGTGTCAGGATTTAACTCGATGCTGTGGGCATCTGTAAGGCCCGCCACATTTCGCGCGTATTCCACGATGGAGAGCTGCATACCGAGGCAGAGCCCGAGATAGGGGACATTATTTGTTCTCGCATATTCGATGGCGTAGAGCATGCCGTCGATCCCCCGGTCACCGAAACCGCCGGGCACAAGGATGCCCTGCACATCCGAGAGAAGATCCGCCGCATTTTCTCTTGTGACGGTCTCCGAATCGATCCATTTGATATGTACTGTGGCATGGTTGGTGATGCCGCCGTGCTTTAAGGCTTCCACAACGCTGATATAGGCGTCATGCAGGGCGGTGTATTTTCCCACAAGGGCGACCGTCACTTCCGCGGTGGGATGCCGCAGTGCTTCCACCATGGAGGTCCAGTCGGCAAGATCCGGCTCCGGGCATGGGAGATGCAGGCATTCGCAGGCCACATCGGCAAGTTTTTCCCGCTCCATGGCAAGGGGGGCCTCGTACAGATATTCCACATCCAGATTCTGCAGTACATGATTTTTCGGCACATTGCAGAACAGGGATATTTTATCCCGTATGCCTTCGTCTAAAGGATATTCGCTGCGGCAGACGATGATATCCGGCCAGATTCCCATACCCTGCAGTTCTTTGACGCTTGCCTGCGTGGGTTTTGTCTTCATTTCCTGGGAGGCGCGCAGATAAGGGATCAGCGTCACATGGATCAGGATGGCGTTCTCGTGTCCGACTTCATGCTGGAACTGCCGGATGGATTCCAGAAAAGGCTGGGACTCGATATCGCCGACGGTGCCGCCCACCTCGATGATGGCGATCCTTGTATCGGTGTCTTTGTCATTCCGGTAAAATCGGCTTTTGATCTCGTTTGTGATATGCGGAATGACCTGTACGGTGCCGCCGCCGTAATCCCCGCGCCGCTCTTTCTGGAGGACGGACCAGTAGATCTTGCCGGTGGTGACATTGGAATTCCTATCCAGATTTTCGTCGATAAACCGCTCGTAATGCCCGAGATCCAGATCGGTCTCCGTGCCGTCGTCCGTGACGAAAACCTCGCCGTGCTGGATCGGGTTCATGGTGCCGGGATCGATATTGATATAGGGATCGAATTTCTGCATGGTGACACGGTATCCCCGCGCCTTTAACAATCTGCCCAAAGAAGCCGCCGTAATGCCCTTGCCGAGTCCCGAGACGACACCGCCTGTAACAAATACATATTTTACCGCCATAGATACCCCTCTTTCTGTTTTTCCCGATGGAAAAACCGCTATTGAAAATTTTCCTGTAAAATAATAGAGAACTCCAAAACAGTCTGCCCCGTTGCAGATTGTTTTAAGGAGTTCTTGTCATAAACATCATTTATGTATTTATAAATATTTTTCTATTATAAATGCATATGCGGAAAAAATCTACTGTTTCTTTTAGAAAATTTAGAAATCTTTAATAGATGTGTACATTAATTCATGATTCTAATATTGCTTTATTTTCGCAAATCGGCTAGAATTGCTATGTCGGGATGACGAGAAAGGAGAAAATGACATTGGCGTCAGCTGCTGTCATAGAGAGAGAATGGACCAGTCCTATCAAAATAACAATAATGAGTACAATAACGGCGGTTATAATAATAACGGCTACAACAACGGCGGTTATAATAACGGCGACGGTTATAATAATGGAAATAACGGCCCCGGAGGACCGGGAACGCCGGGACCGGGTAAGGGAAACGACCCGAAAAAGCAGAATATCTTTCTGCTGATGCTGGCAGCTGTCATCACGATGATCTTTATCGGAATGCTGATGATGGGCATGAGCAGCCAGAAAGTTGAAGTGAGTTACAGTGAATTTATCAATATGGTGGAGGAAGATAAAGTTGAATCTGTGACATTTATCGCAGACAGACTGGATTTTTCCCTGCGGAAGGAAGGCGAAGAAAAAGCGGCGGATGACGGTTCAGGGAAAGCGGAGGATAGTACATCGACCGGAGCGGGCGGAAATTCCTTCTTCAGACAGCAGGAAAACTTTTTGGGCAGAATGGGTGTTCCGACCCAGATTTATTATACGATACGGGTACAGGATGACGAACTGACTCAGAGGCTTCTGGATCACGATGTGGATATTCAGGGGCAGACGACGGGGCTTCTGGATTCTATTATCTCCATACTGATCACAGTGGTGCTTCCGATCGGGCTGATGTGGCTGCTCTTAAGTTTCCTCTTCAGGAAGATGAGCAAGGGCGGCGGCATTATGGGCATGGGAAAGAGCACTGCGAAAGTCTATGTCCAGAAGGAGACGGGCGTGACCTTTAAGGATGTTGCAGGCGAGGATGAGGCGAAA